>Ga0187894_10001922_pt1 | contig 25738 bp, 25 predicted proteins | sample GBC1701081metaG_FD_136650 | JGI IMG/M metagenome (GOLD analysis project Ga0187894, IMG submission 136650) | White microbial mat communities from a lava cave in the Kipuka Kanohina Cave System on the Island of Hawaii, USA - GBC170108-1 metaG ... | reverse complement strand
TCCTCGACTCGTTCCGGCTGCTGACCGGCAACTGAGCCGCGTGATCGCGCGGAAGAGAGCGTAGGCCCCGCCTCGCCGGTTCAGCGAGCGGTGCATCGCCCGGGGTCGTTCAGGGGAGATCATACAGCGTGGTGTCTGGGGCTGGTCCTGGCGCTGGTCGGCGCGCCCGGGGCACAGGCGCAGACGTGGAGCGAATTCCGGCCGGAGGGCGGCCGGTATCTCGTGCTGATGCCGGGGGCGCCGCAGACCGGCGCCCAGCCGGTGGCCCTGCCCGACGGCCGGTCCGTGCAGATGTACCAGGGCTCCATCGAAACGCCCAATGCGGCCTATGTCGCGACGTTCGTGGACTATCCCGCCGACGTGATCAGCCGCGCACCGCCCGACAAGCATCTCGACAACGCGCGGGACGGGACGACCAAGGGACACACGATGCGCAACGAGAAGCGGCTGACCATCGCCCAGAACCCCGGCCGGGAATACGTCGTCGTCCGGGGTGACGGCCTCGTGATGGTCGTCCGCAGTTTCATTGTCGGCAACAGGCTCTACCAGCTGATCGTCGTCGGCCGCCCGGGCGTCGACCAGCATCCCGACACCGCGAAGTTCCTCGAGTCGTTCCGGCTGCTGACGGGGTAATGACGTATACTCGCACCGCGACGCTCGCGGTTAGTCCCGCGAGGTGACGCGACCCTTGCGACGCCGATGCCAAGCGACAAAGGCTTTGCGCTCGTCGAACAGTCGCGGCGGCAAGAAGCCGTAGTCGTATCGGTCGCTGTCCGGACGCTGGCGCAGATCGTAGCCCGGCCAAAGGAACTCATTGCCCTCCGATACGACAATCCATGAGCGATCGGCATCCAATCCCAGGTGCCGCTTGACCGGCAAGGGTATCTCCACTGACGAGGCGGATTCGTCTGGCGGCGTGTGGGTGACCGGCAAGACGGTAACCATGATGGCCCCATCGCCCTCGCGTTCAATCGCCAGAACGATGACGCTTGGCCTGTCCTTACGTCCCTCTTCCTGTCCGGCCTGATATTCCCGGTGCCACAAATAGGCGTAGGAGATGACAAGGCCTGGCTCCGGACTCGGAATCGGCATGCCGACGCGCTATTTCTGGCCAAGAAGGGCGTCGAGATGTTTGTGCCGTTTGTCCATACGGGAGGTGCCGATCGCCTTCACCTTCTCATCGGACAGCTCCGCCGTGGCGACGCTGCGGCGGCTATCCCGGAAGCGTTTGAACTCTTCGTACTCGTCCGCCGCTACGAAATACCCGGTAATCTGGCCGTGACTCGATACTGCGACGGCTTCGCGTTGGGCACGCATCCGGTAGCGGCCGAAATTGCGGGTGAACTCGGAAGCGGGAACGGTCTTGGGTGTGCTCATGGGACCTCTCCCGGTAATTTACGTAATTCGCGTAAGTTGCGCAATTGCTTCTCGGGTGTCGACGACAGGCGCAGATATGGAACGGCGCTCAGTCGGAGACGTCGTCGTCGCCATGGCGCAGGAGGCGGTCTATCTCCGCCGCCGACATGCGACGCAGTCGTCGATGCTGCTTTTCATCGTATGTGCGGTCGTTGGGTTCGACGCCCTTCTGTGCCTGGCGTCCGACCTTCCTGGCGTAGAGCCGAAGCGCCGCCGACCGCTTCGCGCGGCGATCCTCTTCGTTGCCGTGCCTTCCCATATTGCGAATGCTGACTCCGTTTCCGAAAAGATCCCTCGCTGCGCTCGGGATGACAGGTGAAAGGCCCTCCGATGACAGGGTGGATGCAACGAGGGGAGCGCGGGCGCTCCCCTCTCCAGGTTCAGGTTCGACACCGCTCACAGCCGGTCGCCGATGAAGTCGGCGATCAGCTGCGGTGCGCTGGCGTCGAAGCCGACCACGTCGAGCATGCCGCCGTCCTGCGGATCGGCGACGGTGAACCCGGTCGAGGTCATGCCGACCACCACCAGCTTCGCCGCGATGCCCGTGCGGTCGCGGTAACGCTTCAGCGCCTGCACCGGGTGGACGGCGCCGGCCCAGGTCTCGTTGTCCGTGTAGACCACGAACGCATCGACCTCGGCCCTGGTCTCCAGCGCATGCAGCATCGGCAGCGCCACGTCGGTGGCGCCGAACGGCAGGTCCGACGTCGCCTTCACGACATCGTCCAGGCGCTGGCGCGGCGAGATGGCGATCGGCACCATCCTCTCGGCGAACGCCCAGACCAGGGTGCCGGGCTCGGTGGCTGATGTGATCATCGCCATCGCCGCCGCCGCGACGCGCGGCACGAGCGGCGTGCCCGCCACCATGCCCATCGTCATCGACCCCGACACGTCGAGGCCGATCGCCACGCGCTTGCCCGCCGGCACGATGCCCTTGAACGCGACGTAGAACGCCGCATCCAGCGCATCGAGCACGGAAGGCGCCGGCGTCCAGCTCAGCCCGCCGCGCAGGCCCTGGCCACGCCCGTACATCGCCAGCGCGAGCAGGACATGGATCGGGTGCACGCGCGCCGCCTTCAGACGCGCCCGGTCGGCCAGCCGCTCGCGCACGGTCTTCTCAGCGCCCGAGCCCTTGACCAGCAGGCCGATCGAGGCCATGCGGCCCAGCGACCGCAGCATCGCCGTCATCGGCATGTCGGCCAGCAGGGCCGTCCACACCTCGGGCGCACGCTGCAGCTCGCTCGGCACCGCTTCGCGCGGCAGCCGGTGCTCGACGATCAACCGGGCCGCCGCCCGCGCGTCGGTCGCGCGCGCCAGCTCTTCGGCCGCGGCCAGCTGCTCCAGCCCGGCCGGCAGCGGCGCCTCGCCGTCCGGCCGCACGATGCGGTCGAACAGCGCGCGGCGCGCCACGTCCCCGGCCGGCGCCTCGGGGTGCGCCAGGCGCAGCAGGTCGCGGTTCGACCAGCGCCGGTCCTTCTCGCCGCGCGCCTTGTACTTCACCGCCTGCAGCACCAGCCGCTCCAGCGGCATGGCGAGGTACCAGTCGGCGACGGCGCGGCGCAGGCCGCGGCCCCAGCCGCGGAAGCCCTCGACGTACTCGGCGAAGACGAACAGATGCGAGGCCGTGCGCGCCACCTTCGGCAGCGCCGCCAGCGCCGCCGCGCGCGTCGCGTCGTCGCCCATGCCGGCCGCCATCGCGAGCGCGAACAGCGCCGGATCGTTCTTCGGCGCCCGTGCTGCCTGCGAGATCTCGACGACGCGCGCCACGGCACGCAGGCCGTCCGCCTGTAGGGCACGCAGCATGGTGTCGGCGTTGTCGTGCGTCAGCTTGCGCTCGCTGGCATAGTACGTCCCGCCCTCGGAGCCCAGCACCAGGAACCGGTCGAGCCGCTTCCAGTCGTCGAGCGCGAAGGTGAAGCCGCCGGCGTCGTTGCGCACCATGTCGGCGCGGCCCGGGATCGGCTCGCGCTGCGACGTCTGCAGGAAGGAAAAGAGCTTGCGGTAGTTCATGGCGTCCTCCTGACCCGAACGGTCGGGGACGCCGCGGGCACACTACGGTCCCGACGGATCCCCCATCGCGCGGATCAAGGTTTTGGCTGTCGGACCGTCGTGCACGGTGCGTTGCTCCGGTTGACGTGAGGATCGCCGCGGCCCAGTCGCGAGATCAACCTCGTCGGATCGCGCGACACGCCGCGGCGGGCGGTGCTGCATCCAGGATCGCGGGCGTGGCGGCGGACCGGCCAAGGCGCTCTACCGTTGAGCTACGGCACACCTTGCGATGCGCCGCCGGGATTCGAACCCGGAACCACCCGCTTAACAGGCGATAAGCCGACCCTGTCGGCCCGCGATCTCGAATGCGGCGTTCACACCGAGCGTGGAGTGCGACAAGGCATGCCTTTCGGCTGTCGAGTTCAAATCGATAACCTTGTCGCGTCGGCTCGGCGGAACGCAGGCGCTTATGAAGAAAATGCACGTCGGCGTCAAGTATTCAGCCGCATCACCGCGAGTATTTCTTTGCATCGTTGCATATTGGCAACATCACGTGTCGATGCGGCCGGGCGGACATGACAGCGGACCGGTCTCTGCTCTACCCGACTGAGCTACGACCGCGACCGCGATCGCCGGGGATCGAACCCGGGACCCGATAACCCGATCCTGCCGGCCCGCCCGGCGCACATCGACCCACAGACGCCGGCGGGCGTACCATTCGGGCCGGGATCTTTGCCGCGCTCTGCCCAGCTGAGCTATGGCCGCCCGAAGCGGCCACCGGGAGTCGAACCCGGGACCTCGGCCTTGGAACGATAACCCGATCCTGCCGGCCCGCCGGCGCCGCGTCGAACATGGCGAACGCGAGGTCTCCCGCCGCGCATCGCGCGGCCGCCGACCATCGATGTCGGCAACGGGAAATGGCCGGGCCGAACCGGACGGTCCGACCGCGGCCAAGCGACGATAACCTCGCGCGATCGGCTCGACCGCGAGGGCGCGCGATCTACGCTCATGCGCGTGCAGCGTCAACCGCGATCCCCGCGCCGCCGGCATTTTTCCGCGACGTGTGGCCCCGCCGACACAACCCGGGACACCGCCCGCAACAACAATGCGCCAGAGCGGTGCTGCAAGAAAGATTGCATGCCGCGCGCATGAAGCCCGACACAGCGCCGGATTGGTTCGCAATCGCGAAGAGTTGGCCTGCACGAGCCGCAAAACCGCCATTCAGCGGAAGCGGGAGCTCCGGGCGTGCATGTGCCGTTGAACCTGAGCGGTGGTGCGAGTCCCGGCGACTCGCGTGACCCCGGAATGAAAGGCTCGAATGATCGACGACTTCATCGTTGCCGAACTGCTGATCTGGGCGTTGATGATCGCGCTGCTGCCGGTTGCGGCCGCCATCGGCCTGGCGCTGGTCAGGTACCAGGCCGACGACGAGGTGCGTGAGCGGTTAGGGACCAAGACGCGCCCCGCCGCAAGGAAACCGCGTACCCCGCCCGCTGTCGACCATTCGCGACACGCAATCAATCTCAAGCATCGCCGGCACGCCTGAGAGCTGACTGAGAACGCGCTGTTTCAGTAGCCTTCATGGTGAGCTTGTCGAACCATGAAGGCAGTCGCACGCGTCGGGCGGTCGCTTCATGGTTCGACCCGGCAAGACGCGAAGCGTCTGCCTGTGCTCACCATGAAGCGATCCTCCCTTTTCCAGTCAGGCGCTGAGCCGCCGCTCCAGCGTATCGAGCCGCGCGCACCCGTCGCGGGCGCTGGCCGACTCCATGCCTTTGTGCAAGATTGCCGGCCGATCGACCTCGGGCGGGATCGGAACTGATGGCCAAAGGCAAGACAAGCGGCAGGGGTGGACGCGGCAAGGCGTCGAAGAAGGGTGCGGGGGCCGCGCGCAAATTGCCGGCCGGCAAGCTCACCAAGCCGACGACAAAGAAGAAGGCGGCAGCAAGAGCGGCCGCTGCCAAGGCTCCGCTGCCACAACGCAAGCCGGCGGTTCCGGCGGCTCGTCCGACGGCGCCGCGCCGACCCGTGAAGGCACGCCCGTCCGTCGCGCGCGTGCCGGCTGCGCGACCTGCCGGTGCCAAGCATACGCCCGCGTGGGCCATGAGCATCTACGAGCGCGACCTCGACCGGAACCCGGCCAACTTCGCGCCGCTGACGCCGCTGCAGTTCCTCGAACGCTCGGCCAGCGTCTATCCCGACACCGCCTCGATTGTGCACGGGCCGCGCCGCTACACCTGGAGCCAGACCTACGCGCGCTGCCGGCAGCTGGCGTCGGCGCTGGAGAAGACCGGCATCGGGCCGGGCGACACCGTCACGATCATGGCGCCCAACATTCCGGAAATGTACGAGGCGCACTTCGGCGTGCCGATGATCGGCGCCGTGCTCAACTCGCTCAACACGCGGCTGGACGCGGCGATGCTCGCCTTCATCCTCGACCACAGCGAGACCAAGGTGCTGATCGTCGACCGCGAATATCATCGCGTGATGAAGGAAGCGCTGGCACTGGCCAGGGTCAGGCCGCTGGTAGTCGATATCGACGATGCGCAATGCGAGGACCGCGCACCCATCGGCACCACGACCTACGAGGACTTCATCGCCGGCGGCGACGCCGAGCATGCCTGGCAATACCCGGCGCACGAGTGGGACTCGATCACGCTGAACTATACCTCGGGCACGACGGGAGACCCCAAGGGCGTGGTGTTCAGCCATCGCGGCGCGACGCTGGCGGCCTATGGCAACGCCACGCAATGGGCCATGGGCATGCATCCGCGATACCTGTGGACCCTGCCGATGTTCCACTGCAACGGCTGGTGCTTCCCGTGGACCCTGGCGCTGGTCGCCGGCACCAGCGTCTGCCTGCGTCGCATCAGCGCCGCCACCATCTTCGAGGCCATCGCCGACAACGACGTGACGCATATGTGCGGCGCGCCGGTGATCCTCGGTTTCATCATCAATGCCGGCGACGGCGAGCGCCGGCCGCTGGCACGCACGGTGGAGTTCATGACCGCCGCGGCGCCGCCACCGGCGGCCGTGCTGGAAGCCATCGAGAAGCAGGGCTTCCACATCACGCACGTCTATGGCCTGACCGAGGTCTACGGCCCGGCGACGGTCTGTGCCTGGCATCCGGAATGGGACGACCTGCCCGCTGCCGAGCAGGCCCGGCTGAAGGCGCGCCAAGGCGTGCGCTACGCCGCCGAGGATGCGGTGGCGGTGATGGATCCCGCGACCCTCGAGCCGGTGCCGCGCGACGGCGCCACCATGGGCGAGGTCTTCTTCCGCGGCAACCTGGTGATGAAGGGGTACCTCAAGAACCCCGCCTCGACCCGGGCAGCCTTCGCCGGCGGCTGGTTCCATTCCGGCGATCTCGGCGTCGTGCATCCCGACGGCTACATCGAGCTGCGCGACCGCTCCAAGGACATCATCATCTCGGGCGGCGAGAACATCTCGACCATCGAGGTCGAGGGCGTGCTCTACAAGCACCCGGCGGTGCTGGAAGCGGCCGTCGTGGCGCGTCCCGACGAGAAATGGGGCGAGACGCCGTGCGCCTTCGTCGTGCTGAAGCCGGGCATGAGCGCCACGGCCGACGAGATCATCGCCCACTGCCGCGCCAACATGGCCGGCTACAAGATACCCCGCACGGTCGTTTTCCGCGAGCTGCCCAAGACCTCGACCGGCAAGGTGCAGAAGTTCGTGCTGCGGGACTGGGCGAAGAAGGTGTGATTCACCTCTCCCGCTACGCGGGAGAGGTCGGCGAGCGCAGTGAGCCGGGTGAGGGCTTCACGCACCGCACCTCGTGTGAAACCCTCACCTTCCCATCGCGGGCGCGATGGGCCCCTTCCTCTCCCGCGAAGCGGGAGAGGAGTAATCCGCCTGACCGGCGCCATAATTCCTGGCGTAGAATCGCACCCAGCAGGGATGCGGCGTCGGGTGGAGACGTAGAGCGATACGAGCGCCCTGCCATGGAGGACGTGCGCCCGTGTCCGGCACGACGTTGGTCCGCACGACGCTCACAGGCGTCAGGCCGCTGGGCGTGCGCGGTGAGCCGCTGCACCATGCCCAGGCCCAGCTGCGCGCCGTCGTGCGCCGGAGACTGGGCGACCGCCATTTCCATCTCCTGGCCGAACCGCAGCCGCATCAGCTGGGCGGCCGCATCGACTGGTACAGCGAACTCGAAGGCACCGTCCGGCCGCTCGCCGCCCTGCCCGAGGCCGAGCGTGACGCGGTGCGCGCCGACATCGATGCCCTGCTGGCCGACATCGACCGGCTCGGCCAGTCGCTGGAAGCCGGCCCAACCGAGGACGGCAAGCTGGCCGGCAAGTCGCTGCGGCTGGCCGCCAGGCGGCCCTCCGACGAATACCTGTTCCTGGTCGGCGAGCAGCCGGTCGTGGTGTGCTGGGGTTACGACACGGAGGCCGCCGGCGCCGTCCTGCCCAGCGCCTTCGCACCGACAGCGACGCAAGCCGTGCCGCCGTCGCTGCCAGGCATCGCGGCGAGCGCGCCCATCGTGATCGCCTCGGACGGCGCGGCGGTGCTGGTGCGCGAGCGCTTCCCGTGGCTGTTCTGGCTGCTGGCCGGCTTGCTGGCGATCCTGATCGTGCTGCTGGCATCGTACCTGTTGCGCCAGTGCATGCCGGTACCGCCGGAGATGCGCGTGTCAGAGCTGCCGGCGGAGCCGCCGCCACCGGCCGAGCCAGCGCCGCCCGATCCGACGATCGGCCTGAAAGGCGACCTCGATACCGCGCGCGATGACGAAGGAAAGTTGAAAGCGACGCTGGCCTCGCTACGCGACGAGCTCAGCAACCGTTATCGGCAATGCAAGGCGCCGGAGCCCGTCAAACCGACCGAACCCGTAAAGCCGCCGGAGCCCCGCAAGCCGCCGGTGGTCGAGCGCAAGCCCGAGCCACCACCGCCGCCGCCGAAGCCCAAAGTGGCGGAACGCAAGCCGGAGCCGCCGCCACCGCCGCCCAAGCCACCCGACGACCGCATGCGCATGCCGACGTCGCCGACCAACGACTACACCTTCCTCAAGGGCTGCTGGCGGACCGACACGTTCAAGCACGGGCCACGCATCCCGCCCGGCTACGCCACCTATTGCTTCGACGCCAACGGCCGCGGCTCGATGGAATTCCGCTTCAACGACGGCACCATCTGCCGGGCGCCGGCGACGGCGCGATTCGCGGGCGGCACCCTGCGCGTCGTCGATGCCGACTCGACCTGCTCGCCGCGCGGTACCTGGGCCCAGGACCGGCTGGATTGCACGCCCGGCGCCGACGGCGTCGCCTATTGCCGCGGCGAGAACCACAGCGAGCGCTGGACCGTCAATTTGCATCGGACGGGAAGCTGAGGAATATGCAGGGGCCAGAACGCGTTTCCGACATGATCGCGCCTTGGTGCCGCCGCCGGTCGGGCGCAGCCTGACGACGCGGCGGCCATTGGAGGAAGAATGCCCAGCCATGCCACGCTCGTCCGCACCACGCAGTTCGGTGCGCGGCCGCTTGGCGTGCGCGGCGAGCCGCTGCACAACACGCACGCCCAGGTCCGCGACGTGGTGCGCCGCCGGCTGGGCGACAGGCATTTCCACCTGCTGGCCGAGCCGCAAGCCTATCCTGCCACCGGCCGCATCGACTGGTACGCCGACGGCAAGCCGGTGCGCGGCGCCGAGGACATGCCGGAAGCCGAGCGCGATGCGTTGCGGGCCGAGATCGACGGCATGCTGGCCGACATCGACCGGCTCGGCACGCAGCTCGAGACGTCCACCAGCGACGATGCGCGCCTGGCCGGGCGCGCGCTGCATCTCGCCGCCCGGCGTCCGAACGACGACAACTACCTGTTCCGGGTGGGCGAGCAGCCGGTCCTGATCTGCTGGGGATACGACAAGGAGACGGTGGGCGCGATCCTGCCGCCGGCGTTCCTGGCCAGCGCCGCCCCGGCAACGCCGCCGCCCATGACCGTGACGCCGGTGCCACCGGCTGTTCCCGCCGCCGCGGTGGCCGCATCGGCACCGCTCGCGCGCAGCCGCTTTCCGTGGCTCGTGGCGCTGCTGGTGGGATTGCTCGGCGTCCTGCTGATCCTCGGTGCGTCCTACGGGCTGCGCCTGTTCCTGCCGGTGCCGCCGGAGCTGCAGGTCACCGAGCTGCCGCCGGATCCGCCGCCGCCGGCACCGCCAGCGCCTCCCGACGTCACCATCGAGATGAAGGGCGCGATCGACGCCGAGCGCGAGCGCGAGGGCACGCTGAAAGCGTCGCTGGCCTCGTTGCGCGACGAGTTCCGGCAGCGCCAGGCGCTGTGCCGGCAGCCGGAACCGCCGCCGCCCGAACCGCCGAAACCGCCGCCGGTCGCCGAGCGCAAGCCCGAGCCGAAGCCCGAAGTGAAGCCCGAGGCGAAGCCTGAAGCGCCCAAGCCGGCGCCCAAGCCGAAGGTGGCGGAAGCGCCGAAGCCGCCGCCCCCACCGCCACCGCCGCCCGCGCCACCTGTGACCCAGCCGCCGCCGGGCATGCTGCCGTGCAATGCCGATGCCGCCAGCGGCGGGCAAGGCGTCACGCGCAACCGCCACTATCTCGGCAGCAAGCCGGGTCCGGTGAGCATCCTCTACAACATGAAGAGAATCCCGGACCAGATGAACATCTACTACCGCGGGCGGCTGGTCGCGACCACGAACCACCCGACCAGCTTCGTGGGCGGCCTCCAGTTCAACTATCAGCCCGAGGCCGGCGACTACTCGATCGTCATCGAGGTCGTGGGCCCCCGCTTCGGCACGGAGTGGAACTACCGGCTCGATTGCCCGGCGTGATTCAGAGGACAGAGAACGGAGAACAGAGGACGGAGAACAGAATGAAAGCTGCCTTCCTCATTCTGTCCTCCGTCATCTGTCCTCTGTCTTCCGGGTGTTGAACATGCCGTAGCGCGCCCGCATGCTGGGCGTGTCGCGAGGTGGTGCAGGCGGGCATGTCGGGAGCGACCCTGGTTCGAACCACGATGGTCGGCGTACGTCCGCTGGGCGTGCGCGGCGAGCCGCTGCACCAGGCGCAAGCGCAGATCCGCGGCGTGATCCGGCGGCGGCTGGGCGATCGCCACTACCACCTGCTGGCCGAGCCGCAACCGCATGACCTGGGTGGCCGCATCGACTGGTACAGCGAGCTGGAGGGACAGGTACGGCCGCTGGCGTCGCTGCCCGAGGCCGAGCAACAGGCGGCGCGCGCCGATATCGACATCCTGCTGGCCGACGTCGACCGGATCGGGCAGAGCCTCGAGGCGGGCCAGACCGATGACGGCCGCCTCGCCGGCAAGTCGCTGCGGCTGGCGGCCAAGCGGCCGTCGGACGACTACCTGTTCCTGGTTGGCGATCAGCCGGTCGTTGTCTGCTGGGGCTACGATATCGAAGCCGCCGGCGCCGTGCTGCCGAGCGCCTTCCTGCCGACGGCCGCGGCGCCGGCGGCCGCGCCCGCGGCGGCGCCTGCCGCATCGCAGATGCCGACCGCGATGCCGGCGATGGCGCCCGCCGGCGCAGCGATTCTGGCGCGCGAGCGATTCCCGTGGCTGTTCTGGCTGTTGGCCGGCCTGTTCGCGATCCTGATCCTGCTGCTGGCATCGTACCTGTTGCGCCAGCTGCTGCCGGTGCCGCCCGACCTGCGGGTGACAGAGCTGCCACCCGAGCCACCGCCGCCAGCACCGCCAGCGCCGCCCGATCCCACAATCGGCTTGCAGGGCGATTTCGAACGCTCACGCGACGAAGAAGGGAAGCTGCGGGCGACGCTGGCGGCGTTGCGCGACGAGCTGAACAAGCGCTTCCTGCTGTGCCGGCCGCCGGAGCCGCCGCCGAAGCCACCCGATCCGCCCAAACCGCCGGTCGTCGAGCGCAAGCCCGATCCACCACCCCCGCCCAAACCCAAGCCGGAACCGAAAGTCGCCGAGCGCAAGCCCGAGCCGCCGCCGGCCAAGCCGCCCGACTTGCCGGAAGACCGCTGGCGCAAGGGCGACCTGGGCATGCTCAAAGGCTGCTGGCGGCTGGGCCGCGACGCCAGCACCAATCTGCGGATGCCCAATGGCCGGATCGTCTCGGGTTACGACCGCGCCGGCCGCATCTGCTTCGGCGACAACGGCCAAGGCACGCGCGAGAAATCCAGCGAATTCCCCGGCGTGCCGCCGATCCGCTGCCGGGCGCCGATCATCGCAGTGTTTCGCGGCGACGGCACGTTGAGCACGACCCAGCCGCAGGTCGACTGCGAACCCCGCGGCTACTTCTGGACCGACCGCCCGAACTACCTGACCTGCCGGCGCCTCAGCGACACGGTGGCGCTCTGCCGCGACAACCTCGGCGGCGAGCACGAGTTCCGACGGGAAGGCTGAGGGCTGGACGCCAACCGCGCGGAGCGCAGGGTGGGGACAACTGTCATCCCGAGCGTAGCGAGGGATCTTCTGCACGTGGCGCACGGTGCGTCTGCATCAAAAGATCCCTCGCTTCGCTCGGGATGACCGTTCGTCCCTCCGCCCCTTCCCGAGAAAAGACGTGGTGTGAAGCGCTTCAGCGCGGCGCGTGGCGATCGACCATAGACATAGGCCTCGAGACCGACCGAGAGGCATGTCATGGCCGCGACGACCCTGGTTTGCACGACGCTCACAGGCACCCCGCCGCTGATGCCGGGCGGCGAGAAGCTGTACGCCCGACAGGCGCAGATCCGCGCCGTCGTGCTGCGCCGCCTGGGCGAGCAGCATGCCCATCTGCTGGCCGAACCACAGGCACTGCCGGGCGAGGATCGTGTCGCCTGGGCCAGCCCGGTGCCGGGCATCGTGCGGCCGCTGGCGGCGCTGCCGGCGGCGGTGCGCGACAGCGTCCGCGCCGAGTGCGACATGCTGCTGGCTGACATCGAGCGGACCGCGGCAACACTGGAGACCGGGACGAGCGGCGACGGCCAGCTTGCCGGCAGCCTGCTGCGCATGGCCATCCAGCGACCGTCCGATGATCACCTGTTTCTCGTCGGCAACCAGCCGGTCCTGGCGTGCTGGGGGTGCAGCCCGGCCGAGGCCGGCGCCGTGCTGCCTGGCTCGCCGAAGGCCGTCGGATCGGCCTCCCTGCCTGTTTCACCGCCGGCGAAGTCGGTGCCGCGGGCAGAGGCCGCTGCGCCCCCCGCCACCAATCCGGGCGCTCGTTGGCTGATGCCGACTGAAGACGCGCCCGTCCGAGCGACGGCGGCGACGCCGGGATTTGACGCGCCGCGTCTCGCGTAGTCCGTCGGGGAAATTCATGCACAGCCATGTTCCCCGGTGGTGCCATAATCGGCGCGATAAACTCCACCGCCCCGTGGTCCGTCAGGCCCGCCGCGATCGAAGGTGAATGATGCCCGGCACGACGCTGGTCCGCACGACGCTCACGGGCGTGAGGCCGTTGGGCGTGCGCGGCGAGCCGCTGCACCACGCCCAGGCCCAGCTGCGCGCCGTCGTGCGCCGCCGGCTCGGCGACCGCTATTTCCATCTCCTCGCCGAACCGCAGCCTCATGACCTGGGTGGCCGCATCGACTGGTACAGCGAACGCGATGGCACCGTCCGTGCCCTGGCCGCTTTGCCCGAAACTGAGCGCGATGCGGCGCGCGCCGACATCGACGCCTTGCTGGCCGACATCGACCGGGTCGGCCAGTCGCTCGAAGCCGGCCCAACCGAGGACGGCAAGCTGGCCGGCAAATCGTTGCGGCTGGCCGCCAGACGCCCCTCCGACGAGTACCTGTTCCTGGTCGACGACCAGCCAGTGGTGGTGTGCTGGGGCTACGACACGGAGGCCGCCGGCGCCGTCCTGCCCAGCGCGTTCACGCCAACGACTGTCGCTGCCGCCGCGCCGCCGCCGGTGGCGGTCGCGGCCGCCAGCCAGCCTTTCGGCACGATGGCGGTCGGCCCCGGCGGTGCGGCGGTGCTGGTGCGCGAGCACTTTCCGTGGCTGTTCTGGTTGCTGGCCGCACTTCTCGCGATCCTGGCCCTGATGCTGGCTTCGTACCTGTTGCGGCAATGCATGCCGGTGCCGCCTGATATGAACGTGTCGCAGCTGCCGCCGCAGGCGCCGCAGCCGGCCCAACCGGCACCGCCCGATCCCACGATCGGACTCCAGGGCGACCTCGAGCGTGCGCGCGACGAGGACGGGAAACTGCGGGCGACGCTGGCGTCGCTGCGCGATGAGTTCGCCAGACGCTACGCCCAGTGCAGGCCGCCGGAACCGCCGCGGCCACCCGACCCGCCGCGGGTGGTCGAACGCAAGCCTGATCCGCCGCCACCGGAACGCAAGCCCGACCCGCCACCGAAGCCCCAGGTCGAGCGCAAGCCGGACCCGCCGCCAAAGCCGCCCGACGATCGCATGCGCATGCCCAGCGCACCGACCAACGACTACTCCTTCCTCAAGGGCTGCTGGCGCACGGACGTCTTCAAGCATTCGCCGTCGCATCCCGGCGGCACGACCACCTACTGCTTCGACGCCAATGGCCGCGGCACGATGACGTTCCGCAACCGCGATGGGCGGGTATGCCGCGCGCCGGCCACGGCCCGCTTCTCGGGCAACACGCTGCGCATCGTCGACAGCGACACGCGTTGCAGCGACGGTGCGGACTGGTATGCCGACCATCTCGATTGCCGCTCCGACCAGGGCAGCGTCGCGCGCTGCAGCGGCCAGTCGCAGAGCGACCGCTGGACCGTCAACCTGCACAGGATCAACTGAGGGCGGAGGACAGAGGACAGAGGACGGAAAGAAAGAACCGTCATCCCGAGCGCAGCGAGGGATCTCCTGCGAGGCGGCGCACGCCGTCTCCCTTCGCAGAAGATCCCTCGCTACGCTCGGGATGACGAGTCTTGTTCATTCCGTCCTCTGTCTTCTGTCCTCTGGTATGAATGCGATGGCCGGCGCCACCCTCGTTCGAACGACGCTGACCGGCGTGCGCCCCCTGGGCGTGCGCGGCGAGCCGTTGCACCACGCCCAGGCCCAGCTGCGCGCCGTCGTGCGCCGCCGGCTTGGCGACCGCCATTTCCATCTGCTGGCCGAGCCGCAACCGCACGAGCTGGGCGGGCGCATCGACTGGTACAGCGAGGTGGACGGCACTGTCCGGCCGCTGGCCTCACTGCCCGAGGCCGAGCGCGACGCGACCCGCGCCGACATCGACGCCTTGCTGGCCGACATCGACCGGGTCGGCCAGTCGCTCGAGGCCGGCCGCACCGAGGATGGCAAGCTGGCCGGCAAGTCGCTGCGCCTGGCCGCCCGGCGGCCGTCCGACGACTACTTGTTCCTCGTCGGCGAGCAGCCGGTGGTGGTGTGCTGGGGCTACGACACCGAGGCCGCCGGCGCCGTCCTGCCCAGCGCTTTCGTGCCAACGACCGTCGCCGCCGCAGCGCCGGCGGCGATGACGGCCGCGCCTGCCAGCCAGCCCTTTGCCCCGATGGCGGTCGGCCCGGCCGGTGCGGCGGTACTGGTGCGCGAGCGCTTCCCGTGGCTGTTCTGGTTGCTGGCGGCACTGCTGGCGATCGTGGCCCTGATGCTGGCTTCGTACCTGTTGCGGCAATGCATGCCGGTGCCGCCGGATGTAACCGTGTCGCAGCTGCCGCCCGAAGCGCCGCCGCCAGCCCAACCGGCGCCGCCCGATCCGACGATCGGACTCCAGGGTGACCTTGAGCGTGCGCGCGACGAGGACGGGAAACTGCGGGCGACGCTGGCGTCGCTGCGCGATGAATTCGCCAGGCGCTACGCCCAGTGCAAGGCGCCGGAGCCGCCGCCGCGGCAACCTGATCCGCCGCGGGTGGTGGAACGCAAACCCGATCCGCCGCCCAAGCCGCCGGAACGCAAGCCTGACCCGCCACCGAAGCCCCAGGTCGAGCGCAAGCCGGAGCCGCCGCCCAAACCGCCCGACGATCGCATGCGCATGCCGAGTGCGCCGACCAACGACTTTTCCTTCCTCAAGGGCTGCTGGCGCACCGACGTCTTCCAGCATCACCCGACCCATGTCCCCGGCACGACCACCTATTGCTTCGACGCCAATGGCCGCGGCACCATGACGTTCCGCTACAACGACGGCCGCACTTGCCGCGCGCCGGCCCAGGCCCGCTTCATGGGCAACACGCTGCGCATCGTCGACAGCGACACGCGCTGCAGCGACGGCGGGAACTGGTCCGCCGACCATCTCGACTGCCGCTCCGACCAGGGCAGCGTCGCGCGCTGCAGCGGCCAGTCCCAGGGCAACCGCTGGACCGTCAACCTGCATCGGATCAACTGAGGTCAGAGCACAGGAGACGGAGGACGGGATGAGAGAACGGTCATCCCCCGGCGCGGCTTCGCTGGGGGCGCGCCACTCCAGTGGCGCGTCTTCGCGTGAGGCAGCACATGACGCGCCACTGGAGTGGCGCGCCCCCAGCGAAGCGGCACTCGGATGACGGCGTGAGTCGAGCTTGATCATGAAAAAACCGCCGCGTCGCGGTCTGGCCATCTCGGCGTCAGACCGCGCCACCAGCGGGTGAGAATGACTGACGGCCGACCGCCGGTGCGCCCGGCGGCCGTGCCGGAGAAAATCAGTGTCGCGCGAGTTCCGCGATTTCGTCCTTGAGCTTCAGCTTGCGCTTCTTGAGTTCCTGCAGCACTTCGTCGTCGGGATGGGGTCGAGTGACTTCTTCGTGGATGGCTTGCTCGAGCGCGGCGTGCCGCGACTTGAGGGTCTCGATCCGATCCATGAGGCTCATCGGCTTTCCTCCCGTGCTGACCCTGGCCGGCGGACTATACACCCGTCCGCCAAGAGTCGATATGGGGTCGCCCGAATTGGGGGCAAGATGGCCAGATTGTCTCCAAAGCAGCCTGAGAAAGTACAGCACTCATGACCTATCCGGCACGGTTGATCGTCGGCATCTCGGGCGCCTCGGGGGTGATCTACGGCGTGCGCCTGCTGCAGATCCTGCAGCCCCTGGCCATCGAGACGCACCTGGTGATGACCCGGACCGCCGAGGTGACGCTGGGCCACGAGACCGACTGGAAGGTGAAGGACGTCAAGGCGCTGGCGGACCACGTTCACGCGCCGGGCGACCTCGCGGCGCCGATCTCCAGCGGCTCGTTCAAGACCCTGGGCATGGTGGTGGCCCCCTGCTCCATGCGCAGCCTGGGCGAGATCGCCACCGGCATCTCCAGCTCGCTGCTGACCCGCGCCGCCGACGTGGTGCTGAAGGAGCGCCGCCGGCTGGTGCTGCTGCCGCGCGAGACGCCCCTGCACGCCGTGCACCTGCGCAACATGGCCACGGTGGCCGACCTGGGCGCCATCATCGCCCCGCCGATGCCGGCATTCTACAACCGGCCGAAGACGGTCGAGGACATCGTCGATCACACCGTGGGGCGGGTGCTGGACCTGTTCGAGATCGACGCCGGGGTGGTGAAGCGGTGGGGCGAGGCGGGCGACTGACGCCAGTTCGCGCTGCTTCCGGCAACTGCTCGTCCTGCGTAGCGCTGGCACAGGCTTTGAAGCATGCTATCGAAGCTGAGCAAGCGCCGGTCGAGGCGCGTCCATATCCACGTTTGGTACCATGACAAAAGGGTCGCCAGAGTCAGTGCTGGTCGGCGTTGCGGCCTACCGCAAGGAAGACTGGCCCGTCATTCGGGCCCTGTGCCCGGACCTGCCCAAGTCCTATGCCTACTGGGAACGGGAGACGCAGAAGGTCATCGATCACTTGAAGGGGGAAGGCTTTCGCGTCGAACGGATCGAGTTGACCGTTGACATGCTGCGCGACTGGAGCCGCAGACGGGGACGCCGATTGACTGCCAAGGTGCGCACCACGATGGTGACCGACCTCGCCCGACAGCGATACGGTCCACCGGAAGTGGCAACTGGTGCGACCGAGGATTCCGACATCGAGCGGAAGGACAGCCGCCCTCCGATCATTGAATGGAAGAGATGACCGACGCGCCGCGGCCGGCCGTTCCTGTGGACAGCATCGTCGACTTCGCGGCGCGGCTCGTGCGGATACCATCGCGCGCGGGCCTCGATCCACCCGACGCCATCCTCGACTGTGCCGCCGATTGGCTTCATCGTCACGCACTCGCTCCCGTGCGACTGCTCGACGCCGAGGGAAGGCCGGTTGCGATCCTGCTGCGCATCGATGGCCGCGCACCGGGGCCGGCGATCCTGCTCAACGCCTGTCTGGATACCGCGCCTTTCGGCGACGAGAATCGCTGGCGTGCCGCCCCGACGTCGGCCGTCATTGCTGACGGCAAGCTGTGGGGACGCGGTGCGGCGGATTCGAAGATGGGCGTCGCGATCCTGGCCCATGTCGCGCGCTTCCTGACGTCGCCGCCCGGCTTGTCTCGCGGCAGCGTCCACGTGCTGTTCGATGCCGACGAGCACACCGGCGCATTCGGCGGCGTGCACGCGTTCGTGGGGCAGGCGAGCCCGATGCCACAGGCGGCGGTGCTGGGCTACCCGGGCGACGACAGCCTCACCAACGGCTCGCGCGGCTTCCTGCGGGTCAGGGTCCACGTCCGCGGCCGGGCGACGCATTCCGGCGCCGTCGGCGATCGTGGCGTGAACGCGATCAGCAAGGCGGCGGCGCTGGTCGCCGCGATCGACAGGAACCCGCCGCACGGCGAGCCGGACAACGTGTTCACGTTCGGGCCGTGCGCGACCGTGACGCGCATCGAGGGTGGCGAAGGATTCAGCCAGGTGCCCGACAGTGCCGTCTGCAACGTCGATATCCGCCTGACACCGGGCTTCGAGCACGATGCGGCGCAGGCCTGGCTGCGGACCATCATCGAGGCCATTGATCGCGACATCGCCTCGCCGTCGCCTTCACGGATCGAACCGGTGGACCACTGGCCGGCCTACGCGGTCGATGCCGGCCATCCGCTTGTCGCGAGTTTCCTGCGCGCCAGCCGCAAGGCGTTCGGCCGGGACATGCCGGCGCTGGTCTGCGGGCCGTCGAACATCGGCAACCTGCTCGCCGCCCACGGTGTGCCGACGATCTGCGCCCCGGGCGTGGCATGCGGCAATGTCCACGGCACCGATGAGTACGCCGACCTCTCGACAGTGGGTAGCGTCTACTCGATGTACTGCGCAGCGGTCCTCGATTTTCTTCGAGATGGACGTTGAAATACCGCGGGGCTGCGCTAGCTTATGGGTATGAACGCGAACATCATGCAGGAACTCGCAAAGCTCAGTATCGAGGAGCGCCGAGCTTTGATCGAGGATCTGTGGGACAGCATCGAGTCCGAACAGGCCCTACCGCCCATATCGGACGAACTGGCGCGGCTTCTGGACGAGCGTTATCGTGATTCGATCGAGAACCCGGATCAGAAAACCGAGACCTTGAAGGAGATCGCCGCGCGTCACCGCATCTCTTTATGACTTTCCCAGTAGTGTATTTTCCGGGGGCCTCGGCCGACATCGACTCTGCGATTTCGTGGCTGGCCGACCGCTCAACGCTGGCGGCCGCTGATTTCGTGCGGGTCATACATCGTGCCGAACTTCACCTTTCCCGTACGCCGTTCATCTACCAAATCGTTCGGCACGACATTCGACGCGTACACCTGAAACCCTTCCGGTACGGTTTGTATTACCGGGTCGCCGACGATCGTGTGAACGTGCTTGCCTGCCAACACACGAGTCGCTCGCCGCGTACCATCTTCGGCATCGTCTCTGACCGACTCTGAGCAACCTTCAATCATTCCGCCGCGACTGCGTCCGGGCACACCACGCGAAGTTCCCTCGCTGCCTGCCGCAGCACCTGCACCGAGCCCCACAGCGCCAGCGCCGACATGATCGCGGCGACGGCGAAGTCGGGCCAGAAGGTGCCGGTGCCGAACACGCCCAGCGCCGCGACCAGCACGGCGAGATTGCCCAACGCGTCGTTGCGGGTGCAGATCCAGACCGAGCGGCGGTTGGCATCGCCGTTGCGGTGACGGAACAGCAGCAGCGCCACGCCCAGGTTGGCGGCCAGGGCCAGCGTCCCGACCACGCCCATCACCGTGGCGTCGGGGATGGTGCCGGCAATGGCGTGATGGATCGCGGTGCCGGCCACCCAGAGGCCGAAGAGCCCCATGCTGGCGGCCTTGAGCAAGGCGGCGCGGGCGCGCCAGCGCAGCGCCAGGCCGAGCACGAACAGGCTGACGCCGTAGTTGGCGGCGTCGCCCAGGAAGTCGAGCGAGTCGGCCAGCAGCGCGGTCGAGCCGGCGCCCAGGCCGGCCGCAATCTCGATGCAGAACATCAGCGCGTTGACCGCGAGCGCGATCCACAGCACGCGACGATAGGGGCCGTCGGCGGCGGGTCCGTGCAGGTGGCCGTGGCCATGATCGTGACCGTGGTCCGGTCCGCAGCAGGATGCACCCATGGCTGGCTACTCCTCGTCCCTCTGCTCGGCGACGTGCTCCAGCATGTCGACGATGACACGACGGATATGCTCGTCGTCGGCGGCGTAGAACACGTTCTTGCCCTGGCGCTCGGCGCGCACGATGCGGGCCGCCTTCAGGAGCCGCAGGTGATGGCTGACCAGCGACAGCGACAGGTCGAGCTGCCCGGCGATCACCGAGACCGCGGTCGGCGAGTCCAGGCAGGCCGCAACGATGCGCAGCCGGCTGGTGTCGCCCAGCAGGCGGAACAGGTCGGCCAGCTGGGCGGCCCGGTCTTCGGCCAGCTCCAGACGGCGGGTTTTCGCGGCTGCTCTGCGCATACGTCATACACTTGAACAACTGTTGAACTGTAATATGGATATGCCGCGTGGCGCCGTCAATCGCTTCTTCCGTTATGCTATGGCGTACGGTGGCCGCTTCACTGCCGGATCCGTCATGTTTCGGACCGCGCGCGTCCACGCGCGCACCGGCGCACAGCGCCGGATCATGAGCGCGCGTGGACGCGCGCGGTCCGAAACATGAGGTCAGCCTGGGGGTGGCGTATCGCGGAAACGCCACGGCCGCGCTTCGCGGGAGGGCGCGGCGTTGGTGACGCGGCGGAAGATCGCCTCGGCGGCGCGCTCGCCCGAGCGCAGCGCCGCCTGGACAGTGCCGTAGTCGCCAAGCTCGGTCGCCTCGCCGGCGAAGAACACGCGGTCGCCCAGCGGCGCGCCGTAGGCGGTGCGATCCTCGGGCGGGCTGCCGATCGCCGGATAGGAATAGCTGCCGGCGGCCCATGGATCGCTGAGCCAGCGCGTGTACGTGCAGGCGACGGGCTCGGGCACGTCGGCGAACATGCGGCGCAGCACCGCCAGCGCTTCGTCGCGCACCTCGGCATCGCTGCGCTGGCGGTCGAAGCGGATGGCGGCGTGGCCGTTGGCGAAGCTCAGCAGGACCGGCGCCCCGGTCTCGCGCTCCAGCGACAGCCAGGTATTGAACACGCCGCGACCTTCCGGCGACGGCGGCAAGGTCTGGAAGCGGTATACGCCCGGCGGCCAGAACGGGCGTTCGAAGCGCAGGTAGATCTTCCCCAGCACGCCGTCGCCATAGCCGATGCGCGCGATCGCCGCGCGTTGCCCGGGTGGCGGTGCCGGCTCGATCGTCATCGCGCCGTCGCGCAACAGCCCGACCGGAATCGTCACCAAGGCGCGGTCCGCGGCGACGTCGCCGGTCGACGTGCGCGCGACCACGCCGTCGCCGGACCAACGCAGGCGGCGCACGGGTGACCCGAGGCGGAGGTCCAGGCCATGCGCGGCATCGTCGAGGAGGGTCGCGAAGCCGTCCCGCGGCATGGCGTTGACCCTGAAGGCATCGGTGGGAAACCATTCCTCGATGGCCAACCGCTCGGCCGGCGCGCCCTGCACGCCCTCGCCGCTGGCGACGAGCTGCGCGACGACACGGCGGTCGAATGCCGGCAGCCAGTGTGCCCGCAACACCGGTTCGGCGGCAGCGGCCAGCGATACGGCACGCGGTTGACCCTGAGCCGCCAGCTGGCGGCTGCGCGAGACGCCCTGGCGCAGCGCGAGGTCGAACGCCGCGCGACCGCGCCAGGCTCGGTGCTGCACCTGCGCGAAGCTCATGGTGGTGCCGTCGGCCTTGATCAGATGCCGCTCGCCCGACGTCTGCACGACCTCGACGCCCAGCGTGTCGCACCATTCGGTGAGCGGATTGTCATCGGCGCCGTGGATCCATGAACCGCCGAGATCGAGCATCACGCCCATCGACTCGTTGGGGCACACGCGGCCGCCGATGCGTGCCCGCGCTTCCAGCACAGTCACATCGCAGCCGCTGTCGCGCAGCAGGCGGGCGGCGACGAGCCCGGCCATGCCGGCGCCGATCACCAGCACGCGTTCGCGCGGCGGCGTCACGCCCGCGGGAGTCATCGACCAGCTGTCGGTGCGGCGCGGCGTCATGAGACGGTCGCACGGCGGGGCGAACGGACCGCGCGGCTCCTGCCGCGCTCTTCGTACGCTTCCGCGAAGCATGAGCGCGCCGGGAGGCGCGCGGTCCGGCCGGACCGCCGTGCGATCAAAGCCTGCACCTCGGTTACGCAACAGGGGTCGATCACCGCCCGATCCCCAGGGCGCGTTCGACCTCGAGCCGATGCAGTGTCGGGAACGAGGCCGCCACCAGCGGCAGCAGCGAGTCGCGGTCGCGCGCGTCGGGGGTCACGCCCAGGCACACGGCATAGACGCCGAGGTTGCCGACGGCGGCGCGCAGGCGCTGGTGTGGCGGCCGGTCACGGTCGCCGGGCAGCGGCCAATGTGCGGCCAGCATGAGCTGCTCGACATGCTCGGCCGCCAGCTCGGCCTCGGCGACCCGACGGCGCGCGGCCTGCACCGTTTCCGGCGGCGCCGTCGGCCAGTCACCATCCTTGATGCGCCGGCGCATGGCGCGGGCGGGACGCACGATGTCGGCCTGCCACGGCTCAATCTCGGCCAGCAGCGCCTTCATCCGATCGACGCTCAACGTGCCGCGGCCCGACGCCCCCAGCCAGACGCACAGCAGCAGGACGTTGACGTTGGCCCGCCGTCGCTCCTGCAGGTCCAGGCACGCGGCCGACACGCCTTCGGCGGCATAGACCTCGAGCGAATAGTTCCAGAACGGATGCGGCAGGAAATCGCTCATGAAACGGCCGGCCTGAGCACACACTCCCACCCGGCCGCCGGTGGTGGACAAGGGCAGCCCGACAAGATCGCGCGAGACCCGTACACCCGGACGCATTCCTTTGCTAGGGTGGTGACCCGACTGGCTTGGCCGGACCCGATGGAAGAAGAACTCGATCTCGACGCCATCCGCGCCAAGCTCGCGGCGCTGCAACAGGAGCATCGCGACCTCGACGATGTGATCGCCCGCCTTGCCGAGAAGGCGCCATTCGACATGATCCAGCTCCAGCGGCTGAAGAAACGCAAACTCGGCCTCAAGGACCAGATTGCGGTACTCGAAAGCAAATTGATTCCCAACATCATCGCGTAGCGGGCCTTCCGTCATGTCCTGTTTAGGACCGCGCGCGTCCACGCGCGCTCATGATCCTCCCTTCCCCACAGCGTGAGGAAAGAAGAGCGCGCGTGGACGCGCGCGGTCCGAAAGCTGGATGAAAGACTCTGTGAATTTTCCAGCGCAAGCAATGGGTTGACCCCGCGGCGCCCGGACACGATGTTTGGCGGATGATGGATCACCCGGTCTTGGAATCACAACAACCCTCCCCCACCCCATCACCGCAGCAACCACCGGACATCAGGTCCGACTGGGCGTTGTTTCTCGACCTCGACGGCACCTTGCTCGACCTGGCACCGACGCCGACATCGGTCGTGATCCCCGACGGGCTGGTCGACGATCTGCGGCGCCTGCGCGATCGGCTGGGCGGCGCCGTGGCGATCGTCACCGGCCGGCCCCTGGAGGACGTCGACCGGATGCTGGCGCCGCTGCGGCTGCCGGTGGCCGGCAACCACGGTGCATCGGCGCGGCTGCCCGACGGCACGACGCAGACACTGGCGCCGGTGGCCTTGCTGCCGCCGGACTGGCTGCCGCGCGCGCAAGCCGCGTGCACGCCCTGGCCGGGCACTCTTGTCGAGCCCAAACCCTACTCGCTCGCCCTGCACTACAGGCTGGCGCCCGACCGGGAACGCGACATCCTCGACCTGGCGGCGGTGCTCGCGGCCGAACGTCCCGAGGACTACGAGATCCTGAAAGCGCACTATGCCTACGAGCTGCGGCCGCGCCAGGCGAGCAAAGGCCTGGCGCTCGAGCGGCTGATGGAACTGGCGCCGTTCAACGGGCGGGTTCCCGTCTTCATCGGCGACGACGTCACCGACGAGAGCGGCCGTGAGGCCGCGCGCCGGCTGGGCGGCATCGGCCTTGACGTGGCGCCGACCTTCGGCGGCAGCGCGGCGCGCGTGCGGGAATGGCTGGGTGCGGGAGCCAGGAGCGGGGAGGCGTGATCATGGATGCTTACCATGGCGTTCAATTTCCTCCTCACCCTGAGGAGCGCGCGGCGGGCGCGCGTCTCGAAGGGTGGGTCACCACACCGTCGATGCGAAAGCGGTTCGACGGGACCATCGTGACCGTTGCCCACCCTTCGAGACGGCCGCTTCGCGGCCTCCTCAGGGTGAGGAGGGAAGTGATCGCAGCCAAAGTCAGCGCCTGTGGGGGTCGAGATGCGGCAGCTTGATCTCGCGCCGGTCGGCAACTGCGCCATCGCCAGCCTGGTGGACCGCAACGCGCGGCATGTCTGGCATTGCCATCCGCGGCTCGATGGCGATCCGGTGTTCAACGCGCTGCTCAACGGCGATGCGCCCGAGGCCGGCTTCATGGACGTGGAGCTGCGCGACCTCGCGCGCACCGAGCAGGCCTATGTGCGCAACACCGCGGTGCTGGAGACGATCCTCGAGGACCGGCACGGCGCGCGCGTGCGCGTCTGCGACGTGGCGCCGCGCTTCGAACGCTTCGGCCGCACGTTCCGGCCACCCATGCTGGTGCGCCGCATCGAGCCGCTGTCCGGCCACTGCCGGATCAAGGTCAGGATCCGCCCGTCGTACGACCACGGCGCAGTACCGGCGCACCCGATCCCCGGCAGCAATCACATCCGCTACGTCTCGCCCGGGCTCACGGTGCGCATCACGACCGACATGCCGGTGACGTTCCTGCTGCACGAGGTCGAGTTCGTCCTCGACCGCGCCCTGAACTTCTTCCTGACGCCGGACGAGACGCTGCCCGACAAGCCCGACAGCTTCGCGCGCGAGCTGATCGAGGAGACGACCGCCTACTGGCAGAACTGGGTGCGCGGACTGGCGGTGCCGTTCGACTGGCAGGACGCCGTCATCCGTGCCGCCATCACCCTGAAGCTGTGCAGCTTCGAGGACAGCGGCGGTATCATCGCGGCGCTGACCACGTCGGTGCCCGAGTCGGCCGACAGCGGCCGCAACTGGGATTACCGCTTCTGCTGGCTGCGCGACGCGTTCTTCACCGTCAACGCGCTGAACCGCCTGGGCGCGACGCGCCAGATGGAGAACTACATCCGCTATCTGCTGGCGGCAGTGCTCGGCCAGAGCGGCGCGCCCATGACGCCGCTCTATCCGATCGTCCCCGGCAGCTCCATGACCGAGATCGAGGCCACCGCGCTCAAGGGCTTCCGCGGCATGGGCCCGGTGCGCATCGGCAACGCCGCCGCCAGCCAGCGCCAGAACGATGTCTATGGCTCACTGATCCTGGCGACGGCGCAGATGTTCTGGGACGGCCGCCTGCCCAGCCCGGGCGGCGCCGATCTCTACCGGCTGCTCAAGCCGATCGGCAGGCGCGCGGCCAAGGACGCGCTGAAGCCCGACGCGGGAATCTGGGAGTATCGCGGCCGACAGCGCGTGCACACGTTCTCGGCCGCCATGTGCTGGGCGGCGATGCATCGGCTGGCGCTGATCGCCGGCCGGGTCGGGCAACAGACCGATGCCACCGACTGGCAGGGCCGCGCCTCGGCATTGCGTCACGAGATCCTGCGCCGCGGCCTGCACGAGGACGGCTGGTTCACCGGCAGCTTCGGCGGCGGCGAGATCGATGCCTCGCTGCTGCTGCTGCCGGAGATCGGCTTCGTGCCGGCCAGCGACGAGCGTTTCGCACGCACGGTGAGCACGGTCGAGAAGCGCCTGCTGCGCAACGGTTTCGTCATGCGCTACGACGAGGCCGACGATTTCGGCCCGCCGGACAGCGCCTTCACGGTATGCACCTTCTGGTATGTCGATGCGCTGGCCGCAACCGGACGGCGGGAACAAGCGTTAGAGTTGTTCGAGAACGTGCTGGCGCGGCGCAACCACGTCGGCCTGCTGTCGGAGGATGTCGATCCGCGTAACGGAACCTTGTGGGGGAACTTCCCCCAGACCTACTCGATGGTCGGGCTCATCCTGTCGGCGATGCGGCTCAGCCGGAGCTGGGAGGAAGGCCTATGGGGCGCCTCGTAATCGTCTC
>Ga0187894_10001921_pt1 | contig 25752 bp, 22 predicted proteins | sample GBC1701081metaG_FD_136650 | JGI IMG/M metagenome (GOLD analysis project Ga0187894, IMG submission 136650) | White microbial mat communities from a lava cave in the Kipuka Kanohina Cave System on the Island of Hawaii, USA - GBC170108-1 metaG ... | reverse complement strand
GTCAGAAGATATTTACAGGGATAATCCAAATCCAGAAACACGCATGAAGCAAGCGTGAAATTGCGCCCTTACTTCGTGCGGGCTTGCGGCATTATGCCTGAAAACTTTTGCTCACCCGCTTAGTGTCAATTTTGTCCAGTGCGTGCGCTCCCAAACCTAAAAAGGGAATCGTTATTGCTACTAACAATGTGCCCCAAAAGCTTAATGACCTCTGAGTATTTGTTGTGCTAAACCATGCGACCACAGATAAAACTAACCCTGTCAGAGCAGTTGCAGAACCGGTTGCAAATCCCAGAAACGCAAGAAGGTTGTAGCGACCCCATCTACTTTTGCCATAGTTATTACAAGGCTTATCGAGTGTAATTACCGCGTGAGCCTTTGCGTCTAACCCAACTGCGGGTGCCGTATTTTTATTTTCCATAATAATAATTCTCAATTACTACTTGGAAAGATTACGACCAAAGATATAAAGATGGAGTAAAGGTTTTATAAAGATTTTGTAAGTATCGAGATGCTCTTAACAATTTCTACATTCACCGATTCATTTAATCAATGGCAGTTCAACATAGGACGCTTTTACTGCGTCACGATAAACTTTCACTGTCGGTGCAGGATTTAGTTCCAATGTTTGTGCGTTGTCTTTGTCGGCGCACGTTATGGTTATTCGTATGTGATGACCGGCTTTGAAAATGTAAGACGTAGGATATAAATCGAAAACGAGTTCGACCGGATTGCCGTTTAATTTCAAAACGTCTTCGGCAAAACTTCTGTGATAGGGTAAGCCCAAGTTGTTAAAAGGAGCTGTCGCCAATTTGCGATGCGATGCGCGAATCACGCCTTCGGTCACGTAATGCGAGACACCCTGCGCGTCAACATCTTCGAGATAGAGAAAGAAATCCGCGTCGCGTGCCGTTGAGCTAACCCACAAATGTGCTACGGGAAATCCTGTTACTTCCGTATCGTCGTTTAACTGTGTAGTAGTATAGGTCAATCCCTTTTTGTCGTTTTCGGACAGACGTTCATAACGGACTCTTGAGCCACCAATCCCGTAACCGTTTGACCAGCGCGAGGGTTTACCGCTTGTTGTCGTGTAATCAACTTTGTAATTATCAAAAGCCTGCTTTGCTCTTGGCGGGTTTGTCGCGAGCGTTCCGCTGTTTACGGATTTTGCATGATGTGATGAAACCGCAGAACTGTTTGCTTCCAAGTAGAACTTTGTGAGTTTTTGATTCTGCAAAGGAAATATATCCGTCGAACGCCACTCTTTTTCTTTGGGAGCATTGATTGTGTAATACCAGATTCGCTGTTCTTTTGTTACGCCGTTATCAATTCCTTTGAGCCAATAATCAAACCAACGCAGACGCTCGGATACGTCATATTCTTCAACCGCCATTTGATGAAACCACGGTCCAATCATCAGGCGTTGCGGCGTCTTCAAATTCGCAAACCAGAGAAGCGCGTCTTTAGCCCACAAGTCGTACCAGCCGCCAATTGTATAAACAGCGACACCGGATTCGTTTATCTCTTTGATAAAAGCAGAAGGGCTTTGTGTGATATTGAGTTTTTCTTTTGTCACACTGTCAACGCTGTTTCTGTAAGACATTGATTCGCCGAGTTGAAAAACATCACGGTTGTTGAAGCGCTCTTTTTGTGTTGTTTTGTAAAGCATTTCGTCTTTGTCTTCGTCAACAGGCAAAGCGGGGGCAATCAACGGCAAACCCTTTATCAAATTGCTCCAGGCGAAAACAAAATCACGTCGGAAAATTCCGTTTGGGTAGCTGAACGAATAGGCATCAAACATAGCTTTTTCGGGAATAATTGCTTTTAAGTGAGGCGGCTTTGTGCTTGCCGCCATGTACTGTGTGATGCCCAGATAAGACAGACCGAACATTCCGATTTTTCCGCCAGACCAACTCTGCTGTGCCAGCCATTCCGTTACATCGTAAGCATCCATGGTTTCTTTTTCTGAAAACGGTCCTTCGTAAGTGCTAAACGATGCGCCCGACCCGCGTACATCAACCGCCACGACCACATATCCATGTCGCAACATTGTTTCTAACCAGGAAAAGGCTGTAATTATTGTTCGCAGTTTCCCTTGAAGATAAAAAGCCCGGTGATAACGTGTGTGTGTCCAAATCACAGGAAGTTTTTCATCCGTAACTTTTCCGTTTATCGAAGGTCTGAAAATATCAGCCGCAAGCCGCGTCCCGTCGCGTGTCGGAATATAGACAGAACTTCGTACCCACCCGTCGTAAACAGGCTGCGAATAACCGCTGTACTCTCTGAAGGAAGAAACTCGTTCGGTTGATTTCGCTGTGGCGTTTGAGGAGAAAAACAGAACTAGGGCGAAAAAAAATGCTATGCGAATTGTGTTAAAGTTCATCAACGAATTTGTCCTTCAAAATTTCTAAACCGAAAGTCCGCCATCAGAGTAACGTCTGTTTCAAAGATGCACGGAAAGCATTTTCTGTTAGCCGGCTATTTAAGACAAGCAAGAAGGAATGGCGCAAATCTGTCGAATTATTTTTCAGCTCTTTTAATTGTCTCCTGTGTTTGGTATAAACTACGATTGTTAATCGTAGTGCCCTTGATTATCTTTAACTAAATTGCTGACCGTTAACTTTTTGTTAAGGAGACTAAATTCATGCTGTCAGGAAAAAGTGTGAAATTTCTTCGCGTAAGTGTCGTTCGTTTCGTTTGTCTGGTATTGCTTGCCGTTTCAGCGATGCTTTTCTTCTTTTTGGGTGGAGAAAAAACAAAAGCCCAAACTGATAAGAAAGAAACAGAGATGAAAGAAAAGGACATTGACCTTTTTGGTGAAATGAAATTGCCGGGCGAAAAGGTTGTCCCCGTAATTCACGCGAAAATGACTTTTGAAGACATCGTGAAATACGAAAGGGAAAGTGGTAAACCGCCGGAAAAACCGGAAAATCAAGATAAAGGCAAACGTCCGAAAAATCCCCCACCGCCGGAAATGCCTCCTGCGCCCGATTCTGTCTATAAGAAGAATCCTGCAATGTATTTTGATTACAACAGAATTATCACCGAAAGCCCTACAGGGCTTGCGGTAGTTTCGCCAACGCCGACATCAAACTTTCAGGCAATCGACGATGCAAATACTTCGATTCCACCCGATACACATGGCGCGGTTGGTCCGAACCATCTGGTTTCAACCCTGAACACGCAGGTTCGCATTCAAAGTAAAACCGGCACAATTACTAGCACGGTTACGTTGAACAGTTTCTTTTCAAGTGTTGGCGGTGGTAGCGGGACTTTTGACCCCAGAGTTGTTTATGACCATTTGTCGAGTCGCTGGATGCTGATTGCCGTTGATGATGCGGCTGCTTCAACCTCTAAACTACTGATAGCCGTTTCGCAGACAACAGACCCGACAGGAGCTTGGAATTTTTACGGTTACGATTATGATTCAACCAATACCGAGTGGGCTGATTATCCCATGGTCGGGTTTAATAAAGATTGGATTGCTGTATCAGTAAATGATTTTACCGTTGCCGCGAATGCTTTCAGCGGGGCGCATTGTTACGTCTTTGATAAAAGCACTCTTTACGCAGGTGCCGTAACACCGACAGTTACAAATTTCGATTTCGGAACATCTGTTGGCAACGTACACCAGCCCGCAGAAACCTTTGATAGCACTCTGTCAACGCTCTATATTCTTCAAAGGTGGAATAACTCCAGCGGTCAACTGCGTATCTATACAATTACGGGAACAGCCGCTTCACCATCTCTTACAGCCACATCATTGTTTCCGTCAACTTCAGGGTGGAGCGGCACAGCGGTCTTTGCCTCGCAGAGTGGAGGTGGCAGTGTAACTATCTCAACGAACGATACACGAATGCAAAGTGTGGTTTATCGCAACGGTTCATTGTGGGCTACACACACTATTTTCATGCCCTCAAGTTCGCCTACGCGGTCCGCTGTTCAATGGTGGGAAGTTATTCCGTCAACAGGCACGGTCGTTCAAGCTGCACGTATTGAGGATACAACAAGCACAAACTTTTACGCTTTTCCGAGCATCGCCGTTAATGCCGCAAATCAGGCTATGATTGGTTATTCGGCTTTTTCGGCAACGACGTTTGCAAGCGCAGCATATTCTTATCGCGGCGTGACGGATACTTCGGCGACAATGCGCGATTCTCATACTTACAAAGCAGGAGTTGCCTGTTATCGCAAGACTTTTACCGGTTCAACCAATCGGTGGGGAGATTACAGCCACACGATTGTTGACCCGTCGGATGACACAACATTTTGGACACTTCAGGAATACGCCGAAACAGCAGTCGGAGGCGATTGTACGACCAATAACACGGGACGTTGGGGAACTTGGTGGGCGAAATTAATTCCGCCTTGCACTTCGCAAGTTTCAAGCGGTAATTGGAACACGGCGGCAACTTGGGGTTGCGGTAGCGTTCCGACCTCAAGCGACGACGCGGTTATTATTACCGGACAAAACGTAACTCTTAATACAAATCCTTCAGCCGCAAGTATAACGGTCAATTCGGGCGGGACTTTGACCATGAGCGGAAACCGCACCGCCTCAACCAGTATCGAATTAAACGGTACTCTTAATTTGAGCAGCGGTATTCTTGATATGGGAAGCAACACCCTGAACATAGGCTGTACGGGGTCGGTTACAGGCGCATCATCAACAGGTTATGTTATCGGAAAAGTCACAAAAGAATTTTGTGCGACGGGTAGTTTTACCTATCCTGTCGGAGAGAACGGATACTCGCCTGCAACGGTGAATGTGACGACGCTTTCAACCAACCCGTCAAGCTTGACAATAGATGTGGTTGACAGCACATTGTCGGGATTAAACACCGGCAATTCTGCTTCGCGTTACTGGGATTTAACGGGTTCGGGAATTACAGCGACCCTTTCGTTTACTTATCTCGACGCAGATGTAAACGGAACTGAATCGGCTTACAGAGTATTCAAAAAAGTTGGTGCGGCTAGTCCCACGAATCAATGTACGGGCTCTTGCGTTAACACAGGAACAAACACCGGTACAGTAACGGGAGTCACAAGTTTTTCATTATGGGGTGTCGGTTCGTTAACTCCGACAGCCTCAAGCGTGGAAGTACGCGGGCAAATACTTGGAACGAACGGCGAGCCTCTTAAAGGCGTGATGGTCATGCTTAGGTCTGTGAATCAGGATTTCAAACTATCCAGGTTGACCGATGCAAAGGGGCGATACCATTTTACCGAAATTCCCGGAGGTTCGGATTGCATCTTGATTCCGCAACTTTCAGGCTATACGTTTAATCCGCAAACGCAAATTTTACAGTTGCTTGCAAGTCAAGACGGAATCAACTTTGTCGGTACATCATCGGGAAAAGAGACAAAGAAAAAGTCTCGCGTTAAAAGATGAAATTGGCATATAGAAAATGATGCTGATTTTCCAACTAGTGTTCAGTCAAGGTTGTGATGACCCGTCATCACAACCTTGACTGAACACTAGACTCTTGCAGGATTTGTATCGTCTGTTTTTTGTGACAGTGGCAGGTTAATGCTTGTTTTGTAACCGCACCCATCTGCCGCGCATTTCAAAACTGTTCCTTCTTTCTTCGTTGTCTTTTCAAACAACAAGGGCGCATTGCATTGCGGACAAGGCGTGGCTACGGGTCTATCCCAATAGACAACGTCGCATTTTGGATATTCGGAACACCCGTAAAAGACTTTTCCGCGTCTTGATTTCTTTGCAACGATTTCGCCTTTGCATCCGGCGCGTGTGCATGCAACGCCTGTTGATTCTTGTTCGCGTTTGACGTATTCGCATTTCGGATAATTAGAGCAAGAAATAAACTCGCCGTAACGTCCCGTCCTGCGGACTAAGTTTGCTCCGCAAGTCGGACATTTTTCTTCAAGTTGAACGGGCGGTGGTGCGGCTACTTTTTGTCCTTTTGGAATCTTGCGTATGTTCTTGCATTCGGGATAACCCGTGCATCCGTAAAACTGTCCGAATCGTCCGCGTTTCAATGCCATCTCTTTGCCGCAAAGTTCGCATGGCTCAACCGATTCTCCGGTTGCAGATTCTTCGGTTGTATGTGATGCGGAAGCAGGGATTGCAGATTCTTCATTTGAACTTTGGGCTTTGGACTTCTGGTTGTTGACTTCTCTTGTTGTCTTACATTCGGGGTAATCCGAGCAAGCTAAGAATTGTCCGAAACGCCCGAATTTAATGACCATCATCTTGCCGCATTTTTCGCAAATTTCATCTGTTGGAATTGCCTGCTGCTTTACGGCACGCATCTCTTTTTCGGCACTCTTCAAATCAACTGCGAACTTGTCGTAAAACTCTTTCAGCGCGTCTTGCCAGCGAAGTTTTCCGTCTTCGATTTCATCGAGTTCTTCTTCCATTCTCGCCGTGTAAGTTTCGTTGAAAAGGTCATCGAAACTCGCAACAAGCAAATCGTTGACGGTTGTTCCAAGCGCGGTTGGATGAAAACGTCCTTCAAATTTTTCCACATACTCGCGCTCTAAAATCGTGGTCATAATCGCGGCGTATGTCGAAGGTCTTCCTATGCCTTTTTCTTCCAGAGCTTTTACAAGCGTCGCTTCGGTGTAACGCGGCGGCGGTTCTGTAAATTTTTGGTCTGGTGTCAGTTCGTTAAGTTTTAATTGTTCGCCTTCTTTAACAAGCGGGAGATTCAGTTCGTCGTCGTCATCTTCGCTCTTTTCATCGCGCCCTTCCTGATAGACTTTCAAAAATCCGTCGAACTTCTGAACAGAACCCGTTGCACGAAAAGTGAAACGTCCCGCTTCAATATCAATCGTCGTCTGGTCAAACAATGCGGGCATCATCTGTGACGCAACAAATCGTTGCCAGATTAAGCGATAAAGTTTCAATTCTTCCGCATTCAAAAATTGCTTTAACGAATCAGGTGTTTTGGCAACGTCCGACGGACGAATAGCTTCATGTGCATCTTGCGCGTCTTTTTTCGAGCGGTAATGCACAGCCTTTTCGGGCAGATAATTTGTGCCATAATTGCCGCCGATATAATCGCGCACTTCTGTTAAAGCTGTGTCGGAAACGCGTGTCGAATCCGTTCTCATGTAGGTTATCAAACCGACTGCGCCCTCTGCTCCGACTTCGACGCCTTCATAAAGTTTCTGTGCCAGCATCATTGTTTTCTTCACGGAGAAACCCAATTTTCTGGCGGCTTCCTGTTGAAGTTTTGAAGTGATAAATGGCGGAACGGGGTTTCGTTTTCTTTCCTTTGTTGAAACCGATCTGACAACAAAATTTTGTTCTTTTACTTCGTTAACAATCGCCGTGGATTGCTCTTGGTTTGAAATATGAAACTCTGATTTTTTAACACCTTCTTCAAAACCGCCCGTCTTTACGGTTTGTTCTTCAACTTTGTAAAGACGGGCATCAAACGCGGGCGGCAATGCGGCAGATAGATTTGCGGTAACAGTCCAGTATTGGGTTTTTACAAACTTTTCGATTTCGCGTTCGCGCTCAACGACCATGCGAAGCGCAACAGATTGAACGCGCCCCGCGCTAAGTTTTCCGCCCACAATACGGCACAAAAGCGGCGAGACCTTGTAACCTACCAGCCTGTCCAACACACGCCGCGCCTGTTGTGCGTCAACGAGATTCGTATTGACAGGACGCGGATGGTCAAAGGCTTCTTTAACAGCACGTTTGGTAATTTCATTGAACATTACGCGAAACACAGGTTTCGCAGGACGTTTCGGAACAATCTCTTCTGACAAGTGTTGGCAGATTGCTTCGCCTTCGCGGTCAGGGTCAGCCGCCAGGAAAATGGCTTCCGCTTCTTTTGCCGCTTTTTTCAAATCGCCGACAATTTTTCTGTTATTTCGTTTTTTCGCGTCGGGAATGACTTCGTAAGAAGGCTCGAAATTGTTATCAACATCAACGCCCAAACCCTTAGACGGCAGGTCTTTGATGTGACCAATCGAAGCCATCACTTTGTAATCGCTTCCGAGATATTTGTTAATTGTTTTCGCCTTCGCGGGCGATTCGACTATGACTAAGTTTTTACCCATTGTTCTTAACTATCTTTTATAAAAGTCCAAACGACTTTACTGTTCTTTCCGATAACTTTTCAGCAATATTTGATAACGCTCTTTTCCAGCTTTCTCTTTTTCTCTTTTTCTTTCGTCAACCCATCTCAGTGTTCAGTCAAGGTTGTGATGACGGGTCAGAACCGCCTGCGTTAGCGGGCGGGTTAAGCGCGGCAAAGAAGAAACCCGCCCGTAGGCGCAGGCGGTTCTGACCCGTCATCACAACCTTGACTGAACACTCAGATACCATTCTTCTTTCGTCATATCACTAAACTTGCCTTTGATATACTCGAAACGAAAAGGCTTTCCTGGTCTGTGCCTTCTTAGCCCGATGTCTTTGTGGTTAATCTCGTTTCCCATGCTCACATTTTTTTTATGTAGCACTTGCCCGGCAATGCTCTTATCAACTCTCTAACTTCCAACGCAAATAGCGAACTTGTCAAATCCGAAATGGAAAGCCCCGTCTTTTCTGCGAGTTCGTCAATATGCAAAGGTTCGTCATGCGTAAGCAGTTTCCAAACGTCGCATTCGCCGGACGTTAAACCGTCAGGCACAAGTTGAAGCTGCTCGACCAGAGCAGAATCTTTTTCTTTTTTTTGCGGTGGTGGCAGTAAATTGGCGGCTATGTCCGAAGGCAGTTCGGAAGCAATGTCCTGCCAATGCTGAACAAGTTTTGCGCTCGACGCCTTTATCAAATAGTTTGTACCAAACGAATTTTTTGAAGTTATATTTCCCGGCACTGCAAAAACTTCGCGGTTCTGTTCCATAGCAAGACGCGCTGTGATGAGCGAGCCACTCTGTTCGGATGCCTCCACAACACAAACGCCCAAACTTAAACCACTAATCACGCGATTTCGATAAGGGAAATTCTGCGGAGCGGGCGGAGTTTTTAAAGGGAATTCGGAAACAATCGCGCCGCCTCCTTCCAATATCTCATCGACCAAATCTTTGTGGTCACGCGGATAAACTTGGTCAATACCTGTGCCAATAACAGCAATGGTTTTGCCTTTTGCTTCCAATGCTCCGCGATGTGCTGCTGCATCAATTCCGCGTGCAAGTCCCGAAACAATCGTCACACCTTTTTGCGCCAAATCCCGCGCTATCATATTTGCCGCGTTTTGTCCGTATGTTGACGCGCGGCGTGAACCGACAACCGCAATACAAGGTGATTCAAAACATTCCATCCAATTGCCTGTTACATATAGCGTTATCGGCGGGTCTTGAATCTCACGAAGCAATGCAGGATAGATTCCATCATCCAAAATCAAAACATCCGCGTTCATCCCGCGCACGCGGTCAATCTCTTCTGAGGCTTTACCAAACAAATCTTTTGCGATGATGCTTTCAATTGTTTCGGGTCTCAGACGCAAAGCTTCCAACTCGTTGCGCCTCGCGCTAAATACAGCCTCAGCCGAACCGAAGCGTTCCAAAAGTTTTGTTGCAGCACGAGGTCCAATGCCGGATGTCATGTTGAGAGCAATCCATTCTTTCATATTTTAACCAATCGTGAAGGTAAAACTGTTACTTGAAATTTTGTGTGTCAATAAAGGCAATTACCAGAACTTGAAACGTGATAAGAAGCCGGAAGATTTTGGTTTTTCAGCTTTGATACGTTTACGTTCGGCAATCAACTCATTTTTGCTTGGCATCCTGGGCAGACCAGCCGTAGGTCTGTGTATAAAAGGAGGTTTTAGTCGCTCTGTTGTCGGACAATCGCTGTTATTTTCGACAGGCACAGTGGCGGCTATGCAAAGCCTTTCTGCTCTTTTTTCTGCATTTTCAAATAACTCCAAACGCGATTCATCATCCATCCGGTCAATGTTTATGACATTCAATTGGCATAAATTACAGAAACGGGTTGTCATGCTGTCGCCTTCAAGTTCCTCAAATGTTTTCCGACAAACATAGGAAAATTTAATGTCAATTGCCATATAGACCTTCTTTGTTAAGATACTTGAATAATTGGCGGAGGCGTGTGGGAATCGAACCCACCTGAGACTGCTCTCACAGCCTCACAAGCGGTTTTGAAGACCGAGCCGCTCACCAGAACAGATGCGCCTCCCTCTTATGTGACAGGTCAGAAAAACTACGCGCCAATCTGTGAAACTGTCAAGCAATGGTAAATCGGGTTTTGAATTTAGCAAATTTTTGATGAAATACTTTTTAGCTTCCGACATTAAGGCATTGAGAGGTGGAAATAACCACCTTGATTGAAATTAATTCTAAAAGAGAAGTGCCGAATTGAAAGGCATGAAACTAACAAGTGGCGTAAAGTTTTTATTCGCTATATTAAACAAAGGAAAAGCAACAGAAAGAGCAGCTAATATGAATCGCAATTTTAAGTTTCGCAGTAATACATTGGTTGGAAATCTTAATCGCATAGCACTTATTTTGGTTTTGTTTATGAGCGCGAGTGCATTCCGCTGTGGTCTGGGCGGCGATGGGGTTGAACCCCCGCAAGTCAATATCGAAAACGCAAGGGCAAGCAGGGACCCTGTTACAGACCTGCCCGTTGTTACGGTGGATTACACTGTAAAATATCCCAACGATGTTTATACACAGACGATGCCCGCCCCTCCGGGTCTGACCTGCTCTATGGAACAGGGGCAATTTACGCGCACACGTACTTTTAATGGAAACTCCGTGAGAGTCACCGGAACGACAGGCAAAATACAAAAAGGACAGGCTACGATTACAGTTCCTGAAAGCGGCAGAGGTATCGGAGGAGAGTTTTCTATCACCTGCACTCTTACAACGATTGATAATAAGACATTGAACACTTCAAATACTATCTCTGTTGATGTTCCACAACCGACGGAGAACTCAGGTAATGTATTGCAACTGCAAGGCCCGCCGGAGGTCAAGGAGAATTACACTACAAACGGAAATAGCGGAGTGTGTACGTTCACACATACTGCTACCACCATCAAGGTAAACTGCGTCTCGACAGAGAACATTCTTGACGTTAGTTGGACGTTCAAAGGAGTTCCGCAATATATTAAACAGGGAGAAAAAGTAACAATTGAAATCACGGGTGAAGCCAGCAAGCGCGACATCGCCACCAACTTCTTGCGTTCCAGCGCAGAAGTTGCAACAACGGCAATGCATCAAATCTCAGGGGACACTGTGAGTATAGGCGACCTCGAAACGGGTTGGACGCCAAGAGCAACAACCACATTTGTCTTTGAGGTTGACCCAAATGCTTCGGAAGCCACTATCTCCCTTTCTGGCTATGGTCACTTTGCCGTGTATCGTTACAAAAAAAGAGAGTAGGTCAAAGCCTATTTATAAAGAGTCGCCTGATTCATCCCCGTCATTTGTGGCGGGGATTTTTATTTCAGTCATTTGGCTTGACCGTTTTCCGCATCGTCGTTACTATAAAAACCGAACGAGCGTTCGGTTGAGAAATTATTTTGGAGCATTTCTTTTGATGATTAACTTTGAAACATCACCCGACAAATACAAGCATTGGAAACTTGCAGTTGACGGCGCGACAGCCACGTTGACAATGGACGTGCAGGAAGATGTGACGCTTAATGACGGTTACAAACTAAAACTTAATTCTTATGACCTTGGCGTTGACATCGAATTGGCAGACGCAATTCAACGCCTTAGGTTTGAACACCCGCAGGTAAAGGTCGTTGTCATCACAAGCCTCAAACCTAAAATCTTTTGCGCGGGTGCAAATATCTATATGCTCGGCACATCAAGCCACGCTTTCAAAGTTAATTTCTGCAAGTTCACAAACGAGACGCGATGCGGGATTGAAGACACGTCGGCACATTCAGGCAAGACGTTTATAGCGGCTTTGAACGGCACAGCATCGGGCGGCGGCTACGAACTTGCGATTGCCTGCGACGAAATTTATCTGGTTGATGATGGTAATTCCGCAGTGTCTTTACCGGAAGTTCCTTTGCTTGGCGTATTGCCCGGAACGGGCGGACTGACGCGGCTTGTTGATAAACGCAAAGTGCGACGTGACCGTGCGGATGTGTTTTCTACGCTGGCAGAAGGCTTGCGCGGAAAACGCGCTAAAGAGTGGCATTTGATTGATGATTATTTTCCTACGAGCAAGTTTGATGAATCCGTCAATGTGCGTGTGAAAAAGATTTTAGAAGAAACCGGGATAACAGAAGAGAAGGGAATTAAGCTTAATCCTTTACAGGTTGAAGTGAGCGAAAACGGACGCGAGTACAAATATATTTCTCTCAAACTCAACCGCGAAGAGCGTTACGCGGATTTGACCGTTCGTGCGCCTGAATCAAATCAGCCAAATACTTTAGAAGAGATTGAAAATGCGGGTGATTCATTTTGGGCTTTACAGGCTTACAGAGAATTGGACGATGCGCTTCTTTATCTTCGCGTGAATGAATTGGAGATAGGTCTTGTTTGTTTAAGAACAACGGGCGAGGCTGAGAATGTTCTGGCTGTTGATGAAACGCTTTTAGCAAACAAAGACAATTGGCTTGTAAACGAAATCATCTTAAACATGGCGCGTGTTCTTCGTCGTCTTGATTTAACTGCGAAAAGCTTTTTCGCAATCATAGAACCCGGCAGTTGCTTTGCGGGAAATCTTCTTGAACTTGCACTCGCGGCAGACCGCTCCTACATGCTCAATAACCCCGACGAGAAAAACGAAATTTTTGTGAGCGCAATGAACGCCGGTTTGTTTCCAATGAGCAACGGGCTTACAAGATTGCAGTCGAGATTTTTAGCTGAACCGGAAAAAGTAGAAGAAGTTTTGGAACACAAAGAACCGTTTGACGCAGAAGACGCGGAAGAGTTTGGTTTGATAACTTTCGCGCCTGACGATTTGGATTGGGCGGACGAAATCCGCGTTGCGATTGAAGAACGTACATCATTATCGCCCGACGCATTGACAGGAATGGAAGCGAATCTACGTTTCGCCGGAAATGAAACGAACGATACGAAAATTTACGGCAGGCTTACGGCGTGGCAAAACTGGATTTTCCAACGCCCCAACGCAGTCGGCGAAAAAGGCGCGCTGACAAATTACGGCAAACCGACAACGCCACAATTTGATTACAAGCGAACCTGAGACTTAGGAGATATGCAAGAACCCAAAAACCTTCACGACAATTTCTTCAAGCAATTGATGAGTGACAAAAGATCAGCCGTGGAGTTTTTTCAAAAGTACCTGCCTCGTTATTTTGCCGCATTGCTTGATTTGAAACGAATTGAATTGATGAGCGATTCGTTCGTTGATGAGGGTTTGAAAGAACATCTTTCCGATAAGCTTTTTCGTGTAGGGTTGATAGATGGCAGTGAGACATACATCTATGTTTTGCTTGAACATAAAAGCTATCCTGATAAATGGGTGGCACTCCAACTCCTTCGTTATCTGGTTCAGTTTTGGGAAGATGCCCGTCGCAACGGCGCATCAAAATTGCCGTTTGTTTTTCCGTTTGTTTTCTATCATGGGAGAAGTCGCTGGCGTTTGAACAGAAAATTTTCTTCGCTCTTCGATATGACAAAAGATCTTGAGGGATTCACAAATTTTTTGCCGGATTTCAAATATCATCTGTGCGACACTTCCGAATATGCAGATGAGGAAATAACGGGATATGCTCCTGTCGCATCGGCGTTGCGAGTAATGAAACACATATTTCGGAAGGATTTGAAGGAAACATTTGTAGAAGCCTTTGAACTTCTGAACAGTGAAGAGATAAGTAAAGAGTTGGCAGAAGAACGCGCCAGAGTCACATCGAACTATTTGTTGTTGACTGAGCGAATCAATAAAAAAGAATTGGCTGTTGGTTTGAAGACTGCTTTCGGAGAAAGAGGAGTAAAAGTTATGCAGACAGTAGTGAAAGATTGGATTGAAGAAGGTTTGCAACAAGGTTTGCAACAAGGTTTGCAACAAGGGAAGCAACAAGGGAAGCAAGAAGGAAAATTAGAATTAGTATTGAATGTTTTGCAGAAGCGTTTCGGACAATTGAGTAAGCAGACACAAAAACAACTGCAGCAGTTATCTTCCGCGCAATTGGATGAACTTTCGCTTGCGTTGTTTGATTTTCAATCAGCACGTGATGTCAATATTTGGTTAAAGCAAAATCAGAAGGCAAAAGCAAAATGATTTGAGATAAACCGACAAAACCGCTGGTTGATTAGAAACGAACTTAATAAAGGGAGAACACGAATGAGTGAAAATGGCTTTCATCTTGCACAGGTAAATATAGCGCGAGTGCTTGCGCCGCTCGATGACCCTTCGATGCAGGGTTTTGTCAGTAAACTAGACGAAGTAAATAAACTTGCCGATGAAAGTCCAGGCTTTATTTGGCGTCTTCAAACAGAAGACGGAAATGCAACTTACCTTCGCCCGTATAACGATGAGAGCATTATCGTCAATATGTCTGTTTGGGATTCAATCGAATCTCTGAAACATTATGTTTATCGAACCCAACACGCGAACGTGATGCGTCAACGTGCCGAATGGTTTAGTAAATTCGACGGAGCGTTCATCGCGCTCTGGTGGATTCCGGCGGGACACATACCGACCATGGATGAAGCTAAAGAAAAATTAGAGTATTTACGAACAAACGGCGAAAGCCCTTTCGCTTTTTCGTTTAAGAAAACCTACCAAGCATCAGAAGCCACTCAGTTTAATAGTTCGACACAGACAGCCGTTCAGTGCAAATAAGGAAAGGTGAAGTTTTATGGATTTATACGCACGCATACCAAACAACGTAAACTTAAACGAAGACAAACGTCTTCAACGCGCACTCGAAAAATGGTTACCGAATTATCTGGATTGGTGGCGCGAGATGGGACCGGACGGGTTTCAGGAAAAAGATGTTTATCTTCGCACGGCTGTAAGTGTTGAAGCGGACGGTTGGGCGCATTTCGATTATGTGAAGATGCCCGACTATCGTTGGGGAATCTTTTTAAAGCCCGCAGAAAAAGATGCGAAGGTCGGTTTCGGTGACAACTTTGGAATGTCGGTTTATCAGGAAGTTCCCGGAGAATTTCGTAACGCGCTACGCCGTATCGTTGTTACACAGGCTGACACTGAACCTGCTTCCGTAGAGCAACAGCGTCAGCTCGGGAAAACCTGTCCTTCGCTTTACGACCTTCGCAATCTGTTTCAAGTCAACGTTGAAGAGGGAAGACACCTTTGGGCAATGGTCTATCTGCTTCACGGGTATTTCGGGCGCGACGGGCGCGAAGAGGCAGATGAACTTTTACAACGCAGAAGCGGTAATCCTGACAAGCCGCGCATTCTTCAGGCATTCAATCAACCCTGTGATGATTGGCTCAATTTCTTTGCGTTTACGATGTTCACAGACCGCGACGGCAAGTACCAATTATCTGCTCTGGCAGAAAGCGGATTTGAACCACTTGCACGTACCTGTCAGTTTATGCTCACGGAAGAAGCGCACCATTTAATGGTGGGAGAAACCGGCATGGGGCGTGTCGTTCAAAGAACCGCGCAACTGATGAAAGAAGCAAACAGCGAGGACATTAAAGAATTGGGTGGGATTCCTTTAAGCATAATTCAAAAATATATCAACTACTGGTTTTCATATTCGCTAGATTTGTTTGGTGGCGAGATTAGTTCAAACTCCGCAGACTTTTTCGCCGCGGGTTTGAAAGGTCGTTACAAAGAACAAGAGAAGTACGAAGATCATTTTGCAAGAGAAGGTTTCTTTACTATTCCTGTTATTCAAGACGGAAAAATTATTGAGCGGGAAGTGCCTTTAAGAAACGCTTTGAACGAGGTGTTAAGAAACGAATACACAAACGATTGCGAACGCGCCATGAAGCGTTGGAATAAAACTCTTGAAGACGTGAACGCACAGCTTTATCTTCCAAACCGTCGTTTCCATCGTCATGTAGGCGAATACGCGGGGCACTTCTTTGACGTAGAAGGCAACATCATCTCAGAAGAAGAATTTGAACGACACAAAGATGAATGGCTACCGACACGCGAGGACCGCGAGTTTGTGCAAAGCTTAATGAAACCCGTGACAGAACCCGGCAAAATAGCGGGCTGGATTGCTCCGCCGCAATCGGGGATTAAAGGCAAACCGTTTGAGTTTGAGTACGTCCGGTTGTAGTTTTATTTTTGCCACAGAGGACACAGAGTGTACAGAGAAAGGGAGAAAAATAGTGGGTGAACTCATAGACTCATTGATGGAAAAAAAACCTTTAACAGATTGAGTTATTGGAGCGTCAATTGAAGTCCACTGCATGTGTTTTACAAGGGGCATATTGTCAAAGGACAATGATTGGATTTATTGGTTGAACACGAATTAGTTGTTGAAGTTAAATCATTGAAAACTTTGCCGGAAATCGCAACTGCCCAAGTTTTGTCATATCTAAAATCAACGGGATTGAAACGTGGTCTCATACCTAATTTTGGTATGGCTAAACTTAAAGATGGATTAAAAAGAATTTCTCTTTAATCTCTGTGCTCTTTGTGATCTCTGTAGCTAAATTTTTATGTCTGAATTTACAAAATACGACAAGAGATTAGAGTTCATCCTGCGAACGGCTTCGCACATCTTTGCCGCGAAAGGCTATCATTCGACCACAATGCGCGACATTTCGCGTGAAACCAAAATCAGCATCGCGGGGCTTTATCATTACTTCAACTCAAAAGACGAACTTCTGTTTTTGATTCAGGACAATTGTTTCGGGCGCGTTGTCGAACGGCTTGAAGAAAAGTTAAAAGATGCCGGGACGCCAACCGAGAAACTTCAAATCCTAATCGAAAATCACCTTTCGTTTTTCGCCGCAAACATGGCGGAGATGAAAGTTCTCTCTCACGAAGCCGAATCATTAGCGGGCGAAAAATATGACCATGTTGCAAGCAAGAAAAAAGATTACACGTCGCTTGTCCGCCGCATCCTTTCCGAAATTCAAAAACAGACAAACTGCAAACAAAAAGTTGATTTGACCGTTTCGACCTACGCGCTTTTCGGGATGATGAATTGGATTTACAACTGGTATGACCCGAAAGGAAAACTCAAAGTCCGTGACCTTGCACACAACATCACACGGCTGTTTCTCGGTGGCTTTCTCGCAGGCGATTTCACTGAAAAATTTCAACCGAAAACGAAAAAAACAAAAGCCGAAACTCTCAGCGTTTGGCGTGCTACTTAGAACTTTGCTTGAAATCACAACTCTTCTAAAATGTAGGCAAAGTAGCGAAAGATATTTTGAATCATGGGTCGGTTGCCTCGTTAGAGGTGATATATTTATGGAGAAGATATGAATCGTACTGAATTACAACAACTCACAAAAATTAGAGTGCGCGAAGCAAAAGTCTTGTTAGATAATCGTTGTTATGCTGGGGCGTATTATTTGTTAGGTTATGCACTTGAGTGTGCCTTCAAATCTTGTATTGCCAAGCAAACCAGAAAATACGATTTCCCAGACAAGGCACTTGCAAAGAAAGTCTTCACACATGATTTGAACGAACTTTTGAAATTGTCAGGTCTTTCAGTAGAGCATCAAAAAGAGTGTAGAACTAACCGTAGTTTTGAAGTAAATTGGACAATTGTTAAAGATTGGTCAGAGGAGTCAAGATATTTTAACGCGATAACGATAAATCAAGCGAAAGAGCTACGCTCTGCAGTTGTGAGTAGAAGGAGTGGGGTTTTGCCATGGTTACAGAAGTGGTGGTAAAGGAAACAATTTCAAGCGAAATGATTGATTTAGGGGCAGACATCGTTCGTCGTTTGGATGAAGCGAAATTCGCTGTGTCAGCGGCATTTTGGTTCTATCTGCCCGAAACTAATGTTTGGAGATTCTTTATTGCAAGTCCTGGAATAAGGCTTGACGGAGTCAAACAAGCATACAAAAAAGTTCAATCTATGCTTTCCACAATGCCTGAGAATAACCCCCGAATAGAGTTGAAGGATATATCTATAATTGACTCAAATGACGCCCTCGTTTCTTTGTTAAAAATGTCTATTCGAGCTGAGGGCATAAATGGAATTAGGTTCTCAAAAAATATAATAAACGGGGTTCTGATTGAGGATGCGTATATTTATCGCATGACATAGAGAGTATTCACTAAAACAAATCGGTACATGTTATCCAATTGATTAGAACAGAAGCCTAAGACGGATAAGGAAACATCTGTCTTAAATGCTAAGGCAAAGGTTGCATTGCAATTTTGAAACTCCATAACCTGTTTATGAATATGTAGAAGCCATTTAATAGGTTGATAAAAGTATTTACTTTCAAGTTATGTACGAAAATATCTTAGTCAATGAAGAAAACGGCATTGCCATAATCACGTTGAATCGTCCTGAAAAGATGAATGCTTTTCACGGGCATATGCGGCGTGATTTTGCTGAAATTCTTGAGCGCGTAGGCGGCGACGATGAGATTCGTGTTGTTATTATTACGGGCGCGGGGCGTGCGTTTTGCGCGGGTGCCGATATTGATTATTTGCTTCAACTTGTTGAGCGCAGAGATTCGGACGAGTTTGCAAGACTGCTTGGTTCTGCGCGTCGTGTGCTGACGGCGATTCGTCAGATGAATAAACCTGTTGTGGCTTCGATAAACGGCGCGGCGGCGGGTGCAGGGCTGAATGTGTCGTTTGCCTGTGACATTCGTATTGCTTCATCAAATGCCGTGTTCAGTCAGGCATTTGCAAAAATCGGTTTACACCCCGATTGGGGCGGCACATATTTTTTGCCGCGCATTGTTTCTTCAAACATAGCTTGCGAGATGTTCTTTCTTGGTGATTCAATTGACGCAAAACGTGCTTACGAACTAGGACTTATAAATCGTGTTGTTGCGCCGGAAGATTTGGAAGGCGAAACAATGGAACTCGCAGAGCGTCTTGCAAAAGCTCCGCCGATTGCAATATCAGCCGCGAAACGAGCCGTCTATATGAGCGACCACGAAACATTAGAGGCAATGTTGCAATATGAACTGCAAGCACAACTCGAATGTTTCCGTTCGGAAGATTTACGCGAAGGTCTTAGAGCATTCAAAGAGAAACGAAAGCCAAAATTTACGGGAAGGTGAGGGGAGTTCCAAGTTTCAAGTCTCAAGTCCCAAGTCTCAAGTTTTCCTAAAATGACTTTGGATTTGAAACTTAGGACTTGGGACTTTAATCTTTAGACTATGAAATTAAACGGCAAACTTGCATTTATAACGGGTGGCGGGCGCGGCATAGGGAAAGAGATTGCGCGTATCTTTGCATCGGAAGGCGCGAACGTAGTTGTGGTTGCGCGTTCAGAAAATCAAGTCGCGCAAGTTGCAGAAGAAATTAAAAACGAATTTGATGTTAATACTCTGGGCGTGATTTGCGATGTTGCGAATGTTGAGAGCGTGAAAAATGCTTTTGCAAAAGTTAAAGAGCATTTTGGAGCAATGCCGGACATTCTGGTAAACAACGCAGGTATAGCCGAAAGCGCACCGTTTCATAAAACATCTGACGAACTCTGGCAACGCATCATTGATATAAATTTGACGGGAACTTTTTACTGCACGCGCGAGGTTTTGCCTTCGATGTTAGAAAAGAAATGGGGACGTGTTATCAATATCGCTTCAATCGCGGGCAAAGCGGGCGCACCTTACATCGCCGCTTATGTTGCTTCAAAACACGGCGTAGTCGGTATGACACGTTCGCTGGCTGTTGAAGTTGCAGCAAAAGGAATAACGGTCAACGCAATATGTCCGGGCTATGTCGAAACTGATATGGCACAGTACGCGATTGACAACATCGTGAGCAAAACAAAAGTTAGCGAAGAAGACGCAAAGAGATACCTTGAAAGCCAAAGCCCGCAACAGCGCATGGTCACGGTCGAAGAAGTTGCCGCTCTGGCATTACTACTCGCAAGCGAAGAAGGACGCGGCATCAACGCACAGGCAATCAACATTGACGGCGGCGGAGTACAACATTAAAAGGTGTAAGCTACGGATTCACATTTCATTGAGGTTAAACATGATTGTGTTTTTTAGGGTAAAGCCCGTTCGTAATCTGTCAGTTTTATGAGCAGAAAGTAAAACCGCACTGCCAGCCTGTTGCTGATTTTCTTAACAAAATCAATGCTACTGATAACAGGCTGGCAGCCTGTTCTACTTTTAACAGACCCATTTTTCTTGACTCAAAATAAGCGTGCGTGATACACCATAGACCTCGTTATTTCTGTGCATCAACTTGGGTGACATTTACTCCGGTTGATGGTCTGTAAAATCATTAACAACAAAAAGCTCTAATGAATTTGTAGTTTGCATTTCAGCAGAACTCTTGAGGCTCTGTTATGGCTTTGACACAAATCACTTCTTTGAAACGACGCGGCTTTGGTCAGACAATGCGTCAGGGGGCATGGTGGACTCAGCCCTTAATTGTCATTCTGGTTTTTGGCGGTTTCATTGTCTATTCGACTTGGGCGGCGTTTCAGAACGATCACTACTGGTATGAGGGTGGCGGAGCGAACTATCTTTCGCCGTTCTATTCTCCTGAACTTTTCGGTAAATCGCCACACAGCTTGTTTGGGGCTTTGCCAAGTTGGATTCCAGCTTGGATACCGTTTTCACCAGCCTTTTTAATACTTTGGGCACCGGGCGGTTTTCGGTTTACTTGCTATTATTATCGCGGTGCTTACTACAAGGCATTTTGGGGCGACCCGCCCGCGTGCGCCGTTGGCGAACCTCGCAACGCTTATCGCGGCGAGAAATATTTTCCGCTTATCTTTCAAAATATACACCGTTACTTTCTCTATGTTGCTCTGATATTTCTTCTCTTTCTCGCCTACGATGTTTGGAACGCACTTTGGTTTAAGAATGCGGCAACAGGTAAGGCGTCTTTCGGAATTGGCGTCGGCACGATTGTGCTGGCAGTGAATGTTATTTTACTGAGCAGTTATACATTCAGTTGTCATTCTCTGCGTCATTTGATTGGCGGACGTATTGACCAGATGTCTGATTCTCCGGCTTGTCAAAAGGCTTATCAATGCGCCAGTAGCATGAACAAACGTCATCCTTTGTTTGCTTGGCTCAGTCTGTTCTGGGTCGCTTTTTCAGATATTTATGTCAGGCTTTGTCATATGAATATCTGGACAGATTGGAGAATCCTCTGATGACGGAATATCAAACCTTTGAACACGATGTTTTAGTTATTGGCGCGGGCGGTGCAGGTTTAAGAGCCGCAATCGAAGCCTCATCAACAGGTGTGTCCGTCGGGCTTGTATGCAAATCTTTATTGGGTAAGGCTCACACGGTAATGGCAGAAGGCGGTATGGCGGCGGCACTCGGCAATGTTGATGACCGCGATAATTGGAGCGTGCATTTTTCCGACACGATGCGCGGCGGACAATATGTAAACAACTGGCGCATGGCTGAACTTCACGCGAAAGAAGCACCCGACCGCGTAAAGGAATTAGAAGCATGGGGCGCAGTGTTTGACAGAACAAAAGACGGGCGGATTTTGCAACGTAATTTTGGCGGACATAAATATCCTCGCCTGGCTCACGTCGGCGATAGAACAGGCTTAGAACTTATTCGCACACTTCAAGACCACGGCATTCATCAGGGCATAGAAGTTTACATGGAAGTCACGGTTGTAACTTTACTTCACGATGGCGGGCGCGTTGTCGGGGCATTGGCTTATGACCGTGAACGTGGACGTTTTCGTGTTTATAAAGCAAAGGCTGTTGTATTGGCTACGGGCGGAATCGGACGAGCTTATAAAATTACAAGTAACAGTTGGGAAGGCACAGGCGACGGACACGGACTTGCTTATCATGCGGGCGCAGAGTTGATTGATATGGAGTTTGTGCAGTTTCATCCGACGGGAATGGTTTGGCCCCCGAGTGTGCGCGGCATACTTGTTACCGAAGGCGTGCGCGGTGAAGGCGGCATCCTGAAAAACAATAAAGGTGTGCGCTTTATGTTTGATGACATTCCCGACAATTACAAGACACAAACGGCAGACAACCCCGAAGAAGGCTGGCGATACACTCAAGGCGATAAAGATGCTCGTCGTCCACCCGAACTGCTGACACGCGACCACGTTGCGCGTTGTATCGTGCGCGAAATTAAGGAGGGGCGGGGAAGCGAACACGGCGGAGTTTATCTGGACATCGCTTGGATTAAAGAGAAACTTCCGAACGCAGAGGAACACATCAAACGAAAATTGCCGAGTATGTATCATCAGTTCAAACAACTCGCGGGCGTTGACATCACAAAAGAAACAATGGAAGTCGGTCCGACAACACATTATGTGATGGGCGGCATTCGCGTTGATGCAGACACACAGGCGTCAACAGTCCCGGGTTTATTTGCTGCCGGCGAGTGTGCGGCGGGTATAAACGGGGCAAATCGTTTAGGCGGAAATTCTCTTTCGGATTTATTGGTTTTCGGTAAACGCGCAGGCGAATATGCCGCTAAGTTTGCACAAGAAAACGGTGCAATCACAATCAATCAAACAGAGATTGACGAAGGCACACGAAAAGCACTCGAACCGTTTAATCGAACGGGCGAAAATCCGTATCAGATTCAGCACGAACTTCAGGAGATGATGCAGGATTTAGTCGGTATCGTTCGCCGCGAAGACGAGATGCAACAGGCTCTCGATGGATTGGAAACACTCTGGCAACGCGCTGAAAAATGCGGTGTTACGGGGCATCGTGAATTTAATCCGGGCTGGCACACCGCACTTGACCTGAATAATTTGCTGACGGTTTCCGAAGCAATTACGCGCTCTGCGATTGAGCGCAAAGAGAGCCGCGGCGCACAGTTTCGTGACGATTACCCTGCGAAAGACCCTGAGTATTCCAAGTTTAATTTTGTGACTTGGCGAGACAGCGACGGGCAGATGCAAACCCGACGCGAACCGATTGCCGAGATGCCCGAAGAACTGAAAAAAATCATCGAGGAGTTAGGATAGAAGCCTTGAGCCCCGCCAAAAGGGCGGCTTCTTTACTAACCAAAAGCAGGCTGAAGCCTGTACTCAAAACTATTTTTAAGGAGCTAGGTTGATGGCGACTGCTACTTTCAAAATTTGGCGAGGCGACGCACAAAACGGAGAGCTTGTTGATTACGCAACGGAAGTTGGCGAGGGTATGGTTGTGCTTGATGCCGTGCATAACATTCAGGCTGAACAAGCACCTGATTTAGCTTGTCGTTGGAATTGCAAAGCGGGCAAATGCGGTTCGTGTTCGGCGGAAATAAACGGGGTGCCTCGATTGATGTGCATGACGCGCCTCAATACTTTGCCGCTTGAAAACGCGGTAACAATCGAACCTCTCAGAGCTTTTCCGCCTCTTAAAGACCTTATCACGGATGTCAGTTGGAATTACGAAGTAAAAAAGGGAATCAAAAAATTCAATCCACGACCGCCCGACTCTCCCGACGGAACGTGGAGAATGCAACAGAAAGATGCAGACCGCGTGCAGGAGTTTCGCAAATGTATCGAATGTTTTTTATGCCAGGATGTCTGCCACGTCCTGCGTGACCACCATAAACACAACGAGTTTATTGGTCCGCGCTTTTTGGTTTATGTGGCTTCGCTGGAAATGAACCCGCTTGATACCGAAGACCGTTTGAAAGATTTGAAGGATGAACACGGAATAGGTTACTGCAACATAACAAAATGTTGCACAATCGTTTGCCCTGAAGAAATCAAGATAACCGACAACGCGATAATTCCCATGAAAGAGCGTGTGGTTGACGAATTCTTTGACCCGATTACAAAACTTGTGCGGATATTCAGAGGCAAAAGTAAAAAGTAAAAAGTAAAAAGGCAAAACAAGATTATTTGCCGGCAACTGCAAACCCATTACTACTTTTTACTTTTTACTTTTTACTTTTTACTTTAGTAGTTATGTTCAGTCTTAGACCGTTACACAAAGAGTCAATTCCTGCCGCGCTTGAAAAAGCCAATCGTTATCGTTTGCTTAACGAACCGGGTGATGCAGAGAGTATCTGTCTTGATATATTGGAAATCGAACCTGACAATCAGCAGGCACTTATCACTTTGCTGCTTGCAATGACAGACCGCGTGGGCAAAGGTTACGCGGTTGGTGATACGCAGATAAAAAGCATTCTCGAACGCATCAGCGGTGATTACGAAAGAGCTTATTACACGGGTATCGTTGCAGAACGCCAGGCAAAAGTTCGATTGAATCAAGGCACGGAATTGAGCAGATTTGCCGCTTACGATTTGCTCTGTAAAGCTATGGAATGGTTTGAAAAAGCAGAAGCCATGCGTCCGCAAGGTAACGATGACGCAATCCTCAGATGGAACACTTGCGCCCGCATCATTCAAAACAATCGTCTTGAAGCAAGAGAGGAAGTCGAATTGGGTTTGGAGTAATTTCAATTTAGTCAAACAAAAATAAATGGAAGAACTTTTAATTTGAGTTCTTCCTTTTTGTTGTTTGGTGAAAAAGCATTTTGCTGTTTTTCAAGCGATGACGAAATCCAAAGTCCATTCGGAATATCTATCTTGATTTACTCTGATTGAGTGCTTGTTTCAGATGTTCAATGCTTGTGTTTCCGCCAGAGCACACAATGCCGGTTTTCTTTCCTTCCAACTCTTGACGCATTTTGTAAGCGGCGGCAAGTGGTGATGCGCCTGCGCCTTCTGCCAATGTATGTGCGCGTTCAATCATACAGTACATCGAAAGCATAATTTCTTCATCGCTTACCAAAACAAAATCATCCAGCAGTTCCCACAAAATCTTTTGGGGCATACTAAAACCGATTGCTGTTGCTAATCCTTCTGCAAATGTGTGATTTGGTCTTTCGACACACTCTTTCATAACCCAAGAATCATAAGCGGCGGGTGCGGATTCAGATTGAACGCCTATCACACGAATTTTAGGATTGATTGTTTTTGCGGCAATGCAAACGCCGGCGCAACCGCTTCCGCCGCCTACGGGAACAATGATGCAATCCAAATCGGGTTGGTCTTCGAGCATCTCCAACGCTTCGGTCGCTACGCCCGCAATCAACAAAGGCTCATCGCCCGAATGTATGTAACGATAACCGTTTTCTTCCGCGAGTTTTTCGCAATAAAGGCGTGCATCATCAAATTTTGCGCCGTGAAAAATAACTTCCGCGCCTAACCCCCGCATCGAGGCGACTTTGCCCGCGTTTGCATTTTCCGGTACTACTATTCGCACCGACACGCCAAAAAGCCTTGCGGCGTAAGCTACGGACTGACCATGATTACCCGTTGAAACGGCTATTACGCCACGAGCTTTTTCTTCTTCGCTCAATTGCGAAACGAGATTGATGCCGCCACGCACCTTAAAGGCACAAACAGGTTGATGGTTTTCGTGTTTGATGAAAACCTGTGTGCCTACAAGCTCATTGATTGCGGGGTAAGAATTCAACGGCGTGCGTGATAAATACGGGCGAATACGCGCAGCCGCTAAAAGCACATCTTGAAAAGTCGGTATTGTCATAACTCACATTGAAGCACGCCCCGTCCGGGCTCCATATTCAAATGCGAATCAAGTGTAGAAATAATCTTTCTGTTATTTTCAGTGAAAAAGAGAATTTCGCGCTGGTGAACGCAAAGAAAACTCATTTTTCCAACGATAAAATTCAACCCTTGATTCGCATTTCAAATATCAAATTGGTGTAACTGATTAGTTCTACTTTGTTAGATTAAAATTTCACCGTAATTTCTGATATTACTGAACTTATTTGATTTAACCCGCGAAGCGGGGTGCTATCGCCCGTATTCACGGGCTAAAAACC
>Ga0187894_10001920_pt1 | contig 25762 bp, 19 predicted proteins | sample GBC1701081metaG_FD_136650 | JGI IMG/M metagenome (GOLD analysis project Ga0187894, IMG submission 136650) | White microbial mat communities from a lava cave in the Kipuka Kanohina Cave System on the Island of Hawaii, USA - GBC170108-1 metaG ... | reverse complement strand
GCTTCAGGACCCACGGGGCCACCAGTTGCATGGCCGTCGCCGCGAGTGCACACACCAGTCCCAGGATCATGGCCCGCCGGTAGCGCCCCACGTAAGGCCAGAGTCGTCGCAAAGGGTGCACGTTCACGAGACATCTCCAAAGGCCAACACGTCACGACTGAAGTAACTTCCGCTCAGCCTTGGAGATGTCCGCCGGGCGGAGCGCGGCAAAGCAGACAGCGAAGCTAGCGCAGCGGAGCCTCTTCGACGATACCGAACGCTCGGCACTTCGAGGCGGAACCTCGTTAGTATACCGATGCGGAATGCGGATTCTGTGCTATTCTCGCCGCTGCAACCTTCCCAGCGGCTGCCTAGGTCGACCTCTGCGCGGGCGCATCTCGCGCGATCACTTCAAGACCCACTTTCCCGGGGCGAACGGACGAGCGTGCACATGAAGCGTGTGTTTCTCTGGATGTTGATAGCCGCCGGCCTGGCCGCCGCCGCACCCGCGCCCGCTGAAGCGCAATCCCGTCGCCGACTGACCGATCCGGCCACCGGCGAAAGCTACAACGTGGAAGTCAGCCTCGGATTCTGGAAACCGACGCCCGACTTCGTCATCTCGAGCGAGGGCTTTGGCATTCCCGGCACGCCCATCGACCTCGTCGAGGACCTGGGCATCGAGAAACGCCAGTTCCGGGAATTCCGCGCCGTCCTCCGTCCCGCGCGGAAACATAAGTTCCGGATTCAATTCATCCCGATCAAATACGAAGTCGAGAACGCCATCCTGACCCGTCAGATCGTCTTCAACGGCATCCGATACGACGTCGGCCTGCCGGTGAACGCCACGGCGGACTGGAAGGCGTGGCGATTCGGCTACGAATACGACTTCATCTCGCGCGACCGTGGTTACCTCGGACTGGTGGTCGAAGCCAAATATACGGACGTCCGGCTCGAACTGCAAAGCCCCGCCGCCGACGAATTCAGCCGCGCGCAGGCGCCGATCCCCTCGCTCGGTCTCATCGGACGCGGCTACCTGGCGAAGAACGTCTCCATCACGGGCGAATTCACCGGCTTCCGCCTCCTGAACCGCGAGGATGACGACTACCAGGGCAACTACTACGACTTCGACATCTACGGGACCATCAACTTCAGCAACAACGTCGGCGCGAGCGTGGGCTATCGCTCGTTGGACGTCGGCTATCTGATTGTGGATCCGCCGGCGCGGGATTTCGGCGACCTCACGCTGAAAGGTGTCTACTTCATGGGGACGGTGCGCTTCTAGGCGCACCACACTCCAACCGTTTCCACTCTCGCACTCGCGTGGCCGCGCGCGCCCCAGCCCGGCGGCCGCGATCCCTCCTCGAACGTTCGGTTCAGCGGATCTCCAGCCACACGCCCAGGAACCGGACGTCGCGGCTCGCGGGATCGAGTTCCACCGGCCGGAACCCCTCGGCCGCATGCAGGCGGACGGCCGCCGCACGCTGTGGCCCGCCAAGCGCCAGCGGCATCTCGAATTCCTGCCCTGGCGTCATCTCCAGTTGCCGCGAACCCGCCCCCGTCTCGACGTCCACCGTATTCCGCAACGGTCCGTTGCGCACGTACAACCTCGGCACGCCCGTGCCCTGATCCGCCTGCACGACCAGCATCGTGCTCCGCTGCGCGCGCAGCCACATCCCCGCCGGCTCCTGATACACATCGTCGCTGACGGCGTACGCCACGTACGCCCCGTAGCGATATGCGCGCAACGCGAACGCGTCGTGGGCCAGCAACGCCGGCGGCCGATAGACCACGCTCGGACGCAGGAAGGCTTCGGCCACCGTCGCGCGCGCGTCGGCATCGCCTGTGACCGTGACGGAATGCACGTCGATTGGCAGCGACAGCTCGAACGCGATGTCATGCTGCCCGGCCGATGGCGCGGGATCGGCGATCTCGAAGGTCCGCGTGGGGTTCGTGGTCCTGCCGATCGTCACCGTCAGCCGGCCGCGCATCGGCTGACGGCCGTGGACGATCAGGCCGTACCGGCCCGCCGGTACATTCGTCACGAACAGCAACGGACGCTCGCGCGGCGCGCGGCGCACTGACGTTTCCAGCCGGAGACGAGGGAGAATCGAGGACGCCTCGACGAAGTGCGGCAGGCCGTCCTCCGCGGCCGCATTCTCGGCGGGCACATTCTCGGCGCGCGCGTGCACCTCGCCGTAGACGATCCCCACCGGCCGCAGGCGCGGGACGTAATGCTGCATCAGATTTGTCTGCGAGAGATTCGGGCGCAGACCGCTGACGCCTTGCAGGTGCCACATCGACGTCAGCGTGAACATGACGCCGACGCCGTACGTCAGCGGGACAACCGTCCGCGCGAACAGCGACGCATGCCGCGTGAGCCCGCGCTCGATGATCCGCAGCACGAACCACGCCCCCGCCAGGACCGCGACCCACAGCGTCACATGCTCCAGCGCCTCCGGCCACGGGACGCGATGCAGGCTGGGAAAACCGTACGACAAATCCGCCAGCGGGCTGGCCCAGTCCATCCACAGCGCAAACCCGTCCCGGTCGTTATAGGCCAGCCGGCCGCGATAGACGGCGAGCAATGTCCCGGTCAGCCAGATCGTTAGCGTCAGCGCAAAGATCGCGCTCGCGCGGGTTGTCCGCGTCCGCGCCGATGCCCAGGCAAACGCGGCCGGCGCCGAAAGCATCAGCAGGACCGGCACCAGGAAGCGTGCGGGCGCGCTCCATCCGCCCCACCACATCCGGAAGCTGCTCGCCGCCAGGATGTAGCAGGACACGATCAGCAGAATCTCGATCCCCAGGCGCCTCTGGTTGACGGGCGCGGCATCAGCGGCGTCCTGCGCGGGCTGCGTCGGATCGGCCGGCAGCCTGCGGACGATCATCGCAACGATGCCGCCGAGCGGGACGATGAAGACGGGCGCATTGGGCAGAAGCCCGAATTGCTGATCGAAAAACAGGCCGAGGAGACCCGGGATGATGTGGCTGGCGGCGGTCTGCGTCTGCGCGCCGTATGGCGCGGCAGGATTGAACGTACCGTAGATCGCGTAAAAAAACGTGAACCACGCCGCGGCCGACACCGCGGGCACAACCGAGAAAGCGGTCAACCGTGCTTTCCATCGCGGCGCCTGCCAGAGCCGGAGGCCGAGGGCGATGCCGAAACCGGCGGCGAGGACGGCGTAGCGCGTGTGCAGCCACGGCAAGAACGACAGTGCCGCCCCGCAACACACCAGTTGTGCGATATTCAGGCTGGCGCTGCGGACGAGCGCCAGAGTGCCGATGAGGACGAGGACGGCGCCGGCGGCGTCCGGGTAGACGGAAACGGCGTGAAAGACGAACGGCGTGCTCAACGTGGTGGCGGCCCAGCCGAACCACGCGGCGCCGCGGTTGCGTGTCACCTCCCAGCCCAGTTTCCAGACCAGCGTGGACGCCAGCGCGCTGATGACGGCGAGGAACAGGGCAGCCCCTCGATAGCCTCCCGCGGCGAAGGCGGGAACAATCAATGCCGGCAGGCCGGGCGCGTGGACGGAATAGATCTGTCCGTCGCGGCCCCGCTGCAGGTAGTCGGGTCGGAGCTCGCCGGGGAAATACGCCAGATAGTTCCGGTCCCGGTGGTTGTTCTCGATCCGCAGATCGCCGTCCCGCCGCAGGCTGTCGGCGATGACCAGATAATGCGGCTCGTCGCCCCCGGGCAGCCAGACGGACAATTGATGGACGGCCAGCACGTACACCATCAGCGCGCCCGCAAACGCCAGGCGCGGCGCGTGTCGTGTCGAGGTCGCCGCCTGTTTCCACCTTGTCGGCACGGGGATCCGGGCGCCGAGTCCAACGATGACGGCGGCCCAGACGAGGGTGGAGAGCGGACGGTGCCAGAGCAGGAAACTCGCGGGGACGGCGCCGGGGATCCAGGGAAGAATCAGGAACGCGGAGAGGAGCAACGGCAGGAGCCGCGACGGGCGGGGACCCCGCCAGAATGTCAGTCCGCAGGAAAGGATCAGGCTGAGCCCGAGGAACCACCAGGGCGGCAGGAGCCCCACTCTGAACGTGGCCTGTGTGCCAGTCACGGCGAGGGCGCCGGACCACAACCACGCCGCCAGTCCGACGCACAGCGCCGCCAGCACTTGGAGCCCGAGGCTCATTGGACCGTCATGCTACCATACGCGCGCATGTACCTATCGAGCGTCCTTCGCCGGACCGGCGTCGTGGTCCTGGCGATCACGTTAGCGGTGGTCCTGACCTATCCCCTCGCCTTCAAGCTCGATTCCGTCGGCCGTATCGACTCGGGAGACGGGCAGTGGAGCCTGTGGTGCGTGACATGGGTCGCACACGCGTTGACCAGCGATCCCGCCAATCTGTTCAACGCGAACATCTTCTATCCGCATCGCTACACGCTCGCCTATTCCGAGGCGAACATCGTCCCCGGCATCCTGGGCATCCCGGCGTACCTGATCACCGGAAACCCCTTCGCGACGCACAACAGCGTTGTCCTGCTCGCCTTCATCTTCAGCTTTCTGACCGCGTACGGCCTGGCCCGCTACCTGACCGATAGCACGGCCGCCGGCATCCTGTGCGGCATCGCGTTCGCGTACTGCCCGTTCATTTTCGCGCGCACCGCCCACATCCAGTTGCTCATGACCTTCGGCATCCCGTGGGCGATGCACATGCTGCACCGCCTCGTCGATCGGCCGACGTTCCCCCGCGCCTTCGCCCTGTCCGCCACACTGATCGTTCAGGCCCTCGCCTGCGCCTATTACGGCGTCTTCGCCGGACTGTCCGTCGCCCTTGCCGTCCTGTACTACGCCCAAACCCGACGCCTCTGGAAAAACGGTAAGTACTGGTTCCTCGTCGGCCTCTCCGCCGCAACCGCAGTTTCCATCGTCGCACCCTTCTTCGTCCCGTATCAGTACGTGCAGGGGGAACTCGGGTTTACGCGGACCCTCAAGGACGCGGCCATGTACTCGGCAGACTGGAAAGCCTGGTTTGCGTCCTCGGCATGGACGCACCGCTGGATGCTGCCGCTGCTCCGCCGATGGAGCGAAGTGCTGTTCCCCGGCTTCATGATCGGCATCCTCGGCCTCGCAGGTGTGATCGTGGCCCTGCGCTGGCGGCGTCCGCAGGACGAAGTGGATCGCCTGAACGAAACTGCCTCGCTGCCCCGCGAGACCGTGACGTTCTATTCCATCGTTGGCGTGATCGCACTGTGGGCATCCTTCGGACCAAAGGCCTGGCTCTACACGGTGCTCTTCCACACGATTCCGGTTTTCTCGTTCCTGCGCGCGCCCGCGCGGTTCGGAATCATGGTCACCCTGGTCCTGAGCCTCGGTCTGGCCTTCCTGATCGCGCGCCTGCTGAACGGACGCACGATCCGCGCGCAGGCACTCGCCACCGTACCGCTGGCCTTCGCGCTGGCCTGCGAGCTGGCCACCATTCCGCTGGGCATGACCGAGGCCGAACCCGTGAATGTGGCGTACCGTCTGCTGGCCAACCTGCGTCGCGGTCCGGTGGTCGAACTGCCCTTCTTCTACGAGCGCCCGGACTTTCCGCGCCACGCGGAATACATGCTCAATTCGACCTTCCACTGGCAGCCGCTGATCAACGGGTACAGCGATCACATCCCACAGGACTTCCGCGCGATAGTCCTGCCGATGTCCTCCTTCCCGACCCGACAGTCCTTCGAGATCCTGCGCCGCCGCGACACCCGTTACGTCGTCATTCACCTCGGCGGATACGACGAGCGCAGCGTGGTGCATCTGCAGGAGCGGCTGGAGCGGTACAAAGAGCACCTGGCGTTGCTCAGCCGTAAAGATGATGTCCTGCTCTATGAGATTGTGAGCTGGCCCGCGGCATCGTCGGGTCCACCGCAGATGGAGTAGGATGCGTCTCGCGGCTCGGGAGAGCCGGGAGCCTGTCGATTCCGTATGAAGCTAGACGATATCTACCGTGCGAGATTTCCAGAAGCCGATCGCGAGGCCAAGGAAGCCATCTGGAAGATCCTCTGTCCGCATTTCTTTCAGCGGTATGTGAACGAGAGCGACACCGTCCTCGACGTCGGCGCCGGATTCGGCGAATTCCTCCGCCACATCCGTTGCAAGCAGCGCATTGCCGTTGACATCGAGCGACTGTCCGGCCGCGTGCTGCCGCCAGGCACGCAGGAAGTCTTCACGCCGAGCCACGAGCTGGCGGCTCACGTCCCCGCCGACTCCGTCGACGCGGTCTTCTGCAGCAACTTCTTCGAGCACCTGCCCGACAAGGCGACGTTTCTGACGACACTCCAGCAGATACATACGGTGCTTCGTCCGGGCGGACGCCTGCTGGTGCTGCAGCCGAACATCCGGTTCGTCGGCGGCGCGTATTGGGACTTCGTCGACCACCACATTCCGCTGACGGATCGATCGCTGGTGGAAGCCTGCGAGAGCACCGGATTCGAGATTGCGCAGGTCGTGCCGCGGTTCCTGCCGTACACGACGCGCAGCGCGATCCCGCAGTCACCGTGGCTCGTCCGGCTCTATCTCATGGTGCCGCTCGCCTGGCGCGTGCTCGGCGGCCAGACATGGCTCGTCGCACGCAAACCATCCGCGTCCCGCTGACCTCGTCCAGCACGCATCCGCCGGACGCAGAGCTGCGTCCGCGCGTTGACACTCACTCTCGGACCGGTCAGCGCACGTCGCGCGCGTGACCCGATTCGTCCGGCTCCACGGTCACGACGCGAGTCCCCAGGTTGACGGTGATCCCGTTCGTGTCGGTGACACGAACGTCGATCGTGTGGCGTCCGGGCAACCCCAGTTGCACCGACGTCTGCCAACCGTGGAGGTCGGTGCCATGACGCGCGCGCGGATGCGCGGCGGACACGTCTGGACGGACGAGATTGAAGCCGGCCAGGGCGGCGGGGTGACCGTCGACGAAGACGCGGACTTCGCGGATGCCGCGGTCGTCTGCGGCCCAACCGGCAACGGTGATAGACGAGGGGACGGTTGTGCCGTCGAGGGGGACGTCGAAGACGCCGAGCGGCTCGTGGTTGATGGGATGCAGGAACGAGCGCGGGGGGGTGCCGGATGCGTTGTCGCAGGCCGACGCGAACAGGACGGCCGCGACACCGAGACCGGGGCTGTAGCGTATGATGAACCGCCGCATGCGCAGCATCTTAGCAGACGGGTTGGACGCTTTCGATTCGTGACGGACATGACCGGCAGCCCTGCTCCTGAAGTTTCCGATCGCCTTCCCGCTCGTCCTGTGTCGTTCTCCCGCGGATCGCGCGTCACCCTCACCGCCTGCTGGCTCCTGGTGTTGCTGCCTGTGCTCTTCTCCGCGGGTCTCCTCGCGCGATATGGCGTCGAGGCGCCGTTCTGGGACGACTGGAGCCTCGCGGGACATCTGGAGAGCATCCAGAAGGGGGAATGGACGCCGGGCAGACTGCTGGCGCAGCACAACGAGCATCGCCCGGCCGTGCCGATCGGTCTTCAGATCCTCGCGGCGCGCATCTGGGGTTGGCAGTTCCGCGCGATGATGTGGGTCACGCAGGCCCTGCTCTTCGCGATGTTCCTCGGTCTCGTCATGCTGTGGCGCCGCGCCGCCGGACCGCCGCGCGCCTGGACGGTCGCCGCGCTGGCGCTGGTCAGCTTCCTTCTGTACTGGCCGGCGCAATATCAGAACACGCTCTGGGCGTTTCAGATCTGCTTCTTCCTGCCGGCGGCCTGCCTGCTGGCGGTGGTGGTCGTCGCGTCACCTCCGGTTGCGCGTCTCGGTGTCGCCTTGACGATGAGCGCGATCTGTTGTGCGATCGCATCCTTCTCTGTCTTTGCGGGGTTGTTCACCTGGCCGATTGCGGGTGTGGCCACGCTGGCCGCGTACGGCCGTCCCTCGCGGAAAGACTGGTGGACGTGGGCGGCCTGGGGCCTGGCGTGCGTTGCGGTGCTCGCGGCCTACTTCCACGGTTACCACGAGCCGCCGGGCGGGCCGTCCCCGGTCGCGGCGCTCAAGCAACCGCTGGCCTTGTTGACGGCGTTCGCCACCTGCATCGGATCGCCGTTCGGCGTCGGTCCGTATCGATTCGCGATCGCCCGCGGCGTGGGGTTCGTCGCGATAGCCGTCCTGTTCCTTCTCGCGATTGGCGTGTGGAAACGACGGACGGATCGCGCGCTGCTGCTTGGCGTCATTCCCTGGATGGCGATGGGCGCGTACGGTCTGCTGACCGCGGCGGCGATCGCGGCCGGCCGGATGGCGTACGGCGATCACGCGCTGTTCGAGTCGCGCTACGCCACGATCGTGGCCTGGATCTTCATGGCAATCGTCATGCTGGCAACCGCGCTGAGGAACCGCGCGGAGCAGCAGGAAACGCGGGTTGCGGCATCGCGATGGTTCTGGCGTGCGGTCGCTGTGGTGTTGGTAACGCTCGGGATCTTCAGTCAACCGCAGCAGCTCCAAGCCGTGCGCCAGCACGCGCAGGTGCGACGGCAGGCCCGTGCGCTGCTGATGTTGGGCGCGACCGCGCGGAGTGGCTGGCCGACCGTCCCGCGAGAATACGATTGGACGTACGTCTGGACCATCACGCGGGTCATGCGATCGGGCGGCTGGTTGCCCCAGCCGCCGGCCGCGCCCGCGTGGATGGCGGACGATCCACGGACGACTGACTGCGCGCATGGAGCGGTGGAGGCGATGATTGCGACCGGCACGCGCGTGATGGCGAGTGGCTGGGCGTACTTGCCGGAGGGCGGGCGGCCGGCCGACGCGATCCTGGGCACGACTGGAGCGCCGCCGCGTCAGATCTTCCTGACGACACCGACAACTGGCAGGCTGGATGTCGTGCAGCGGTTTCAGACCGAAGACGCGATGATCAGCAGTTGGTTCGTCGACCTGCCGTCGACGCTGCTCAGCGACGAGATCGATATCTGGGCGTTCGACGTCGACCACATCCGCGCCTACCGCCTCTGCCGCCTGGACGCGCAACGGGCGAACGCGCGGTAACCCGCGTTGCGCTCACGCGCGCATGTATCTTCAATTCGCGGGACGCCGGTAGTCGCCGCGGCTGAAGTACTTCTCCAGCCACACATACAGGATGATGAACAGGTAGCGGCTGCCCATCTCCCGGATCTTCAGCTTCGCCACGCCCGTCCGACGATTCCGCCAGATGATCGGCATGGTCGTCCACGAATACCCGCGCACCATCGCCTTCAACGGCAATTCCACCGTCAGATTGAAATGCGGCGCGATGAGCGGCCGGCAACCCTGGATCACCGTCCGACGATACGCTTTGAACGCGTTGGTCGTGTCATTCAACGGCACGCCGAAGAGCAGCCGGATGAATAGGTTCGCCAGCCGGTTCATCACCAGTTTTACGCGGGGATAATCGATGACGCCGCCGCCGGGCATGAACCGGCTGCCGAAGACGCACTCCCAGCCCTGATTGAGCGTCTCCCAGTAGCGATAGACGTCGCGGCAATCGTCGCTCTCATCCGCCATCATGACGACGGCCGCGTCGCCGCTCATCTCGTCCAGGCCCTTGGCGATCGCCCGGCCGAACCCGTGCAGCCCCGTGTTCTGCACCGGTACGACAACGGGGATCCGCGATGCGAGTTCCTGCAGGATCTCCCACGTCCGATCGCTGCTCCCATCGTCCACCACGACGATCTCGTGCGGCACGTCCCGCAACCGCAGTTCCAGATGCAGATGCTCGACCGTCGACGCGATGCAGCCCTCTTCGTCTCTGGCCGGGATCACCACCGACAGACGCTCGAGAACCGGCAAATTAGGATTGCAGGGAAGCAGCCTGGACATAATCAGAGCGGTCGCGAGAGTTCGAGCCACCGCGGATGCGCATGCGCATGCACGAGAATCTCATCCAGGATGTCACGCACGGCCAGACGAGGCCGCCAGCCCCACACCTCGGCCGCACGTGCGGCGTCCAGCACGATCCACGGGATGTCGAACGGCCGATCCTCACCGGACATTTCCACCGTGTGATCCCCGGTGCGCTCGCGACACCACTCACTGAGCTGTCGCAGCGACATCGCGGATGCCGTCCCGCCACCAGCGTTCACGATCGGCGGCTTGCCTGCGGCGTCGGCCGTCAACTGCTGTTCCAGCAGCGGCACCAGATCGGCGGGATGCAGGCAGTCGCGTACCTGATAGCCGTGTCCGCCGAACCCGAGATAGCGCAGCGGGCGTCGGCGCAGCCAGGTATTGATCCAGAACGCGAAGATCCCTTGATCGGCGCGTCCGAACTGTCCCGCGCCGGCCAGGACGCCGCAGCGGTTCACCCACACGGGAAAGTTGAAGGTGAGGCCGTACTCCAGCGCGAGTTGCTCGCTCGCGAGCTTGGTTGCGCCGTAAAGGGAAACCGGCGGCGACGAATCGAAGTGTTCGGCGACGCCCGCCGTTGTCACGCCTGGTGGCAGTGGCTGTCGATCGTCCGGCTCGAACGCGTCTGCGCGGACGCGGATTGGCAGGCGTGCGAGGGGTGGGATCGTGTAGACGCGGCTTGTGCTGAGGAGGATGAACGCGGCGTGGTGGCGCCGGCAGTATTCCAGGACGTTGATCGTGCCGAGGAGATTGTGTTCGACGAGTTGGCGGCTGGAAGACGAGGGGTCGAGGCCGGCGAGGACGCTGGGATTGGCGGCGGCGTCGATCACCGCATCGACGGCTGGCCAGGCGTCGACGTCCGAGGCGCAGCGCAGATCGCTGTGGAAGAGCGGGACGTCGAGGCGCTGGAGTTCCGCGCGGTTGATCTCGCTGCCTGGGCGGCTCAGATTATCGGCGCCGAAGAGCTGATGACGACTGCTTTCGGCGCGCCATGTGCGGATCAGTGTCGATCCGACGAAGCCGCAGGCGCCGGTCACGAGGATCTTCACGGCACGAGCCTGCTCTGCCAGGACTCCACGATCTGAGCGATGGTCTCTTCCAACGTGACCGTCACCTGCCAGCCTGGGTAGTGGGTCTGCATCTTCCGCAGATCGCTGTAATAACAGATGTGATCGCCGACCCGGTTCGTTTCGACGTACGTATAGCGCTGCGCCTTGCCGGAGAACCGCTCGGCCAGCGCGAATGCTTCGAGGATCGAGCAGGAATTGGCCTTGCCGCCGCCGATGTTATAGACCTCGCCGCTGCGCGGCTGTTCGGCGAACGCGTGGATGAAGCGCGCGACGTCGTGGCTGTGGATGTTGTCGCGCACCTGCTTGCCCTTGTAGCCGAAGACGCGATACTCGAGCCCCTCCAGGTTGCACTTCACGAGATAGCTGAGGAACCCGTGGAGCTCCACGCCGCTGTGATTCGGGCCGGTCAGGCAACCGCCGCGCAGACAGCACGTGGGCATGCCGAAGTAGCGGCCGTACTCCTGCACCATCACGTCCGCGGCCACCTTGCTGGCGCCGAAGAGGCTGTGGAGGCTCTGGTCGATCGAAAACGACTCCGGGATGCCCTCGACGTATGCGGGATCGGCGTATTCCCAGCGTGTTTCCTGTTCCGCGAGGGCGATCCGGTTCGGCCCGTCGCCGTAGACCTTGTTCGTGCTCATGTGGACGAACGGGCTTTCGGGGCAGGCCTGGCGCGCGGCTTCGAGCAGATTCAGCGTGCCGACAGCGTTGGTATCGAAATCATCGAATGGGATCGCGGCGGCGCGGTCGTGTGACGGCTGTGCGGCGGCGTGGACGATCAGGGTGGGGCGGAGAGACTTCACGAGCGCCAGGACGCCCTGGCGGTTGCGGATGTCCTCTTCGTGGTGCTGGTAGCCGGGAACCTCGAGTTGCAGCCGCTGTTGGTTCCAGCGGGTGTCACCCTGCGGGCCGAAGAAGACCGCGCGTTGATTGTTGTCCAGCCCGTGCACCTCGAAGCCGAGCTGCCCGAAATACAAACAAACTTCGCTACCGATGAGGCCGGAGGATCCAGTGACGAGCAGACGCCGTTCTCTCATGTCGCGGCCACATTATCACCAGATGCCGCGTGCGGGTCAAAGGCTGACGCGGATCGAACGTGGCTGACTCGCATCCGCGCCCGCGGCCATCAAATGCTGAGCTGTGGGCGTGACGCGCTGGCCAGCACCGCCAGCCGGCGCTCGGCCTCGGCCAATGTCGCGTCGCGTTTGCAGAAGCAGAACCGGAGCTTGGTCCGGCCGCGGGACGGCTCACGATAGAAGCTGCTGCCGGGGACGGCGGCGACGCCAACTTCCGTTACCAGGTGGCGCGCGAAGGCGACGTCATCCGGGAAACCAAAGGACGCGATGTCCGTCATGATGTAGTAAGCGCCCGACGGACGGAAGCACTCGAACCCGCACCGCTCCAACATCGCCAGCACCCGATCCCGCCGCACCGCATAGTGCGCCGCCAACTCCCCGTAATACTCCTTACCCATCGTCAACGCCAGTGCCCCCGCCTCTTGTAAGGGGGCTGGCGCGCCAACTGTCAGAAAATCATGGACTTTCCGGATACCGCCAGTGAGCGCGGGCGGCGAGATGGCCCAGCCCACGCGCCAGCCGGTGACGCTGAAGGTCTTCGAGAGACTGTTGATCGTCACCGTCCGTTCACTCATGCCGTCGAGCGTCGCCATCGGCACGTGCTCGGTCCCGTCGTAGAGAATGCGATCGTAGATTTCGTCCGTGATGGCAATCACATCCCACTGCTGACACAACCGCGCGATCTGGGTCAGCTCTTCACGTGAGAAGACCTTCCCCGTCGGGTTGTTGGGCGTGTTGATGATGATCGCGCGCGTCTTGTTGGAGAACGCCGCGGCGAGCTCGGCGGGATCGAACGACCAGTCCGGCTCGCGCAGCGTCACATAACGCGGCACGGCGCCCGAGAGGATCGCATCCGGACCGTAGTTCTCATAGAACGGCTCGAACACGATCACTTCGTCCTCGGGATCGACGATCCCGAGAAGCGTGGCCATCATCGCTTCGGTCGATCCGCAGCAGACCGTCAACTGCGTTTGCGGATCGACGGTCAAACCGAAACGCGCGTGGACGTCGGCGGCGATGGCCTGGCGGAGGGCGGGTGTGCCCCAGGTGATGGCGTATTGATTGACGTCCGCCTGCACGGCGCGGCAGGCTGCCTCTTTGATCTCGGGCGGCGCCGCGAAGTCCGGGAAGCCCTGCGACAGGTTGACGGCTTGATGCTGGTTGGCGAGCCGCGTCATTTCGCGGATCACCGACTCGGTGAACTGCGACGCCTTCCGGGACGGCCTGATCTTGGACACGCTTCTCTCCTCACGGCCCGCGGCTCAGATCCCCGCCTGCCCGGGAGAGCGCGTGCTCGTGCTAGTTTCCGTACAGCCGGCGGTAATCCTCGGCGGTCCCCAGGATCCGCTTCACGTAATTCTGCGTTTCCGGAAACGGAATATCGTCGATGAACTCGTCCTTCGGCAGCGACGGCCGCTCGGCAATCCACCGCTCCACCCGGTTCTCGCCGGCATTGTAGCTCGCGAGCGCGAAGTGCGCGCCGCCAAACTGGTCGACGAGCTTCTGGAAGTGCAGCGTTCCCAGGCGCACGTTGGTTTCCGGATTCGTCAGCGTGCCCGTGCTGAACCGGCGGATGCCGATCGAGCGCGCCAGCCGGCGGCCCGTCTCCGGCACGAGCTGCATCAGACCGTAAGCGTTGGCCGGAGAACGGATGTCCGGCACGAAGTTCGATTCCTGACAGACGAGCGCGGCGATCAGATACGGATCGAGCCCGCGAGCCGTCGCGTGCCGCCGGATCAGCGTCCAGTACTCGAGCGGAAAGATCACCTTCTGCGCTTCCACCGGCAACCGTCGGCCCTCGACCGTCAAGTACTGCGGATACGCGCGTTTCATCAGGTTGATGCCGCGACGCAGATCGCCGGTCTCACGATACAACCACGCGAGCGTCGCCTCGATGCGCGGCGAGCTCCCCCAGTTGCGCTGCGCGAACTGCAGTTCCGCAACCGCGACACCGTACAGGCCCGCGGCCACCAGTCGCCTGACGCGCCCCTCCAACGCCGCGGCGTCCGTCGCGGTCATCTCGGTTTTCACGCTGGCTTCCGCCGTTGACGCCGACGTCAACGCCGATGCCGTGCGCGCCACAGACGAAGCAACCGCCGCCGCTGCAGTGGGCGCCGCTGCAGTGGGCGCCGCTGTGGTGGGCGCTGTTGTGATGGGCGCTGCCGCCGGACCACCGGTCAGTGTGAGGCGCTGGCTGGCGTTCACGCCGCGTTTGTCCAGCGTCTCGTCTGCGAGGCGTCCGTAGTAGGAATTCAGGTAATCGATCGCCACGAGTGCGTAGCGTGCGTTGGCCTGCTCGGCGCGGCCGAGTTGATCATGCGCCTTCGCGGCCCAATACAGATACGGCGGACGATAATCGGACCGCGGGAAGTTGAACGCCGCGCGTTCGAAGACGTCGACCGCGCCCTGGAAATTGCGTTCGCGGTATCGCCACCATCCGAGCTTCCACGACGCGCGCTGCGCGTGCAGGCCTGCGGGGAACAGCTCCAGATAGCCTTTGAACACCTCGGCCGCCTGCTGATCCTCGTCTTCGAGGATGTAGTGCGTCGCGAGATTGTTGAGCGCCTCTTCCGTCCACGGGCTCTCGGGAAATTCCTCGCGCAGTTCGCGGGCCTGGGTGACGTAAGACGAGTGGTCGCCGAGTCCGCGCGTGGCGGACAGGTGGAAGAAGCGGGCTTCGGCGCGGCGCGCGGCGCGGTTCAGGTACGGGCGTGTGCCTTCGAGGGCTTCGCGATAGCGTCCGAGATAGTAATGACACTCGGCGATGCGCAGCGGGACAACTTCGCGATCCTCGCCGGAGACGAGTCCGCGAATGGTCTCGAACGCGGTGAGGGCCTCGGCGTAGCGTTTCGATCCGAACAGCCGCTGCGCGCGACCGACCTCCAGCGCGATGTCGTCCCTCAGCCGCGTCTGCGGATCGACGCCCGCCAGTTGCGCCGCCTGCTGGATGGCTGCCTCGCCGAGCGAACTGAGCGGAAACTCGAAATACACGCGGCGGAAATTCGCGAGCGCGCGCGGCCGGTCCCCGGAGGCCAACTGCGTCGTTGCCAGCGCGTACAGGATCTCGTCCGGTTCACCCGGCTTCATCGCCAGTGCGGACTCGTACAGCTTCGCGGCCTCCCCGAAATCGCCGGCCGCCTCGGCGGCCTCGGCTTCCCCACGGCGTCCCCACTCCGTCAGCACGCCACCAGGGTTGCGCGCGTTCAATCGGCGGAACCCGGCGCGCGCATCGTCCACTCGACCCAACCGCAGTTGCGCCAGCGAGCGATAGTAGAGGGCGTACTCGGCAACCGGTGTTTGCGCGAGCCGCGCATCGGACACCTTTGGCAGCGCCGCGGCAAAGTTCTCTTCCGTCGCGAGATCGACGCCTTCCGCGAATCCCTTGAGCAACGCGGGGACCGTGCCGGCGGTCGCCGGCGGCGGCACCAGCCAGAAATCGGCGGTCGTCCTGGGCAACGCGGGATGCGCGGTGGGACGCAGAGAAACGCTGTCGGGTGTGGCTTGCGTCGCGGGAGCGGTCGCGGGCGCGGCGGGTGGAGCGGCGGAGACGGCCGCGGGAAGTGTGCCGGGCAGGGTGGAGCCGACGGCCATGAAGGCCGCCGACAGGATAAGGAGCCTGATCGCGAACGTCCACGGTCCCGTCATGCTTTCAGAGTAACTCCGATCGTGCGGCTCGCAGCCGCGACAATTGCTGGGACCGTTCGGCTTCACGTGCTCTCTCCGCTCGCGCTGTCTCTCCCTGTTTATCGGCATCTATCGGCATCTATCGGCCGCCGGAGACACCACTGGAGACGAAAACAGCCGGCCTTGTTCGGGCCGGCTGATGTGAGCGGTCGGCGCCGGCCCATGACCGGCGTGGGTTCAGGATGCGGCGACGCCGCCGAAGGTGGACGAGGCGGCCTCGACATCGCCCAGCAGTTCGGCGTTGCCGTCTGCGAGGGTCCGCACGAGCTCTTCGTCGAAGATGCGGTCGCGGTCGACGCGATAGGGTACGCGCTCTTCGAACAATCGGCGTGCGCGGGCGATCTCGGGCTGCAGGCGTCGCGCGAGATCGCGCGAATCGCGTCCGAGCTGCCAGATCGCGTTGTGGGCCTGCCGGATGTCTCCCAGCAACTGCCTCGCCGTCAGCCGCGCCTCATCTGTCACCGCGTCGGCCTGCGGTTGTGGCGAATCGCTCGACTCCGTCCCGTTGCTCCCGAACATCGGGCGGAGCACGTTGCTGGACGCGGGTGTGCGGTTGGGCAGGCGTGCGGCGCGGATGGCGGTCTGTGATTCGAGGCAGCGGGCGGCGTGGCGCGCCAGCAGTTCCAGCGTTTGCGGCCACACGGAGGGTTCGCTGCGATCGCTGCTGCCGCCGTCATCGCCGTAGACGACTGCGGCCACGTGTCCGCCGACGGTGACGGGGACGGCGACGCCGCGGCCGGCGTGTGTCGCGGCGACGAAGGCGAGTGGGCCGGACGTGGCGACGGCGGTGCTGTGGATCTCGGTTGGCGCGCCGGTTTCGGCGACGCGGGCGAGTTCGGGGACGGCTTCGAACGCCATCATCACCAGCTTGGGATCGGACGGGGCGTTCGTGTAGCCGGAGAACGACCAGCCTTGGAGTGCGCGGCCGCGGACGACGAAGACGGCGCAGCGGCTCGCTTCGCGTGCGGCGGACGCGGCGAGCACGTCGAGTAGTTGGGAGAGTGTCGCGGCCTCATCGAACTGGCGGAAGGCCTGGACGACGCGGTCGAGGCCGGCGAGCAGGGTATGGCGTTCCTGCTGGCGGGCGTCGGCCAGATCGGTCTCGCGCGTGGCGCGTTCGGCGTCGATGCGGGCCGTGGCCTCGGTGGCGGCTTCCTCCCGGGCGCGGGCGATGGACGCCTGCAGTGTCTCCTCGGCCGCCCAGACTGCCTGTTGGGCCTGATTGGTCAGGCTTTGGCGCTCCTGCGCGGCGGACGCGAGCAGGTCGTGGACGAGTACCTGGATCCGGTCCTGCACTTCGCGGCCCAGGTGCGCAGCTACGGCTGCCGCCGACAGACGAGCATCTTCGTCGAAGGACATGGTGTCGATTACTCTGGTCTAGGGGAGCGCGAGCTTGGGGTGCCGGCCATTATGGAAGCGGCTGAAACCGAAGTCAAGAATCCTGACACGTTCCGTCGCTCCCGGGCGGTGGTTCCCCTCGCTCCGTGAAAGGAATCGGCACGAGGGGCGTCCGCTTCAATCGTGTTCGCGGCGATGCACGATCGAGCCGTGGTGATGGCGGATCCGGCCCCGGTGAACGGGAACCTGGTGTACAATGCAGAGGACACACCGCGTGGTTCCTCGTGGGGGCGATTCTGGCTTCGACGGGAGTATGGGCCCGTGGGATGCATGCCGAGCGATCCAGCGCCTCGTTAATCCGGTGGAACAACAACGTAACTGCGGACACGCAGCTGCCTCTCGCGGCTTAATAACCCGTGAGCGTCCTCCGGTCCTCGCCTATGGGGCCGATCAGGATGTCATTTAGTGGGCTTAGTGGCCGTGAGCTGTCTCGACTCGCGGTCATGAAACTTATCGGGGCTGGCTGTCAGCGGGTTCTAGCCCTTCTCCAACGCTGACAGCGAGACTTCAAGAAGGGACACGCATGTAGAGTCCTGCGGGGATGTGCTTTCGGACGCGGGTTCGACTCCCGCCGCCTCCACCATTTCAATCACTTACAGCGATCCGGTCGACCGGGACCGGCCTCGAACGAGGCCGATTGTCCCCGTTTTGTCCCTTCCTGCGGCGCTCACTGCGCAGCCCCCCGGTGATAGAATTCAGCATCCCAGGTCTCTTTGCGTGGAGGCAACTATGCAAACGGAATCTACAGGTATCGCTGTCGTTTCGTTGAGCAAGCTAGACCTGTTCTTCGTCCTGACCACGCTCGTATCATTGGGGTTCAATTTATGGCAGTACTTCAGAGACAAGTACAAATTTGACCCCCTCAAGAACGCGCTCATCTCGCTATTCAACGATCTGAAGGACAGACAGCTCCGCTGCTATCAGCGTCAGAGCAGTCTTGGCGCTCCACTTCACTCGCATGCTGATGCAAATATTCTTCGTGTTGAGTTTTTCGACTGCCTCAACGAGTTCCTTCAGAGTCTTGAGCAATTGCGAGAGCATGTAGTTGGAGCAATCCACACTTTAGATCCGAAGGCCGGCGAACAATTCATTTTCCGCGCAGCCGAGTTTGGCCTAAACAAACAGGAACGTGAATTTCGCGAGAAGAATACGGAGCGGTTCGTCAAACAGTACGAACAGCAGGGCCAACCCGCACAACCACGTCCGGAAGACGCAGCGTCTTGATGTTGGAACATTCCTAGTTCATCACACGATCGCTGGTGAATCGACTACTGCTTTCTGTGGTTCGAAGATAGCCGGCGATCGCCTCTCCTGCGACTAGTTGATCGGCTTCGCTGATGATGTCGTAGCGTCGGAAGACCTCGGGCGTCAGGTGACCCGTGATCGTCATCGCCGTGTGGGTGGACACGCCGGCCCGGACGAGGTTCCGCACGGCGGACCGGCGCAGGTCGTGCGGCACCTTTCCGGCCAGCCCCGCCTTCTTGCAGGCGACTCGCCATGCGTCGACGAAGTCGCGGATCGGCTGGCCGCCGTAACGGTGGAAGACGAGCGGACAGAGTGTCCCGGCGGCCATGAGCGTCTCGTGAGCCGTCCATTGCGCCTCGATGACGTCCTTGATCGGCTGACAGTTCGCGTATGCGAAGACGCGCGGCTTGTTGTTCTTCGTCGTGCCGGGGTCCAGGCGAATCACGCCGGCCGGTCGGTCGACGTGACGCCATTCGAGCGGCAGCACTTCCGAGCGAACGCGCCAGCCTGTGATGTACGCGAATTCGACGACGGGCCGTAGCGGCTTCGGAAGGTGCTTCAGGAGCGATTCGAGTTGGGACGGCTCGATGAACGACTGCCGGGCGTTGTCTTCTCGAAGGTGCTCGAAAAACGGGACAGCGAACACCGTGCCCGCTTTCCGCTGCAACGTGAACGCCCGCCGTAGAATTGCCGTCTCACGATTGACCGTGGCCGGCGATGCACCTTCCGCGCGTCGATGCATCTGATACGCAGCAATGTCGTCCGACGTGATGCTCGACAGCCGACGGCCGCCGAAGAAGGGCAACAAGTGCTTCTTGATCCGCCGCTTCGTGTCAGCAAGCGAACGTTGCCCTTTCAATTGGTAGTCTGCCTCGACGCGGGCCAACGCTTGGTCCACGGTCACGCGCGCCATTGCTGGCGAGACCAGTTCGCCGCGCGCAATAGCGCCTTCGCGGAGCTTCAGCAGGCGCTCAGCTTCACTCTTCTTCTTCGTTCGCGCGCTCTCCTCGCACCGCCGCCCGCCGCGATAGTAGCGAATCCACCACGTCTTCCCGCGCAGCCGCAACTCACCCACGGCAACCTCGCGAGTTCGACGCAACGTTTTCCCGCTTCGTCGTAGGCGACTGCTTGACCGCCCGAACGGCCTGCGAACCTGTCGACCTTAACGCTCGCCCGACTTCGACACCAATCAGATACGCGGCCTGCTGTTTCGCGGTCAGTTCGTGGGTTCGCGCGACGTCGTATCGAATGAACGCCCGCCGCGTAGTCGATCGATGCTGTTCTGACACGGTCGCGAGCACGGCATTTTCCAGACGCAAGAGGTCATGAGACGGAATGCCATACGTTCGGCGAACAGCCCGTTCGACGTGCGCGAACGCAACCTGATGTCGTTCGCTGAGATCGAGCACGTCGCGGAAGAGCGTCTGGAGAACTTTGCCGATGAATGCACGCGCGGCCGAGCGCGCGAGATCGGGCGGAGCGGCATATGCCGCCCGCCCCGTCGCCAAAGGCGTTTTCCGAGCGCTCATCTTCGCGTTCTCCGGCGTTTGCCGGCCGCGCGGTTGTAGATTCCGGCGACTAACGCAACAGCGACAGGCGACTTCCCGTCTCTCTGACGCGCTGCCGAGTCTTCCAGGACGCGCAGTGCCGCAGCCATGAACGCCCTGCGAGCCTCAGCATCGTTCTTGATGGCAAGCCAGACCCAGCCGATACGACCAAGCTCGCGATGATCTTCATCCGTCAATCCGAAGGCGGCGGCCAATGCCGTAGCCTTCGGTCCTTTCTGGACCTTTGCCGCGCTCACCGCGCACGCCCCTTCACTGGCGCTTCTGCATCCAGGCATTCCGCACTCAGCGCGGCATTGGTGGCTTCAAGCTGACCGCGCAAGGTTGTCGCCACCTCGCCGACCCATTGAGGGAATCGTGCGGGTGTGAAATCAGGAACGGCAACCGCCGACTGCTCGTCCGCAAGCAGCGCGAGATGGTGCAGAGCGTTGATGAACACGAGCGACACACGCAGTCGCTCCTCGACCGATGGGACGTGAAAGGCGGGCATAGGGCCTCCTAGCGCACATGGCGCTGGATGGCCGGCGGGCTGGTGCCAGTGCGATACACTGGTACTAACCACGTCGGCAGGTTTGGTCTGCTGACTGGCTAGGTCGTCCGGCGTGTTACAGCACGCCGGGCGGCCGTCTTCGTTCGCGACGCGGTGTCTTCTCCGAGCGTGATCCCACGGTCCGTCAGAAAAGTACGGATGGCCCGTCTTGCCTGTTCGGACTCCGGAATCCCCTCTCGGTCCTTGAGGGTCTTCATGCCTGCTGCCAGATCGTCGTCGATGGCAAAGGTGAAGATCCTGCGACGCGGACTCATAGCTGGTGAGTTTATAGCGACTGCTGTTGACTGTCAAGCAGGTCGAAATATCGTCCAGTGAATCGGCGTTGTCGACTACACGAGCCGCAGAACACGGCTCTACAAACGACGGCTGGAACGTGCAAGGACGACAGGCGAACCGTGCATTGGGCAGTTGTTTCACGAGGGGAAAACCCCTAGAGTAGAGTCATGAGCGTTCTGCGTGCACATGTCGAAAACGGGCGCTTGATCCTGGACGAACCTACCGCCTTGCCTGAAGGCACCGTGCTCGATCTCGTCCTCGACGACGAAGGCGACAACCTGGATGCAGAGGATCGGGCGGCGTTGGACCGCGCCTTGAGCGCGTCGCTGTCGTCCGTCAAGGCCGGGCGCGTCAGACCGGCATCGCAGATCCTGGATGAACTCCGGCATCGCTCGTGACGCGTCAGATCGTCACCACACCTGAAGCTGAGACCCACATCCGCACCATCGACCGATGGTGGCGTCTCAATCGGCAGGCGGCTCCTGACCTCTTCGTTGAAGAACTGGCTGCCTGCTTCGACCTTCTCGCGGCGAATCCGCATCTCGGCCATGCCTACCGCGCAACGCGTCAGCCGGGCATTCGGCGTATCCTGCTTCGCGCGACTCGCTACCACGCCTATTACCGCGTCGAGAACGACACCGTCTTTGTGCTGGCCGTCTGGCACACCCAACGCGGGACAGGTCCCGATCTGCGTTCGTTGTTCTCGTAAATCACGCATCGTTCGTCTTCCAGCAACCAGCAGGGCATGGATGCAGGCGGGTCACCTCATCATTCGTTTGATTTCTTTGAAATCAACCTGCGGCTTTGAAAAGGGCTCTCCTTGATTTCGGCAGCACGCGCACGCAGGCGAACTGCATTTTCGTAGTGCTCACGCGTTTCAGCCAGAGATGCCCAGCGCAGCAGACGTGCCACCAAACGACCACGTCGATAGGCCCGCTGCCGGCAATAGTGAGTGCAGTATTTGCGGCGGCGGCCACCTTGCTCGACCCGCTGCAAGGTCGGGAACGGAAGCTCCGTCCCGCAGACCGCACATGCCGACTTCTCAATTCGATTCGTTATCAAGCTACCGTCTCCGGTCAAACCCGCTGTTGAAGCGATTTTTGATTTCGGCCCTGCGCGCGTGCGCCTGCCGTGCGGTTAATTCTTCCGATTCTGCTGAAGATCGTCACGCCCCTGCCGGTCGCGTGCTAGGCGGTTCGCTCGTGTCCGTGAACCAGATTTCATTTGCTGCCCGCGCGTGCGTGACATTACCAAGCGGTTACTCACCCGACTAAGCCCCGAACATTAGGCCGCCACGGTTCGGAAATGCCCTCGGGGAACTTAACCTGCACGCGCACAATTCCGAGACCTGCGCGGTTATCATGCGCGCCTTCTCAAGGTTCCGCCGGCCTACCTCGGTCGAGGGTCGCGAGTTCACCGCCGTCACCGTCAGCCGTCCGGCGTTGAAGGCACGCTAACGAAAACCCTCATCGCGGTCTGACACTTCCCCATCGTGTTGACAGCCTTCGGGAACATCGACGGAACCGAATGGTCCCCCATCGAAGGCTGCCATCAGAAAGGTGGCGGGCTTCGACAGATTGCCTCCAGGTTGGGCTGTTTCTGCGGTTTCCTTCTCAAAGACTGCCAATGATGCGGACGGTGCCGTGGCAGGCATTCTCCACGTCCAATACGCTCCCTTGCCGAATCCGAATTTGTCGGCTTGAATCGATAGATTCTTCTTGGCTCGCCATGTCGTTCGTTCGCTGATGCCTTGCGCCTTCATGGCTGCCAGAACGGCGTGTGATAGCATCGGACCGTCTTCGAGCAATTGGCGCAGCACCCGCTCCGCGTCAACGTGCCCGCTTCTCTCGCTACGCTGGTCGTGTCGTGCCAGAAGCGATTCGGCGTCAACGTCTACGGTGCCAGCGTCCCAGGCCAACGTTCCATCTTCGAGTCTGTAGGCCAGGGACGACGCTGTCGCACACAGGTTCGACTTCAGCGCGGCAAGGACACGACGCTCGCCTTGATTCGGGTCGGAACCGACAACAAGCACCATACGAGCGGTCGCGACGAACGCAATGCTTCCGCCCGGACGATACAGCGCTGCCCGCTGCTGGTCCTTGTTGAAGTGAGCGATCCCAAGAAGCGCAACGCCCTCGTCTTCGAGGAGTTTGGTCACGGGTGACAGCAGACCGCGGACCTCTGCGTCCTTGTAGCTGTCGGTTCGACCGATGTACGCCGTCATTGGGTCGAGCGCGACCAGCAACGGGCGAACTTCGCGGATGGCCGTTTGCAGGACATCGAGATCGCGGGCGAGGTCTAGCGCCCGCTGCTGACGACGGTCCGTAACGGCTTCGCAGACAAACACACGACTCGGATCGCCGCCGAGGGCATCGATACGAGGACGAACGGTGTCCGCCAATCCGTCTTCAGCCGTAAAGAACAACACATTCCCTTGAGGCGCGGTACCACCGTCCGGCCACGAAGCCCCGCGAGTCAAACGCGCCGCGATGTCGAGTGCGAGGAAGGTCTTCCCGGTGCCAGGATCGCCCGCGAGCAGCGTGTACTTCCCGCGCGCCAGCCGTTGATGCCATAGCCATGTGACAGGCTGCGGCTGAACGTCTGACAGGCGTCGAAGGACAGGAGCCTTGCCGCAAGCAACCGTTTCCGCCGCAGGCAGCGCCTCTGGGGTGACGGCGTCGGCTTGAGCAACAAGCGCCAGCAAATCGTCTGTCGAATGGGTTGACAGATAGTCGCTCACATCTCCTTTTTCTGGCACGCCCGGAAGGGGCACGATCCGCGCGGACAGCCCGAGTTTGTTACAGCTTTGCGCGACCGTTTGAGCATGCGCCCGTCCGGCTTCATCGTTGTCTGGCAGGATCGTCACCCGCCTCACGCCGGCAGCCCGGAGTTGCACCGTGTAATCAGGCAGCCACTTGCCAGCACCGCCCGCGTTCGTCGTCGCCGGCAGATTCAAAGCCCACAGTCGGTCCGCGTCCTTCTCGCCTTCAGTGATGAAGACGTCGACCCTGCCTTGCAACGCAGACAGCCGATAGAGGACGGACCGGGTTCCCTTCCGTGTCCAACGCCAACCGCCGCGACCATTGGGCTGTCGTTGGCGAAAACGCTTCGGATCGAACCGAACGACCTGATACAGCAGCACATCGCGCTCGTCGACATAGTCGTAGATGGCTGCAATCGTTGACGACTGCTGCTCGCCGGTCGGATGTAGATGGCGGACATCAAGACCAACGGCGTCGAGAACGCTCTCGAAGGCACAGCCTGCATGACACTTCAGCAACCAGCGGCCATCGTCGCCTCTGCCAATCGAGAGTGAATGACGCTGATCGTCGTGTGCCGGACACAACGCAACGTAGCCCGTCCCGGAGCACCTGACTCCGTCGAAGTGCGCCAGGAAGCCGTCCGAATCTACCGTCGGCGTCTCCCGAGACGTCATCGGCTCTCGCCGCGAACGCGCGACGCCTCGATCAGTCTGTCAATGGATGTCCGCTCGATCAGCAGACGACGTAAGCCGTCGATGCGGACGAGTTGAAGCCGTCCGCCGATGGCGAGATCGCGGGTCGTGCCGTACGGGAGTCCGAGTAATTCTGCCGCTTGCTGGACGGTGACGAGGCGTGGATTCTTGCTGTGCAGTTGGTCCTGACGTCCGCCGGCTCCTGTAGATGTTGCAGTCATGTCTCGACGATACTGTGCACATGCTCCCGCAGCAGTCTGTGCACTCCGACCCGGTCAGCCCCGACAAGGAACTTGAGGTCTACCGCCATGCGTCGGATGAAATTCCGGCGTCGGTTCTCCGTCAAGCGCTCGCCGTGTCCTCGAACGCTGAATCCGTCGCGGACATCATCATGAAGGCTGGCCGAATGGCCGTCTCTTTGCGTCTGCCGCCATCGCGGGACCGATCTGTATCACTACGTTCCACGACGTCGAGCCGTTTGGAATCCATCGTTCACCATGAACGTTTCGGCCGATACGTAGCGCTCGTCCGTCGAAAGATGTTCGGCTCCGCTCAAGCACCGTTCGCGACCGACGCCGACGCCGCCGCATGGATCGAACAGGAGTACGCAGTAATACGCCGTGAACCTGTCGTGCGGAAGATGAAGGAAGAAGTCGTGCCCTTCCTCCGACGTCTTCGCCAGGAAACGGGCTGGGGTTGGCAGGCTGGCAAGATCAAGCCAACGCTTGCCTATTACGCTGACGATGGAAACGTGCACCGCTGCCTTGCCAAGCCTGACACTCCCCTCGGCCGCCTGCTTGTTGCCGTCGCCGGTCTTCGCAATGCGACGGGCTTCTCGGAGCCATCCGTCACACATTGGATTCTCGTTGGTGTACTGCCAGAGCTAAGCCCAGCAGTTGTCACAACGACGATAAAGGTTGGCGTTCTCAGCGATCCGACCGTGCCCGAGGAAGTTCTGCGAGACGAGAACGGCGATCCGTTCCTGTCCAACGCGGTCGACTTATACAACAGGCAGCAGGCAACCATCACCTTGCACGTGGCGCACGTGTCCGATGCTCTGCTCCGGGCGCTGCGTCGAACGCTGCGCGAAGAATGGAAGACGGAACACAAGAAGCCGCCGACGCCGCGCGACGTGAAGTTGATGCTCGCTGTCAGGAAGGCCGGCGGGCCGCCGACGCCATTCCGCCAGAAGGCGTTCTGGACGGACATCGCCAGACGGTCAGGTTCCTCCAGCGCGAAGGCGGCCTGGACGCAGTACGAACGGCTGCGGGCGAGACAGGATGACCCGTCGTTGGCAGGTCGGCGTCGAACCAGCACGAAGAGCAAGCCGTGAGCTTCGCCTGTCCCTGGATTGTCCCTATCAGGACAGACAAGCCCGAACGCAGAGCATCACAGCGAAAGTGAGTCTCGCTTGCTTCTCACACGGATCTCAGGACTTGCTCGGCTTTCGCGTATCAGCCTTCGCTCGCCGATAGGGTGTAGAGTCCTGCGGGGATGTGCTTTCGGACGCGGGTTCGACTCCCGCCGCCTCCACCATCTCCAACCCTGTTGGAGATGGTCGGATCCAGCGCTCGTGCTGATTCAGTAGACCATTCGGTCTGCAGAACGACTCCTTCGACTCCTCCACCATTTCCAACCCCGTTGGAGATGGTCGGATCCAGCGCTCGTGC
>Ga0187894_10001919_pt1 | contig 25804 bp, 27 predicted proteins | sample GBC1701081metaG_FD_136650 | JGI IMG/M metagenome (GOLD analysis project Ga0187894, IMG submission 136650) | White microbial mat communities from a lava cave in the Kipuka Kanohina Cave System on the Island of Hawaii, USA - GBC170108-1 metaG ... | reverse complement strand
TCAGAACCGTTCCTCGCAAAGACAGGGTAGGTGGGGCGGAAAAGGTTGGGAAGGATCGAATGCCCGCGGGTGCTCACCCGCCGCAGATTTGGTAGTAGGAAATATCGGAGCCAAGAAAGTTACACGCCGACATTTAGGGGAGAGCGACCGATTCCTCCCTTGGTCGGAATCGTTTGTGAATGTCGGGAATACAACCCCCCTAAGTTACATGTTATCCAGAAGAATTCCAGTCTAGTAGTTTTTAACGACTGCACCTGGCGACTAATGGTTTCTTCTTAAGAAACTGGTTTAAGTATTGATTTTGGCCAGCTTTATACATTAAATTTTAAAGTTGAGTATTTGCTCCGCCGGGTGTATATTTAAGTAGAATGTGTAATCGAGGAGGCAGAACATGTCCCGCTCCTTATTCCTGAAAATATACATAGCCGGATTGATAGCGCTATTTTCCGCCGTCCCCGCATACCCTCAATCGGGCACTGCGCCCGCTCCTGCGCCCGCCCCGGCTCCTGCCGACTTTCCGTCTTATATCGTCGTCCCTAGCGAGGACCTGAACCCGTACGATCTTTCCACGATGCAGAAGAGCACGGAGACGAACTATAGAGACGGTACCGGGACTCTCGGTACATCGTTACAGCGGTCGAGCAATATAGAAGTGAACGAAGCGCTCCAGAAGCAGAAACAGGAGAGGATGAAGGCGGCTGAGGAAGCAAAGGCGAAAAGCCTGAAAGAGTCGGACGAGCCAGAGGGAGTCGCAGCTCCGCCCGAAGAAGGGTCCGGTCCCGCCGACATGCCGCAGCTGGGTGACGCCGCCAGGGACCTTGAAACGCCCGGAGTGAGGGGAGGGCTTTTCACGTGGACCGACGAGCAGGGAGTGCTCCACGCGACTAACGACATCGGACAGGTGCCGATCAAGTATCAGGTCGAGGCGCTCGAGAATTCAAAGAACATCGACTTGAATAAAGGCACTAACCAAAAATAATTGCCGCCCGCCCGCTATTTTTTGCCCCTGGCTTTGTTTTCCTTTTCCGTAAGCTCCGTGACTTTTTCTTCCAGGTTCTCGAGCTTGGAGGAGAGCCTTTTAATTTGCCCTTCCAGTATGTAGAGGGAGTCGTTGGTGCTCTCGGTCCGCTTTAGAAGCATTACGCCCAGCCCGACGAGGGGGGCGACTATAAAGATGAGCTGAAATAGGTAGCCGGGTCCGCTATCCGAGCAGCCGCCGAGGAACAACCCCGAATATATTATTGCGGATAAAATCAGCACGTTTCTCATTCTTCAATCCTCCTTCTGATTTGATTCACTCATATTTTACCTGAGTTATAGGCCCGGAAGCGTTCATCGCCTGATGTTTTTAAACCTCATGTAATGGATTTCCCTCCCCTCGGCCCTGAATTCCTTTTCGTATTTAGTTTCCGTGCGGCCGGGTATGCGAAGCATGTAGCCGGGTTCGGGGAAAACGGATTCGAACAGATTTATCTTTCTCATCGTGTATAGGGTGTTTATCACGTATTCACGGTGGTCGCTCGCTATCTCGAGATATGCCCCCCTTTTCATGATCCCGGACAGCTTCTTCAGGAACCCCCGGTTGATAATCCTGTGCTTTTTGTGCCTGTCCTTGGGCCAGGGGTCGGGGAAATTGATATAGGCGGTCGAGAAGGAGCCGGGGCGGAATATTTCCCCGGCCGCGATATCTGCGTCCATGTGAATAAATTTGACGTTCTTCGCCTTCTGGCGCCCCGCGCGCTTTACCGCCTTATTGAACCTTCTCTTTTTTATCTCGATGCCGACGTAATTCTTCTCCGGGCTGCCGAGCGCGTTTTCGATGAGAAAGTCGCCGTCCCCGAAGCCGATCTCGAGCAGGCACTCGTTACCGTTCCCGAAAACCGCGCCGAGGTCGAGCGGCAGGGTGCGGAGGGATATGTCGAGTGCGGGGTTTATTAACTCCGGATTGTCCATGGCTGTGGTCGTGAGGAATGTCCCGGTGTGAACGGCGCTGCGCTAAACGGCATCCCTGATGAGCGATTCGTCGGTCTTAATCCCGTAGCTGCCGTTAACCTCCGCCATCCTGCCTATGGATTCAGGCAGAACCATCTCGATCTTCCCGCCGCGGGATTTTTTGTCGAGCTTCATCGTAGCGATGATTTCCTCTATGTTCATGTATTCTGGCATCGACGTCGGAAGCCCCGCTTTGGTCAGGAGGCGTATGAGCCTCCCGAGCTCTTCATCCGTCCATAGTCCCATGCCGACCGCGATCTTTCCCTCGGCCGCCATCCCGATGGAAATCGCCTCCCCGTGAGTGATCTTGTAGCCGGACAGGTTCTCGACTGCGTGACCGATCGTGTGGCCGAAGTTGAGTATCTTTCTCAGGTTGGATTCCCTTTCGTCTTTCTCTACGACCTCTCCCTTTATTTCGCAGCCCCTTTTTATTATACGGGTCAGTGCCCCCTTATCGTACGAGAATATGCTTTCCATATTCGATTCGAGGAATGAGAATAGATCGCCGTCCTTAATTACGCCGTATTTTATTACCTCCGCGAGGCCTTCCCTTATCTCTTTATCGTTCAGTGTCAGGAGGGTGTTCACGTCTATATATACCCTCCACGGCTGATGGAACGCTCCGATAAGGTTTTTGCCGTGCGGGGTATCGACGGCGGTCTTCCCTCCTATGGAGCTGTCGACGCACGCGACGAGGGTGGTCGGGACCTGCACGTACGGGATTCCGCGCGTGTAGGTGGCCGCGACATATCCCGCAATATCCCCCGATACTCCCCCGCCGAGGGCAATTACTGCGGAGTCCCTGCCGAATTTATTCTCGAGCATACGGTCCTCGATCAGGGCTTTCGTCTCCCGGCTCTTATGCTTTTCTCCGGCGGGGAATGCGAAAATGCGCGTCTGGAGACCCGCCCGCCCGAATTCCCCGAGGAGGGCGTTTCCGTAGAGGTTCTCGACGGTCGAGTCTGTGACTATGGCGAATCTATAGGCGAGCCCCGATTCCTTGATCTCCCGCGGTATCCGCCTCAGCAAATCCTCGCCGATAAGGATATCGTATGATTTGTCCTCGCTGGTTTTCAGGTTGACTCTTATCTTTTCCATGCCGCCCGCCGTATCAATAATATTATAGATCTATATCCTTTTCACCCCTGAACGAGAATATCCTCACTTTGGGTCCGGCCTCCAGAAGCACGTCGGTCGGCCCCTCGCCGGTGAATATTTCCCCGTCGATTATGTACCCGCTGTTCCGTTCGACCCGGAGAGCTCTGACGGCCCTGTTCACGAAATCCCCGTTCTTGTCCGACTTGAGGCTCCTGTAGAGCCCGAGGGGGAGCGTGTGTCTCTGCTCCTTTATGTAGTTTTCCCTCACGTAGACCAGATTAAAGGACGTGCCCGGTACGGATTCTTCGGCGAAGATATCGAAGCCGAAGACAAATTTTTTCAGGCTCGAGGCGATGATCAGGACATGTCCGTCGTGAGGCAGTTTCCCGCCGTCAGCGTAGACCGTCGAGTCCACGTTCTCGAACGGTCCCCGCCCCCCGTTCGACAGCAGCGTCAGTATAGTCTTGATGGTCATGATCGACGCTACCTGTATTCCCGCGCCCTGTTTGTAGTAATCGATGAGGAATCTATACAGAAACCCGTCTATCCACGAAAACCCGTAGTAGGGCTCGCCGAGCCTCGAATCCAGTATGCGGATAAGCCCCCTCTCTATAACGCTTACGGGCGCACCCCGCCTGAGTATGTCGTTCAACTTACGGCATATCGCGAACTGGCTCTCCCTGAGACCCGCGTCCGAGCCTATCATGTTGATCGTACCGCTCATCAGGGGCAGGATAACCGGCAGCTCGTCATCGCCGAAGAGCTTCAGATAAGTGCTCATTACGCTGCATATCGTTCCGTCCCCTCCGCTTATGAGCAGCAGCTTAACCCCCTCCCCCCGGAATTCGTTCATGACCCCGGCGATCTCGAGCTTGTTCTTTGTCGTGCGGAGTATAGCCCTTCCGCCGAATATATCGCCGAGCTTCCTGGTGACCGCGGCGGTTCTCCTGCTGTTGATCTTTGCCGACGGGTTTAAGATAATGCCTATCTGTTTCATACCTCGTATTTGACCGCCGACCACACCGGGTGGGGCGAGAGCTTTTTCTGACCCTCGAGCCCGGTGAGCTCGACGAGGAAGCAGTACCCCGCGATTTCACCTCCGAGCTTCTCTATGAGGTCCCCGGCGGCTTTCGCGGTGCCCCCCGTCGCCAGGAGGTCGTCGATGAGCACTACCCGGCTCCCGTTATGTATCGCGTCCCTGTGCACCTCGAGGGAGTCGGACCCGTATTCGAGGTCGTAGGACGCGTTAATAGTTACGTACGGCAGCTTCCCCGGCTTCCTCACGATTACGAGCCCCGTACGGAGCTTTATCGCGAGCGGGGACGCGAATATGAACCCACGCGACTCGATCCCCACGAGGTAATCGATTCCGCTCCCGCCCAGCATATCCGCCATCCGGTCGATCGCGGCCTCGTACGCCTTCGCGTTCTGAAGGAGCGGCGTGATGTCGTGGAATATAATCCCCTTCTTCGGGAAATCGGGTATGTCCCTTATGTACTGCTTGAGATCGATCATCTGCAATTCTCCTCTTTTCTTAAGGCAGGTAATTGAGCGGATTTACCGGTTTGCCGTCGTTCCTCACCTCGAAGTGGAGGTGGCTGCCAGTCGCGTTCCCCGTGGCTCCGACCTCGGCGATCGTCTCCCCCGACCTTACGCATATACCCGGTTTCACGCCGTTCCTGCTGTTGTGGGCGTAGAGGGTGCTTATCCCCCCGCCGTGCTCTATTACGACAATCCTGCCGTACCCCGAAAACCCCCTCATGCCGTCCGAGCTTATCAGGACGTACCCGTCGGCGGCAGCCCTTATGGGAGTGCCCCTCGGGGCCGGAATGTCTATGCCCCAGTGAAACCTCCCCCCGCGCTTGCCGAAGCCCGAGGATATCTTTCCCGGGAGCGGCCATACGAGGCCGGTGGAGATAACCGCCCCCGGAATTTTGAGCATCGTCCCCGCCGGGATGTCCGTGTAATCCGCTATATTATTGACTTCTATCAGCTCCCCGACCGTGGTGCCGTACATTACCGATACACGGTATAAAGTTTGTCCCTCTTCGAGCATATGGTACCTGTAGCCCTCCCTCACGGTCAGCTTCCCCGTCAGGCATTTCTGAATATCCTTTTCACTCACCTTGGGAATGGACGGCGGCGGGGGACTTTTACCGCAGGCCCCGACCAGGGCCAGAAACAATAAGCCCGATAGCCATTTCCACCGCCTCCCTGGGATTGTCTGCCTGTCTAATGTCGGATGATACATCCCAAGTTTTTATCCCTATGACCGGAATTTCCAATCTGAGAGCGAAGGCAATTTCAGATAATGTACCGAAGCTCCCGCCTATTGCAATCAGTGCGTCGCTCGACCGTACTACTATTATATTCCTGCCGTGCCCCATTCCCGTGACAATGGGTATATCGACGTAAGGGTTGGCCTCTTGTTTGAACTCCCCGGGGATGATCCCCACGGTCAGGCCCCCTTCGGACTTGGCGCCTTTGCAGGCGGCCTCCATGACGCCGCCCATGCCTCCGCATATGAGGGTGCATTTCTTGCGCGCTATCTCCCTTCCGGTCTCAAACGCCGTGACGTACTCCTCTTCGCCCGTCTCCCCGGCCCCTATCACGCCGATCACGATCTCCATAACGGACTAGATTATATGACCATATCCCGGAACTCTCAAATCGATGTTCTATCGGCGTATCGGAGGATCTATATATATATTATATATTAATGCTATCAGAAATATACACAAACGTATAAATAAGGCTTGTTTTCCGGGTTTTTCTCATGTATTCTAAATAAAGAGTCACAAATAAGACAATCCGTTACAATCTGATAAAAATCTGAACACCACTGTCCGGGAATTCTTTTTATTTTGTTGTTTGTGCTTAATTTCTTATTTTGAGACCGGCATTAAAAAAACGATATGCATTTGTATGCAAGGAGGATGATGCCTATGTGCGGTATATGCGGTTTTATGGACGACGACGAAGTTCCGTTGTCGGACAATCTCGAAATGCTGACCAGAATAAGGCACAGGGGCCCCGACCAGGTCGGGGTTTACCTCGACGGCGACACCCGCGTGGGAGAAAGGATCGCGGACCTGCGGTTCAGGAGCGTGAAGGGATACCTCTCCCTCGCTCAGGCGAGGCTCGAAATAACCGGCGGCAGGGAAGGGGTACAGCCCATATCGGGCGAATCGCTTACTCTCGTCCACAACGGAGAAATATACAACCACCCGGAGCTGAGGAAGCTGCTCCAGCACAAGGAGATGAGGAGCGAAAGCGACAGCGAGATTCTTCTTCACCTGATCGAGGAATATTACGAGGGCGATCTCGTTCATGCCGTGCAAACGGCTATGCCTCTCCTCGACGGCATGTACGCGCTTGCGGTAACCGACGGCAGTACCATGGTCCTTGCAAGGGACCCGATAGGGAAGAAGCCTCTTTACTACACGAGCGGATTTCCGTTCTATTTCGCCTCGGAGAGGAAGGCGCTCGTTAAAAGTAAAGGCGAGATAAAGAGGCTCCTCCCGGGCAAGCTGGCCGAAGTCAAAAAGAACAGCATTAAAATTCACGACGGGTATGAAATAGAGCGGCCTCCGATCGAAATAAACGATATGGCGGAAGCTCTCGACGCTTACGAGGGAGCGTTCGACAGGTCTATGGACAAACGCGTTTACGGATTGAACAGTGTGGGAGTGCTGTTCTCGGGCGGTATAGACAGCGTGCTGGTCGCGAGGGCTCTCCAGCTGAAGGGGCTCAACGTTACATGCTGTACGGTAGGCACCGAAGGCAGCCCGGATACTGAAACCGCGATCAGGGCGGCGCAGGAGCTGGGATTTAATATTAAAGTCGAATACCTCACCGAAGACCTGATCCGCGAAAACCTTGCCGATATAATCGAAGCTATCGAGCTCAACGGTCTCCTCCAGGTCGAAGTGGCCGTACCGATGTATATAGCAGCGCAAAAATGCAGGGAGGACTGCCATAAGGTGATGTTCAGCGGGCAGGCGGCGGACGAGCTGTTCGCGGGCTACACCTGGTACCGCGACGTTGTGAGGGACCACGGGCACCTGATACTCCACAGCAGGCTCTGGGAGGACCTGGACAGGCTCTATGAAGATACGCTCGAGAGAGAGGACCGTCTGTCAATGGCCCATTCGATCGAGTTAAGAGTCCCGTTCCTCGACAGGGAGCTCATAAGGACCGCCATGAGGATCGCCCCCCAGCTCAAGATAAATAATGCCGATGACATATACGGGAAACGGGTCCACAGGGAGCTTTCGCTGAGGAAGGGAATACCCAGGGAATTCGCCTACAGAAAAAAATCGCCCGCTCAGGAAGGCTCGGGGATTCACGGCCTGATCGAGGTAATGGCTGCGAAACACTTCAGAGGCAAGGTTGTCAAAGATACGGAGCTTCTCGATTTCGGCAGCAACTTCCGTTACCTCGGCAATAATTACGGAACGCCCGAAATGGCGGCTCTTCTGAGCGAGATCACGGAGAAGAACGATTTACAGTTTATTGCGGGTAGCGGAGAGAATTGAACGGACCGATTCGAAAGCGGCTAAGCTCGGAGGTCAATGACCGGGAATGGAGATAAAACCGATACTGCTTGTAGTGGACATGCAAAACGGGTTTTGCGGAGTCGGCGGGTCGTTCGACAAGTTCGGCTTTAACATAAAGCCATACAGGGAAATCATCCCCCGCCTGAGATTTATCATCGCGTGCATGCGCTCGAAAATGGTCCCGATCTATTACGCTAAAGCCATAAGGGAGGCTTCGGGGCTGGATCTTCTGGACAGGGTCCACAATATAATTCCCGAAAGCCGGAGGGAGAAGCTCGACGACATGCACCTTTGTATCAAGGGGACGTGGGATGCCGACATAATAGACGAGATATACCCCGAGAAGGGTGATTATATCGTCGAGAAGAGGAGGGACTCCGTCTTCCAGGATACGGAATTCGAGCTCTGGCTCAGGTCGTTCGGCGCGAATACAATCATCTTCGCCGGGATCGACACTTATATCTGTGTCGAAAGCTCGGTGAGGGACGCGTTCAACAAGGGTTATGACGTCATACTGCTGAGCGACTGTGTAGCGTCGAGAGAGAAGAAGCTCCATAAGGCTACTCTCGTGCAGATAGCGGAGGCGTACGGCTGGGTGCTGACGACGACCGAGCTGATGGAGAAGATCGATAGCCGCGAGCTCGTGCTTTCGGGTATCGACTCCCGTCCCGTCTCTCTTGTCCTGTAGCGGCCGCGGACCGGTGAAAGCTCCCGGCCGGATCCGCTATTACTATTACTTAGTTCCCGGTATGTAACGGAAGATGAACGCACTGGACTGGTTTGTGGTAGCGGCCTATATAATAGCACTCCTGGCTCTGAGCAGGTATTTAAGCAAGGGCCAGTCCGGTGTAGAGGATTACTACCTCGGCGGGAGGTCGATGCCGTGGTGGGCGATCGGTCTCTCCACGATGGCAACCCAGCTTGGAGCCATAAGCTTTATCTCCGCTCCGGCTTTCGTCGCATTGAAACCGGGCGGCGGGCTCACGTGGCTCGGCTACGAATTCGCGGTGCCCGTATCGGTCATGTTCGTCATGATCTTCATCATCCCGGTCGTGCACGCGGAGAAAATCGTAACCATATACGAGTATCTGGAAAAGCGCTTCGACGCGGGTACGCGGACTATCGTAAGCATCGTTTTCCAGATAGGCCGGGCGCTCGCGACAGGCGTCAGCATATACGCTATAGGCCTCGTGCTCTCCGTAATATGGGAGATACCGATCGTCCCGACGATTCTCTTCATCGGCGTGGTCACGATAATCTACGACGCGTGGGGCGGTATGAAGGCAGTCGTCTGGAGCGATGTGCTTCAGATGGCGGTGCTGACGATCGGAATACTGATCTGCGGGATTTCGGCTTATTATCTGATCGGCGGCTGGGACAACGTGCTGGCCGATATAGATAAGGAGCGCCTCCGGATTCTAAGGCTCGGGTCGACCGGTCTCGGGGACGGGGACGATTTCAGCTTCTGGGCGTTCCTGATAGGGGGCTTCTTCCTATACATCTCCTACTACGGCTGCGATCAGAGCCAGATGCAGCGGGAGATGTCCGCCGGCACCCTGGACGATGCCAGGAAATCCCTGATGCTGAACGGCCTCGTACGTTTTTTACTCGTGTCCGCCTACGTCGCCATGGGGCTGCTGATAGGCGCTTTCGCATATCAGAACGAGTATTTCTACAGCCTCATCCCCAAGGACAAAGTCGATTATATGGTTCCCCTGTTCGTGCTCAATTATCTGCCGCACGGTGTAATCGGGTTTCTGGTCGTGGCTCTTCTCGCGGCTTTCATGTCGAGCCTCGACTCGTCCATTAATTCTCTGAGCGCCGCAACTATGAAGGACGTCTATCAAAAATACATCAGGCCCGATGAAGACGATAAACACTATTTCCTCTGGTCCAGGATCCTTACTATTTTCTGGGGGGCGGTTTGCACGGGTCTCGCGTTCGTCGTGGGGAGTATATCGGACACGATTATCGAGGCGATCAACAAGGTGGGCTCACTCGTTTACGGCCCCGTGCTCGCCGTGTTTATCCTCGCGATCCTTTTTAAGAAGACGAACGCCATCGGGGCGAAACTCGCCGTAATAGGCGGCGTATCGGTCAATATGATCCTGTGGATAGGTTTCCCTCAGGTATCGTGGCTCTGGTGGAATGCGGCGGGGTGCCTCGCCGGCATCGGCATAGGATATTTGCAGAGCCTGGTCTCACCCCGGGAAAATTTCACAACGGAAACCGGCAAGGATCAGGCCGCGCCGGAGGGGCCGGATTGGTCGGGGAGATACATAGTATTAATATTATACTTTTTTTCAATCGTCATCATAAGTTACATTGTCGAGCGCGTCTGGATCGAATAAAACTTGATTTTGACCCCGTCATCTTATAACTTTTAAATGAACGGTTAGAATATCCGGCTGAATGCGACAGGGGGAATAAATGAATATTCCAAGAAATCCTCGTATATTGATAGCAATCTTATGTTTTATAGCGGTTTCTCATGCGTCCGCACAGCAGAACCCGGACCTCGCTCCGCTAGGCTTTGCATTCGGCATTTCGAAAGACGACGCCGAGGACATAATCGAGTCGAACGGAAAGAGGATTATGGATAACAAGGTCGACTCCAAGAAAATCCGGACTATCGTGATGCAGGGTATGATAGTCACCCTGCCGCTCGACCTGGAGGGAAAGGACGTCAGCACGGGACTCGAATTCTACGATAAGAAGCTCCTCTCTTCCTCGCTTATGGTGAATGCAAAGGATTCTTTCGAGGAAACCCAGCTCGAGAACGATTTCATGAAGTACCTGACGGAAAAATACGGCGAGCCTCAGAGCTCCGACAGCATGCTCTATTTCAAGACCTGGACGTGGAACATGCCCGACGTGAAGCTCGTTTTCCACACGAATCAGAAAAAGAACACTATAAAGGTCGATTATACCTACGAACCTTACAACCAGGCCAAACGGGAGGATGAGCTCGACAAGCTCCGCGGAACCGAGGTGAAAGACCCTGCCAAGCAGATGTTCATCGACGGAGACTACAGCAAGCCCAAATATTACGATGAGACGGGGCACTAAATCTTGACGTGAGCAGCCGGAATATTCTTGGAGCCCGGGATCAATATCCCGTACATTCCCTGATTTCTTTCAAGTTCTTGTGGTCGTCCCTCAATAACCCGTAGACGTGCGCCCATTCATGCTTCAGCACGGGTAGTATCCCCTTTCTGTTAAATGCTTTGTAGCTGACTACTATTAACCCGTAATCTGAGTCGTACTCCCCGTTGCATCTGCCGTGATGGTATTCGCATTTGAAAGTGCCGTTGACGACGGCGATCGTGTAGCGCCTCGCCCCCTCCCCCCGGCCGGTGATATTAAAACATTCGCTGAATTCGGTGAATTGATGGTCCACGTTCTCAAGAATCTCATCCGTCTCTCCGCGCAGGTTATTCACAATCCCGACCCTGAACCCGTATTCCGGCGTTTTACCCGCCGGCAGTTTCAGAAGCTCGTCCTTGCTCAGCTCCTCCGGGTTCATTATCTCTCCGAAACGGCTCATGTTGGCGCAGGATGCGGCCGTGAAAAGAAGTAGAATCAATGCCGGTACAGCGTATCTCATGACCGGAAAAAATATAACCTATTCACGATCCGGATGACCGGAAGCGCATAAGCCCGGCCCGCGCTTGAAAGGCTTATGATTTGTTCACCTTATTGTGTAAGCTAGAATAAATATTTCGTCTCCGGCTGAGATGGCTGACTCGTCTGATAAAAGCGGATCGTTTAAAGAACTTCTGGGATGGTTCGGCTCCACGAGAGCCGGGGCGTCGGATTATATATTATCCGCCAATTATTGAAGGAGTAGTGACTGATGAAAATTCTATTTTATTTCCAAGACTTGTGTGTAGGAGGGGTGTTAAGGCAGCTCTCCCAACTCGTTGTTAACCTTGACCGCAGAGGACATAGCATATCGGCAGTCGCAATGTATCCCACAGATGCGGATTGGGAGCATCTGTGGAGTGCCAAGTCCATAAACATTGAGATTCTTTTTCCCGGTAAGCCTTATAAGGACATTCCTGGTCCGATAACATTAATTAAAGCCGCTTCGAGATTACGAAAGTTAATATTAAGGGAAAAACCAGAAATTCTGTACTCTTTTGGTGGTCATGCTCCAAGGATTCTTTCGTGGTTTGCTACGAGAACATTACCGGATATTAAACTCGTTTGGAGGTACCGGGGCGCTGGTCACAAGCTCTTGCTTCAAAACAACGACCTCAATTATAAAGCCATTTTGTTCATTGAGAGATATATCTCCGCCTTCGTACCCCTGGCTGTATATAATTCGGACGCGAGTTTCTCATTCGGTGAAGGAGTAAAACATAACTTTAAAAAACAACTGGTAATCAAGAATGGATTCGATACCGATAAATTCAAACCCGTCCCGGATGCGGATAATCGGATACGTCGGGAATGGGGAGTATCAAAAGATGAAAAGCTTATAGGTATTGTAGGGCGTGTAATTCCTGGCAAGGGGTTTGATATATTTATCAAAGCCGCGGCTTCGGTACTAAAGAATCGAAAGGATGTACGTTTCGTCTGCGTGGGGGATGGTGATGAAAGTTATAAGAGGCATTTGGAGAACTTGAGCCGAGAACTGAAATTGAGTAGTTATCTGGTATGGGCCGGGGCAAGGAGTGACATGACTTCGGTGTTTAATTCTATGGATATTTTATGCTCCGCTTCTTATGCGGGGGGCTTTCAGAGCGTAATCGGAGAAGCTATGGCATGCGGTGTCCCCTGTGTAGTGACGGATGTGGGGGATTCCGCGAAGATAGTGGGAGATACGGGGATTGTGGTTCCTTACGACAACCCCGAAATGCTTGCGAGGGGGCTCTTGACTATGATTGATAGACTCCCCGGGATCGAGCCTGAAGACATACGTGCCGGAATACTGGAAAATTTCACTGTCGAAAAAATGGTCGATCAAACTGAAACGGCTCTTCGAGATTTGTTAAATGGGGTATAGAGCCGGATCTCTTGAAATCCGATCGGAAATAATATGGCAGTTCCATCCGCTGAAGTGAGCTTGTTCAAAAGGCTCCTCGCCTGGTTCGGCTCCACGAGGTCAGGGGCGTGGTTTATGATTAATATAGCGTCCCACTTGGATAAACGGCTGATCAAGTCATCAGGCGGCCGGATGAATATGACGTTCGCATGGCCGTGCCTCCTGCTTACGACGGTGGGGGCGAAGACAGGGAAGAGCAGGAAGACGCCTCTCGTTTATGCGAGGGAAGGGGACAATCTCGTGCTCATCGCCTCGAAGGGAGGAAACCCGAGGCATCCGGCATGGTATCTGAATCTCAGGGCAAATCCGGAAGTCGAGGTATTCCTCGACGGGAAAACAGCCCGGTACGTCGCCAGGGACGCGGAAGGGGAAGAGCGCGAGAGGCTCTGGAAAAAAGCAGTCGGGGTATATTCGGGTTACGAGAAATACCGGAGAAGGGCAGGGGGGAGGGAGATTCCGGTGGTGGTGTTGGAGCTAAGATCGGCATGACTGGATTCAAGGATGACCGTATAAATACGGCAAACGTGAAATAGCAGTTGCGGAGAGTGGATTTTATGTAATGTTAGAGCTTGAATGCTAACGGGGTCATTTGTTTTTTCTTTTTCTTTTAACTTCTTTTATGTCAACTGTTAAATCGAAGAGATTCTTTACCGGAATCTTGCTGCTTGCATTGAGTATCTCGATCCCGGCAATCTTATCGCCTTTGGTTACATGAAGCACAACTCCCTCATCTATTTCAATTGCTCCATAGGGCCGCTTGGATGATAGCTTTATATAGGCTGCGTCTACTTCTTTATCGTAGCTGACTTTCATGACTCACCTTAAGAGGTAAGATTTTTTTAAGGGATATGCGGTTATTATAACAGCCTCCAGCAAATAAGGCTTTTGTTACTTCCCCGGCAGGGTGGAGACGAAGTCGACGCACCTGTCGACCCAGACCTTGAGATCGACATCCTCCCTGTATCCCCCGGGCTCGACATAGACGTACCCCTTCATCGGCTTGCCGGTGAAGTCCATGGGCCTCACGTGGGGCATGGCCAGGGAGGCTTCGTAGCGGTCGCGTCCTACCCTGGCCATAAGCAGGTCGTTGATAACCCCGCAGCACATATTGCCGTTCAGCATGAAGGCGATACCCCCGAACATCCTCTTCTCGGTGAATTGACCGCTCTTGTTGATAATTTCCCGTATCCTGCCTGCTAGTTTTTCGTCGAATGCCATAACCTGACCTCCGGAGTTTTTTGTACAACCGGTCCCGGGGTTTAATTGTACACGGTCCTTTGCCGGTTTTTCTCCGAAATCCGGTTTCGGGATTTCTCATTGCCTGCGGATTTATGATTCTCTAGATGCCGGTGAAGAGCCCTGGGTTTTGAGGCTTATAGATGCATTTACAATATTCAAAGTTGTAAATACATACCCGTTTATCCATCGGGGTTTTCCTCTCCATAGAGACGATACCAGGAATTGATTTTTAATTATCTCTATGAAGGATAGTAGGCTAACATCCTGTCTTTTCTTGACAATTCAAAACCAGCCCGATAATATCAATATTGATAATCATTATCATTTCCATTATGTGTCCGGACGTGGCCTTTTGGGTAACGCTTCGGAGTCGAACGCTTTCTATGGCTACAGGTGAGCACGGTTACGGCAGGCGTGGGCACAGTCGGTTTCATTTTTGACAATTTCTGAACTGGAAGAAGCGATTCATATGCTAAGCGCAAGGACTGTAAAAATCTGGTACGTCACTCACAAGTGGACGAGCCTCGTATGCACGGCGTTCCTTTTAATGCTGTGCGTCACGGGTCTCCCGCTCATTTTCTATCACGAGCTTTCGCACCTGCTCGGAGATGAGATCGAGACAGTAGACATGCCTCCGGATACACCCAAGGCGAGCCTCGACAGCGTAGTCAAAGCAGGTTTGAAGAAATACCCTGCGGAGTTCGTTCGTTTTCTCTACTGGGACGAGGACGAGCCCGATCTCGTTTTCCTGACGCTCGTACCCGCGCTCGATGCTCCTCCGGACGTTTTCCGATCGATCGCCGTCGACGCACGCACGGCGGAGGTGCTCGCCGAGCCTAAATTCACGGAAGGGATAATGTACTTCTTACTCAAGCTCCACGTCGATATGTTCGCGGGCCCTTACGGGATGCTCTTCCTGGGGTTTATGGGCTTCCTGTTCGTCGTTTCGCTCGTTTCCGGGGCTGTGGTATACGGCCCCTTCATGCGGAAGCTCGATTTCGGGGTCGTGAGAAAGGGCGGAACTGCCCGTATAAAGTGGCTCGATCTACACAACCTGCTTGGCATCGTAACTCTAATGTGGGCGCTCGTCGTGGGAGGGACTGGCGTTATCAACACCCTTTCGGACGTCGTGATCAAGGCGTGGCAGTACGGCCAGCTCGCCGAGATGACGGCTCCCTACAGGGGGAAAGCGGTCCCTCGGAAATTCGCTTCTCTCGATAAAGCTATGGACGCGGCGAGGAAGGCCGTGCCCGGAATGACGCCGGATTTCGTGGCGTTCCCCGGCTCCGGGTTTTCGAGCAATCACCATTACGCGGTCTTCATGAGCGGCACGACCCCTCTCACTTCACGTTTCCTCAAGCCTGCTCTCATAGATGCCGAGACCGCCGAGCTTACGGACTCGCGCGACCTGCCGTGGTACGTGACGGCGCTCCTCGTATCGCAGCCGCTGCATTTCGGCGATTACGGAGGAATGCCGATGAAGGTCGTGTGGGCGGTCCTCGATATAATCACGATCGTCGTCCTCGGGAGCGGGCTCTACCTCTGGCTCTCGCGCAGGAAAAAGCCGATAGAGGAGAGGATCGCCGAGCTTGGGCGTGCCGAAGGGCATTCGGGATTGGTCCAGACTGAGGGGGGCAGACGGTGAAACGGTCTGAATCGTTACGGAGATCGAACTTCCTTCATGTGTTCGGCATGCCGATCGTTCTCGCGGCGCTGAGCGCGCTCGGGCTCGTTTCAGCGCTTCTCGGCGACGGCGTCTGGGACGTGCTTTCGTGGATAACTCTATGGATTCCGGTCGCGGTCATAGCGCGTCATGCCTGGTTCGGTGATCGAGTAAAGGTTATGTCAGCGGACCGGGGAAGTGGAGGTGATAAGACACCGTAGAAAAAGTTATCGAAACCATCCAGTCATATGTCGTTTCCGGCATTCCGAAGTAGATCGAATATCGAAATCTGAAACAGGTTAATGCTTTGCTCCAACAGGGTGGGCGTAACAGCAGAATCTGAACTAAGGAGGACAGTACATGCAACTTGCTGCACGACTCACATTGATTGCATCCATTCTCGCGCTGATCTACATGCCGCTTACGGCGGCTCCGCAGGGGATTCAGCAGAATAGCAATACGGAGGAAGCCGTTTCTCAATCGGCGGAGACGGAGGGGGAGGGCGATAAAGCCAGGAGCGCGGAAAACGTGGGAGGAATCAAGCTCCCCGAAGTTGTTGTCGAGGACCTGGGGGAATCGGACGAAGATGAATTTACGGCCGAAGACGCCGTCGGCGGCACGAAGACGGACACGCCCCTTATAGAGGTCCCGCAGTCTGTGTCGGTCGTGACAGAGGAGCAGATAGAGAAACAGGCGGCTCAGTCAGTAGGCGCCGCCCTACGTTATACGCCGGGAGTGAACGCCCAGGCCTACGGCTTCGATTCAAGGTATGACTGGATCTTCATCCGCGGCTTCCTCGCGCCGAAGTTCCTCGACGGCCTTCAGCTCCCTTACGGTGTGGGATACGCCGACCCGAAGGTCGAGCCTTACGGACTTGAAAGGATAGAGATTCTAAAGGGGCCTTCGTCCTCGCTTTACGGACAGGTTCCTCCCGGCGGTCTTGTCAGCATGATAAGTAAAAGGCCGACCCCATTTCCGCTGCATGAAGTGCTTCTACAGTACGGGAGCTACGACCGCTATCAGGGCGCTTTCGACCTCGGCGGCCCGATCGACGAGAGGGGATAGCTCCTCTACCGCTTTACCGGACTTCTCAGGAGGAGCGATACGCAGGTCGACTATACCGAAGACAACCGGATTTTCCTCGCCCCGGCGTTCACGTTCAGGCCGACGTGCGACACTACGTTCACGATCCTCAGTTATTTCCAGAAGGACGATAACAAGGGGCTCGGAATCGAGTTCCTGCCTTCGCAGGGCACACTCTTTCCAAACCCGAACGGAAAGATACCCACGAGCAGGTTCGTCGGTGAGCCCGGTTTCGACACGTTCGACAGGACGCAGTATTCAATCGGATACGAATTCGAGCACAGGTTCAGCGACATATTCCTGGTGCGGCAGAATTTCCGGTACCTGAACTCGGACGCAGACCCGGAGGACGCCGTCATCGGCGCGGGACTACAGCCCGACCTCCGAACGCTGAATCGTTCTTTATATGAGATCGAGGAGGAGATTGACTCGCTCGCTATAGATACGGAGGGTATCGCTTCATTTTCGACGGGCCCGGTGAAGCACGTCGTGCTCGCGGGGTTCGATTACTACTGGCTCAGGAGCGACTACAGACTGGGCTTCGACGCCGCGCCGACGATAGATATATTCGACCCTGTCTACGGACAGCCTCTCACGACCCCTCCGACCATAGTTAATACGATACAGAAACAAAACCAGTTCGGCCTTTATCTCCAGGACCAGATATTCTTCAAGGGGTTCGTGCTCACGCTCACAGGGCGCGAGGACTGGGTAGACGACAACACGAATAATTTGCTCGCTGATACGAAAACGAAGCAGGACGACAGCGCATTCTCGGGGCGTGCCGGGCTCAACTACGTCTTCGATTTCGGCCTCGCGCCCTACATATCGTTCGCCCAATCGTTCCAGCAAGAGATCGGGACGACGTTCGAGGGCGAGCCTTTCAAGCCGAGCAAGGGGAAGGAGTACGAGGCGGGGATTAAATACCAGCCCGAGTGGTTCCCAGGCATCTTCGCCGTGGCAGTATACGAGATAAAGCAGAAGAACGTGCTCACGCCCGACCCCGACAACCAGTTCTTCAGCATACAGACGGGGAAGGTGCGCGTGAGGGGGTTCGAGCTCGAGGGCACTGCGAGCCCGGTCCCGGGATTTAATCTGACAGGCGGCTATTCCTACACCGATGCGGTTATCACCGAGGGCACGGTTCCTGAAGAGATAGGCAAACAGCTTCCGCAGGTGCCGAAGAACCAGTGGTCTCTCTGGGCGGATTACACGCTTCAGCAAACCGCGTTCAAAGGGTTAGGTCTCGGGGCGGGTGTCCGCTATCTAGGTGACAGTTACCCGGATACCGTAAACTCCTTCAAGATTCCGTCATACACGCTCGCCGATGGAGCCGTTTACTACAATTTCGGCGGTATCACGCCCAAACTGGAGGGCTTAAACCTCGCGGTTAATGCCCAGAACATATTCGATAAGAAATATGTGGCGTCTTGCAACGGACTCGATTTCTGTTACTACGGCGAACGCCGCCTGGTGCTCGCGACGCTCACTTTTAACTGGTGAGAGCTCCTGAGAAATAAGGGGAGTATTACGTCTTTTCGTCCGGCATCACATTGGTTTCATGTGTACAGTTGCGGCTGCCTATTACACGAGGGGTTGGTTCAGGGCGCAGATAAACATCGAGAATCTGACGGACGAGAGATATTTCCCGGGATCCTACAATTATGTGTTCGTGAACGTCGGTCAGCCGTTTACGGTAAGGGGGGCAAATAGGCGTGACGTTCTGAATCGAGTGTTTACTCCCGGACGAACCCGCTGACTGAAATTAAAGAACCGGAGATAACAATGTTCAAATCGGGTGAGTGTAGCAAAGCGATAACAATTAAGAGGAGGCACAAAAATGACAGTCGCTTCACGCTACACGTTTCTAATATACATGTTGTTTTTGATATCGATGCCCGGCGAGGCGTATACGCAGGGTATTCAAGAGGAGCAAAAATACGGCGAACCTGTTTCGAAGTCTGAAGAGACCGGGAGCGGTACAGACGGCATCAAACTCCCTGAAGTGGTGGTTGAAGACAGTGAAGAATCGGAAGAAGACAGCTTCACCGCGGAAGACGCAACGGGAGCGACGAAGACCGATACGCCTCTCATAGAGGTCCCGCAATCGGTGTCGGTCGTAACCGAGGAGCAGATAGAGAAACAGGCGGCTCAGACCATGTCCGAGGCACTACGTTACACACCCGGCTTCTTTGCGGCTTACGAGAGCGACGTACGTTATGATAACGCCCCCGTAGTCAGGGGGTTTATACCGACTCTTTATCTCGACGGGCTGCTTCTGCCCGACAGCCAGGGATTCGGAGCCCCCCGCATCGAGCCTTACGGGCTCGAGCGCATAGAAGTGCTCAAGGGTCCGTCCTCGGGGCTTTATGGACAGGTTCCTCCCGGGGGTCTGATAGACATGGTGAGCAAGCGACCGACCCCCTTCCCGCTGCATGAGGTTCTCCTCCAGTACGGGAGCTACGACCGCTATCAGGGGGCGTTCGATCTCGGCGGCCCTGTGGACAGCGGCCGCCGCATACTCTACCGCTTAACCGGTCTTCTCAGGAAGAGCGACACGCAGACGAAATTCGCCGAGGATAACCGCATATTCCTCGCGCCGAGCGTCACCGTCCGTCCGTTCGAGAATACGTCCATTACTATCAGCGCATATTTCCAGAAGGACGACAACAAGGGAATTTCGCCCCAAACCCTGCCGGCACAGGGCACTCTTTTCTCGAATCCGAACGGGAAAATACCTGTAGGCAGGTATGTCGGCGAGCCCGGATACGACCGCGTGGACAAGACGACATTCTTCGTAGGGTATAGCCTCGAGCACGCCTTCAACGAGATTTTCGCGTTCCGGCAGAACCTGCGTTACAGCACCGTCGATCTCGACGTTCACGACGGAGTGCGGGGAGAAGGACTTCAGCCCGACCTCAGGACGTTAAACAGGGCCGTCTACGATATTACGGACTTCGCGGATAACTTCCAGGTGGATAATCAGGGGCTTGCGGTTTTCAATGCAGGGCCGGTCCGCAACGAGGTTTTGGTAGGTTTCGATTACCTGTGGACGAAGAATAAATTCAACATGGATTTCGGCGTCGCACCGTCAATAGATTTGTACGATCCCGTTTACGGACAACCGTTCGATACGCCGACCCCGTTTGTTAAAAACGTGGACGAGCAGAATCAGTTCGGCGTATATATTCAGGACCAGATATATTACAGGGGGTTCGTGCTCACGCTCACGGGACGCCAGGACTGGGTCGACATATCAACGCGCGACTTATTGAGCGATACGAAATCGACCCAGGACGATAGTGCTTTCTCGTACCGCGCGGGTCTCAACTATGTTTTCGATTTCGGCCTTGCCCCGTATATAGCCTATTCTCGCTCCTTCCAGCCGACTGTGGGTACGAACTTCGCCGGCAAGCCGTTCAAGCCGACGCGGGGCGAGCAGTACGAAGCCGGCATAAAGTATCAGCCCGAGTGGTTCCCGGGAATCGTGACGGCCGCGGTTTACAATCTGGAGCAGAAGAATGCCCTTACCGCCGATCCCGTGAACGAATTTTTCCAGGTACAGACGGGGAAGGTGCGCGTGCGCGGGTTCGAGATCGACGCTACGCTGAGCCCGCTTCCGGGTCTCAACATGGTCGGCGGGTACGCCTACACGGACTCCGAGATTTTGAAGAGCAACATCCCCGGCGAGCAGGGGAACGAGATGCCGAACGTACCTAAAAACCAGGTGTCGTGGTGGACGGATTATACGCTCCAGACGTCGGTGCTGAAGGGGTTCGGCCTCGGGGCGGGGGTTCGTTACGTCGGAGATTTCTTCGGAAACACGGACAATGCGATAAAGATGCCCTCGGTCACCCTGGTCGACGCGGCTGCCTATTATGACTTCGGCGGCCTCTGCAGCAGGTTCGAGGGGCTTAAGCTCGCGGTTAACGCGTCCAATCTTTTGGATAAGACATACGTAACCTGCTTTAACGAGAACTATTGTTCGTACGGCAACAAGCTCAATGTGCTGGCGACACTGGCTTTCAACTGGTGATCGTCTCGGCTGCTATAACTAAGCTTATTATTACAATTTGAGTTCGGATCGGTATATCTCCGGAGTCTTCATTCCGGGACTCACCTCACCCTCGATCCGTTACGGAAGAAAACGGGCGCGTAGTGGGGGTCGAACCCGACAAGGACGCGTGTTCCCGTCCCGAGGACACGGCTGTGCGATGCGAGTGAATGGACCGTCTCGCCCGAATCGAGGAGTATCCGGTAGAGGTAAGAGGAGCCTTGAAAAATTCCCGACTCTATTACCCCCTGCCCCGAGGCCGAAGGCGTGAGCACGATATCATCGGGACGGACCAGTATCTCGAGCCCCTCCTTAGAGCCGGGGTTCATACCTCCGGCGGGGAGGCTGCCGATCACCGTAACGGCGAGCGTGTCCGCGAGCTTGCACGGGATGAAGTCCGCAGTACCCATGAATTCGGCGACGAAGCGTGAATCGGGACTATGATAGATATCGTACGGCGTATCGGTCTGCTTCAGGCGGCCCCGGTCCATGACGGATACGAGGTCGCCCATGTAGAAAGCCTCGTCACGGTCGTGGGTCACGAAAACGGCCGCGGTTCCGCTCCGTCTTAATATATCTCTGACCTCCTCTCTTATCTGAACCCTGAGCCGGGCATCCAGGTTCGAGAACGGCTCGTCGAGCAGCAGGACTCCGGGCCCGGGAGCGATGGCTCTCGCGAGCGCGAGCCTCTGCTGCTGTCCCCCGGAAAGCTCGTGCGGCATCCGCGATCCGAGGCCGTCGAGCCCTGCGAGAGAAAGCATCTCCCTCACCCGTCCGCTTCGCCGGGGTCCCTTATCGAGCCCGAACGCCGTATTGCCCGATACGCTCAGGTGCGGGAACAGCGCATAGTCCTGAAAAACCATACCGGCGCGCCGTTTTTCCGGAGGGACGCATATGCCGGGCCCGTAAACCGTGCGGCCGCCTATCTCGATTACGCCTTCGTCCGGGGTCTCGAATCCGGCTATGAGCCTGAGCGCCGTTGTCTTGCCGCATCCGCTCGACCCGAGGAGTGACAATATCGTTCCCTTTTCGACCGATATGGAGAGTCCGTCTGCGGCCGTCACCTCTCCGAACCTTTTTGTGACACCCCTCATGCGCAATGCCTCTTTCATACTTCTCTCCGGCTCCTTTCCTTAATTATAAGTATTGCCATAGGGACCGATGAAAGCGCTATCAGGACGAGCGAATCCGCTGCGGCCCGCGCGAAGAAGGCTTCCGAGGAAGCCGACCATACGGACGTGGCCAGCGTCCTGAACCCTATAGGAGATAGGATTAGCGTCGCCGGAAGCTCTCTCATCGTGACCAGGAACGCAAGCGCCGCCCCGGCCAGGATCCCGGGCCTTGCGAGAGGGATTATAACCCTTGTCAGCGCGTAAGACTGCGAGCGGCCGAGGCTGTAGGCCGCTTCCTCGAGCCTCGGACTTTGCTGAAGAAGAACCGCGCGCAGCGGCCCGAGCGCGACCGGCAGAAATAATATTACATAGGCCGCGACGAGCAGCGCGTGAGTTTGGTAGAGCAGTCCGATGAAGCGTATCCCGAAAAAGACGAGCGCCAGGGCCACCACTACGCCGGGGAGGGCGAATCCGAAGTAGGCTACTCTCTCGAGTACGTATATCAGACGGCCCGGACTGCGGGCTGAAAGATATGCGATCGGGAACGCCGCGCCCATTATTATGACCGCTGCGGCCGCTGATATGCATAGCGAATTGACCATAGCGGCCGGGAGTCCCGGGAAATGCTCCCCGGCGGCCATACCCCTTACGAGCCACATGAGGAGTATAAATACCGGCATCAAGAGGCTTCCGAGCGCGAGGAGACTGAAAAGTGCAAGCGCCGGAACCTTCCACCGTCCGAGATTCAGGGGCCGTAAAGGGGGTCTTTTCCCGTGGCCCATTCTATAGAATGACGCTCCGGCTCTCGTCCGTCCCTCCATGGCGAGAAGGCCGAGCGCGAGGGCCGCAAGGACCAGCGACAGCGCGGCGGCGGCCGTTCTGTCGAAAACGGACTGGTACTCAAGATATATCGCCCAGGTGAACGTTTCGTAACGGAGCAGCGATACCGCGCCGAAGTCGCCGAGCGCGGTCATTGCGGTCAGCAGACACCCCCCCGCTACGGCGGGGCGAAGCTGCGGGAGTATTACCTTCAGGAACGTTTCGAGGGACCCCTTTCCGAGGCTCCGGGAGCTCTCTTCGAGCGACGGGTCCAGGTTCGCGAGGGACGCCCTGACCGGTATGAGCATGTACGGGAACCTGAGAAGGGTAAGCGTCATTACGGCGCCGCTTAAACCGTATATCTCGGGGAGCCTGTCGACTCCGAGCGGTTCGAGCGCCTGCTGGAGCAGCCCTCGCGGCCCCAGGGCCGATACTGCGACGAACCCGCCGACATAGGACGGAATGACTATGGGCACGGTCGTCAGCACTGCCCACATACGTTTAAACGGCAGGTCCGTACGCTCGAGAGCCCAGGCGAGCGGGAGTGAAATCAACGTGGATAAAAACGTTACGGAGAACGCGAGCACGAGCGACCTCTTCAGTATCTCCCACGTCCTCGGTCTCCACAGAAGCTCCGTTACAGCGCCGTCGGCGCCGGCGGCCCGGAGCACGAGATAAGCGAGCGGGAGAATTATAAGGAGTGCCGTTGCAATCGAGACAGCATATAGAAAAAAGCCGGGCCCGGTCGGACGGACCGGCCTTTCGGGACTCTTCCCCGTATTCAATCTCGCGGCTGGGTGAGGCATCAGGGGATTATATTTTCTTTCCGGAGGAGGCCGACAGTGCCCTCCAAATCTACCATGTCCTTCATGCTGATAACGGGAGCGTTGATCCCCGAGACGGGGAAGAGCAGACGGTTCGTCACGACCCCATCCGTAACCGGGTACTCGTAGGTCTGCCCGGTGAAGTACTGCTGGGCGACGGGCGACAGCATAAATTTAATAAATTTCTCTCCGGCATCTTTATTCCGAGAGCTTTCAAGAATACCGGCTCCGGCTACGAGTATTACAGCTCCCGGGCCGCCCGCCCTCGGGTGATAATTGCGGGCCGGGAAATCCTCGCCCTTCTCCGCAATAGAACGGTAGAGGTAATAATGGTTCACGAACCCCGCGTCTATCTCTCCCGACCCAGCGGCGAGGACTATGGATGAATTGTTGGGATAGGTTTTCGGATTATTGGCCTGAATGCCGGACAGCCACTCCGCGGTTTTTTCTTCACCCCAAAGTTTTATCATCGCGGTGACCATCGCCTGGAACGAGGCGTTCGCGGGCGCCCACCCAAGGCGCCCGTTCCATTTCGGGTCCGTGAATCCCCATATATCGTCCGGCAGATCGGCTTCGCTCAGTTTGTCGGTGTTATAGATTACCGTACGGGCGCGTCCGGAGAGACCCACCCATTTTCCGTCGGGCGGCTTGAATCCGGGCCCGACCTGGCTCAGTATTGCGTCGGGAAGGGGAGCCAGCATGTCCTCGACCGCGCCGAGGCCGCCCGGGTCCTGGGCTATGAAAATATCAGCCGGGGTTTTTTCACCTTCTTCCATGAGCGTGGCGGCGATCTCCGCCGTGCTCCCGTACTTTACCTGTGTTTTTATACCGCTCACCTGACCGAACTGCTCGATGATCGGGCCGATCAGGGATTCGCTCCTCCCCGAATATACCGTAAGCACCTCCTCCGCTTCCCCTTCGCCCACACCGTTATTTTCATTCCTGCACGAAACGCTTAATACGGACAAGACCGGGATCATTATCGCCAGAAGGGTTATATGTGTTTTTTTAAGCGGCATTTTAATGGAAGCTCCGCGTGTGAATCTGTCGTGTACTCGGGATATGCTCACAGGCCATACTTGCGAAAATACAGTTGATATTCATTATCATTATCAACATATTATCGAGAATGTCAAATCCATCTATTTTATGCCGTGTTAAGTATCGGATATTGTGGAAAAATTATAGAGTAATCAGTTCTAACCGTTCGTGAGGTCGAACCTTATCGGCACCACTACCCAGCTGGACATTGCCCGTCCGTTCTTCTTCCCCGGAATGAATATCCATTTTCTGACGGCGTCGAGCGCGGAATTATCGAGTACTACGTATCCTGAAGATTTACGTATCTCTATCTTCCCCACATTGCCGCTCTCGAGCACGAATACGTTCAGCACGACGAGCCCTTCGTATCCGTGGCGCTTGGCGATCTTCGGGTAATTCGGCTTGGGGTTCACGCCATAATCCGGATAGCCGATTTCGGTGCCCCTGCCTGTGCCTTTTGTGTCGAGCCCCGTGCCGCTGTCTCCGACCCCGGTCCCTTTCCCCTCGCCGTCCGGCGAGACGTTATCCGTCTCTACGGCGCTTGCTGAGGAAACCGCGTGCGTTACTGCTGTCTGCTCATTCACGGCGGTATTATCCCGGCTTATTATTTCTTTCTTCTCTGGCTTTGTTACGGGTTTTTTCTTTGCTATTTTCGTTATGGTCTTCTTTTCAGGGGCCTTTTCGATTTTCTTTACGGGCTCAGGCTCCCTCATCGCCGCGGGCTCGAGGGAGCTGCCTTTACCCTTTCCCGGGTCTTTATACTGCGTCGTTACGCCGACCATGAGCGGCCTGGCTGATTCGTCGGGTCTTTCCGGAATGAGTGTAATAACCGCCGCGAAGACCGCGGCGTGCAGTATCAACGAAAGGATAATGAATATTCCGGTCCGCGAAGGGGGCATTCTGTATTCTCCGGGTTCAGGGCGCTTCCGATTTCTCGGCGGCGATGGCTATCTCTTTAGCCCCGGCTTCTTTCGCCTGGCTTATCAGTTTCACTGCATCCCCGAGGAGAGCGTCCTTGTCCCCTTCGAGTATGACGACTTTGGTATTGCTTTCGGATAAGGCTTTTTTTAATTCCTCTTCGAAATTATCTTTCTTCGTTTCTTTCTGGTTTATAAAAGTTTTACCGTCTGTGGTCAGCGTTACCACCACGTTTCTCGCTACAGTTTCGGTTTTGGAGACTTCGGGGAGATTAATGTTCGCCCCTGACTCTATCAGGGCGGAGCTCGTTATCATGAAGATTATCAAAAGCACGAGGAATATGTCCGTGAGC
>Ga0187894_10001918_pt1 | contig 25808 bp, 21 predicted proteins | sample GBC1701081metaG_FD_136650 | JGI IMG/M metagenome (GOLD analysis project Ga0187894, IMG submission 136650) | White microbial mat communities from a lava cave in the Kipuka Kanohina Cave System on the Island of Hawaii, USA - GBC170108-1 metaG ... | reverse complement strand
CGGTCACGCGGTCGGCCACCTCGAATATCTCCTCGAGATAATGCGAGATGTAGATGAAGGAGGCGCCCCTGTTCTTCTGGCGCTTCACGAAGCCGAAGAGCTTTGCGACATCGTGCTTGGGCAAGGGCGCGGTCGGCTCGTCGAGGATGACGACGCTCGCCTCGGCGAAAAGGGCGCGGGCGATCTCGATCATCTGCCGTTCGGCGACGGAGGTGCCGTCCATACGCCGCTTCACGTCGATGTCGAGACCGAAGCGGCGGAGCCGCTCGTCCGCTTGCGCGTACATGCGCGGCCAGTCGATGAAGCCCCCTCGGGTGAGCGGCAGGCTGCCTGAGAAGATGTTCTCGGCGATCGAGAGGCTGCCCACATATTTCGCATGTTGCGACACGATGGCGATGCCTTGGGCCTTGGCCTCGGCCGTGGTGAGCCGCGCGTGGCTCTGGCCGCGGATGCGAATCTCGCCTGAATCCGGCGGATAGAGGCCGGTCAGGACATGCATCAGCGTCGACTTGCCGGCGCCGTTCTTGCCGACGAGCGCATGAACCTCGCCCGCGGCGACCGCAAAGGAAACATCGTCAAGGGCCCGCACACCTGGAAAATCCTTGACGATGTTGAGAAGCTCGATCTCGAGCTTCTTCGCCGTTTCGCTCATCTCGCTGCCCTTTATTGGGCACCCATCTTCTTCTCGATATTGCCCCACAGCCGCTCGTCGTCGACAGTTGCTTTGCCGACCGAGGTCGTGGCGAGGAACAATTGCAGGCCGACATCGGCCTTCTCGATACGGGCGGGCGACCAGAGGGCCCCTTCCTTCTCGATGGTCGAGGGCGCGACCGCCTCGCCCTTGAGCTTCTTCTCGATGAAGTCGGCGGCAAGCACGCCGAAATCCGGAATGGGCTGGTTGGAGGACTGATCGAAGGCGCCGCTGCGGATAAGGTCGAGCGTGCCGAGGCAGCCATCGACGCCGGCGAGATGGATGTGAGCCTTGTCGCCCGCCTTCGCGTCCTTGCCGATCTCCTTCAGCGTCTGCACCGTGCCTGCGGCATAGACGCAGTCGGAATGCATGTAGATGCCGTCGAGATCGGCCTCGGTCGAGGCGACGTCGCGCACGATGTCGACACCCTTGGCCGAATCCCAGTCGCCGACCTTGGTGATCACCTGGATGTCGGGATATTGCTTGAGCACGTCGTTGAAGCCGCCGCCGCGCAATTGCGCGACGTTCTGGGCGAGATTGCCGGTGATTTCCAGCACCTTGCCCTTGGGCGCGCCGTGTTTGGCCTTGAGGAATTCGACCGTGGCCTCGCCCGACTGCTTGCCGGCGAGATAGTTGTCGGAAAGAACGACCATGTCGATCTCGCAGCCCTGCGGCGCGCGGTCGATGGTGTAGAAGGGGATATTGGCTTCCTTCGCCGCCTTGACCGCCTGGCACACGCCCGCCGAGTCGTCCGGAACCGCCACGATGGCGGAAACCTTCTGGGCGATGAAGTCATTGATGTCGTTGAGCTGCTTCTGGGCGTCGCCGCCCGAGGTGGTGGTCACGACCTCCCACCCCTTGGCCTTGCCGGCATTGACGAGGCCGGCCTGGATCTGCGCCTGGGCGCCGACGAGGCCGGGGGCCGAATAGCCGATGGTCACCTTGTCCTGAGCCGCCGCCGCCAAGGTCATGGTGGCGCCGAGAAGAAGGCTCGCGGCGAGTGTTCGCGTCACTGCTTTCATGGAATCCTCCCAATGCGTCCCTTTTCGGCGGGTTTCCGGGCCTTATCCGGGACGGCGGAACACTAGTTGACTTGCACAAGTTTGGCAATCAGCATGTTATGTAGTTAGGCTGTTATACCAAAAATGGAGCAACAGACCGATGGGAGAGCGCAAGGAGGTGGCGATTGGCATGGTCGGCTGCGGCTTCTATGCGCAGAACCATCTCCATGCGTGGTCGGATTTGGCACCTGAGGGCGCGCTCCTCGCGGCGGTGTGCGACCGCGACCGTGAGAAAGCGCAAGCCGCAGGCAGCCGGTTCGGCGTGCCGCACTTCACCGACATGGCGCGCATGCTGGATGAGGTGAAGATCGATCTCGTCGATATCGCAACGCGCATGGACAGCCATAAGGAACTCGCCCAGATCGCCGCGGCGCGGGACGTCGGCGCCGTCGTGCAGAAGCCCCTGGCCCCGACCTGGGAGGACTGCGTCGCGATCGTCGAAGAGGCGAAGCGGCGCGGCGCCTGGCTCGCCGTCCATGAGAATTTCCGTTTCGCGACCGCCATGCGCAACGTGAAGAAGGTGCTGGCTCAAGGGACGATCGGCCGGCCGACATGGGCGAGGTTTTCCTGGCGCACCGGTTTCGATGTCTATCGCGGCCAGCCCTATCTCGCCGAAGAAGAGCGGCTGGTGATCCAGGATGTGGGCATCCATGTCCTCGACCTCGCCCGCTTTTTCCTGGGTGAAGTGGAGCATCTCACTTGCGAGACGCAGAAGCGAAATCCATCGATCAGGGCCGAGGACACCGCCACCGTCATGATGCGCCACGGATCGGGCGCGGTCTCGCTCGTCGAGGCGACCTATGCCGCGCGGCGCGGCGATGACCCCTTCCCCGAGACGCTCATCGAGATCGAGGGCGATGGCGGCTCGCTCATCGTGAGCAAGGGCGAGAAGATGACGGTCACGACGCAGGGCCTGACCTTCGAAGATCAGATCGGCGGTCCGCTTCTTGCCTGGACGAGCCGGCCCTGGCATGTGTCGCAGGAGGCCGTGCTGCACACCAACCGCCATATGTTCGAGCGTTTCCGCGACGGGCTTGCCGCCGACACGTCGGGTGAGGACAATCTCAAGACCTATGCCCTCGTCGAGGCGGCCTATGAGTCCGCCCGCACGCGCCAGGCGGTGAAACCGCGCAGGTGAGGATCACCCGCGCCCGGCGCGCTTCGCGAGCAGCGCGCCCGATCGTCACGTGTTCGCCGTTTCGGCGAGCACGACCCCGCCGCCATCGACTTGGCCCGTGGCGATGATCTGCGTGTAGCGTGTATCGAGCCCTCCTCGCGTCCATTCACCGCCAAGCGTCGACCACGAGAAACTGGCGCCGGCACTGCGCTGCCTTGGCAATTGCTTGCGCCAGCCGCCGATCTCCGCCCTGGCAAGCTCCTGCTGATCCGGGGTCGGTGCCCCATCCGCCAGGCTGTCGAGCATCTCGCCCAGGAGCATATTGGCATACGAGAAGTAAGGAGCGCCCAGCTTCCGCGCGTGTTGCAACGCGGCAAGCGCATCGCTCGCAGCCGTCGTTCTGTCTCCATCGCCTGCGCCGGCGCGCAGGAGCAGCATTCGCGCCAGGAGGATCTGACAGTCGGGAATCCACGGGTAGCGCTTGCTCAGCACCTCCGCCCACTGCCCGGATCGCGGGTCGCTGATCGTATCGAAACGCAGCATGAGAAGACCGGCGACGGTCGCTATCCAGGGATCCTCATCGATGTCGGCGAAGATGAATCTGTCGACATCCTGGGTTCGACAGAAATCCTGCCAGATTATCGGCCCTTCATCGCCCACCGCATCGGACAATGCCCGCACTAGGCTTCTGAAACCCGGGTCGGTTGGCCGCACATCGATCTCAATATCCTTTTCCTTGGCCACGAAGGCGACTTCCACACCACCCACAAACAAGGGCAGCAAGAGACGCTGAACGCGTAGCCCGGCAATGGCGACCGACAAGCGCACCAGCACACCATCCTTGCCGGTCGGCAACAAGGCGCCGGATCGAACCAGCGGTCCTGCAGTCCGCTCGAGCGTCAGGTTGGGCTGCCGGCCTTTCCTCCGGCTATCCGGCGTGCGCAACTGCACGCTCCACGGCCCCTCATAGGGTTTCCAGCCGCCCCGGGCCATCGGCCTCGTGTCAACGGACAGACCGATACCCACCCGACGGGCGGGCGCCGCATCCTCCGGCCTGTAGACGATTTCCCGCTCGACGCGCGGGGGCATGTCACTGACGACTTCGCGATGCGAAAGTCGCTCCAGATGCGCGACCTCGGATGCATCGAATGACCAATCCGGAGGAATGGTCGAGTCTTCGAGTTCACTCAGCGCGGGAACATGCACTTCGGCGGTAGTCGGGTGGATGACGAAAGGAAAGGTGATCGGTGGGCGCCCCAGAGGCTCGATGATTGCCGTATATGAGCCGGGCCTCGGATCGACGATATGCACGCTCCTCAATTGCGGCGTGATGAGCATCGTGTTCTCAGGCCTCTGCGAATCGCCGCGGTCCAGCGTGGCCTCGCCGTTGGGACCGACTATCCTGAGTCGGGCCACACTTACATCATCCGGCGCAAAGAAAGGAATATCGGTCACGGCCCGCACCTCATCACGTGATCATAAACCGATTGCGCGGGTGTAAAGACCGCTTCCATCTTCGGATACTGACCGCCGGGAAATTCCGCGACAAGACGGTGAGGAAAGATGCTCGCCGTCATTTGCAGCAGCCATTGCACGCTGCCGTTTTTGGGAAACTGATAGAGCGGCGGCGGCCCATTTGAATCGAGCACCATGAGGTCACATAGATTGATCGCTGGCGCCGGATCGAAGGCTATCTTGCGGTAGACGGTGGGAGGCTCGGTAAACTGCACGATTGTCGAAGGCTTGGAGGGCATATGGGGAGCGGCCGGTTCGAAAGGGTCCGTCCATGTCGGTTCGATCCCATAGAGGCCTTCCAAGTCGCTGAAGATATCCTGCGGACGGATCGTCCATTCGGCCATGCCGGAATGAGAGCGGGCCGAGGCGCCCCGCAGAGCACGCAGCAGGCTTATGGTGAAGCGCCCGCCGCTTTCAGGCGTATCTTCAAAGGCGAGGTGGTTGGCCGCAGCGGCCGTGATCAGGCTCACCTTCTCCTTGTTCTTCTTATACGGGTCGACTTTCAGAAACTTCGCGCCCTTGCCCTGGTCTTGCAGGACCATATCCGCGATGAACTCACCGCAGGCATCGACGAAGATATGCGCCGCCGCAACCGCCGGAATTTGCTTCAGTCCGGTTGCCACTTGTCCGAGGTTGAGGAAAGCGCCCCATTCAGCCGCAGGGTCGCCGTTGAGATCAGCCAGGAACAGCATCGGATCGGGTCCGATCGATCCACCATGACCACAGGCAAAGAGAATGCCGATGCTGCCTTGCACAGCCTCCAGGCGCGCTGACCAATCGACACCGGCCGTTTTGACCACAGCAGTCTCGGGCACCGCGACGAGACCGTCGGGCCGCGGGTCGGTGCCCGGCCTGTGGAACCGGTCATTCCAAACATAGGTGCTGCCGCTCGCCGTCTGGGCATTCTTGAGCATGGCGATGCTTCCGAGCGGCAGCGAGCATTTGGCTTCGCCAATGAGCCAGTCCGCGAACAGCTCGGCACTCTTGGCCGCGCTATCGATATCGGCGACATCTCTCAGTGCTTTGGGAGTGCCGGCTTTTTTATTGGCCGGCTTGGCCAATGGATAAGCGCCGACACCGATGACAAGCGCATGCACGGCAGGCCCCTGCACGGCATCGTCCTTGTAGATGAGGGTCATTTTGCGAGGGCCGCCAGCCGCGCGCGCAAGCGCTCATGCAAACGCGGCCGGTGGAAGTATGAGCCGTGGGTATCGAGCACGCCCCCGACGGAACTGAACATGAAGTCTTCGGCCCCCTCGAAGATACCCTGGCAGCGAAAAGAGATGACATCGACCGGATCATAGACGTTCCACCAATGCGTGGCTGACGGCTTGGCGGCGAGCGCCTTGGCACCGCCCGGCACGATGGCGGGGTCGCTCGCCGCAAACAGCTTCATCTCCTCGAAAAAGCCCGGCTGTGACCCCACCGTCAGGAACACGTCGACCTGGAGATCATCGGGAAGGCCGGCGCCTTTCGGGTCGGTGAGCATGTCATATAGAATGACGCCGCCCAGGCTATGGCCGGCAAGTATCAGCGGACCCCCACCTGCCAGCTTGCGACCATGCGCCGCTGCGATCGACTGGGCCACGCGATGACGAATCGCCTGACGCCGGTCGCCGTCGCGCAGATAAACGAACACATCGCCCAGGAAGGCCGCAACCAAGGGATTGAGCTTGTCACGGACCAGACCGACCAGGCCCTGCGCGACGAGATTGCGCCCACTGTCAACGATCGCGTCTGCCGCCTCCTGAACCTTGTCGAGCAGGCCGTAAGACGCCGGCTTCTTACGGTTCAGGGCCTGTCGCAGCAGCTTGATGAACTGATCATCCGACAGGTCGGGATCCACCCACGCCGGCTTTGGGTTGGCCTCCGCATAGGCGGCCGCCGCCATGAACTCGGCCATTTCCGCCGGCTCCAGGCTGTCGCCGTTCTCTGCTGCCCTCTCCACCAGGAGCGCATAGAGCACATCGATCGCGGCGCCGAAATCCTTGGCCGCGATTTGAGCGATGGTTGGCGCCCCGGCACCTTGATCTTGCTTGCCGAGCAGCGAGAAAGAGGCGGCCTGCTTGCCTTTGCGGGGCAGCGAGAGCTCGCCGAAGACGAGTGAGCCGCCTTTGTCGCCCCAATAGGGATTCTCGATATCGAGGGGTTGGCCCGCGAAGGCCCCTTGGCGAAAAAGCGAGTCGCGGAGATCGCGGTTTTTGTTGAAGTCAGGTCCCGCACGATTGGCAACGCCATGCACGAATACGAGCTGCACCATGCTCCAAGCTCCGTTCCGGACACGCCCTCAAGCCACACTAAGGCATGTTGAGCGGTAAAGCCTAGGCCATTCGCGCAGCGGCATTGCGGAATAGATTCTTGATTCAGGAATGAGAAGGAAGCACAATCGCTGTCAGGCTCTGGGTTTGATGACAAACACAGGATGATCGCCGTCTGAAAATCCGCTAACCTGATTTTCCATTCCTTCGGATGGTCCTATGTCACGTGACATCTTCGAGCAGCGTTCCTGGCTTGCCCGGGTGCGGACGGGCGGCGGCCGGAACGCCGATATAGCAGGCACCGCCTTTGCCATCGATGCACGGCATCTTCTCACATGCGCCCATGTCGTCACGGCGGTAGGCGAACCGGGTCCGGGAGCGCGATTGCGCATCGACTTGCCCTTTCAGGGATCGCGCAGCTGCTGGACAACCGTGCTGGAGGAAAACTGGCATCCGGCACCGACACAGGGCCAGGCCAAGTCGCAAGGCGACATCGCCCTGCTCCAGATCGACAAGCAGGAAGCCGATCTCTCGCCGCTGCCCATCACACGGCGAAGACCGGCGCGTGAGACCTCGATCTCGGCCTATGGCTTCACCAAGGCGCATTTTGACAGCACCATTGCCGAAGGGACACTGGGTCGTCCTGTAGGCTTGGCCTGGACCCGGATCGAGCAGAAAAGCCAGGTATGGGTTGATCCGGGATTCAGCGGCGGGGCGGTCTGGTCAAACGATCTCAGGGCCGCCATCGGCATGGTCGTGGCGCGCGAGCAGAACGATACCCGCATGGCCTTCGCGATCCCTGTCGAGGCGCTCGCCGCAGCCAGTCCGATTGTCAGTGCGGCGCTCGAAGGTCCGCCGCTCCACTGGCTTGAAAACATGCCGGCGGGTCTCAGGGACTTCTGGGTCGACAAGCGCAGCTTTGTGGCGGAAAGCACCAGCGACTTCATCGGCCGGGCCTCGGTTTTCGAGAAGATCGACGGCTATCTGAAGGGCGAGAAAGCACCCAGCGGCTACATCCTGATCGAAGGCGAGCCGGGAATCGGCAAGACCAGCATCATTGCCCAACTGGCCATGACACGAGGCTACCCGCATCATTTCAATGTCCTGACGGCAAACCAGAGATCACCCAAGCTCTTCCTCGGCAATATCTGCGCCCAATTGATCGGGCGTTACGATCTCAATCACGAGATATTGCCAATGACGGTCGGCGACAATTCGGTCGTGCTGGAGCATCTCCTGGCGGAGGCCGTAGCGCGGGGGCCCCAGCCTGTCGTTCTCCTCGTCGACGCGCTCGATGAGGCCGAGCCTCCGCTGAAAGCCGGCATCAACAAGCTTTTCCTGCCCGAGAGGCTGCCGGAAGGGTGTTACATCATCCTCACCAACCGCTTGAATGAGGCTTTAGGCGTCACCCACGACAATCGGCACGAGCCGATCACCATCAGGGAAGACAAGGAGAGTTCCCGCGACATTGCGGACTATGTCGCCCTGTCGCTCGACCGCGCGCCCGAGGCCTGCGCCAGACTGCTGCAGGCCTGGAAAGCGACGCGAGCCGAGCTCATTCAAGCGATTGTCGACAAGTCGGAAGGCAATTTCATGTATGTGCGAAATGTCCTCCGCGACATGCTCGACAGCAGGATCGAGGACGGCAGCCGGCCAAGCCTGGCGGAAAGCCTGAAGGCGCTGCCCAAGGGCCTCGTTTCCTACTACGACCGCCATTGGAAGGCGATGGGCATGGAGAATGCGGAAGAGTTCCGCAATCTTCTCGCCCCCATCATCTTCTTCATGGCCGCGGCCGGCGACGCCGTGCCCGCCCGGGAAATCGCCGACTGGATCAATGCGAGCGGGGCTTTTTCGCCGACGACGACGTTCGCCGTGCACGACGTGCTGGAAGGAAAATGGCGCCAATTCGTGCATGTCGAGGAAGGCAATCCCGCGACATATCGGCTGTATCATCGCAGCTTCCTCGAGTTTCTGGAGAAGAAGAAGGAGATAGCCGACTACAGGTCGATGCTTGCCGACGTCCTCAACGATCAGGTCGACCGGAATGCGGCCGCCATTTCACCGCTTCAGTGACTTCAGCTTTCAGCGCTGGGTGGCGTTGCAGGCCAACCGCGATCCCTCGCGCGTCCACGAGATCTTTGCACTGTTCGGCGAGGATGGCGTCAATGACTGGTTCGCCGCTCGGCACGAGCGCAACGAGCTCGCAGGCTATCTCGCGAATCTCGAAACGGCATGGAACCTTGCGGAGACCAAGGCATTGCACGAGCCACCCGCAGCGATCGGCCTGGAGCTGCGCTATGCGCTCATTCAGGCCACTCTACGGGAACTGGTGGCAAACTTTTCGCCGCGGCTTATGACACGTCTCGTCATCGAAGGCCATATGACGAGGGCACAAGCCTTGACCTGGGGCCGTCAAGGCACGGACCAGGGAAGCGGCTTTGAGCTCCTCATCGAAGCCCTGCGAGCGACCGGCGGAGCCGCCTTGGCGGAAGAATGGCTGCAGGCCATTGAAACGGGCGGTCAGATTCCCGATGCCGACAACAAAGTGCTGAGCCTCGTCCGCCGCGCCGGCGAGGTGCCGGCACATCTACATGGCCGCTTGCTGGCGCTTGTCGAGCAGGAGCCTAACGAGGGCAGCCGCGAAGGGGCCTTGCGCACCCTCGTTGAGACCGATGGGCTTGCGGAAACGACGCTGCGCGAGGCATGGCGGATCGCGTGCAGAATGAAAAGAGAAGGTCTGCGCGCCGACGCGATGCTCAGCGTCGCCGCCAAGCTTGGACAGGACGAGCAGCGCGAAGCGCTATCCGCTTACGCCAACCATATCTCACCGGCCCTGGCGGGCTGGACCGATGACGGAACTCCCGATCACCATATCCTCAGACACACAAGTATTGACCAGGAGTGCGATAAGTTGCTGTCGCTCTCATCCGAATTGCTGGCCGAGTGGTCCAGCACTTGCGGCGATGCGGGATTGCGACGCCTGATATCCGCTGTCCTAATCGTGAAACAGGCGGAGAAAGAACCACTTAATGCATACGATGCAGTTAAAAGCGGCCACGGCAGCGCTATTGACTTCGTCTGGGAGCGGCTTGGCCAAGCCCTGATTGACAGTGGACAAGGCGAGAAGGCGTATGATTGCATTCTGAAAGTGAACCAGAAGGCATCGCAGGGTTGGCAAGAGGTGCTTGTCCGAGCGTATGCCAAGCTGCCGGCCGCCAGTAGTATATTATTCGATGAGTTATACCGGGGTGTGCGAAGCGACTGGCAGGCTGGCATCCTGAGCCGCGCGCAACGCCAAGGCACGGCAGACCCGGCCGTCCTGCGCCGGCTCGCGGCGTTAGCTTCTGTTGAAGGCGACACCGACTTGCACTTGAGCGAGATAGCCGGCCATCTGACTGAAAACGAGATTGCAGAGCTTCTTCAACGCAACCTTTCGACACCCTCAATTCTCGGTAATATCGCGCGTTACCTCACCTTGCCGCAGGTTGAACTCGCCTTGGCGGCAAATCGCGAAGATTTTCGTCTACGCACTCAGATCAATCTCCTATTGGAACGCTTAGTGACGCTTGGTGCGTATGACGCCATTCTTTCATATGTTCGGGAGAACGTTGCGACATATGAGTTGAAGGTGGTCATGGATCATCTTACCCCACAATGGCCGGCGGATCTGCTGCCGTTATTGTTCACCGCAATTCGTCCAAAGGCTGTGCTGGAGAAAACATTTATTGTGCGCGGACATTTGCTTACGTATTTGCCCGTCCAGCGCGCGCGAACAATCCTCGATAACGCCGCTGGCCGGGACAGGCCCATCGAACGCCTGATTCTAGCCACCGAGTTGCTCAAGCTAGATGTACCGGATGATCACTTCGCCGCTGTTTTGGAGATGTTTCTGCAAGCGTTCCATGACTGCGCGGACGCACAGTATCATTCCGACCAAGCTGTCAATGAAGCTCTCCGCACAATAGTGCAACTTCCTCACGAAAGATTCACTTCGGAACTGGTTACGCGCATTGACGACACGCTTGTTGAGAAGGAAATCACGCCGCATCGCCAATTCGAGTGGCGCTCCATCCTTTGTTCCGGCAATCACGGCACGGCAGGATCCCGTGCCGCTTGGGAGAAAACATTCTCTTATTATGAGCAACTGGACGACATCGAAAGTTTTTCGAAGATCGCGAACCGATCCGGAGCCGGCCGAGAACCGTTGTTTGCTGAGATGGCTGCTACTCTCGATGACGAGCCGCGCCTTATGTTCTTTACTATTGCACTTGGTTCGATGGTCGACGAGGAAACTGCAGATGCCATCAGCGAGAGAATTCTCACCCTCGAAGACTCATATGATCGCTATCATGCTTATGTCGAACTCTTTCCGCGTATGAGCAGCGGCCAGCAGGCGCGCATCGCTGCGGTCGAAGCTCCCCGGTTGGCTGCCGAATCCAATGACAGGAACCGGGTTCATTGGCTGATCCTCCTTGACAGCATGGCGCCTGGCACGATCGCTTCTCATGGCTTGCGTGAACGGTTCCTGGCACTGGAGCCCGTTCAACAGGTGATGGCGGTCGCCATGCGCGTCCGGCACAAACGGGTGCGTGACTGGTTTGTCGAGACGGCACTGGAGCAGCTTGAGTCCGTTCCGCGACCGCACGTGCCCGGCCTTCTTTGCGCTCTCGCTCCGGTCCTGACGGAGAAAGAGTTGGTCGGTCTCGTGGACCGGGTCGAGCGGGAAGACGAAATAGCGGAATCCTCGCTCGCAGTCTTGGCGCGCTATGCATTATCTCGCAAATATGACGATCTGGCCGCAGCCTGCCTCACGAGTCACGAGGTTAACCTGCCGCGCCAAAACCTTGTCAAAACGTTGGCTGATGATCTGTCGGCGAGAATTCTCAACTGGTGCGCGGTGGTCGCCCGCTCCGAGCGGGACCGGCCGACATTCAGGCCGGACAGCTTCGATACGGAGAGCTATCAGCTGCTCGCCCATCGCGCCGCCACGCTCGGCGAAATTGAACTCGTCAGGCACTTCCTCGAACTGAAAGGAGCAAATTGGGACTCGAACTCCTGTAGCATCGAGGACGTATTCGCTGCCTTGCCGCAGTCGGAATTCGAAGCGGCGCTGGAAATAGCATCGGCGCTGGACCGCCATGAGAAAACTTCGGCCCTATGCTCGGTCTTCAACAGGTGGCCCGATCGTGTTCTGCGAAGCCAGCTGGATGAGCTGCTGCAGGCCCTGCTGCAGCGGAAATCCTTCAACCTAATGGAAGTCGGCAGGCTCCTCGGTCCGGCCCTGGCATTGCAACCGGATGCTGAGCTGCTCGATATGTTTGCGAACGCCATGCGGCGTGCCGCGCGGATCGAGCGGGAAGCTGTCCTGGGCATGGTACGGATTTTCATGCCCACTCTGCTTCACAGGTTTGGCGCCGATGTCGCCGTCGCGCTGGACGATGCGTGCAAGATCGGATGCCGTCCTACCTGGCCCTAGAGCAGAACCGTTTCAAATCCAGCTTTCGAGCCGTGTGTTCATCACGAGTTCGGCCACCGAGGCGGTGTTGGGGAGCCGGAGCAGGAAAGAGACCGTCTCGCCAATGGTCGCCGGCGATATCCGGTTGGCCGAGGGGGTGACACCGGGGACGGCGGCGACGAAGTCGGTATCGACGGCGCCCGGACATAGAGCGGTGACGCGCACGCCCTTCTCCCAGCCGGCGAATTTCGCGGCATGGGTCAGAGCCAGCACCGCATGCTTGGTCATCGCATAGGCGACCGACACCCCCTCGCGATAGCGCTTGCCGTCGGTCGAGGCGATATTGATGATGCGGCCATTGCCCGACTTCTCGAGATGAGGCAGCGCCATGCGGATCAGACGATACGGCGCCTTGACATTCACTTCCCACATCTCGTCGAGCACGCTCTCATCGCCGCTGCGCAAATCCAAAGGCCGCAAGATGCCGGCATTGTTGATCAGCGCATCGATCCGGCCGAAATGGGCCAAGGTTGCCTCAAGCCACAAGGCAGCCGTTTCCGCCTGCTCAGCGTCGAAATGATGAATGAGTGTCTGGGCGGACTCCAATTCCGCAAGGTCTTGAGGCCGCCGCACGCCCAAAGACAGGAAATACCCCTCCTTGAGCAGGCGCTGCGCAATGGCGCGGCCGATGCCGCGCGAAGCGCCCGAGATCATGACCACCCTGCCCTCGGGTCTCAGCATCTCGTCCTTGGGTGCCGGCTCGGCCATGATCTCAGAACAGCCCCTGATAGACGCCGCCGTCATTGACGATGTTCTGACCTGTCATATAGCCGTTCTGGGCGCTGCACAGGAAGGCGATGAGATCGCCGCATTCCTCAGGGCTCGCGAAACGGCCGGCGGGCGTGCTCTTGAGACGGTCGGCGACGATCGCCTCATAGGTCGTGTTGCCGCGCGCCGCATGGGCATGCAGGTTGGTCTGCAGCGCATCGGTATCGAAGAAGCCCGGCAGCACGCTGTTGATCACCACATTATGCGCGACCAGCTCGCGCACCATCGAGGCGATGGCGCCCGCCAGCGCCAGCCGGGCGGCGTGGCTATGGCCGAAATTCACTTGCGGAAACTTGATGAAGCTCACCGAGATGTTCACCACCCGGCCGAATTTGCGCTCGCACATGCCGGGCACGATGGCGCGGATGAGCTCGAGTGCCGCATAGAAATGCGCCTCCATCCATTCGTCCCAATCGGCGCGGCTCATGTCGCGGAAATTGTCGGGCGTCTGCCGCTTGCCCGGATTGGTGATGAGTATGTCGGGATCGGGACAGACCTTGAGCACAGCCGCCCGGCCTTCGGGCGTCGTCACGTCGGCGGCTATGACATCGACCTTGACGTCGGTCTCGCTGCGGATTTCGGCGGCAGTCTTTTCCAGCGTTTCGAGATGGCGCGCGACGAGCGTCACATTGACACCCTCGCCCGCCAGCGCACGCGCCGCCGCGCGGCCCAGCCCTTTGCTGCCGCCTGAGACCAGGGCATGACGCCCTTTGATGCCGAGATCCATGATCGCTTTCCTTAAAGCAGGCCGAGCTCGACCAGGCCCTTCTTTAACCCATGAAGCGGCTCGCCTTCGAGGGCCCGGAGCGGCGCGCGGGGACGGCCGCCGCCCGGCAGGCCCTGCATGTCCATCGCCGCCTTGGTCGCGGGGTAGAGTGTGCGGCCGCCCGAGGTGCAGAGATCGGTGAGCTTGCGGCCCAGCGCCTGCAGGCGACTGGCTTCGGCCCGGTCGCCGCGCTTCGGGGCGTTATAGAGATCGAGCCCGCCCGGCGACCACATATTGGGGAAGCAGTCGATCGTGCCGTCGGCGCCGAGCTCGACCGCCGGCACGCCGAAGACCGACGACGGCCCGCAAAAGACCCTGAGCTTCTGATGCGCCGCGAGATAGGTCGCATAATAATTGTTCCAGTCGCCCGAGCTTTCCTTGACGCCTGCGACCTTGTCGAGCCCGGCGAGGCGTGCGACCAATGCCGGGCTCAAGGCGTTCACGGCATTGCCCGGGATATTGTAGAGAATGATCGGCAGGCCGATGGCCTTGTTCACATCGGCATAATGCGCGTGGATCTCGTCATCGGTCAGCTTGACGAAATAGGGCGGCAGGATCAGCGCGCCGTCACAGCCCGCCTTCTCGGCCGCAAGGGTCAGCGCCACCGTCTCGGCCACCGTCACGGCGCCCGTGCCGACGATGAGCGTGCCCTGTCCCGCCATCGCCTCCTTGGCGACCACGAACAGCCTCTTACGCTCGTCATGGCTCAGAGCCCAAAACTCGCCGGTGCAGCCGCCGACAACGAGACCGGTCGAGCCCGCTTTCATCAGCCGCTCGACATTGCGGGCGAACTCCGCTTCGTCGATGCGCCCGTCATCGTGAAAGGGTGTGGTGATGGCGGGCATTGGCCCCGCCCAGTTGACGCTCGTTCTATCCATGACTATTGAGCCTCCGGCCGCTGACCTGATCAAACACGTGAATATTGTCGCGGCGTAGTTCGAAGGGCACGGTCTCGCCCGCTGTGAGCCGCCTGTCGCCCGGCACGCGGGCAGTGAAAGTGACGCCGCCGGCATTCAGAGTCACGATCGACTCATGTCCGGTCGGCTCGACGATGCGGATCAGCGCCTTATCCTCCCCCGTCCCGATCAGGACGTCCTCCGGCCGCACACCCACGGTAACCTTCTCCGAAGCCTGTTTGAGATCGAGCGCCTGCAACGGCAATGCGATCGCGAGCTCACCCAAATGCAGCACGTGCCGCTGATTGTCCACGGCCACGGCGCCATCGATCAGCGTCATGGCGGGCGTCCCGATGAAGCTCGCCACGAAGCGGTTGGCCGGCCGGTGATAGATCTCGGCCGGCGTGTCGAATTGCTGCAATTCGCCGCCCTGCATCACCGCGATGCGCGTCGACATGGTCATCGCCTCGAGCTGGTCATGGGTGACATAGACCATCGTCTTGCCGAGGCGGCGATGCAACTCGATCAATTCGGCCCGCATATGGGCCCTGAGCTTGGCGTCGAGATTGGACAGAGGCTCATCGAGCAGGAAGACCTTGGGCTCGCGCACCAGTGCGCGCCCCAGCGCCACGCGCTGCTGCTGGCCGCCCGAGAGCTGCCTGGGCTTGCGGTCGAGGAGCGGGCCCAACTGCAACAGCTCCGCCACCGCCTTCACCTTGGCCGGGCGTTCGGCCTTGGGCACGCCGCGCTTGCGCAAAGGATAAGCGATGTTCTCCGCCACCGTCATATGCGGATAGAGCGCATAGGATTGGAACACCATGGCGATGTCGCGCGCCGCCGGCGGCTGGTCGTTGACCACCCGATCGCCAATGAGGATGCGTCCGCCGCTCGGCTGCTCGAGACCGGCCAGCATGCGCAAGGTCGTCGTCTTGCCGCAGCCCGAGGGACCGAGGAGCGAGACGAACTCGCCCGAGCCGATGGCGAGATCGAGCGCCGGGATCGCCACTACGGATCCGAAAACTTTACGGACTTTGTCGAAAGTTACGGCGACCAAGAAGGATCCTTTCGTGTTCAGCCCTTGACCCCGCCGGCGCCGAAGCCGCGGGTGAGATGGCTCTGCAGGAAGGTAAAGATGATGATGAGCGGGATGCTCATCATCACCGAGGCCGCCATCAAGAGCGACCATTCGATGTTGAAGGAGGTGATGAGCATGTTCATGACGCCCGTGGTGAGCGGGCGCGCCTGGTCGGAATTCACCAGCACCAGGGCATAGAGATATTCGTTCCAGGCGAGGATGAAGGTGAAGAGCGCGGTCGAGATGATGCCGGGCAGCGCCTGCGGCAGGACGACATCGATGAAGGCGCCGATGCGGCTCGCACCATCGACGAGCGCCGCCGATTCGAGGTCTTCCGGGATCCCCGCCATGAAGGAGCGCAACAGCCAGAGCGCATAAGGCAGCGCGAAGGTCGTATAGGCGATGACGAGGCTCGGCAGCGTATTGGCGAGACCGATCTTCACCATCAGCAGATAAAGCGGCAGGATCAGCACCACCGACGGCAGGAGATAGGTGAAGAGCACCAGCGTCGCCAGCGTCTCGCGGCCCCTATAGGTGAAGCGCACCAGGCTATAGGCGCCGAGCGTCCCGATCAGCACGACGAGTGCGGTGGTCGAGACGGCGAGGATCATCGAATTGCCGAAATAGCGCAGGAACGGCGTCTCCCACAGCATGCGCGCATAATGCTCGAAGGTGATGCCTTTGGGGATGAGCGACGGCGGTATGCGGATGAGCTCGCTTTGCGGGCGCAGCGACGTCACCACCATCCAGATGAGCGGGAAGGAGATGACGAGGACCAGCGCCCAGGCCAGGAGGTTGACGGCAATGGTCTTGATGGATTGGCGCGCGGTCATGCCGGCCGCTCCCGCGCGCGATGCAGATAGATCAGCATGAAAGCGAGCATGATCAGCATCATGGCCACCGCATAGGCAGCCGCCATGCCCATCCGGTTGAGGCCGAAGGCCTCCTGATAGACGATGAGCGGCAGAGTGCGGGTGTTGTTCAAGGGCCCGCCGCCGGTCAGGAGGAAGATGAGGTCGAACTCCTTGAAGTCCCAGATGGCGCGCAGCAGGATGACGATCGTCAGCACGTCCCTGAGCTGCGGCAGAGTGATGTCGAAGAAGCGCCCGATCGGCCCAGCCCCATCCATGGTCGCCGCCTCATAGAGCTGCTCGGGGATCGTCTGCAGGCGCGCCAGCACCGCGATGACCACGAAGGGGAAGAATTTCCAGGCGCCCACGGCGATGACGCTCACCATGGCATTGGGCATGCTGCCCAGAAAATCGAGCGGCATGTCGATAATGCCGATCTTGATGAGAATGAAGCTCAGTATGCCGTAGAGGTCGTTGAAGATCCAACGCCAGGCCAGCACCGCGACCACGGTCGAGATGAAATAGGGAAAGAGCACCAGGCTGCGGGCGAGCGAGCGCAGGAAGATGTTCTGGTTGAGAATGACCGCCATCGCCACGCCGAAGACGATCTGCAGGAAGAGCGTGCCCGCCGTCCAGATCAGCGTGACGAAGAGCGAGAACCAGAAGGTGCCGGAGCCGAAGACCTGGGCATAGTTGTCGAGACCGACCCAGCTCCCTTGCAAGGTCGGCGTATAGATCGAGAACAGCGACAGATAGATGGCGAAACACAGCGGATAGACGATGACCGCGCTCAGGACCAGCACGGTCGGCGCGATCAGAAGGAGACCCAATAGGCTGTAGCGTCTCTCGAGCGAGAGAGAGGCCTTCGGGAGGCTGTCCGCCCGAAGGCTGATCTGGCTGTCAGTCATTGCATCAAAACGATAGCACGTTATCCAGGTTTCCCCCTCGCCCGTGCGTAAGCATGGGAGAGGGTGGCCGACCTTGCTCCGCCGAAGCGAAGCCTCGGCTTCGCGAAGGCGAGAGGCCGGGTGTTGATCAGCCCTTCATCAGGCCTTCGAGCTTCTTGGCGGTGTCGCCGACCACCTGCTTTGGATCCTCGCCATTGAGCACCGCGCGCTGCACCAGCTCGGCAATGACATTGCTGGCGATGATCTCATTGGCCTTGAGATTGGGCTTGTGCTTCTCGGTCTCGTAGCCGAGATTCTTGCCGCCGGCCGCCGCCTTGGCCATCAGCTCGACATCGGCCTTGTGCTTCTGGATGATCGGATCGGCGAGATACGCCGGATCCTCGGCAATGGTCTTGAGCACCGGCAGGACGTGGCCCGGTGCCGCATGGAGCTGCGGGATATAGCCCTTGGGCTCGAACAGGAAGGCGGCGAAGGCCTTGCTCTCCGGCAGATTGGCGACGCCCTTCGGAATGAAGACCGAGGGGAAGTCGTTGAAGGTCCAGCTCGCCACATCCTTGGAGATGGTCGGATAGGTGACGCACGTGACCTGGTCGGCAATCTCGGGATTCTGCTTGGTGACATTGGCGAGCACGCGCCCGGCATAGATGCCGGTCGCGGTGGCGCCCGACACGAAAGCGGTGAGGCTTTCGCCCCAGCTATAGCCGGTGGCGCCGGGCGGACAGAATTCACGCATCGACTTGTAGAATTCGATCGCGTCATAGGTCGGCTTGGCGTCGATCGCGACAGCGAGATCGGGCGAGAAGACATCGCCGCCGGCGCGATGGATGAAGCCGATGAAGATCAGCGAGGTCATGCTGTTGAGGCCATAGGGCAAGGGCGCGCCATAGATGCCGCCGCCTTGCATCTTCTGGCAGGCGGTCCTGAGCTCGTCCCAAGTCTCCGGCGCCTTGTCGATCGACGCCTTCTGCAGGAGATCGCGGCGCAGCCACAGCATGTCGGCCGCGGTATTGCCGATCGGCGTGCCGCAATAGTGACCGTCGGCGGTCTTGAAGACGTCATTGGCGCCAGGGAAATAATTGGCGGGGCCAATGGCGTTGATGACGTCGTCCATCGGCTCGAGCAATCCTTGCCCATAATAATTCTGCGCGGCGAAGGACGGCAGATGGGTCACGATATTGGGCAATTGCTTCGATGAGAAGGCGGCGGCGAACTGCGCCGGATAGCCTTCATCGGATGTCGCCTCGAACAGCACTTTCACATTGGGATGAGCCGCCTCGAAGGTCGCGATCTGCGCCTGATACATCTTGAGCTGATCGGGCGAAGCCTGCGGCGACCACCAGCGCAAGGTGATGGGATCGGCGGCGCGCACGCCGCTTCCGAAGGATGCCGCACCTGCCGCCAGAGCGGCGCCGCCAACAGTTTTCAGGAGGCTGCGGCGCGAAAGGGCTCGGCCGGCCAAATGTGTCTGGGTCATGGGCTGTTCCTCACCTGTCTGGGGCAATTATTCGTACTTCGCACTAATGTTCGCAATCTGGCACCCACTTTCGGACATTGCAAGTGAAACCTGCGCCGTCTCACGAAAGGGCGGCGAAACGGTCGGGCGAATAGGGTTTCAGATCCTCGTCCGGCTGCTTCCCGGTCATCGCCTGCGCCACGAGATGAGCCGAGTAAGGCCCGAGCGTGTAGCCGGCATCGCCCGGAATGGCGGCGAAGAGACCGGGAATTCCCTTGACCGCGCCGAGCACGCCCTTGCCGTCGACGGTGGTGTTGATGCCGGCCCAGTTGCGGATGACATGCAGAGGTGCGAGGCGCGGCACGATATGACGGGCGAGCGCCAGATTGCCGATGAGGCTTTCGAGCTCGACCGTCGGATGGCGCCTGCGCCCTTCAAGACGCGCGGGCCAGCCGCCGCCAATGACGATCTGGCCGGTACCGAACTGCTTGAGCGTGATCATGCGGTCGGCATGCTGCACCAGATGGCCGATCAAGGGCGCCGTCGCTTCGGTGATGTTCATATGAAGCGGCTCGGCTTCCGCCGGAATGTTGACGCCCAGCATCGCCGCCAAGAGCTTGCTGCCCGAGGCGGCGGCAAGCACCACCCTCCCCGCTTTGATCGAACCGTTCACCGTGGAGACGATAAAAGCCGGACCGGGGCGCGCGATCCGCTCGACCGTCTCGCCCGCGATCACCTTGACACCCGAAGCCCGAAGCCAGCGGTGGATGGCGGCATTGCACAGCAGCGGATTGAGCTTGCCCTCATTGAAGCAGAGCTCAGCGCCCACCACCGCCGGCCCGAAATAGGGCGCGATCCGGTCGAGCGCGGCGCGGTCGAGAACATCGACATCGAGCCCCAATTCGCGCTCGCGCCTCGCTTTAACCTCAAGGAAATCGAGCTGGTCCTGGCATTCCGCCACCATGAGGCCGCCGGTGAGCTTCAGATCGAAATCGGCACCGAGCTTGCGCTCGAAAGCCTGCCAGAAGGCGACCGCCTTGGGATAGAGGGGCAGTTGCCGTTCCATGCCCGGCACATTCTGCGGATAGAGCCGCATGAAACGGCTCTGCATCTGGACATGGAGGCTGCCGGCATTGGCGTTCGTGCCGCCGATGCGGCCGTCATCGATGAGAGCGACGCCCAAACCGTCCTCGGCCAGAAAGCCCGCGAGGCATGATCCGACGATGCCGCCGCCAATGACGGCGACATCGATCTCTTCGGGCGCGGAATGACGCATGCTCAGCCGACGAGATCGGCGATGCTGACCGGACGCGCCGGCGGCCGTGGCGCGAAACCTGAAAATTCATCGCGCGCGCGGCCGCAGCGCTCGGCCAGCACGGCATCGAGGATCGGCGCGCAATAGCGGCCCTGGCAGCGTCCCATGCCGAGGCGGGTGCGCCGCTTGACGGCCCCGATCGCCTGCAGATCCTCGGCGAGCGCCGTTTCGATATCGCCAAAACTCACTTCTTCGCAGCGGCAAATAAGCGTATCGGATCGGGCAAGCTTCGCGGTCCATGGGGCTGCGCGGTAGATTTGCCACAGAGCGCGCTGGAAGCGGCGATGGCGCGCGAGATCGGAAGCCGCTTTGGCGCGTAGATCGACCGCTTGCGCCGGGAGCGCATGTCCTAGAGCGGCAGCGGCGGCGAGCCCCGAGAGCGTGCCTTGCGCCAAAGCGATGCGCGCCCCGCCGAGGCCGGTGCAGTCGCCCAGCGCATAGACATTGGCGATGTCGGTGAGCCCGTCGGCGTCGCAACGCGTCACCAGGTGGCGACGCTCGGGGTCATAGTCATGACCCGCGCCCAGCATGCGCAGCAATTCATTCGACGGCTCGAAACCATAGCCCAGGCATAGGACATCGACATCGAAGATTTCATCGGAATCGAGCCGAACCCAGAGACCGGCATTGGTCTTTTCAATGCCCGTGACGACCGTGCCATGGATCATGCGGGCCTTCGCGGCCCGGCGCGCCCAATGATAGCGCAAGCCGTCCCGCACCAGGCCCGGCGCATCGCGGAGCATGGTGAGGAGAGCGCCGAGTTCGCTCAGACCGGGGCGCGGTGCGGCTTCCACCACGGCCGCCACCTCGGCGCCGCCGGCAATGAGCTCCGCCGCCAATTGCAGATTGAGCGGTCCGTTGCCGGCGATGAGCACGCGTTTGCCCGGCAGGCGGCGCGCCATGCGCCACAAGGTCTGCGCCGCCCCCGTCGTCATCACGCCGGGCAGTGTCCAGCCGGGCACCGGCCAGCCGCGCTCATAGGCGCCGGTGGCGATGATCGTCGCCTTGGGCTGAAAGCGGACCGTGCGGCCGGCGACGCTTGCGGCGTAGTCATTGGGCGCAAAAGCACCCCAGACAGTGACATCCGAGCGCAGCTCGACACCCAGCGAGCGCGCCGTCGCGATGAGCTCGGCGCCTTCGCGATGCTGCGCGTCAGGCTCGGCAACCTCGCCGCCTTCTACCGCCACTTGCTTGAAATATTGACCGCCGGCATGCGCCCGCTCGTCGACGATCGTGACCGCGGCGCCGGCGCGGCGTGCCGCGATGGCCGCTGCGAGACCGCCAGGTCCGGCGCCAATGATCAAGAGTTCCGGCCGCTCCACCGCGATGTCATCGGTGGTGACGGGCGGCTTGCCTTCGGGCGCTGCCGCGGCCAGCGGGCGCGCATGCGCTTCGCGCCGGACGGTAAGCGGCCGGTCGATGACCGTCATGCAGGCGCGCTGATTGGGCTTGCCGTCGACTTCGACGAGACAGTCCTGGCATATGCCCATGCCGCAGAAGACCGAGCGCTCGGCACCTTGCCGGGTCGTGCGGAACGCGGTGATGCCATGGGCGATCAGCGCCGCGGCCAGGCTTTCGCCGGCCTGCGCGGCAATGCGTTCACCCTCGAAATCGATATGGATGGTCTGGCTCATCGCGCCCCGGAAATGATTTTTTGTGTTCGTAGCACGAACTTGTGTACACTCAACAGCGGGAAATTCGATTCATGATGGGAAATGGCAATGACGGGGCTTCTCGACGGCCGGATTGCACTGATCACGGGCGGGACGCGCGGCCTCGGCCGCGCCATCGCCCAGCGTTTCGCCAAGGAAGGCTGCCGCGGCGCGCTGGTCGATCTTTCCGATGCGAAGACGGAAGGCGATCCGCCTTCGGACTTCACTGCGATCGCGGGCGATGTCGGCGATGAAGCTTCGCTCGCAGCCGCGGTGAAAGACACACTCGCGGCCTTCGGCAAGCTCGACATCGTCATCGCCAATGCCGGCCTCGTCCCGCCCTGGCGCGAGACCGAGACGCTCGACATGGCCGAATGGGATCGCGTCATGGCCGTCAATGTGCGCGGCATCGCGCTCACCCTCAAGCACACGGTGCCGGCGTTGAAGCGGAATGGCGGCGCCATCGTCGCTATGGCCTCGATCAATGCCTTCACCGCCCATCCGCGCCAGATGCTCTATACCGCGAGCAAGCATGCGGTCCTGGGCATCGTCAGGGCGGCGGCCCGCGACCTCGGCCGCCATGGCATCCGCGTCAATGCCGTGGCCCCCGGACCGATCGCCACGAGCGCGTTGATCGAGCGCATTCGCAAGCGCGCTGTGTCCGGTCCGTCGGAGGAAGACGCCTTCGCGGCACTCGCCCAGGGGACGGCGCTCGGCCGCCTCGCCACAGCGGATGAGGTGGCCAAGGCCACGCTCTTCCTCGCCAGCGATCTCGCAAGCGGCATCAGCGGCGAATTGCTTCCGGTCGATGCAGGCCTCCCATAGGCATCCGGTTTGAAGTATACACAGTGTATACTCAATTTTGGCGCTGACAAGGAAACTCAGATATGTTCGAACTCACCGACAAGACCGTCCTGGTCACTGGCGCCTCGAAGGGCATCGGGGCGGCGATCGTCGCGGCCCTCGGCCAGGCCGGGGCTCATGTCATCGCTCATTATGGCAGCGACGCCCAAGGTGCCCGTGACGCGACATCGGCCATCCCCTCTGCCCGGGTGAAGCTCATTGGCGCCGATCTCGCCAGGAAAGCGGATGTCGACAGGCTGTGGACGGAAGCCGTGGGCTGGAAGGGCCGCATCGACGTCCTCGTCAACAATGCCGCCGTCATGCGGCTCAAAGGCGGCATCGAGGACGACGATGCCGTGTGGGATGAGGTCTGGGACGAGGCGCTCAAGGTCAATGTGCTGGCCCCTGCCCGGCTGATGCGCCATGCGGTCAGGCACTATCTCTCAACCGGCGGCGGCATATTGGTGACGATCTCGAGCTGGGCGGCGCAGCGCGGTCCCGGCAATCCGGCACTCCTCGCTTATGCCGCCTCCAAGGGCGCCGTGCTCACCGCCACCAAGGCCATCGCGCGCAATTATGCCAAGAACAATGTCCTGGCCTATGTCGTAGCGCCGGGCGTGGTGCGCACGCGGCTTTCCGAACAGGCCGCTGCAGCGGCAGGCGGCGAAGCCGCCTTCACCGCCGCGCTCGCCATGGGCGAATGGGTGCCGCCCGACGACATCGCAAGCCTGGTGACCTTCCTCGCCAGCGGCTCGGCCAAGCATCTGAGCGGTGCCACCCTCGACGTCAACGGCGCGAGCTATATACGGTAGGAGGCTGTAGGTTAAACTTGACATCTTGTCGGATTTAGCCTACACGGCTTCGTGGCTGCTTTCATCAGAACCCAAGCTTTCGACGATTGGCTAGAGAGCCTGAAGGACCAGCAGGCCCGTACACGCATCGCCGCCCGTATCTTTCGATTTGAAGAGACCGGACATCCCGGCGATACCAAGCCGGTAGGTGAAGCTGTTCGCGAAATGCGCTTCGATTTCGGCCCCGGTTATCGGGTGTATTACATCGTGCTGAGGCGCACCATTATTCTGCTGGGCGGCAGCAAGTCCACGCAAGTTACCGATATCGAGACGGCGAAGCAGTTTGCCAATTACTGGAAAGGTCAAAAGCTATGAGCACCGCAAAGAAAGAAATGCCCGCCGGCGCGGCACTCTCTCCCTTTGACGCCGCCGACTATCTCCATACCCCTGAGGACGTCACCGCATTCCTCGAAGCCGTGCTTGAGGACTATGACGGCGATTCCCGCGTCATCGTGAAGGCGCTGGGCGTCGCTGCCAGGGCGCTGGGCATGCAGAAGATCGCCAAGGAAACCGGCCTCAACCGCGAAGGGCTCTATCAGGCTCTGTCCGGCAAAGGCAATCCGAGCTTTGACACGGTGCTCAAGGTCATGAATGCCGTTGGCGTCGAATTCAGACCAAAGCCCATAGTCCGCAGCAGCCGCCCTGCCAGTAGTCGCCGTACCCGCAAGGCCAAGGCCAGCCGCAAACAGGTCCGCGCCCGCCGAGCTCCGGTGAAAGCCAAGAAGCGCGCTTAGTCCTCGAGCACCTGGGCGCGGCGCTCGAGATAGAAGGCATATTGCTTCGGCAGCACGCCATAGGGATTGGCGAGGCCGAGCGCGCGCGCCGCATGATAGACCCAGTTCGGATCGGCAAGCGTCTCGCGCGCGACCGCGATCAGATCGGCCTGCTCCGCTTTGAGTATGGCTTCGGCTTGCGGTCCGTCGAGAATGGCGCCGACCGCCATGGTCGGCAGCCGGGCTTCGCGGCGGATCGCCTCGGCAAACGGAACCTGGAAGCCGCGCTTCAGCTTGCGCCCCGACAGAGTGACCGAGCCCGAAATGCCGCCCGATGAGCAATCGACGACATCGACGCCGCGCTCTTTGAGCTCCCGCGCAAGAGCGATGCTGTCTTCGATGGTCAAGCCGCCATCGACACCGTCAATGGCGGACAAGCGATAAAACAGCGGCTTATCCCCGGGCCACACGCGACGCACCTCTTCCGTCACCCTGAGCGGCAGGCGCATGCGGTTCTCGAGGCTGCCGCCATAGGCATCGCTGCGGCGGTTGGAGATGGGTGAGAAGAAAGAGTGAAGCAGATAGCCGTGGGCGCCATGCAGCTCAAGAATCTCGAAGCCTGCCGCGAGAGCCCGTCGGGCGGCGGCGGCGAACAGTGCGATGATGTCTTCGATCTCGCCGGGATACAGCTCGCGCGGAACGGGATAGCCGTCCTTCTCGGCGATTGCGCTCGGTCCGACCGTCGGCCAGGGCTTCTCGTCACCGTCGCCCGGCAAGGGCTGCGCTCCGTCCCAGGGCCTCGCCATGCTGGCGCGCCGGCCGGCATGGCCGATCTGGATTCCCGGCATCACGCCGTGGGCGCGATGGAGGTCGACGACGCGTTTCAGGCCTTCAGTCTGGCCATCCTCCCAGATGCCGGTGCAGCCCGGCGTGATGCGGCCGTCGCGCGCAATGGCCGTCGCCTCGACAAAAACGCAAGCAAACCCGCCGAGCGCGAAGCGGCTGTGATGGGCGAGATGCCAGTCCTGCATACAACCGTCGATCGCCATGTATTGGCACATGGGCGACACCACGGCGCGGTTCTTGAGCACCGTTTCCCGAACGCGAAACGGGGTGAAGAGCAGAGGGGCGGTCAATTGCGATCTTACCTGTCTGTCACTCGGCGGCGATGCCCGCAGGCCTTGATCCGCCTTCGATCTTGTCGACCAGCGCGTCCATTTCGCGAATGACGGCCATGACCTTCGCGACCCGCGCCTCGCCTTCCTTGCCGAGTTCGGCGAACGTCGTCAGCGGTGCGCGCACATCGCCGACCGGATAGCCTTGCGCCGCGGCCAGCGCCTTGGAGTAGCACTGATGCCCATAGGTCGGGTGGCCTTCCTGGATGATCGCATAGATGCGGTTGATCAGCCGCTCGATCTTCTTGGCATCCTCCCAGCGCTTCTCGGCACACCAGTCGCAAATGACGGTCGAGGCGCGCGGGATGTAGTTGCCATAGGGGTTCACATAGCCGACGGCGCCATAGAGATAGGATTCGACGATGCGCTGCCCGGCGAAGACATT
>Ga0187894_10001917_pt1 | contig 25812 bp, 24 predicted proteins | sample GBC1701081metaG_FD_136650 | JGI IMG/M metagenome (GOLD analysis project Ga0187894, IMG submission 136650) | White microbial mat communities from a lava cave in the Kipuka Kanohina Cave System on the Island of Hawaii, USA - GBC170108-1 metaG ... | reverse complement strand
TTTTGGGGACTACGGGAAGTTTGCTAAAAATCTTGTGTTTAAGCGAAAATCTTTCGAATGGGAGGCTGAAAGATTTTAACGCTGGACACATAGTGTCCATTTTACGGTTGCTAATTGACAGCAAGGGCTTAAGTCGCTCACAGTACAAATTTAGCGGAAGTGGCGGTTAGAGATCGTAAGCCCGCGGGCGCGGGCCCGCTTTTCTTGACGCAAATCCCGTAATGTCCCTGTTGCCCGCTGTTTTGACAGCGGGCAATAATAGTGTTGGGCCGGCGACTCCGTGAATGTCGGAGGAAAGATTTCTGAATTGATAAGTGTAAGGTGACACCCTCACCCATACCCTCTCCCCTCAAGGGAGAGGGAAACTACTGTAGCGGCGATTCTATTAATGTCGGCCGCGAATTATTTAACATCTATAGGCACAGGGCTCAGAACCCAGCCTTCCGATTGACAAAACTTGCTCCAAGTCTTAGACTAATTTGAATCTGAGGAGGCGTACGAGATGGGCAGCGACAATATGGTGAAGATATTCGATACGACTTTAAGGGACGGGGAGCAGGCTCCGGGCTGCGGTATGACCGCGGAAGAAAAGCTCAGGGTCGCTCACCAGCTCGAGAAGCTCGGCGTCGATGTCATCGAAGCCGGGTTCCCCATTTCTTCCGAGGGCGATTTCCAGTCGGTGAAGGTCATTGCGGAGAGGATACGCGGCTGCGAGATCGCGGGGCTCTGCAGGGCTAACTTCAACGACATAGACAGGGGCTGGGAGGCGGTCAAGGGGGCAGAGTACCCGAGGATACACACCTTCATCGCCACCTCCGATATTCATCTGAAACATAAGCTCAGGAAGTCGAGGGACGAGGTGCTGGAGATCATCAGCACAGCGGTCAAGCACGCGAGACACTATACCGAAAACGTGGAATTCTCCTGCGAAGACGCGACCAGAACCGATATAGATTACCTCTGCCGCGCTGTGGACGTCGCGGTGAGGTCGGGCGCGAAAATCATAAACATCCCGGACACGGTCGGATACACGGTCCCCGAAGAGTTCGCGTTCATCATACGAACGCTTAAGGAAAAAGTGCCCGGGCTCGACGATATTATTCTCAGCGTCCACTGCCATAACGACCTCGGGCTTGCTGTGGCTAACTCCATTACGGCGATCAGGGAAGGGGCAAGGCAGGTCGAATGCACGATCAACGGTCTCGGAGAGAGGGCGGGGAACGCATCGCTCGAAGAGATAGTAATGGGACTCAAGGTCAGGAACGACCGCAACCCGTACAAGACGCGAATAAATACCGATCAGCTGTATCCGACGAGTAGGCTCGTATCCCAGGTGACGGGCGTGAACGTCCAGCCGAATAAGGCGATAGTGGGCGCAAACGCATTCGCCCACGAAGCGGGTATACATCAGGACGGCGTGCTAAAGGAAAGGATCACGTACGAAATCATGGACCCCGAAGAGGTCGGCATACCTTCGAACAAGCTGATTCTGGGGAAGCACTCAGGACGGCATGCTTTTAAGGACCGTCTCGAGGACTACGGGTATTTCCTCGACGAAAAAGCCTTCGAGGGCGCCTTCAAAAAGTTCAAGGACCTGGCGGACAAGAAGAAATACGTATTCGACGAGGACATCGAAGCCCTGATCAGCGAAGAGTTCGTCCGCTCGTCCGATTTCTACAAGCTGATATCCGCAAACTATTCGGGCGGGTCCGACATGCAGCCCGTTGCGACCATAAAGCTGCTAATAGACGGTAAGGAAGTTACCATCTCCGAAAGCGGGGACGGCCCCGTGGACGCTGCGTACCAGGCGGTGTCCAAGGCAACGGGTCTTAATCCTACGCTTGAAAGCTACGTAGTCACTGCGATTACTGAAGGTATAGACGCGCAGGGAGAGGTTACGGTCAGGGTGGAAGACGAGGGGGTCATCACCCAGGGCCAGGGATCGAACACCGATATCGTGGTCGCGAGCGTGAAGGCATACGTAAACGCGCTTAACAAGCTCCGCTGGCGGAAAGAGCATCCGAAGAGGGTCACGACCCAGGGTATGTAAGGCCCCATAATCCTTCACAATCCGATTTCCCGCAACTAAACCGGCGGACTTGCTATATACTTACCTTGAGTCATGGCATTTCCCACGAAAACTATCGAGAATTTCGTAAAAGCGGGTTATCCGATTATTTACCTCGTCTCGTCGGAGGAGGAAAGGGTCGAGAATACTATCAAATCGATAGGGAAAAATATCTACGGGGATTCCGGTAAATTCTCGGTATGGTCGTGCACCGAGGGTTTCAGAGACGGCTCGGAAAACCTGGTTAAAGCCCTCGATAAAGCGGTGGAGGAGCAATCAAAGGGCTTCTATTTTTTTAAAGATGTAAATTATTTTCTCGACGACCCGAGGATTCTGAGAAAACTGAAAGATGCATATCAAAGATTAAGGAAATCACCCAGGACAATTTTCATTCTTTCTCATTCCGTTTCGATACCGCTCGAGCTAGAGAAGGAAGTGGCCGTAATCGACATCGACCTCCCCGACAGGGCTGAGACGGGCAAGATTTTCGACTTCATAGTAAAGACATATACCCCGGAGAGCGTGCAGAATACGATGAAGCCCTATTTCAAGGAAGCTGCCATCAACGCGCTCCAGGGGCTGGGCGCACTCGAAATGGAGCTCGCGCTCAGGAGGACTCTCGTGGGCAGGGAGGAGCTTGGGGAGGATGCGGTAGACGCGCTATTGGAGGAGAAAGCCCAGCTCGTGAGGAAATCCGGGACGCTCGATTTCGTAAGGAGCAGGATCGATATAGACAAGGTCGGGGGACTCGAAAATATAAAGGAATGGCTCAAGGTGAGGCGGCTCGCCTTTTCGAGCGAGGCGAAGGAGTTCGGGCTCGATACGCCGAAGGGCATACTGCTGATGGGGATTAGCGGGTGCGGTAAGAGCCTCTGCGCGAAGGCGATAGCCACGGCGTGGAACCTGCCGCTGCTCAGGCTCGACCTGAACCAGGTCTACAGCGAGGCGTTCGGGAGCCCGGAGGCGGCGTTCAGGAAGGCGATAAAGACGGTTGAAGCGACCGCCCCCTGCGTACTATGGATAGACGAGATCGAGGCCGGCATCACGAGGAGCGGGGAGAAGTCAGGCGACAGCCCGACGTCGAGGATATTCGGGTACTTCCTCACATGGATGCAGGAAAAGGCCTACCCTGTTTTCGTTACTGCGACTGCAAACCAGATAGATTTACTCCCGCCCGAGATACTGCGTAAGGGCAGATTCGACGAGATATTCTTTATCACGCTCCCGAATATTAAAGAGAGGAAGGAGATTTTCAGGATACACCTTCAAAATAGAGGAAAGAACGCCGATGGATTCGACCTCGATTCGCTCGCCAAGAACACGGAAGGGCACAGCGGTGCGGAGATAGAGCAGGCCGTCATATCGGCGCTCTTCGAGTCCTATTCCAAGGGGAAGGAGCTCGACGACAGGGAGCTTATAATCGCGGCTTCCTCGATCGTGCCTCTATCGACTACGATGAGGGAGGAGATATCGAAGCTCGAGCGCTGGGCTTCGAACCGAGCGGTGAAGGCGTCCAGGTAGCAGGTGCCGAATAGTTCGTAGACAAATAATGATGCAGGGGACAGTATTCTTATTAGATTTAGTCTTAGATAGTATTTCCCCTGAGTTTGCTGAAGGACTTGGAATACATAAAGAGGGCAAAACATATTTTCTTCTTTTCCTTGATGAAAAGAAGCAAAAATCATCCGACTGTACAGAATTGGCTAAAAATCCCAAGTTAACGCTAAAATCTTTCAATTCCACCCACATAAGGAGCAAAGTAGCTAGTACGTGCCGGTTTAATTTAAGTTGTTGCCTATAGGAAAGAGCGACCGATTGCTTGGATTTGCATCATTGTGCCGGGCAGTGAATACAGTTGCTTTGTTGCAATCAGCCGGATGCGACCAGTTCTTGCGCTAGCTCAGAACTGTTGCTTGCAATCGTCCCGTGAAAGATTTCTTAACGCGTTAACAGCTGATTTTCTTTACGCCAATTCTGTAATGTCGGTAGAGACGAATCCCCCCTATGTCGCACATTATTTAGGAAAATTCCAACCCCGAATAATTTAACATCTACTGCGAAGACAGGCAGCAGTCAATTGAAGCCCGCCATGAAATGTGTTATATAACTTGCCTGCTGCGGTGATTCATGATGCATGATACACGATGAAAAAGTAACACATCGTTTTTCCTGCATCCTGCATCGTGAATCCTGTATCGTGCATCGTGTAAACGTGGGGATGTAGCTCAGCTTGGGAGAGCGCCGCGTTCGCAACGCGGAGGTCGCGGGTTCGATTCCCGTCATCTCCACCACGCTTGAAAGGTTTTTGCTCTGCTGAATCCCGTAGAATATCTCTATGATTGAAGTATGTTACGATGGTCTCATGCCCTTCGTCCGGCGGCGATAAAATCGAGTATAGTTTCGCGCGCCGGTGTGGTAATATCTACATATATCAGGGGATTGATACGCTTGATCCCCGGTAGGGGGTATTGGAAATGAAGGGTAAATACTTAGCGGTTGCGGCGGTAGTTTTTCTTATATTTGCTGGTCTGATTTCTCTGGCGGCGTCCAACTTAAATTTGTCCAAGAGCAATATAAACAGGCTCATATACCCTGCAGACACCGTGAGCCAGGCTCAGGCGGCGGCTATACTGGCCGACCTCGACGCAGCGGGACAGAGCGGTGGTCGGGTGAATTTGGAAGGGGCTGTGAATGAGGCTTTGAAGAAGCAGGGGCTCGAGACCAAGATCAAAAAGACGATCATCAGACCGGCGAGCGCCGCGGGTCAGCTGACAACGATAATCATACTCTCGAACCCTGCTGACGAAGCTCAGGCTCTGGCTGTTTCAGACGAAGGAGTGCCGGCGGATAAACCGAAGGGGAAGAAGACTAACTGAAACCGGAAGCGGGGACATCCGTTTGAGGTTTTGTTGAAATGCATGTGTTTTCAATCAAAGAATTGAGAAGGGGGTGATATGAAATGAGAGTACATTATCTTGTGTGCTTTATAACCGTCCTTCTCCTGTCAGCATTCACATCTCCTCAGGCAGCGACAAACTTAAACTCGTCAAGAAGCAACATATACAGGCTGATATATCCGGCGGATACGGTGAGCCAGGCTCAGGCGGCGGCGATACTCGCCGACCTCGACGCAGCGGGACAGAGCGGTGGTCGGGTGAATTTGGAAGGGGCTGTGAATGAGGCTTTGAAGAAGCAGGGGCTCGAGACCAAGATCAAAAAGACGATCATTCAACCTGCCAGTACAGCTCGACCACTAACGACAATCATCATACTTTCTAATCCCGCCGACGAGGCTCAGGCATTGGCTGTTTCGGATGCGGGGTCGCCAGCGGATAAGCCGACAAAGGGGAAGCAGACGAACTGAAGGGCGGTTTTTTGTTGAAGCCGGGGGTTCGGTTCCGCTCATCCCCACGAGAGATCTCAACAGCGCACATAGCGTCCCAATCAGACGGAATAAAATCGTATAATTTATAGTCAGGCTCTTACGCGAGGTGAATCCAGAAGTGGGTACGAAGAATGTACCGTTCGCCAGTCACGAGGTGAGGTGGTTTTTAGACGGGGCGGTCGATCGGCATCCTCTGCTCCAAAGCTGGTTCGACACGGGCTCGCCTATTCCGAAGAAGGGCGAGTTCGGCCCGCCGGTATGGATGGGGAGGCTCGACGGCAAGCCCGACGTGTATCTGCTTGTGCCGGGAGCGGACGACATGGGCATAAAGTGGCGCGAAGGGAACTTTCAGATCAAAGGGCGCACGGCTTCGCTCGGCGTTCAAACATTCTGCGGACGGTTCCAGGGAAAGGTCGAGCGCTGGGTAAGGTGGTCCTATGGAAATCTGCCTGATTCATATCACCGGTTGTTCACTGACGGGGATAACGAGGGATTAATTACGGTAAGCGTCGGGAAGACGCGCGCGCTGCGGAAGATACGTATCGACACCTACAACGGAAGCGCAGAAGAGGTCGATCCGAAGGCTTTCATCGACCGCGGGATTAATTTCGAGCTCACGGATATAGAAGTCGGTGGGAAGTCCTGTTGCACGGTTGCATTCGAGGGATATCCTGACGATTCGGCGATGCACGCGGCGTTTACGCAGGTCGTCGAGGCGTTTCTCGATGGGTTGGAGGGGGTCGAAATCAGCGCAGGAAATTCGATGTCGTATCCGGCGTGGCTGAGGGGGAGAGGCGCGGATTTCTGACCGGGGTTTTGTGGATGTCGTGGGAAGGACTTACTTGTTTGGTTGGAGATAAGGTGAACCCCCACCCTAACTTTTTGTCTCAGGCATCGTCGTGCCGGAAGTTAATGTGCTTCGGTAACTTCGCTGAGAGAGTGACCAGTTGCGCGCTTGCTTGCAACTGTTCCCCTTTTATGAATGGGGAGGGAATTATAAGGAATCGCGGCTGGAAGCCGCTCCTACGGGTGTGATGCAAGATACACGATGCAGGATACAGGATTAAAGAAATGGATTCCCGGTCGGGCCTGCCCTGAACCATGTCCTGAATTTATTTCAGGATCTATTCAGGGTCGGGAATGACAGAAATACAAATCCCTCTGAATTTGGCTTAACTTACCGAGTCACTTCAATTATGTCATTTCTTTGCCGTTTATCACTACTGACCAATTCCTCGCTTGCTCGGAATTGTTCCCCTTTGCTAAAGGGAGGAGTAAAAGAGAGATCGCCGCGCTATGCTCCGGTCGCCGGGTGCGGGTTTAACTCACGCGGTCCGGGCTTTCTTTTCCCTCTTTTCCATCTCCGACTTCAGGTAGGCGTAAGGGTCGTGGTAGATAGCGCCTTCGGGCAGGTATTCCCAGAGCGGGCCGAGGTCTTTTCTAATCATATCTACGTAGAACTGCGGTATCTCTTTCGTCTCGCCCTCGAAGAACGCCCTGAACTGTACGTCTTCATCGAGGAACTTCCTTATCTTGCGGTAATACCGGAGCCGCCCGAAACCTTCCGTTGAAACGGCGCGCATGAGGTTCATCCACCGGGGTACCCGCGTCCTGGTATTAGTGAAGCGGTTATATATCGAACGCCACGAGTAGGAGTATTCCGCGAGCCCGATGAGTAGGTCGTAGAATTCGGGCCACGAATAGTTCTTAGGCTTCACGTTCGAGGCGTGGCTGTTGTTTAAGAAATGGAACGGGAACGCGAGGACCCTTTCCTCACTCTGATATTCGAGGTTCAAGGGCGCGGCCCTGCCGAATGCCGTGATGAGCGGATAGGCGGGGAAAGCGGCGGGCGCTAAATCGACGAACCTCTTCGTAAGCTCGAAAGACTCGGCCCCTTTATCGCTGTCTAGACCGACTACGAAGTTTGTCTGCACGTACGGAATGTAGCTCAGTATCTGGTTTATGTGCTCCGAGACGGTTTTTACCTTCTCTATCCCCTGCTTGGCCCCGGTCTTCGATTTGTTGCCCATGTCGAACCAGGATTCTATGCCCGGGAGCACCGCCTGGAAGCTGTTCTGTCTCAGGCGTTTGAGATGCGGCTCGGAAAGCAGCGACAGGCTGCTCTCGGCGATGAAGTCGATGCTCCCTACCGGGACCGCCTCTTCGATCGCGTTCATGTAATCGTCGAAACGGACGCCGAAGTTGGGGTCGTACCAGCTGACGAGCGGGCGTTTTATCTTGGTCCGCACGAATCTGAGGTCGTCCTTGATCAGGTCGAAATCGAGCGGCTGATAAGGCTCGCTCGCGTCGATGCAGAAGCTGCAGGTGTAGGGGCAGCCGAGGCTGCCGATCATCGGGACTACTTTGAAGAGGAAGGTGGTCTTCTCGAGCGCTTTCGAGATAAATTTCCAGCGCTCCCTCACGCCCGGGAGATATTTGGGCGAGCTCTTCGCGGACAGGCTCACGCCGAGAGGCCTGTAGGGCCTCGAGTCTTCGAGCACGTCACGGCAAAGCTCTTCGTCCGTGATCCCCATCACGTAGTCGAAATACTTGACGGCGTCTTCGGGATAGCACCTGGCGTGCGGGCCGCCAAGGGCCGTGACGACGCCTTCGCTCCTGTATTTGGCGCTGAGTGCGTAGGCCTGGATTGCGGATTGGGTGAACGCGTTGATGAAGACCATGTCCACGTCTTTGGGCGCGTCCCTGGACAGGTCTTCGAGCCCGGTAAAAATGAAATACTGCACCTCGTGCCCGGCGTCCTCGCTCCACTTGGCGATTACCTGGGGCATTATGCCCATGAAGTTGGCGTGCATTACGCGCGCCCAGATCGAATGGTTAGGGGATTTTGTGATGAAATCGATTATACCGATTTTGAGCTTCCGCATTAGACTCCTGATTGAATCTCACGAGTAGGATCCGTTCTGGTTTAATCAGGAATGGAATAAATTCAGAATGGTCTACTTACTATTTTATGTAAGAGAGCATATATTAGGTCAGGAAGATTATCTGTTCTCCTAACCTCCTTATGAAACTGTTTATACAATACACGATGGATTTATGCAAAGCAATCGGGATTACGGATATGGCTGGGCCCCGCATAGCCTGCTCCTGAGGCGGATATTCGTGTCCGAGGTTATACGCATTTTTATGTAATAATTAACGAATCTACAGGCCGTATACGAACGGAGGTTAATCTGAAATGAGGGCTAAACTCTTTCTTCCGAGTACAGTTTTTGTAGTGGCACTGGTCTTGTCAGCGGTGGTTGACGTCAGGAGTACGCGGGCCGATGGAGAAGAGGAGGAAATCGAGACTGCGTTAAGGGAGTGGAGGGACGATTTTAACGGCAAGAACGCCGAAGTTATATGCGATCTGTTTGCCCCGGACCTCATCGCGAATTACGGGGATTTTCCTCAAATAAGCTACGAATCGATATGCAAACAACTGAAGTCCTCATTGACGAACCCGGACCTCAATTTCCATTACGACCTCGCAATAACCGAGGTCATAGTATCGGGGGATACGGGGATCGTGAGGCTGATATGGGACCTGACCGTGACCGACGGCGACGGCAAGGTGGTCGAGAGGACGAAAGACCGGGGTATGGATATATTCAGGCGGCAGCCTGACGGGACGTGGAAGATATCGCGGTATATTGCATATCCGGCGGGAGGGGGGATGTAGGGTTTGTAGTGTTTAAGTAAGGATGAGCTGATAGATTATCGCGGCTGGAAGCCGCTCCTACAGACATGATGCAAGATACACGATGCAGGATACAGGATTAAAGACTGGATTCCCGATCGGTGTCGGGAATGACAGAAATACAAATCCCTCTATTTTGTTTTCATACGCGCACTGCCGGAAGTTAATAGACTCGATTGCCATTTACGCAAAAGCGTCCGGTTCTTGCACACGTTCAGAACCGTTCTCCCTTTACTAAAGGGAGGAGTAAAAGAGAGATTGCCGCGCCTCCTTCACAGGAGGCTTCCGTCTTCGCTTCGGACTCCGCTAAAGCTCCGACCGACAAGAAAGCTACGCCGGACAACTCGGAGTTTTGTAATTATTCGGCTCGTACCCTGGCACAATTGCTCTATTGCAATCAGCGGAGGGCGACCAATTGCTCGCTCGTTCGCAATTGTTGCAGAGACAAATAAAAATTCTATCGCGGCTGGAAGCCGCTCCTACAAGGAAAGACGAGATGCGGGATGAGATTGCCGCGGTTGCTATGCAACCTCGCAAAGACAGGAAAATTGATGTAAACCCCTACCCTGAGCCCTCCCCCACTTAAAAATGGGGGAGGGGAATTTGATGTGCGGATGCTGCAGTGGGGGTGGAGCTTATTAGTTACTCTCTGCCTTTATCCAGTTCATTAGTTTACAACAACATACTGGGGATAAACGAAGCTGCCCTTGGTCCATATCGCCCAGTCGGGGGTCTCAGCGAGCGGCTTTATTTTGCTCAGCGGATGATCTTCGGGGGCCTTGAACGTGATCTTCGGGTCCTTCATCTCGACAGTGCCGCCGACCCATGGTATCGGATATTTGACTACCTGACTCGTCGTCTTGCCGTCCTTTTCCGATGTAATCAGGCCGAAGTAATTCAGATGACCTCCGCCGAAATTCCCGAGCTCGCTTCCGACGTCCGCCGTGGCCTCGATGAGGGGCTTCCCGTCAACCGTGAGTACCGCCGTGAGCTTGCCGTCCTTAACAGTGGTGGTCGTCATACCTTCCTCGGCTGGGATTCCTATCTTCTTCACGTATTCGCGCATAGTCGGCGAGCTGTTGAAATAGAATACGAAATATCTCCCCGGATACGTCACGTCGGAATTCATGACGTAGGAGTCCTGGTCTTTCAGCTCGACCGTCAGATACGTGAGCGTATAGGCCCCGAAGCCCGAGGTCTGGGCAGCGTCAGGCACGGTGTACATGTTGATAACGATGTGGCCCGCGGGGTTGGGTTCCAATCCGGGCGGAAGGAGGGCTTTGAGCGTTTCGGGGTCCGCCTTATACGCGGCCATGAACATCCACGCGCCAGTTACGAGCTGGGGGGCGGGGAGGTCGGCGGCATGGGCGGCGTCCGCCTTCCAAACACTCCCCATAGGGGACAGGGCGAGCGATGCAAAAAACAAAGCAATAGAACATATCCTGGCTAATCTTCTCATAACGCATCTCCTTTGATGATATGGGATAGCTGCTGATATATATTTTAATATTAATATGAGAAGCCGGGACTTTGCAAGTGGTTTTTCGGGGGCAAAATAACGAACAGGAGGCGGAACAATCCATTGATTTGCCTCCAGCATATTAAGCGACTAACGTCTTGCCAAGGGAAGGATACATCTAGACGAGATTGACACCCTCCAATCCTCCTTTATTCAATCGAAGAAAGGTCAATCTGCTACACAAGCTATTCTTATCGATTTTCACAAATATGTCAAGATACTTTGTGCAGCGGGTCGAAAGGTTGGGATATAGCGGGTTAAACAGGTTCGGATTCAAGGGCGGCAACCCGTACTATCGGGGCGCCTTTTCGCATATATAAATGAATGCCGGCGGGATGTTGCTCCATACTATCCTGCTGGTTTTGACCGTGTCGAACTTGGCGTAGAGCTTCTTTTTGAATCTCCAGGCCGCGGGCGCTACCACCCCGAGCACGTATGCGTATGTCAGGAATAAGCCTCCCGGTTTCAGCACGTCGTAGATCGAATCGAGTATGAGCTGCTGGGTTTCCCCGTTGAAAGTCGACCAGGGGAGGCTGCTGATAATTCTGTCGCAGCCGCTTTCTCCGTGCATTTCCAGGTGCTTCATAATGTTTTCAGCCGAAGACTGGTAGACCAGGGCATCGGGGCATTTTCTTTTGGTCGCATCGACGAAAGCGGGGTTTATCTCGAGCGCAAAAAACGTAGTGCTCCCGGCTTTTTTCCGCATTATTTTTTCTGTTATCACCCCTGTACCGGAACCGAGCTCTATCACAGTGGAAACGTCCCCGAGCCCGGCCAGGTCCGTCATGAATTCGCAGAGCCTTTCGCTCGAAGGGAGGATCGCCCCTGTCCTCGCGGGATTTATTATAAACTGGGTGAAGAATTTAAGGTTATACTCCAGCTCCGTGTCGGCGCTGACGTTATCCCGTCTCATCTGGTTGTATTGCCCCACACTGCTGCAGCGCCGAAATAAGAGTGGCTATTAAGGTCGTGCAACTTTTATTATAAGCCTATCTTTATACACCGATTGCCGGAAAATGTCAATTGTTAAAGCGAATTGGTGATATTTCGCCCGAGCCCGGACTCTTTTTGACAAATTATCGTTGTATAATTACAATCCCACATGGTTCTCCGAGAATATAATTGCCATTTGTGATTTATCAATACCCACTTATACGGCGGATACAGGATGCAGGATGAAATCATTATCGATATAAAGGATGTTTATAAATCCTTCGGCCCCAAGGAAGTCCACATAGGCCTCACGCTGTCCATCAAAAAAGGGGAAAATATCACCGTGCTCGGCGGGAGCGGCTCGGGGAAAAGCGTCCTGCTCAAGGAAATAACGGGGCTCCTGAAGCCTGAATCGGGGGACGTAATCGTAGAGGGCGAGAATATAGTACCGTTGGAAGAGACGGACCTCGTCAACGTCAGGAAGAAAATGGGGATGCTTTTTCAGGGCGCGGCGCTCTTCGATTCGCTTACGGTCGAGGAGAACGTCGCTTATCCGCTGAGAGAGAACACGAAGCTGCCCGAGAACGAAATCAGGGACATGGTTGCCAAGAACCTCGAGCTCGTGGGTCTTCCGGGTATCGAGGACAAGATGCCGTCCGACCTGAGCGGCGGTATGAAAAAGAGGGTGGGGCTCGCGAGGGCGATGGCGATGAACCCGCGTATACTACTTTACGACGAGCCGACTACCGGACTCGACCCGCCCAATATAAGCAGGATCAACCAGCTTATAAGGAGCATGCAGGAACAGTTCGGCATTACCGGGGTTATTATCACACACGACGTGAAGAGCGCGTTCGAAATATCTGACAGGATCGCGTTCCTCTGTCACGGGAAGATTCTTTTTACCGGGACCGTGGACGAGGCGGAAAATTCCGATATCGAGATCCTGAGCGACTTTATCCACGGCAGGATGACCGGGGCCGACGAATGAATTATTTCGGCGACAAAGGCCGCCGCTAATAATCATCCGGGGCGTCGAGCCCCTCGACTTCTATGATCTTCCATCCGCCGATTCCGGATTTTTTAAGCGTGACTGTGATATTGTCGGGCGATCCCCCGCTGCCGACCAATATATAGGGGACCCCCGATTTGAATCCCGTGACGAGGACGTCTACATTTGCGGCTGCCTCTTTTTCGCCGTATTCGTTTTCGCTAAAAACTGCGGAGAGACCTGAGTACGACGCATCAATAGTTTCATACTTCTCAAAGGCCTTCGCGATTATGCTCTTCACGACCGGATAGCCCGCCCCGTATTCGTCTTTATACTGAAGGGAAAAATGCCCTGTAACCCCCTCCGTGTCTTTTTCCCCCGCAGCGTCCCTGATTTCGTTAAATACGGCCTCTATCTGGCCGGCATCGTCACCGCGCGGAAAGAAAAGATATATAAGTATCAGAACCACTGCTATCAGAATCAGCAGATATTTCGACACGTAGAAAGTTTACTTTAAATCCACTTTCTTTTCGCCTGTATAGGTTTCGGCGCTCATTCCGGAGCCGTCTGTCCTGACGGTTACCTCGCCGTCACTGGAAGTATCGTAGATTGTAATATGCTCAAGAGATTCCCTGAGCGGAATGTCATTAGCTATGAGTGAGGGATCGAGCCCTCCCGTTATCAGGATACGAGGTGATACCTCATTCAGGAATAATGGGAAAACGTCATCGTTAACGACGGGAGAGATAAAGAGGACGCCGCTCCTGAGTGTTTCGCCCTGAGTTTCGGTAAGAGCGGAGAGCGCGCGGGCATCGTCGAGGGCCTCGCCCGTGAGAATGCTTTCGTTCCCGAAAGTGACTTTGAGTGCCAGGGGGCGGGGCAGAGAAGAGTCCTTTATCACGAAATCCCCGCCGGGCCTTAGCACCTCGAGCCTGACTCCCTCGCCCAAAGGGACCTCGTCGATATCGCCCAAGTCTCGCCACGGTATCCCCTTCTCCTTGATTATTTCCCAGAGCCCGCCTGAGAGCTTGTCCCCGTTTGTGATGACCGACCCGACGTCGAAGTTCTCGAGCAGGTATCTGGCGCCGCTCATGTGGTCCTTGTCGGTAGACGTCAAAATCAGGAGGCCGATCTTATTCACCCCTGAGTGGAGGAGGAACCTGCCGGCCACGTTTTTTTCTATGTATCCCTTCCTGTCGAGGTTCGAATAACCCCCGTCGATGAGGACGTTTCCGCCCCCGGGTAGCCCGAGAAAAACGATGCTCTTGTTTTTGCCCGCGTCGAGGAAGCTGGCGGTGAGCCCGCGCTCGCGGGACTTCTTGATAACAGGATAAGCCGCGCTCGATACGAACGCGAGCGCGATCACCGGGAGAATATATCTCATCCGCACGAACCTGCCCGCGAGCAGGATGGAAATGCCGAGTGCAAAGAACAACAGGATGCCGAGCGCGCTCAGGGGAGGGATCGTCACCGAAGAATACGGGATTTCGAGCAGCAGCCCTATACCGAACACCATCATGCCGATGAAGTGAATGCTGACCGATACCAAAGGCCATGCCAGGTGCTCCGAGACCGTGAACGCGAGGAATGAGAGCAGTCCCAGGGGTACTATCAGAAGCTCGACCAGGGGCACCAGGATTATATTCGCCGGTATGGATACGAGGGGAAGTATTCCGAATGAATTTATTATTAAAGGGAAGGTCGCAAACGTAGCCGCGCACGTGGTCTTTATGAGGGTCGACGCCTTGTCTTTCAGCGTGCCGAACCTGAAGGGGAAGAACTTATGCGCAAGCAGGATGCCGAGGACGGCCGCGAACGAGAGCTGGAATGAAAGCTCGAATAACGACCACGGGTGCCAGAGGAGTATGACGAAAGCCGCCCAGCCGAGCGTATTCAACTTGTTCTCGTCCCTCCCGGCTATAATCGCAAGGAGGAACACGGATATCATTATAAACGCCCTGACCGCGGGCGTGTTAAAACCGGCGACCGCCGTATAGAAGAAGAGCGGCAGTATCGTGAGGGCGGCCGCGATCCTCACGACCTTGAAACGGAGCATCAGGTACTCCGAGCGCTTGAGGAGCCATTTAATTATCAAAAAGAAAACTACGGCTATGGCCCCGACGTGGAGTCCCGATATCGAGAGGACGTGGGCCACTCCCGCTTTCGAAAACTCCGCTCTGACCTCGGGCGGGATGCCCCCGTCGTCGCCTATCGTAAGCGCGTTCAGTATCTCGCTTTCGGGCGTGCGGAAATTAGCCCTTACGAAGTTTCCGTACCGGAGCCTGAGCCTGTCGAGCGAATATATGACGGAGTTGTAGGATCTATCGCGCCCGAAGGAGATGATATACTCGTCGCCCTCGACGAACCCGGTCGCGTAGACACCCTGCCTTTCATAGTATTTCCTTACGTCGAACGCCCCCGGGTTTTTGAAGTTGGTTATGGGCCTGAGCTTCACGCCGATAACGCGAACCCGGTCTCCGTACGATAGTCCCGGAGCTTCCCCGGCCGCGGATATGATGACCTTTCCCGAAACGGGATTGAACACCCCGTCCGCTATCGCGTATTCGGTATCCAGAAAGAGCCTCGAACCCGATTCCTTTTTTTCCTGCGACCTGTAGATGGTCCCTTCGAGGTCGACCTTTATTCCCTCAAACGACGTAACGCTCACCCCCGGGGAGCTAAAGGGGCCTGCGCTGAAGAGAAGACCGATGGGGATGAATAAAAGGAACCTCAGGGGGGGCGCGAAGAGAGCGAGGATGCCGGCTGCCGGAGCCGTTATGGCGATCAAGAGCCAGGGGTTTCCTATATACTCGTTCAGAATGATGCCGGCAGTGAGACCGATGAGAGGGGGGATAATCTTGTACCTGGCGAAGAAATCGCGCAATATGGCTTCAGTCCGCATGGTCTCAGGTTCCGGAGAAGTCTCGTTTCCGATGTGTGAGGTTTAGATACTAATTATATGATGAAGCGGGGATAATTCTCAAATCCGCGCACTTTTTCGTCTACAGGCCGGATTTAAGACCTGGAGCGGATATTGCGTTAGAGCCGGGGAAAATGCTTTCTTGATTGATTGAATACCAAGGTGAACCCCCCACCCGTCCTGTTTTGGCTTAGGCATTACCGTGCCTATAGATTAGATGCTGCGTAGCTCTTTGTGGGAAGCGTCCGAATGCTCACATGCTCGCATTCGTTCCCCCTTTTACAAATGGGGGAGGGAAGTTAAAGGAAAAGATAGATTTCTCGCTATTAGAATTTGATTCGACTGTAAAAGCGATATTAATTGACCACGTCTTTCATAAGCGAGTGCGACCGGTTCTTGCACTAGTTCAGAGCCGTAATCGAAATGGCGGGGTAGGATTTGCATGAGAATTAAGGAGCGTGGTAGGGTCGCGGCTGGAAGCCGCTCCTACGGGCACGATGGAGGATGCGGGGTTCAATCGGCGGGCTTTTCAATTATTGCGACAGCATAAGACGCTATGCCCTCGCCCCTGCCCGTAAAGCCCATGCGGTCGGTGGTCGTGGCCTTGATGCCGAGCGAGCTTTCGGAAACGCCAGTGATTCGGGATAGAGAATTCTTTATGGCCGGGACATGTGGCGCGATCTTCGGTTTTTCGCATACGATGACGCAGTCGATGTTCCCGATTTCGTACCCTTCACCAGTAACCAGCTTCAATATCTCGCTCAGGAACGTTAGACTGGACACTCCTTTATACCGGGGATCGGTGTCCGGGAACTTAGTCCCTATGTCTCCCTCCCCCAATGCCCCGAGGAGCGCGTCGCATATCGCGTGCGTCAGAACGTCCGCGTCCGAATGTCCCGACAAGCCGAGCTCGAACGGTATTTCGAGACCGCCGAGTATAAGCTTCCTGCCTTCCGAGAATTTGTGAGCGTCGAACCCGAATCCTATTCTATACATTGATGAGACCCTTAAACGTCGTAATCATAAACGAGCACATTTTTTTTTTGGAAGGGACGGTTTCGATTTATCCCCCCCCGCCCTCTCTCATATTCAATATGAGCGCTCCCAGTCTCAGGTCCTCGGGTGATGTGATCTTGATGTTGAAAGGGGAGCCTTTCACGATCTTCACCCTTACACCCGTCCTCTCGACGAGCTGAGACTCGTCGGTGCCCGTGAACCCGTCCTCCAGAGCCTTCGAGAACGCCTTTTTCAATACGTCGTATCTGAACGCCTGCGGGGTCTGCGCGAACCAGAGGGATTCTCTCGGGACCGTGCTGTCTGCGTACATGTCGGGGGATGATTTCTTTATCGTATCGTTCGAGGGGAGCGCGGCCAAAGCCCCTCCGCACACAGAAGCCTCCCGGATCACCTCTTCCAGGAGCCCGAGCGATACGAACGGGCGGGCTCCGTCGTGGATAGCCACAACGTCGGGCGTCCCGGAGAGGAAGCTGAAGCCGTTGAGGACGGAGTCCTGCCTTTCAGGGCCGCCGGGGATTATTTTTGTGACTTTGGGTATGGAGAGCCTGTCCACAATATCGGTCTTGACCGTACGGGCCCACCCGTCCGGGACGACTATTATTATTTCGCCGATGAGACCGGACTTCGAGAACGTTTCTACCGAGTACGCGAGGACGGGCTTCCCCCCAAGAGGCAGGAACTGCTTCGGCGGACCATCCCCGAACCGTTTTCCCTGGCCGGCTGCCGCAATGACAGCCGAGGCGCGAATATCAGCCACGGTAATCGGAAACCATGTGCTTGCTGTCTTCTTCCTTGACCCTCGAGAATATCATTCTTCCGGTCGGGGTCTGAAGCACGCTCGTAACGGATACCTCTATATGGTCGCCCAGGTACCTCTTGGCTTCGTCCACGACGACCATAGTGCCGTCGTCCAGGTACCCTACGCCCTGATTCTCTTCCTTTCCCTCTTTAACGACGTGAATGCTCATCGTTTCGCCGGGAAGGACTACGGGCTTGAGCGCGTTCGAAAGCTGGTTCAGGTTCATTACCTTAACGTTCTGGAGACCGGCCACTTTATTGAGGTTGAAGTCGTTGGTGATGATTATGCCCTTGAGCCTCCGCGCGAGCTCGACGAGCTTCAAGTCCGCTTCTTTTATGTTGGGGAAATCATGGTTCGTGATCTTTACCGACACGTTAGGTATGTCCTTCTGCATTCTCTTGAGGACGTCGAGACCCCTCCGTCCCCTGACGCGCTTTATGGGCTCGGACGAATCGGCGATATGCTGGAGCTCTTTGATAATGAACTTGGGGATTATCATCGTCCCGCTAATGAAACCGGCTTCGGCGACGTCGGCTATCCGGCCGTCAATGATAACGCTCGTATCGAGAATCTTAGTCTCGGTCACCGTCCTCGTGTGGATACGTCTTGCTGCTGACTGCTGTTCGGTTTCCTTCCCCTTCCTGTAGCCGATCGATATGCCGACGTAGAAAAGAAAAAGGAAGAAGGCCGCCGAGATCAGCGACGATATTTCTTCAGGGAGCGCGAACCCCGAAATAACCTCCCTGACTGCAAAAAAGGAAAGAGAGGCGGCGGCTATTCCTATAGCCGCTCCGAGAAAAGACCTGGGCGTATAGTTCCTGATGTTACGTTCGAGTACGAGCGCGATACCAGTGGATACTGCTCCTAAAAGAACAGCCGCGCCGGCTGCGATAATGATGTCGTAGTGCGTAAAGGCTATAAAAAAGCCCGTTGCTGCACCTAGTATAAAAAATAGAACCTTTGCTTTCATTTCTCCCTCACCACAATCCCTGCCCCCTCTTGTCCGGATTCGGTTACGACTAAGTATAAGTAATCGCTAAATTTTCACAAGTTTACGAAAGAGCGCTTCGATTAAACCATGAAATAAATCGATGTCCGTCTTAAAACCGGGCGTTGTTTCGATTACTTGATCCGGAATCCGCAAGGGGAGCTGAAATTGTTATTTTAGTATAGTAAAGCTGTCAAGACTTGCCGCTGTTCACGGCGTCTATCACCTTAACAATTTCATCGACTACTCTCACATACTTGCTCCTTCCGGTGCCCGGGGGTTTTGCCCTTCCGTCTATACCGACGTCTGCAAGGATTTCCCCCGTAGTTTCATCGACCAAAGTGACCCTGACCTGAACGGACATTTTACCTTTATCGTCAAAACCCATAAAAATATATTCACAGTACTTGCATCCGCGGGTATATCCGCTGACTATTCCGTTGACCTGGAGGGTCTTCTGATCCCCGGATGACTCGAAATCGTCCGTACGGCTTATAACCTTAAACTTGTCCTGCGTTCTAAGCTCCTCGGCCACCATGTCCGCGATTACCGTGCCGGAATCATAAGGCACCCATTCCAGATCCGTTTTTCTAAAGTCCGGGATCAGAACGACTTCGTAACTCGAATATGAGACCTCGGGCGCTTTGAATACATTTACATTGGTCGGGCCTTTGGCACACCCGAATAATAAGAGGAAATTTAGGATTACGCATATATATAAATATCCAGCCACCATTACGTTCCTCCGTTTTTCGTGGGTTATATTGTATACGATATTGTAATTTGTTAAAGTACCGTCTTTATTTAGATGAAGTGCGCGCTATCGGAGACCATCCGTTTACTTCTAATTAAAGAATTAACGGAGCGCCCGGCCTCTCCTGCCGCACCTACGTTTTCTATATAAAAAAACAAAACGGTTCTATCGCGGAACTCCGTTTCCGACGGCCGGTTTCCCGGGGGAGGACCCGGGCCGCACGGTCGAGAGAGAAACTCATGAGCCTCTATAACCTGGTCAGTTTTGCCGGAATATTCATACTGGTAGGATTCGCATGGCTTATTTCTTCCGACAGGAGGAATGTCAATTACCGGGTGATAATATGGGGAATTTCGCTTCAGCTCCTGTTCGGCGCCTTTATATTCCTCCTGCCGGCCGGAGCCAAGGTATTCCTGTTCATTAACGATATCGTCGTGAAAGTCCTGGGCTCGGCATCTGCGGGGGCGGAGTTCCTTTTCGGAAGGCTCGCGCTGCCTCCGGGCGCCCGGAACGCGGAGGGGGAGGAGTCGCTCGGGTTTTTCCTGGCTTTCCAGGCCCTTCCCACTATAATCTTTTTCTCGGCGCTCATGTCAATCCTCTATTACACGGGCGTCATGCCCAGGGTGATAAAGGGCTTCTCTTCCCTGTTCTCGAGATTGATGAGGGTTTCAGGGGCCGAATCCGTAAGCGTTGCTTCGAATATTTTTGTCGGTATCGAGTCGCTTCTGACCATTAAACCTTTTCTCACTCAAATGACCCGCTCCGAGCTCTGCACCGTCCTGACCGCCGGTATGGCGACAGTCTCGTCGAATATTCTGGCTTTATATATTTTCAGTCTTAAGGGTGAGTTCCCCACGATCGCGGCTCACCTGGTTTCGGCTTCGGTTCTTTCGGCTCCCGCTTCCCTCGTCATGTCCAAGATCCTGCTCCCCGAGGACTCGGTCCCAGAGACCCTAGGGATGAAAGTCGAGCCCTATTACGAAAAAGAGGCCAGCCTTTTCGAGGCCGTTATCGGCGGGGCGGAGAGCGGCGTGAGGCTCATCGCAGGCATAGCCGCACTACTGGTCGCGGTGCTCGGGCTGGTCGCGCTCCTCGACCTCGTGACAGGGGGTCTCGGCTCTTATGTAAATAATTTTCTCGGATTAAATATCGACTGGTCGCTCAAAGGACTCCTCGGATACTTATTTTATCCATTCACGCTCGTGATAGGGGTCCCCCTCCCGGACACATATCAGATATCTAAAATAATCGGCGAGCGAGCGGTGGTTACGGAAGTCGTTTCCTACCAGGACCTTGCGCGGGTAATGAAGGAGGGGGTAATTACTGACCCCCGCTCCCCCGTGATTGCGGCCTACGCTCTATGCGGGTTCGCCCACGTTGCCTCGATGGCCATTTTTGTAGGCGGCGCCGCGGCCCTCGCTCCGTCGAGGAAAAGGGATATCGCCACTGCAGGATTCAGGGCGCTAGTAGCCGCAACCCTCGCATGCCTGATGACCGCCTGTATCGCAGGCGCATTCTTCGCGGGAAAATCCGCCCTTCTCGGTTGAAACGTAGTTCTTTATTAGAGACCCGGAACCAAGGCACGCAGATATGCCGAATGGAAGGCCTCTAAACAGGCACCGAGGAGGGGCTAGAATGCCGAAGTCGGTTTCATACGAGGCGGCTTTTGACGGAATAGACTATGAATCCGGGGAGCTCCCGGACGAAGCGATTCCGCCGGAAGGCCTCGAATACGGTTTCCCGGAAGGGGACAACGAGCCCAAAAGCGGACCCGCGGTCGAGGGCCGCGCTCTCGGGCCCGGAGACCTCGACCAGGAACTCAGGCTCGTAAACGCTTACTTCAAAGAGGTGGGTACGGAAGCGCTTCTTACGAGGAGGGAGGAGATCGGGATCGCCGCCAAGATGAAGGAATGCGAGGCGCATTCGCTCCGTATAAAAAAGGCGATAAACAAACTATTGGGCGGAAATCCCCCCGGCGAAAGCGGGCAATGCGCGTGTGAGCTCAATTTCCCCTTGGACGTGTGCACCGCCAAGCCAGGAATGAAGAGCGGCGAGAGGGAGCGGCTGAGAAAGCTCGTTATTCTCCTCGAAGCTTATACGAGGGCCGAAGAGAGGTTAAAGAACCGGTTTATAAGGGCTAACCTCAGGCTCGTCGCCAGCTTGGCGAAGAAGTACGTGGGCAGGGGCATCCCGTTCCTCGACCTGATACAGGAAGGGAACCTCGGCCTTATAAAGGCCGTCGAGCGGTTCGACCATACGAGGGGCTACAGGTTTTCGACCTATGCCTGCTGGTGGATCAATCAGGGGATGATCAGGGGGGTATTTAACCAGACCAGGACCGTAAAGATACCTGCGTATGTCCTGGAGAAGGCGGGAAAGGTCTGGACCGAGCGCGGAAAATTCATAGAGTTGAACGGGAGGGAACCCCGCCCCTGCGAGCTCGCGGCCGCAGTCAAAATGAGCGTTGAGAACGTAAGGCAGGTATTGGAATCGGGAAACGGGATCAGGATGGTCGGGCTCGACTCCCCTGTCTGGGCGGGCGAAAAGACTACGTTCATGGAATATATCCCCGATTCGGATGCGACTCCCGTAGACTCGCTCATTGCCGAGGTCTCGATACCCGAAAGCGTCGAGCGTGCTTTATGCATGCTGGACGATAGGGAAAGGGAGGTCATAAAGATGAGGTTCGGCATAGGCTTTCAGGGGTCGTTCACACTGGACGAGATCGGAAAGAGGTTCGGCCTCACGAGGGAAAGGATCAGGCAGATAGAGAAAAAAGCCCTCTCGACGCTCCGGCATTCCGATTCTGCGCCGGCGCTGAGGAGCTTAATCGAACACTGATTAACGTTTTCGCAAGCCGGATATTCACGTCCCGATCCCAATTTCTAACCATAGACTCTAAATTTTTATGATTTCCACCAATACGAAATAAATGTTGGGTTAAAGGGACTTGCAATCTTATTAACCCATATTCCGATTGCTTTAAACAATAAATTTGCAGGAGCCGCTTGACAGCGGATCTATACGTGCTAATATTTTACCAACTGGTCAACTACCGGGCGCTGAGTTAAGGCAGGTGTTTGGTTAGACAGGTTTTGAGTTAAGGCGGGCGCTGAGTTAAGGCAGGTATTGAGTTAAATGGGACGAACGAGCGACACAAGAGAAAATTTAATAAACAGCGCAATAGAGCTCATAGGGACGCGCAGCTACAACTCTGTGGGCGTTCAGGAGCTTTGCGAGCACGCAGGGGTGAAGAAGGGGAGCTTCTATCATTTTTTCCCTTCGAAGCGCGATCTCACTCTGGAAGCCCTCGATCTGATATGGAAGATTTTCAAGGAAGATACGCTCGACCCGGTTTTTAATTCCGATGCCCCGACGCTCGAAAAGTTTGAGACCCTGCTCAGAACGTCTTATGAATACCAGTCAAGCCAAAAGGACTGCACGGGATGTATGACAGGCTGCGGGTTCGGGAACCTGGCCCTTGAGCTGAGCACGCAGGACGAGGGGATAAGGAAGAAGATCGAGGAGATATTCTGCGAGTGGACCAGGTACATGGAGAGGATAGTTGTTCAAGCCGTCGAGGAGGGCGTGCTGCCCCCTGAAACGGACCCCGCCGCCACGTCGCAGGCGATAGTCGCCTATATCGAAGGGATGATATTGCTGGGTAAGACATTTAACGACCCGTACATGTTAAAAAGGCTCGGCGAAGGGGTAATGCAGCTCTGTATATCGAGAAAGGAGACTGCGGAAGCGTATTCTATGGGTTAAGGTTTTTATATATTTTTTGTTAAAAATAAACAGACCGGTCAACTATATTATTGAATCAGGAGATGTAATTATGAAATCTGCTAGATCTGCTCATGAAAGGATGATTTCGGTGTTGAGCCTCAAGAATAAATCCAGCCTGGGAATTGCGCGCAATGTGAACGACCTCACGGATGAGGACCTCGTGAGCCTGTACGTTGCAGGGCGGGACGAGGATGCTTTTAACGAGCTCGTAAACAGGTATGGGGACAAGGTCTACAGGCTCGCCTACAGGATAACGGGCAGCCAGAACGACGCCGAGGAAATACTTCAGGAGGTTTTTCTCATCCTGGTGGAAAAACTGTCTACTTTCAGGAAGGAGTCCAGGTTTTCTACCTGGCTCTATAGAGTCGCTTCGAACGCGAGCTTCATGTATATCAGGAATTCGAGAAGGAGCAGTGATAAGGAGCTGAGCCTTGACGATTATAAGCCCTACAACGACTACGGCGTGCTCGAAGGGGTCGAGGAGAGGGACTGGAGCGGCAGGCCCGATTCGCAGCTCCTGGGAAAGGAGGGGACGGACCTTATAGAAAGGGCTATCGGCGAGCTGCCCGAGGAATACAGGGTTGTCTTTCACATGAAGGATATCGAAAGACTCACGAGTAAGGAGATTTCGAGCATATTGAATCTTTCCGTGCCCGCGGTGAAATCGAGAGTGCTGAGAGCGAGGCTCTTTCTGAGGGACAAGCTGTCGGAATACTATTCGGAGCTGTATAACGGCTAGGTTATTCCCGTACCGCGTCTTTGAGTATGGGCTCGAGCTCCCCGGACTCATACATCTCGACGCATATATCGCAGCCGCCGATAAACTTTCCGCCGATGAATAGCTGGGGGAGCGTGGGCCACTGGGAATATTCTTTGATGCCCTGCCTGATCTCCGGGTCGGCCAGCACGTCGACGGTTTCGTAGTCTACACCGTAAGAGTTGAGTATCTGCACGACTTTCGCTGAAAATCCGCACTGCGGCATCTCCCTCGTCCCCTTCATAAATAGAACCACCTTGTTATTCGCGACCTGCGAGTCTATTTTCTTAAGCACGTCTTCCATTTTTTACTGCCTCCCTGTGACTTAAAAAGCGGAAACAAGCTCATAAGCCCGATACCCCTGGCCCGGGCGTCTCGTCTATTTAATCTTGTCCCACTGCTCGGGGGTGTAGGTCTTGAGCGACAGCGCATGGATCCTTTCCTTCATGGCTTCGCCCAGGACCTTATATACAAGCTGATGGCGCTCAAGGAGCGTCTTCCCACCGAATACGCTCGAAACTATTACCGCTTCGAAATGTGTTCCGTCCCCGTCCACGTCGACCGAGGAGCCCGGCATGCCGGCCTCTATCATAGCTTTGATTTCCTTCGGATCCATCAGGGTTATTATAAATGTTTTTAGTCTCACTTCAAGAAACCGGCAGCAGCACGGTATGTTGAAAAGGGCGGGACAGAAACCTATACTTCGTACATGAGCTGGAAGGCTGTGGTTGTGCTTATCATCGTTATTGTGGTAATTTTCGGCATATCGAAGCTTTTCGGTCACCTGAGCGATAAGCAGGCTGCGTCGACCTCGTATCTTGAGCAAACGGTGGAAACGACGAAAAAGGTGAGGGAGCTCAAGGAAGAGAGGTCGGAGCTCATTAAGAACCAGGAGAAGAGCCTTCTTGACCAGGAATAGATTTAGCATCGGAAGTTCCCCTTCAGGGCGGTCTTATAATTCCAATATTCTGCCGGTTTGCTATTTATCCGGGGAGAGCTGCTCCGGAGTATGAACCGGAAGGGCCGGATATAAAATGACGAGCAGGTTCGGAGTGAGGCCGGAGAAGGAAAAGGCCCTGGCAGACAGGATGGCGGAGCTGGGTATCCGTGAAAAAGACCTGGAGGAGGCGTTTCTCAGGTCGGGCGGACCCGGCGGACAGAACGTCAACAAGGTTTCCACATGTGTGCGGCTGAAGCATATCCCCACGGGCATTATGGTCAGAGCGGATAAAGAGCGGTCCCAGGGTCTTAACCGTTTTCTCGCTCGGAGGGTGCTCGTATCGAAGATCGAAGAGAGGGTGACCGGCAAGCCGTCGCCCGCGGAGCTCAAGAGGGAGAAGCTTCGGAAGCAGAAGAAGAGGAGGGAAAGAAGGGCGAGGGCGAAGTCTCAACCCGGCTAGACCTGTTCTGATAATCTCCGTGGTTTTTACCCCGGGAGATCCGATCGTATTATTCCTTCAGCCTGTATAGTTTGTAACCGCCGATTTCTTTCTCGAGAACGTAATTCACATTAATAAATTCATCGATATATCCGATGCGAGTAATTTGTCCCTCGTGTCGTCCTTCGTAGAAAACGACGTACCCGGGTTTGTTATCGTTTAAAGCCGGGGGCACCGTGTCCTTCAGATTTAAAATCTCGAAGAGGACTTCGTGGTGATTGGGCCACCAGAAGTCTTTTATCGGCGCCCTTCTGTCCGAAAGGAATTGTATTACGGGCTGCCCCCCGATCACGAGCAGGGTTTTATCCTCCGATGTATTTCTTCTGATATAATCTGCGACCGCGTAAGAGGTATCCGCTTCAAACCACTCCTTATCTTCGTTCCTGATGTATTCGATCGTCTCCGTCGGCGGGTATTCGATCAGGAACACCGCGGTAAGAATAATGATCAGCGCCTGGATATATTTCCTGTCGAGCCCCAGTTTTGATATGCCGAGAGCTATCAATAAAGAGTACGCCAAAGCCATTTGCAGGTAATAATGAGGGAACATCCTTCTGCCCCAAAGCACTCCGAGGAGTGAGAGGACCGTTAGCGCTGCGATGAATAGAAGAGACCTTTTTTCCTCATCGCCGAATTTGCGTCTGATGAGCTGGAGCAGGATGATAAATGACGAAACGGCCGTCAGGAGGGTCGTGAAATCGCGGCTCCAGATAATCGACCCGTAAATAAAATACATTAAACTGACAAATGCGT
>Ga0187894_10001916_pt1 | contig 25823 bp, 20 predicted proteins | sample GBC1701081metaG_FD_136650 | JGI IMG/M metagenome (GOLD analysis project Ga0187894, IMG submission 136650) | White microbial mat communities from a lava cave in the Kipuka Kanohina Cave System on the Island of Hawaii, USA - GBC170108-1 metaG ... | reverse complement strand
TACCGCTTCTACGACCACGTCGGCGTGCGCGGCATGGGCATGGCGTATCGCAGCGACGAAGAGGTGATCGCGTGGAAGAAGCGCGATCCGATTCCGCTGCTCGAGGCGCGGCTCGCCGAGCTCGGCGTGATGTCGACGGACGAGGCCGCTGCGGTGCACGCGCGCGTCAAGGCCGACGCCGCCGAGGCGATCGCCTACGCCGAGGCGAGCCCATTCCCCGACGCCTCGGCGCTGACCGACGACGTTTATTACGTGCGATAGAGAGGATCCCCCATGGCAGCCGCCACCCAACAAGCGCCCGCCGGCCCGCGCAAGCTCCCGTACGTGCTCGCGATCACCGAGGGCGTCCGGCAATCGCTGCAGGAATTCCCCGAGGCGTTTCTCGCCGGTGAGGACGTCGCCGGCGCCGGTTCGGTGTTCGGTTGTTATCGCGGACTGCTCGCGGAGTTCGGGCCAAGGCGCGTGATCGACACGCCGATCAGCGAGAGCGGCATCATCGGCCTCGGCGTCGGCGCCGCTGCGACCGGCCTGCGTCCGATCGTCGACATCATGTTCATGGACTTCCTCGGCGAGTGCATGGACGAAGTCGCGAACCAGATGGCGAAGATGCGCTTCATGTTCGGCGGCAAGGCAAAGCTGCCCGTGACGGTTCTGACCTTCGCCGGCGCCGGCATGAGCTTCGCCGCGCAGCACAGCCAGAGCCTCGAGAGCTGGCTCGTCCATCTGCCCGGGTTGAAGGTGATGATGCCGGCGACGCCCTACGACATGAAGGGCGCGATCATCGCCGCGGTGCGCGACGACAACCCGGTGATCGTGATCATGAACAAGGTATCGCTCGCCCTAACAGGCGAGGTGCCGGAGGCGCCGTACTCGATCCCGATCGGCAAGGCGGCGATCGCGCGGCCGGGCGCGGACTTCACGATCGTCGCGACGGGCCGCATGCGACACGAGGCGGTGAAGGCCGCCGACGAGCTCGCGAAGGCGGGCGTCGATGCGGAAGTGATCGACCCGATCACGCTGCAGCCGTTCGACACCGAGAGCGTGATCGCTTCGGTGAAGAAGACTCACCGTGCGTTGGTCGTGCACGAGGCGGTGCGCTTCGGCGGCTTCGGCGCGGAGATCGCTGCGCAGATCCAGGAGCTGGCGTTCGATCATCTCGACGCACCGATCGGCCGCCTCGGCGCGCCGTTCGCGCCGGTTCCGTTCAGCCCCGCGCTCGAGAAGCACTACCTGCCCGATGCGGCGAAGATCGTCGCCGAAGCGAAGCGCATGATCGGGCTGGCGGCTTAGCGCCGTAACGAGCGCCGGCCGAACGGAGCGCCCAGTGACGAGTCCGATCGGCATCTGCTGCAACCCGGCGTCCGGCAAGGACGTGCGCCGGCTCGTCGCGCGCGCGTCGGTCTTCGACAACCAAGAGAAGCAGGCGATCGTGCGTCGCGCCGTCGTCGGCGCGATCGCCGCGGGAGCGCGCGTCTTCCGATTCGTGCCCGATACCCACGATCTCGCCGCGAACGCGCTCGCCGAGTTCGCTGGTGAGATCGACGCGCAGGAAGTCGCCGCGCCGCGCACGGCCTCGGTGCTCGACACGCGCCGCGGCGCCGTCTCGCTGCGCGACGCGGGCTGCGGCGCTGTGATTACGCTCGGCGGCGACGGGACGAACCGCGCATTTGCCGCGAGCTGGCGCGATGCGCCGCTGGTGCCCGTCTCGACCGGCACCAACAACGCGTTCCCGCGCTTCGTCGAGGCGACACTCGCGGGGCTCGCCGCCGGCTTCGTCGCGACCGGGCGCGCACCACTCGCCGAAAGCGCCCGCAGAGCGAAGACGATCCACGTCGAGATCGACGGCGAGAAACCCGACCTGGCTCTGATCGATGCCGTGCTCACCGCCGACCGCTTCATCGGCGCGCGCGCGCTGCTCGACGCCGAGCGTCTCTCGCTCGCGCTGCTGACGCGCGCAGATCCGGCGGGCGTCGGCATGACCTCGATTGGCGGCCTGATCGAGCCGCTCGCCGACGACGAGGATTCGGCGCTGCTGCTCAGCTTCGGCGGCATCGCCAGCGTGCGCGTGCATGCCGCGATTGCACCCGGACTTTTCCGCGATGTGCCCGTGCGCTCGGTCCGCAGGATCGCGCTCGGCGAGAGCGTCGAGGCGATCGGACCGGGCGCGCTCGCATTCGACGGCGAGCGCGAGCGCCTGCTCGCCCCAGGCCAGCGCGCGCTCCTCCGCGCCGCGCGCGATGGCCCCTGGGTGATCGACGTCGCTCGCGTTCTGCAGCGAGCCGCGCGCGAAGGCTGGCTGGTCACGCGTGACCTCCAGCCTTTCCTCCGCGCCCCTTTTCCGCCGTCGTACGCCTCCGAGTGGATCGGCGCGGACAAGTCGAGATAAAGCCGGACAAGTCGGAATAGAAACGGACTCCCCAATGCCCAGTGAGATCTTCCTGACCAAGGTTGGCATGACGATGTCGGAAGGCGTCGTCGCGCAGTGGTACGTCTCCGACGGCGAGCGCGTCGAGAAGGGCGCACTGCTCTACCGACTCGAGACGGAGAAAGTCGAGCTCGAGGTCGACGCCGACGCGAGCGGCACCGTGAGGCACCTCGTCGCCGAGAACGTGACGCTCGCGCCCGGCGACCTGATCGGCTTCATCTTCGCGCCCGGCGAGGCGATCCCCGCGGATCTCTCGGCGCTCGCGCAGCGCGTGCCGGGCGCCGCGCCGGCTCTCGTTACGGCGTCCGCAGCCGCGCGGTCCGCGCCCGCCCGCGGCGCGACGGACGCGCCGAGCACGGCCGGCGTGCGCGGAGCGGGCGCTCGCGTTCTCTCGTCGCCAGCCGCGCGTCGCCTCGCCAAGGAGCTGCAGATCGACTTCGCCGCGCTCGCGGGAAGCGGACCGGGCGGGCGCGTCGTCGAAGCCGACGTTCGCGCTGCATCGCGGGCGGCTGCCGCGGTTTCGCGCGATGCCGTTTCGACGGCCGGCGAGATCAAGTCTTCGCCGCTCGCGCGCCGGCTCGCCGAAGAGCTCGGCGTCGATCTAGCGAACGTTCGAGGCACGGGTCCGAATGGGCGCATCGTCAAGGAGGACGTCGAGGCTGCGGCAAAAGCGCCGCGCCTGCGCGTCGTTCCGAGCGGGCCGGAGGCAGCCGCGCCGCCCGTGCGCATTGCGGCGCCGGGCGGAGCGCGTGCCGGCGAGGCGATCCCGCTGCGCGGCATGCGCAAGACCATCGCTACGCGCATGTTCGAGAGCCTGCGCACCACCGCGCAGCTGACGATGGACATGGACGTGCGCATAGACGACTGCGTGCGCCTGCGCGAGCAGCTCAGCGCAGAGTGGCAGAGCGAGGGCGTCAAGCCGAGCTACACGGATCTGGTCGTGCGCGCGGTGACGAAGGCGCTGGCGCAGCACCCGCGCATGAACAGCGTGATCGGCGAGAGCGAGATCACGCTGCTGCGCGAGGTGCACGTCGGCATCGCGGTCGCGCTCGAAGAGGGCCTCGTCGTGCCGGTGGTCCGTAACACCTCCGCGCTCGACGTGAAGGCAATCGCGCGGGAATCGAGCCGGCTCGCTCGCGCCGCGCGCGAAGGCAAGCTCAGCATGGACGATTACGCTGGCGGCACCTTCACTGTCTCGACCCTTGGGATGTTCGGCGTCGATTCGTTCACGCCGATCCTGAACGCGCCGCAGACCGGAATCCTCGGCGTCAACCGCATTCGCGACGAAGTCGGCTGGGAAGGCGAGCGCCCGGTGCGGCGCAAGGCGATGCGCCTCTCACTCACCTGGGATCACCGCGTGCTCGACGGAGAGCCCGCGGCGCGCTTCCTCGCGAGCGTCCGCGACTTGCTGGAGGCGCCGTACCGGCTGCTGGTTTGAAGCCCGGACGTCCATTGACGCGATTGCCCAGAGGGCGGCGACGTTCACTGACGCGATTGCGTCAACGACCGTCCCCGCCTCCGTACGGAGCGACGAGCTTCGAATACGTCATGTGCGTCGCGAGAATCAGGTGGCGCTCGGTGCCGTGCTCGCGGTGGACGTTGCCGCGTGCGTACTCCGCTGAATTCATCATTTCGAGGAACGCCGCAGGACGCGGGTACCAGACCAGCACCGCGTAATCCCAGTCGCCGTCCTCGGCAGCTCCGAGCGCCGCTCCGCAGACATCTCCGGCCCACAGAATCGTTGCACCGCGCGCCTTCAGCAGCGGCGCGGTGTTCGCGCTGTAGCGCAGGTAGGCGTCCCAACCGCTTCCGTTTCCGTCGAGCGAACGCTCGCGGAGCTTCACCAGGTTGAGCATGACGACCGGCTTCTCGGGATCGAGTGCTCTCAGCCCCTCGACTTGCAGCGGTTCTCTGAGCATCGTCGCGCGGTCTCCTCGGGGCGCCGCGCACGCTACCGCGCGCGAATCCTCTCAGGCGCTAGCCGCGATCCGTTCCTCGAGCAGCGGCAAGTGCTCGCGACCCCAGAACAGCTCGCCATTCCAAACGAAGCTGGGAACGCCGAATACGCCGCGTGCATGCGCTTCAGTCATCACCGCTTCGAGCTGCTTCGGGCCGACGCCCGCTGCGAACTCCTCGAACGCTTCGCCCTCCACGCCCGCCTCTTGCAGCTTGGACGTGAGGACAGCGCCGCGCTCGGCATCGAGCTCGCGCCGCCAGAACGGCGGAAAGATCGCATCGAGGAACGCATCGACGCGCTCGGGCGCACGTTCTCGGACGTAGAGCAGCGCGATCGCCGCGAGCTCGGTGTTCCAGATCTTCTGCGTTCCGCGAATCACGAGGCCCGCGCGATTCGCCTGCCGGCGGACGTCCATGTACGCGTATCGGACCTTCCGCCACTGCGCTTCGCTGCGCTCGCTCTCGATCACGCGCCCCGTAACAACATCGAGCCGGGCGGAGCCGAGGTAGCTCGGGATGTCGAGCACGTACGGCAGCCAATCGACGGCAATCCCATGCCGCGCGCATAGCGCCCGCGCCGGCCCGAGTGCGAGGTACGCGTAGGGCGATTTCAGGTCGGTGTAGGCGGTGAGGGCGCGCTTCACGCAGCAACCCTACGCCGGCCTGCCCGCTGGCTGCATCGATTCTGAGCAGCCGCTGCACCGCGCCTCGCCACGGCCCGCGCGCGGCGACGCGCGGCGGGCTTGGGCGCCGGCATCGATCTTGCGTTGGCCCGGGGAGTGCACGCTGCGGCTGCCTTCGGCTCACCGGTCGAGCGCTACTTGAGCGCGCTCCACGAACGTTTTCGGTCGCTCGAAGACGGCGTCGTCGCGACCTACATCCCCGAGCTCGGGAAGGCGGACCCGCGCTGGTTCGGCCTCTGCATCGCGACGATCGACGGCCACGTCTACGAGGTCGGCGACGCACGCCAGCCGTTCACGATCCAGTCGATCTCGAAGCCATTCGTCTACGGCCTCGCGCTCGAAGATCGCGGCAAGCAAAGCGTGCTGGAACGGATCGGCGTCGAGCCCACCGGCGAGGCCTTCAACGAGATCAGCCTCGAGCCGGGCAGCGGACGGCCGCGCAACCCGCTGATCAACGCGGGGGCGATCGCCGCCACCTCGCTCGTCGCCGGCCGCTCGCTCGAGGACCGCTGGCAGCGCATCCTCGCACTGTTCGAGCTGTATGCGGGCCGACAGCTCGCCTTCAACGAGGCCGTCTACAGCTCCGAGCGCGACACCGGGCATCGCAACCGCGCGATCGGCCACATGCTGCGCAACTTCGGGATTCTCGACGAGGAGCCCGACGCGGCGCTCGACCTCTACTTCCGCCAGTGCTCGATCGACGTCAGCTGCCGAGACCTCGCAGTGATGGCCGCAACACTCGCCGGCGGCGGCGTCAATCCAGTGACGCGCGAGCGCGCACTCAGCTCGGACAACGTCGACGAAGTGCTGAGCGTGATGACCACATGCGGCATGTACGACTATGCCGGCGAGTGGCTCTATCGCGTCGGCTTCCCCGCGAAGAGCGGCGTCTCGGGCGGCATCCTCGCGATCCTGCCCGGGCAGCTCGGCATCGGCGTGTTCTCCCCGCCGCTCGACGTGCGCGGCAACAGCGTGCGGGGCGTCGCCGTCTGCAGCGCGCTCTCCGACGAGCTCGAGCTGCATTCGTTGCGCGCGCCGCGCGCTTCGCTCGCGGTGATCCGCGCGCGCTTCGACCTACGCGCGCGCAGATCGAAGCGGGCTCGGATGGCGCCGGAGCGCGAGCGCCTCGCGCGCGTCGCGTCGCAGGCGGTCGTCTACGAGCTGCAGGGAGATCTCAGCTTCGCCGCGATCGAACGCCTCGCGCGCAGCCTGCGCGCCGAGCGTTCCGAGCTGCGCTTCGTCGTGCTCGATCTCGCGCGCGTGCACGAAGTCGACGCGCCGGCCGTGCGCATCCTCGGCGAGCTGTTGCATGCCAGCGCCGAGGCGGGTCCCGAGCTCATGTTCGTCGGACTCTCGCGTCACCCGCGCCTCGCGCGCAGCCTGGGCGATGCGGTCGCGCGGAGCGTGCTCCCGCAGCTCAGCCAGTTCGACGAGCTCGACGCCGCGCTCGAGGCGTGCGAAGAGCGCCTATTAGGGCGGGGGCGGGGCGCACGCGGGGTCGAATCCGAGCTGCCGCTCGCCGAGCACGAGCTGCTCGCGGGCCTCGACCCGAGCGATCTGCGCTGGGTGCTCGAGACCGCCGAGCGCCGCGAGATCGCCGCGCGCCAGATCGTCGTGCGCGAGGGCGACCCCGCCGACGAGGTCTTCATGCTCGTGCGCGGCAGCCTCAGCGTGTTCGCCTCCTCGGGCGATGGACAGCTCCGCCGCGTCTCGACGCTCTGCGCCGGCATGAGCTTCGGAGAGAGCGCGCTCGTCGAGCGCGGCACGCGCACCGCCGCCGTGCGCGCAGACGGCCCGGTGATTTGTTGGGTGCTGCAGCGCGCGGACCTCGAAGCCGTCAGCGCAGAGCGTCCGCGCCTAGCGGCGACGCTGCTCGCGAATCTGCTGCGCTCCGCGCTGGGCGTCGTCTCGCGCTTGAGCCGCGAGGTGGCGGCAGCGGGGGAATGACGCGTGTAGCGAGAGCCGCTCGAGAGAAGAGGGCGCGTGCAAGAAAACGCCGCGCATCGAGAGGCGCGCTCGCTGCTACCGCTATCGTGCGCGAGGTGGTTTCGCGGGCGCGTAGCTCAGCTGGCTAGAGCACTGGTCTTACAAGCCGGGGGTCGCAGGTTCGAGCCCTGCCGCGCCCACCAGAGTGAAGCGCGGAAATGTTGCAGCAACGCAACGGATGCGGACAGCTCGCGAGCCCCAACAACGGGCACATGGTGGGTACAGCTCACGTCTCGAGCGGGAGCAGGTAGGATTCGCTCGCGATGCGTCCGCCGAATGCGGCTCGGTCGAGAGCGGCCATGTCCCACGAGAACCATCTCGCGGGGCGAAAAGAGATCGTTACATCGTCGAACGCCGCGAAGCGCGGGCCGACCTCGGGGTCCTCGAGCGCAGCCTCGCGGAGATAGCGGCCGTGGATCGCGTGGTTGAGCTCCTGGGACCGTGGGCCGCGCAGAAGCTCGGCGGGGCCGACTCCGGTGACGCCGCGTTCGCTCCCCGGAATGCGAACGTCGATCATGAACCCGACCCTCGGCCGCTCCACCACATTTCGTGCCTTCCGACTGCGGCTGGAAGTCGCGACGAGGACGCGATCTTCCTCGAACAGGAACCAGACGGCCGTCAGGTGCGGCGACCCATCCGCATTCGTCGTCGCGAGCGTCGCGATTCGGCGGTCGCGCAGGAGGGGAAGAACGTCGCGCTCGAACTCCGGCATCTTGGAACCTCCGACCATCCGAAACTGCCCTAATGGCTCGAACCGTCAGACTGCGTAGAGCGGGTGCGTAGGAGCCGTCCCGAGCGTCACCTTGCCGGCGTCCTCGAGCCACATCGATTGCGCCACGACGTGACGCAGCATCGCGTGAAGATCGCGATGTGCGCGCTCGAGGGGGCAAGCGGAGTAGAGCGACGTCGTACCTGCCGCCGCGTAGGCGCCCTCGAGCGAAAACTTCGCCGCATCGATGGCATGGTGCGCCGCGGCCCAGCTGGCGCTGATCTGATGTAAGGACGACCGCGCGCCAGCCTCGGCGGACCTCCAGAGCTCGCCCGTGCGGCGGCGAAGGTGATCGCGAGCGGCATCGAGCGCGGCCGTCTGCCCCGCGATCAACGCCTGCACGGAGGGGCGATCGCGCAGGCCGGGACCAGCTTCGATGTTCACCTTTGTCCGCGCGAGAGTGATCAACGTGCGAATCCCCACCTCCGCGATGCCGAGCGCTTGCGATGCGAACCCCGCTGCCATCACGCAAATGATCGGGACTCTCCCGATCGCGCGATCGAGAGTCACCTCGTCGGTCGGCGAGACGGTGCGCGGCTGCGGAACATGCGCGTCGGCGACGACTACATCGTGGCTACCGGTGCCCCGAAGCCCTCCGACGTGCCACGTGTCCAAGATCTCGAAGTCACCGCGCCGGACGTATGCCAAGCGCAGCTCGGGCGCCCCGGGAGCGAGCATCCGCGGCGCTTCCCCGTCGTGCACGATGCACGCGAGGGCGATCCACTCGGCAAGCTCGCAGCCTGAGACGAGCGACCAGCGCCCGCTGACGCGATAGCCGTCGCCCTCCGCGATGGCTTTACCGGTTGCCCGCGTGGAAACGGCGTAGAGCCAACGTCGGTCGGCGAACAGCTCGGCTCGCGTGGCCGGGGCGAGAAAGCGGCTCAAGAAGCAGGGGAGTGAATTGTTCCAGACGATCCAGGCTGCCGACGCCTCGGCCGCGGCCAGTACTTCATACACCTCGAGCGCGTCGGAGATCGGGACCTCGAGCCCGTCGTATTGCTGCGCGATCGCCATCCGACACAGGCGCGTGTCCACGAGCCGCTCGACGATCTGAGTAGGCAGTCGTCGGTCCCGCTCCGTTTCGTCCCGAAGGGCGGTGATCAACGGCACGAGCTCGCGTGCCGCGGTGGTTGCGCTCGCGACCATCCGGTGTTCGTAGCGCTCAGCACTGCGTCCGCGAGCCCGGGATGCGGCCCCAGGCGAAGTGCGGACCAGCATGGCCCGCGCCCTCACCAGCTAAGGGCACATCCCCGCTTTCGCCACCTCGCCTAACAGCCCCATCGCGTCGCGCAGCTGCTGGTCGCTTAGATAGGGCGCTGGGCCGAAGCGCAGCACGCCGCCGCGCGCGTCGGTGAGTACGCCGCGTTCGCGGAGCGCACGGGTGACTGACGTCGCCTTCGAGCACTGGAGCGCAAGAAAGCCGGCGGTCTCGGTGAGCGGGGCGCTTCGATCCCGGTCGACTACGTCAGGGTCGAGATCGAGCGCGTCGAAGCTCGCTGCGAGCACGCCGATCTGGTGTTGGCTCACTTCGCGCAGCAGCCCTGGCGTGAGGGCGTGCTGCTCGAAGAAGCGGAACACCGCTCCGCCGCGATAATGACTGGTCGGGTCGTACGTCGCGCCGGCGAAGCGATCGCCGCCTTCGCCGTACGCGACTCGCGCAGAGGTCGCTGCGCCTTCGAGCGCCGTGAACTCGCTGTACCAGCCGGTGATTACGGGGCGGAGGTCGGTGTCGGACGGCAGTCGCAGAAAGCAGTTGCCCTCGCCGAGCTGGCAGTACTTGTAACCGCCGCCGACGACGAACGCGTCGCTCAGACCTTCGTCCGCGAGCGAAATCGGTATGACGTTCAACGCGTGGTACGCGTCGACGAGCAGGCGTGCGCCGTGCACGCGGCAGCGTGCCGCGATCTCGCCGAGGCCGCGCGCGATGCGGCCGGTATCGAAGAAGACGGAAGAGACCAGCACGAGCGCGGTGCGATCGTCCACTGCTCGCGCGAGTCGCTCGGCGAGCGAGTCGAGCGGCGTTTCAGGGACGCGGACTACCTCTAGCCCCGCTTCGGCCAGCCGGTCGAGCTGGCGCCGGATCGTATGGAACTCGCCGTCGGTGGTGACGAACCTCGGTCGCTCCCGGAGCGGGAGCGCGGAGATCAGTCGCACGACGAGCTCGTGCGTATTGGGCGCGAGCGCGATCCCGCCGCCCGCATCCCCCAGCAGCCGAGCGAAGCCGTCGCGCACGCGCTGCGCCTGCGAGAACGCGTGCGCCCACTTCTCGTCGACGTATCGCGCGGCGTCGAGCCACGCGTTCGTTTGAGCCTCGAGCGCTTCGTCCGGCCAAGCCTGATGTGAATGGCCGGTGAGCAGCAGCCGCTCCGCGACGCGAAACCGCGAGTAGTGCCGAGCGAGCGCATTGGGCGATTCATAGAGCGACGCGGGATTCATCGTTTGACTCCGCTCGGCTGCGCCTCGCTGCGCGCTTCGCTTGCCGTCACAGCTCCGTGCGGATCGCCCACAGGTCGGGAAACAGCGGCTGATGAAGCGTGGTCATTAGGTAGGCGGCGCCCAAGCTGCCGCCGGTGCCGCGCTTCGTGCCGATCGTGCGCTGCACCATCTTCACGTGGCGATAGCGCCATTCCATGAGGCCCTCGTCGAGATCGATCATCCGCTCGCATTGTTCTGCGAGGGCGGGACGCTTGCGATACAGCTCGACGAGCGCTGCGTGAAGTGGAGGCGACTCTCGCACGGGCTGCGTCACGTCGCGCTCGAGGTCCGCCCGTGGGACGGCGACGCCGCTCGCTGCGAGGTGCTTCAGGAAGGCGTCCCACAGCGAGGGAGCACGCAGCCGCTGCGTGAGCTTCCGGAGCGCGGCGCTGCCATGCGGATAACGCGCGAGCGCTGTCGGGTCCTTCCTGCCAAGCGCGAACTCGAGCTCGCGAAACTGATGCGACTGGAAACCGCTGCCGGACTCCAGGCGGTCGCGAAAAGACAGGAACTCGAGCGGAGTCATCGTCTCCAGGATGTCGACCTGAGCGACGATCACTTTCAAGATCGTGAGCGCGCGCTTCAGCGTGTGGCCGGCGCGAGCACCATCTCCGCGGGCAAACAGCTCGGCGAGGTAGTCGACCTCGTGCAGCAGCTCCTTGAACCAGAGCTCGTACACCTGGTGCACCACGATGAACAGCAGCTCGTCGTGCTCGGGCCCGTCCGAGAGCGGCTGCTGGAGCGCGAGCAGCTCATCGAGCCTCAGGTATTCGGCGTACGTGGGCATTGTTGCGCGCGAGCATACGCCCCGCGCTCTCGAGGGGGTTCCATCCCGACCTCGCGGCGAAGCGATGAAGCGTCGTCGTGTCGAGCTCAGCCGAGCGTTCGTAGTGATGGGAAGCAGGCGCCAGCCGCGCGGGCTACATCCCTCGCCGCACGCCCTCACCGATCGTGCTCGGTGGCCGATGCGCCGCCGAGCCTCGAGGAGAACTCATGCGTCGCCTCGCCTCGCTTCCGTGGTCCTCAGCGTTGCTCACCTGCGGGCTCGTCTTCGCTCCAGCCGGTGGCCAAGCGCAGCAGGCTCCTGCGCAGGAGACGGCCGAGGCTGCCCCGACGAGCGCGGATCTCGGCGGGATCGAAGAGATCGTGATCACGACGCAGCGCCGAGAGCAGAGCCTGCAGGACGTCGGGATCTCGGTCACCGCTCTCAGCGGCGACGAGATCGAGAAGCTCGGCGTCGCGACGAGCGTCGACATTGCTGCGCAGACGCCCAATCTCAAAGTGGGTCTGCCCGCCGGCGAGGGGAACATCCCGGCGATCTTCCTGCGCGGCGTCGGCCTCAACGACTTCAATCAGAACGCGAACGGCTCGGTCGGCTGGTACTCGGACGACGTCTACATCAGCCAGGTCACGGGCCAGACCTTCTTGCTGTTCGACATGGAGCGCGTCGAGGTGGCGCGCGGGCCGCAGGGCACGCTGTACCGCCGTAACACCACCGGCGGGCTCGTGAACTTCATCTCGCGCAAGCCCAACCACGAAGAGATCGATGGCTACCTGCTCGGCAGCTACGGCAACTGGGACACCATCAAGCTGGAGGGCGCTGCTGGCGGACCGTTCAATGACGTGCTCGCAGCGCGAGTGGCATTCGCCTACAACGACGCGGACGGATACATCGAGAACGATTTCCCAGGACGTGGCAAGACCAACGACACGCACAACTGGGCCGGCCGCGGAGCGCTCTCGTGGCGCCCCACCGAAGATCTCGACGTGCTCTTCAGCATGCACGGCGGGCGCAATCGCTCCGACGCACCGCAGTACGAGCATCAGGGAACGCTGAACCCCTCGGATCCGAGTCAGCAGTGCATCGCCGTCGGCATTCCGCTGAATGGCTGCGTCGACTCGCTCGGCTACACCGATCTCGACGGAAACGAGCGCGGTTCTTATAACAAGGTCAGCGATCTCGACATCGATCTCTGGGGCGGGTTCCTGAAGCTCGACTGGGAGATCGGAGGGATGCGCGCCACGTCGCTCACGGCGTATGAGCACGTGAAGAAGTTCCTCGGCGAGGACACGGACTCGAGCCCGTCGAACTTTCTCGAGATCGACTGGTTCAACGACGGCTGGGAATTCACTCAGGAGCTGCGGCTGGCGGGCGAGAGCGAGCGCGTGAATTGGCAGACGGGCCTCTACTACCTCTCTGAGCGCGTCACCGCCGAGAACGCGCTCGACCTCTTTTTCGACTTGCGTCCACTCTCCCAGGCGAACGGCTGCTCGAACGGATTCGACCCTGATGGCACCGTCTGCGGCGTCGCTCCCACTTTCAACAGCGAGACGCGTTACACGCAGACGACGAAATCCGTGGGCGGCTTCGGGCAGGTCGAGATCGAGCTGAGCGAGCGTCTCACTGGCACGATCGGCGCACGCGTTACCTGGGAGAAGCGCGAGTTCGACGAGATCACGTTCTTCCGGGAGGACCCCGCGGACTGCGCAGCGTTCGGCATCCCGAACTGCGAGATCTTCACGATCAGCGACGAAGTGGACTACACGGAGTGGTCGGGGCGCTTCGGTCTCGACTACCGCGTGAGCGACGACCTGCTGCTCTACCTGAGCGCGAGCCGCGGCTTCAAGAGCGGCGGCTTCAATGGCGGCTTCGCGTTCTCTGCCGCAGAGCTGCCTTCGTTCGATCCGGAGACGCTGTGGGCTTACGAAACTGGCGTGAAGTGGGATCTATTCGACAGGCGCCTGCGCGTGAACGCGGGCGGCTTCTACTACGACTATCAGGATCTCCAGGTCTTCACGCTGGTCAGTGTCGGGCCCGGCATCGCAGTCCAGATCCTCGACAACGCGTCGGACGCCGAGATCTACGGCGGCGAGATCGAGCTGACAGCGGAGCCCGTCGAGAACCTCGCCGTAGTGCTCGGCCTCGGCCTGCTCCACAGCGAGCTGAAGAACTTTCAGAGCGCGGGCTCGGACTTCTCAGGCAATGAGCTAGTGATGGCCCCCGGCGTCAGCTTCAACAGCCGCGTCCGCTACGACCTGCCGCTCGGGCCCGGGACGGTCGGGCTGCAGACCGACTGGAGCTTCCAAGACGAAGTCTTCTTCGACACCGCGAACTCTCCGCTCTTGTCCGAGGATTCCTATTGGGTGTGGAATGCTCGCGCCTCTTACGCCTTCGGAGAGGGCCGACACTGGGAGGTCGCCGGCTACCTGCGCAACCTGCTGGACGAGAACTACCTCGCGTACGTGATCGATCTCTCGGCGTTCGGCTTGAACGAGCAGATGTGGGGCATGCCGCGCAGCTACGGCCTCGAGGTGAAATGGAGCTTCTGAGTCAGCCCAGCTGGGCTGACATGCGGCGGACCAGCCATCAGTCGTCATCGTCCCCGTGACGGACGTCCTCTTCTCCCATGCGCACATGAGGAGCCAGGCGCATGACCACTCCGTCCGTGCCGAATGGGACGCCCGAGACGTTTCCCATGACGTAGATCTCGCCGTCAGCGTCCTGGCCAAAGCCGAGGACGGCCAAGCTCACTGCGTTGCCGCCAGCGATCTGGAGCTCGCTGATCGGGCTGAGCTCTCCGCGGCGCGGTCCAGGACGAATGTGGAAGAGCCGTCCGTAGTCGTGCGGGCCGGAGGGGAACTTGAACAGCACGGAGAAATCCCCAAACACGTACTTCTCGCGCAGCTGCGGGAGCAGAGTCCCCCGGTAGACGAAGCCGCCGATTACGGAGTGACCCTCGTGGTGCGTGTCGTACTGCGCGATCGGATCAATCAGGCGGCGCGGCACGGCGCCGGGAGGTTCCCGCGTTGCGAACCCATCCGCATCGCCGTTGGGATCGAAGAAGAGAGTGCCCTCCTTGACGCGCCATCCATAATTGCCGCCTCGCACGACACGATCGACTTCCTCGATGTCGTTCTGTCCGACATCTCCGACGAAGAGCTCGCCCGTCCGTGTGTCGAAGGACATCCGGAATGGGTTACGGAAGCCAAACGCGAAGATCTCGGGAAGAGCGCCAGCTTCTGACGAGACGAAGGGATTGCTTTGCGGGATGCCGTACTGGCCGTTGGTCGAGTTGGTGCCGTTCACGTCGATCCGCAGGATCTTGCCGAGTGGGACCCTCAGATCCTGGGCATTGCCGTTTGGACCGTGTCCGATCCCTTGGTCGTCCGCGTTGCCACCCTCTCCCGTCGAGACGTAGAGGAGCCCGTCGGGCCCGAAGGCGAGGTCGCCGCCGTTGTGATTGAACTGCGGCCAATCGATCCGCGCCAGCACGCGCCGCCCTGCCTGTACGCCCAGCGAAGGATTCCCTGGCATGACCGCGCGCCACTCGGAGATCACGTTCTGGTGATCAGGAGCCGTGCCCGCCGGAAGTGTGCTCGGAAAGCTAGGCGGCCCCGAGCTCGGCTCGGACGTGTACGTGTAAAACCTGCCGTTGCTCCGGTAATCGGGATGAAACGCCAGACCCAGCAGGCCGCGCTCGTCGAAGGTGTTAGGTCCGAGGAAGCCGAGCGGAATCAGCAGATTCATGCCCGTGGGACCCACATCCAGGAACGGAGTGAGCACGCCCGTCTCGAGCTCGAGCGCCCAGATCACTCCCGGCTGATCGACGACATAGAGACGGGAGCGCTCCCCCGAAGCGACGACGCCCTTGTTCGGGGCCACGAGCCCGCCCGCTACTGGCTCGAGCTTGATCAGTGGGCCAAAGCGCTCGATGGGCGCGAACACCGTTTCGTCGAAAGCGTTGAAGGGCGGGTGCGCCTGGATCGCTAGAGCGGTCGCGAGCAGCGCGATCGGCGCAGCCAATACGAGCCGACTGGTGCGCATACGAAATCTCCGGTTGGCCATGCCCCACTCGCGATGGAAGTGGGGCAAGCCGACCGCAAATCGCGCCGAAGCGCCGAGAAGGCCTCGTGCGAAAGGCGTCGTGCGCTTGCTGTGGAGAGACGCCCCGCGCGGTGAGTGCGCCTCCTCATGAGGCGACCCCGCGACGAGCCGATGTCCGCCGTCACCCGCCCCGCGGTAACGGCAACCACCTAACACCAACCCCGTCTGCGACGGTACGGATGTTGCTCCCCATCTCGTCCAGAGGTGACGCTTGGCTCGGAAGGGCACCGGCAGAGCGCTCGTCGAGTACGACCGCAAGCGCGATTTCGCACGCACACCCGAGCCGCGCGGGCGACGAGGGCGCCGCGCAGCGCAAGCCGCCCCGCAGTTCGTCGTGCAGCAACACGCCGCGCGCCGCATGCACTACGACTTCCGGCTCGAGCTCGACGGAGTTCTGAAGAGCTGGGCCGTTCCGAAGGGACCGAGCCTCGACAGCTCCGAGCGCCGGATGGCGGTCGAGACCGAGGACCACCCGCTCGAGTACGCCGGCTTCGAGGGCGTGATTCCGAAGGGTGAGTACTGCGGGGGCACCGTCGTCGTTTGGGATCGCGGCCGCTGGGAGCCAATCGGCGACCCACGGGCGGCGCTAGCGAAGGGCAAGCTCGAGTTTCGGTTGTTCGGATCGAAGCTGACCGGCCGCTGGCATTTGGTTCGGATGCGCGCGCGGGCGGAGGACCGCGGCAAACGCATGTGGCTGCTCATCAAGGGGCGCGACGATGCGACGCGCGCAGGAGCGGAAGCGGAGATCACCCAGCGCGCGACCGCGAGTGTGGTGACCGGGCGCGACGTCGCAGGCGTCGCGGCAGCAGCCGATCGCATCTGGTCGAGCACGCTGGGAGAATTGAAGCCGAAGAAACGAGCAGCCCAGCGCAGAGCATCGAAGCCGATCGATCTTCCGCGCCAAGCGCTGCCTCCGGCGATCGAGCCGCAGCTCGCGACGCTGGTCGAGGCGCCGCCGGTCGGCGCGGAATGGCTGCACGAGCTGAAGCTCGACGGCTACCGGATCTGCGCGCGCATCGAGAAGGGCTCGGTGCGGCTGCTGACACGATCGGGCAACGATTGGACGGACGCGTTCCGGCCCATCGCCGAAGCGCTCGCCGGCCTCCCCGTTCGTGCCGCACTGCTCGACGGCGAGGTCGTGGTCCACGATGCGCAGGGGCGCAGCCGCTTCCAGCTGCTGCAGAACGCGCTCGGCCACGCGGACGCCGAGCTCCACTTCTACGCGTTCGATCTGATGCACCTGGATGGTTTCGATTTGCGTGCCGCGCCGCTGCAGGCCCGCAAGGAGTTGTTAGAAAAGCTACACGGGCGCCTACCACCTGAAGGCAACATCCACTTCTCAGGGCACGTCGTGGGCGGCGGCGCGAAATTCCTGGCGCGCGCGTGCGAGCGCGGTGAGGAAGGCATCGTCAGCAAGCTCGCGAATGCGCCGTACACGTCGGGGCGCACGCGCACTTGGCTCAAGGTGAAGTGCCACAAGCGCCAAGAGTTCGTCGTCGTCGGCTTCACGGAGCCGCGCGGCTCGCGGGTCGGGTTCGGCGCGCTGCTACTGGCGGTTCACGATCAGGCGGGCGCACTGCGCTATGCCGGGAAGGTTGGAACCGGCTTCAGCGACGCGACTCTGCACGAGCTGCGCCAGCGGCTCGCGCAGCTGGCGCGCGCGCGGCCGCCGGTGATAGACGCGCGCCGCGCCGAGCGCGGCGCCCGCTGGGTCGAACCCCGCCTCGTCGCCGAAGTCGAATTCAGCGAGTGGACCAGCGACGGCAAGATCCGTCATCCCGCGTTCATCGCGCTGCGCACCGACAAGCCGCCGCAGGCAATTCGTCGGGAAGTGGAGGAGCCCATTCCGAGTAACAACCACTCCGCCGGCTCGGCGCGGGAGCACTCCAGCTCGCAGACCCAGCGCTCCGAGCGGAAAAGCGGCCTGGCAGCCGAGGTCGCGGGAGTGCGGCTCTCGAACCCGGGCCGGGTGTACTGGCCCGACGTCGGAATCACGAAGAGCGAGCTCGCGCAGTATTGGGAGGCGGTCGCCGTGCGCGCGTTGCCGAGGCTCGTGCAGCGTCCGCTCAGCCTCGTGCGCTGTCCCGACGGCGCGGACAAGAAGTGCTTCTACCAGAAGCACGCGGGCGCTTCGCTCTCCAAGCTCGTCGGGCGCGTCCCGATCAACCCCGGCGAAGAGCCGTACGCGATAATTACGGATTTGCCGGCGCTGATCGCGCTCGTGCAGATCGGCGTCATCGAGCTGCATCCGTGGGGTTCACGCGCCGACGCGATCGAGAAGCCGGACCTTTTCATCCTCGATCTCGATCCCGATCCGGCCGTGCCTTGGCGCCGGGTGGCCGAGACCGCGCTGCTGCTGCGCGCGTTCCTAGAGAGCCTCGGCTTCGTCGCATTTCTGCGCACCACCGGCGGCAAGGGCCTACACGTCGTCGTGCCGATCAAGCGCCGCGGCGGCTGGGACGAGGTGAAGTCGTTCACGCGCAGCATCGCGCAGCGGCTGGTGAAGGAAGCGCCCCGCCAATTCACCGCGGAGATTTCGAAAGCGAAGCGCGCGGGCAAGATCCTGATCGACTATTTGCGCAATCAGCGCGACGCGACGGCGATCGCTTCGTACTCGCCGCGCGCTCGCCCCGGCGCGAACGTCGCGATGCCGCTCGCGTGGGACGAGCTCGACGTGAACGGGAAGCAGCCGCCTACTTGGAGCGTGCGTGAGGCACCGCGCAGGCTCGAGCAACCGGATCCTTGGGCGTCATTCGAAGCATCGCGGCGCCCGCTCACCAAGAAGATCCGGGAGCTCGTCGGCGTCGAGTGACGCTCGTGGAAGCGCCAAGAACGGCGCTGCTAGCGGCGCGCGCGGGGCGGGGCTCGCCGCTTGCCGGCCGATTGCTTCGCACCGGACTCGCGAAGTCGCTGTTGAATCAAAGCGAGGAGGTCGATCACTTCGCCGCCCGCGTCCGCCGTTTCTTCGCGCGTACCCCCACCTTCGGTCGCCGCCTCTTGCTTCGGGGTTTCCGGCGCCTCCACGACGTCCTCACCTCGCGCGAGCTTCTTGCGCGCGAGCGCGAGCAAATCCTCGCTGCTCGAATCGGAGAGCTCCCGCTCGGCGATGCCGCGCTGCTCGAGCTTCGAGATCGCCCGCGTGAGCGTCGCGACCCGCTTAGGATCCGCTTTTGCTGGAGCCGGAATCCCCATCTTGCTGGGATCGCGCAGCTCGTCGAAATGGCGGAGCGTCTCGGCGCGCAGGATGCCGTCGTCCGCGAAGATCGCGACCGCGTAGGCCTTGCCTCGCATCACGAAGCTCGCGATCGCGGCTCGCTGCGTGGATTCCATCACCTCCGCGAGCAGCAGGTACGCCTTGCTCTGCTCGCCGCCCGGTACCAGCACGTAGGGCCGCTCGAAAAATGCGGGAGGAATCGACCCGCGCTCGACGAAGCGCGTGAGCTCGATGTCGCGCGAGCGCCGCGGCGCGAGCCGCTCGAGCTCTTCTTCGCTGACAACGACGAGCTTCCCGTCGGCTTCGTAGCCACGCTCGATCTCGCTGTCGTCGAGCGGCTTCTCGTGGCTCGGACACACGTACTCGCGCGCGAGCGGCGCGCCGCCCGGGCCGAGCATGCGCAGCGGGACGCCGCTGCTGCGCGTCGCCGGGTAAAGCTCGATCGGAATCGTGACCAGCCGAACGTGAGGCTCCCCGACCAGAGGCCGCGGGCGCGCTCCGAGTCGGTCGGTCGCGCGTCCGCCGCCGGCCCCGAGGAGGCCCGCGCCCGATCCCGCGCGCGGCGAGCGCTCGCGCCCGGCACGCGCGCCTTCGCGGCACGCTTACGCGGCACGGCGCTTCCTCGCCGCCTGCACGCTGCGCTTCAGTGCGGTGGACAAGTCCGACACCGGCTTCGGCAGCGCCTCACGCACTGCGGGCGGTCGCCGTCCCTTCGCTTTCGCGCGCACCAGCGCGAGCACCCGCTCGCGATATTCGTCGCGCAGCTCACTTGGATCGAACGGCGCATCGAGCGCGGCGACGAGCTGCTCGGCGAGCGCGCGCTCGCCTGCGCTCGCTGGCTTCCCTTCCGGTGCAGAGAGCTTCGCTGCGGGCAGCACTTCTTCCGCCGGCAGCAGCGCGATCAACGCGAGGTGCCGATCGTGCGCAGCGAGCGCACCGAAGTAGCGGCGCCCACGCATCGCCCAGCGCGCGATGCCCCGCAAATTGCCGTCGCGCAGCGCTTCGACGAGCGCGCCGTAATCACTCGCAGCGCCGTCGGGGCCGAGAAAGTACGGGCGGGCGTACCAGCCGATGTCGACGGCGTCGGCTGGAACGAAGCGGGTGATCTCGATCGTCCGTGTCGGCTTCGGGGCGAGCGAATCGAGCTCGCGCTCGTCCACCACGACGAAGGTTCCAGGCTCGAGCTCGACGCCGCGGCGGATGTCTTCCGCCTCGACTGTTTCGCCGCTCTGCGGATCGATCATGCGCTGCTGTACCGGCGTCTTGTCTTGCGCGTGAATCAGCCGGAAGTGAATGTCGGAATCTCGAGCGCCGGCATAGAGCTTGACGGGGATGCGCTGGTTGCCGAGCTCGAGCGTCGCCTTCCAGATCGCCCGCGCGCTCACGATCGCCTCGCGCGGGCTCGATTTCTGGACTTCGGTGTGCAGCGCGGGCAGACGAGCGCCTCACCCGTCGCGGCTGTGACGATGCAGAACGCACAAACCGCTCCATCGCAATCCGCGCAGTAGCGCTCCAGCACGAGGTGATGTGCCTGCAGACAGTGGCTGCAGGTCTGCAGGCCGGACCAGCGAACGGGGGCGGAGGGGGGCACGCATGGGTCTAGTGCAACGGCCATGCCGCGTCGGAAGAGGGACCGACGGAAGTCGCGCGCGTCCCGTTCAGCCTGTCGCGACCGCACGATTTTCCTTGTGTTCGATCGTGTGCGGGTGGACACCAATAGTGGGAAGGCGTCTGGAAGCGGGCGCGCCCCGATGAGGAGGCTCCATGGCTGACACGATTCGGAAGATCGAGTACTCGGCGCTCACCGTTCCCGACAAAGCTGGGGAAGGGCATCGCGTGATCGCTGCGCTCGCAGTCGAGGGCGTCGATCTGCGCGCGTTCTGTGGCTTCCCGGTCGGCGATGGCAAGGCGCAGATCGACATCGTTCCTAGCGATGCGAGGGCGTTCGCCGCGGCGGCGGAGAAGCTGAAGCTCCGTCCCCGAAAGGCGAAGTCGGCTTTCTTGGTGGAGGGCGATGACCGCCCGGGAGCGGTCGCGTCGGTGCTCGGGCGTCTCGCGAAGGAGAAGATTGCGGTGACTGCTGCGCAGGCCGTCTCCGCGGGCGCGGGCCGCTGGGGGATGATCCTTTGGGTGAAGCCAGCGAAGGTGGACCAGGCTGCGCGCGCTCTCGGAGTGTGATCGGCGCTCTGCGCGGGAGTTCCGCGCGCACGCGTGGCGATTGCCCACAGCGCCTGGCCGCGCGAAAACTTCGCGGAACAGTCGAGCTCTTCACGCCAGCGGGCTGCACTCTTTTGAGGCAAGGAAGGACAGAGCATGGGAGAAGGGACGGGCGTTCGGGATTTTCGCGTCGGCGATTGCGTGATCTACTGCGTGAAGAAGAACACGCCGCATCCCGGGCGAAGAGCGCGGGCGGTGTCTCCGAGCGCGCGCGGCGAGTACTACAGCTACTCCGTCGACAAACAGTGGATCGTCAGGCAGCTGCGCGACGACGGACGGCTCGTGCTGGAAACGCGACGAGGCAAACAGCGTGTGATCTCGAGCGACGATCCCGCGTTGCGCCACGCGTCCCTGTGGGAACGCTGGCGACTTCGCGACCGGTTCCCCAATCCGCAACGCTCGCTCGAAAATTCGCGTTGAGATCGATTGACTTCGTCGCAGTGCGCGGACTAAAACGATCTCACCCCCATGGCCAGTTCGTCAGCACTCGACGAGAGCGCGCGGCGCGAGATCGCCGACCTCGTGCTCGTGCATCAGCTGCTGGTGCGGCGCGTCGAGCGCCTGCGAGCGTCGCGCGCTGCCGCGACGACGCTCGGCGCAGAAGAAAAAGCGGTCCGTTGCGAGCACCTGACGCAACTGCTCGACAACCGCATCCGGCTGGCCGCGCAGCAGTTGGCGCAAGGCGCAGCGCCGCCGGTTCGCGTAGAGCCGGGCCAGCTAGAAGGTCGGGCGCGAGAGGCCTGAGCGCGGCGCGGATTCGCTCGCTTGCGGGCGCGTTCAGCTCCGAGCGGGCCGCGCTTCGATGCGGAAGAACCAGATGTCATTAGGGGATTCGCTCGGCGCGGCCGCCAGCGGCTCCGGTGCAACCCAGTCCCTCGCCATTTCCTCGAGCTGCGAGCGGAGCGCGGCCGTGAGCTCCGGATCCGTCACGCGAACCGCTTGCCGCTCGTAACGTTTTCCGTCGATCCGCAGAACCACGCGGCCGTCGAGCAGCGCGTCCTGGTGCCAGTGCTTGAGCAGGTAGATCAGGTGGAGCACGTGGCGTTGGCTTCCCGAGAACCGGCCCCACATGAAGCCGAGGTCGCACGGCACGTAGAGCTGATTCTCGTGCACCATCAGCCCGACGTACCTCGAGGTGGGAGGGTCGACGAGCTGCAGCTCGATCGGCGCCATCGCCGCACATTCTCCGTTCGAGCAGCTGCCCCGGTCGCCGAGGATCGCCGGCCAATCGGTGTCGGCTGCGCGCACGAGCTCGCCCGCGCGCAGTGGCCCACCGGGAATGATGTCGTTCAGCGGCCCGTCCGAGCGCCGCTGCGCGACGAGCAGCGAAACCACGCCCAGCAAGATCAGGCCCCCGATCGCGAGCGCGACTCGGCCCAGCCATCGTCTGGCGCGCGGTCGAGTCGTGGTGGATGCGGTCATGCCTACCTCCGTGACGGCGCTGCGCGCCAGCGCGCGCCCGGGCTACGCGGGAGAACGTCGCAAGTTCGCGCATTGACGCGCGCCCGAGTGCGCACGCCGCTGCCGGGCGCTAACCGGCGAAGGGGAAGCCTCTTCGCAGCGTGGCAGACGATGCGGTACCGGAATCCGGTCCATCCTGATTGGAAACACCTGGTGGCCGCTGTTCGCGCTGGTGGGTTGGGCGTATCGCGAAGGCGCGAAGCCCGCACACGCGTACCTGCACCAGATGGGGCTCTGGGACCTCGAGCCCGGCGCCGGCGGTCTCGAACGCGTTCCGACGCTGCTCGTGTCCGCCTATCGCGAGCTCGTCGCGAGCGGCGCCGCTGCCGCGGGGCGCTCGCGCGCGGCGCGGCGCTGGTCTCCGAGACAGTCGCCGATTCGGGAGCTCCCTAATACCTGAGAGCCGGCTCGCGAGCTTCTGAGGCGCTCACTTCCATGGACGGCGCGCGCGGCGGAAGCGGCGCCAGGCGCGCGGCAGCTCCTCGCGCGCCCGAGCAGTGCGCTGCGCATTCCAGCCGGAGACGAACGCCGCGCTGGCGAGGTCTGCGTGCTGGCTCTCGAGCATCGTGCGGGCAGCGGCCGCATCGGTCGCAGCTCCGAGGAGATCTTGGAGCTCCGCAGCCCGCCGCGCATAGCGCTTCGCGCGCTGTGCCGGCAGCAGATTCGAGAGCAGCTCCGTCGCGTAGCGCGCGCCCTTCACGCGGATGCGAAGCGCATGGCGCCCGGCCTCATCGAGCGACGCGAAGCCGCGACCGGCCTTGCTCGCCCAGCGGTCGCAGCGCTCGACGAGATCGCGCGCGAGATCCGAGGCCGGCCGAGCCAGGTCTGCGGCGCGCTCCGGCGTCCTCCACTCGGCGCCGAACGCGAGCACACCCAGCTCGACCGCGAGCTGGGCAGCCTCTGGCGTCGCGAACAGCCGGCACAGCTCGGCGTGTGCGAGCGAGCGGGCTTCGCTGCTCGTCGCGCGCAATCCGGCGAGCTCCACTTCGCCGCTGGTCTCGCATTCGACGAGCAGCTCGAGGAACACGTCGAGATCGCGCACGGCGCCGAGCGCGCCAGCGACAGTGTCGAGGGCTTCGCGCAGCGCGTCGGCGCGCTCGGCCGGAAGCTCGTCCTCCAGAAGCTTCAGCAGCATGCGCAGGCGACGGATGCCGACGCGCATCTGGTGGACGCCTTCGGTGCTTGCGCCGTCGAGCGCCGCGGCCTGGTTCGCGGTCACGCAGCGCACGCCCTCGACCAGCAGCGCGCCGAACAGCGCGTCGGCCGTCGCGTCGTCCGGGAGCGCGAGCTGTTTCGAGCGCACCGCCTCCGGCCGCGCGTCGTGCAGCGCGAAGAACGCGAGCTCTGTTTTGTCGTGAAGCGCAGGCCGCAGCTCGGGATGCTTGTGGCGCAGCTCCGCGGCCAGCCGGAAGAGCGCGCCGGGCTCTCCGTCGAGCAGCTCGAGCTCGAGCTGAGAGATCGGGAAGCTGCCAGCCGAGCTGCGCGCTTCGCCGACGTCACAGGCGACTTCGATGCGCGAGCCTTCGAACGTCGTGCGGCGCAGCACGCGCGTGAACTCGGTCTCGAGCAACGGAAACAGCGCGCGCTCTCCGCAGAGCGCATCGATGCGCGCGACGAGCTCGAAGTCGGCGATCCGTGCGAGATCCGGCTCAGGGGCAGCGAGCTCCGCCTCGAGCTCGAGGCGCTCGAAGAGACCCGCGGTCGGGGCGCTGCGCCGCTTCAGCGTCTGCAGGTAGCGCTTGCCGTCCTGGCGCACGCGCAGCGCGATCCCTGCGCGCCACAGTGCGCCGTGGTCGGTATCGAAGTAGAGGCTGCGCAGGCGCCGCGTCTTCGCGCGCCCCGTGAGCGCGCCGCTGCCGCTCGCGATCGGCTCGATCACGCTCGGCGGAGCTTCGAGCGCGAGCTCGACCTCGCGCGGACGCGTCTCGGCGCGCCTCTTCGAAGTAGTGCGCATTGCGGCGAGCGTAGAGGAGCCCGATGCATTCGGCGCGCCGAGCGCTTTGGAGGCGAACGGCGAGCTGCGTGGAGCGCGGCGCGAGCCTAATCACTCGCGCCGCGCTCTCTCACGGGCGCCCTACATCTCGTAGCTGAGTCGCAGATACGCCTGCTGCGGAGATGCGTCGTAAGTGGTCGGATCGAAGTTGTTGAGGCCGCAGCTCACGCAGCCCGGCGGCTTGGTGCCGAACAAGTTGTTGATGCCGAGTGTGAGGCCCGCCGTGCCCTTCCAGAATTCCGGCGACCACGTCACCTGCAAGTCGTTGTAGACCCTGCCGTCCAGCTCGTTGCCGCCTTGGCTCTCGGTGACGCCCTTGATGTACCGGGTCGTGAAGGCGCCCGACCAAGCGCCGAGCGTCCAGTCGGCGATCAGCGCGAACTTCCACTCGGGGTAAGCCTGATCGGGGCTGCCGCGCTCGGTGCCTTCGCGCGGAATGCTGGTCGAGCCCACGGTCGCGGGCACGATCTCGGTGTACTCGGTGAGGATCACGTTCACCCAATCGATGCCGAAGCTGCCGAAGGACGTCTCCGGGCTGCGCCAGCCGAGCGTGATGTCGAGCCCCTTCGTGTCGATCGCGCCGATGTTTTGCAGCAGCCCGCTGATCTGCGCGATTGCACCCGAGGCGGTACGCGAGATCGCGGCACAGCTGAACGCGTCGTTCGTCTCTGCGCAGCGGCCGAGCAGCGTGTCCGCTCCGATCGGCTGCACCGCCTGCTTCATGCGGATGTCGTAATAATTGATCTCGAAATCGACGCCCTCGGCCCAGGCTGCCCCCGCCGCCCAGCTCGGGCTGTACGCGAGGCCGAGCACGTAGCCCTTGGAAGTCTCGGGCTCGAGCGAGCTGTTGCCGCCGGTGACGACCGAGAGCTGCGGATTCAGCTGCGCGTAAGAGCCGTTCGCGGGCACGCCGTTCGCGATGCAGTTCGCCTGCACCGTCGCCGACGCGACCGGACCGCCCGCGAGTCCTAACATGTCGGAGCACGGGTCGGTCAGCTCCTGATCGAAGCGGGATGGCGTGCCGAACAGCTCGCCAATGCCCGGAGCGCGCAAACCCTCCGACCACGAGCCGCGCAGCGAGAGGTCCTCCATCGGCCGCCAGAGGCCTCCGACCTTGAACGTGGTCTCGCTGCCGAATGTCGAGTAGTCGGACCAGCGCATCGCGACGTTCGCCTCCAGACTGCGGATGGCCGTCATGTCCTTCAGCAGCGGCGCGTTCAGCTCGAGGTAGAACTCGTCGACGTTGAACTGTCCCGAGCTCGGCTGCGCGGGGATGTCGGAGCCGAAGCCCGCGGCGACGATCGCGTCTGGCTGGAAGGAGCCCTCCTGATCGCGGTGCTCGTAGCCGACAGCGAAGCCGAGCGGGCCGGCCGGCAGCTCGACGACCTCACCCGACAAGTTCAGCGTGAGATCTCCGAGGCGCTGCTTGCTCGAGTCGTGCTGCACGAATGTGATGAAATCGACCTGAGCCTGATCGATCGACCCGACTCCACCGAAGAAGTTGACTGGCACGCAGCCAGTCGGGCTGCCGGTGCATTGACTCACCGGCCCGAGCCCCTGCGCCAGGTTCAGCGCGTTCACGTTTCCGTGCATGATCTGATCGGCTTCGTTGCGTGACCAGACGCCGTTCACGTCCCAGTAGAGCTCACGTCCGGCCAGCTCGAACGAGCCGTCGAACGTGCCGCCGATGTACCAGGTGTCGACGGTCTGAGAAAAGCGCCGCGGACCCGCTTCGATGAAGCGCCGGCCGATGAAGTTG
>Ga0187894_10001915_pt1 | contig 25842 bp, 24 predicted proteins | sample GBC1701081metaG_FD_136650 | JGI IMG/M metagenome (GOLD analysis project Ga0187894, IMG submission 136650) | White microbial mat communities from a lava cave in the Kipuka Kanohina Cave System on the Island of Hawaii, USA - GBC170108-1 metaG ... | reverse complement strand
GTTAGATGGGCGAGTCGGCGCATCACGCATGGCTGCGAGGAATCAGTTCTGCGAGCGGCCTGGGCTCCCGAGTTTGCGCGCGGGAATTCGCTGCGAGTCGAACCCTCCCCGCAGAATCTTGCGCCGAGCTCGCCTGGCTGGACTTGGCGCGACAGATCAATCGGCGCGACTCGACCGCGCTCTTTCCGCTCCAGGTGTTTGACTTCCGCGGCCGAGAGATCCGCGACGACGCGAATCAACGCACCTCGGGCGACCGGTAATCCTCCGGGGCCTGGCAGCCAGCCAGCCCTGCCTTGCCGAACCCGATGTCACCGTTTCGCCGGCCGAGCCGTATCTCGCTCCATGCAGCACGCGATGCGCGGCCACGCAACGTTGATGAACGGCGTCTCAGGCCAGAGAGCGCTCGGCGAAGGAAAGGAACACTTGCGAACAATGGGCGCGATGACGGGCGCGATCATGATGGGCCACACCAAGGCGCAACGGGTCCCGACGGCTGAATCCGCGCCGTCGGCTTACGCGCCTTAGCGAGGCCCTCCGTGCGGGGCGCTCTTGCAGCGTGGAGTCGCCGGCGGCTCTTGAAGACGCTCACCGGCGGGGCCCTTCTCTCAGGCCTCGAACGCCTCCTCCCGAGTTACGCGTTTGGGGAGGTCGACGCCGCTCGCGGCCGGCCGCTGGCGAGCGCTGGCGAGATCGACCTCCGCATTCGCCGCGAAGCGCTCGCGATCGGCGGAGAGAGGGGGTCGGTCACAGCCGTCAATGGGTCGCTCCCCGGGCCGCTGGTGCGTCTCCGGGAAGGGGAGACGGCGACGCTGCGCGTGACGAACGAACTCGGCGAGCACAGCTCCATCCATTGGCATGGCGTGCTCGTCCCCGCCGATATGGATGGCGTCCCCGGCGTCAGCTTCTCGGGGATTCGGCCCGGCGAGACCTTCACCTATCGCTATCGGGTCGAGCAGAGCGGCACGTACTGGTATCACAGCCACTCCGGGCTTCAGGAGCAGTCCGGCGTCTACGGCCCGCTCATCATCGATCCCCGCGACCCGGAGCCCTTCGCCTACGAGCGCGATTACGTCGTTCTCCTCTCAGACTGGACCTTCGAGGATCCGTACGCGCTGCTTCACGATCTGAAGAGCCGCCCGGGTTACGACAACTTCCAGCGGCGGACGCTCGGCGATCTCCCCCGAGACATCTCCGCGCGCGGGTGGCGCGCCGCGCTTTCCGATCGCCGCGAGTGGGCGTCGATGCGGATGGATCCCACCGATTTCGCGGACGTCACTGGTGCTTCCTACGTCAACCTGATGAACGGCCTGCCGAGCGCCGCGAACTGGAGCGGGCTCTTCACGAAGGGCGAGCGGGTGCGGCTCCGCTTCATCAACGGATCGGCGATGACCATCTTCGACGTGCGAATCCCCGGTCTCTCGATGGTCGTCGTTCAAGCCGACGGCCAGAACGTCACGCCGGTTCGTGTGGACGAATTCCGCATCGCGGTGGCGGAGACGTACGACGTGATCGTCGAGCCGAGCGAGATGCGCCCCTTCACGATCTTCGCTGAAACGCTCGACCGCAGTGGCTACGTGCGGGGGACCCTAACACCTCGCCTCGGTCTCGAGGCGGCCCTGCTGGCGCGGCGCCCGCGACCGCTCCGCACGATGGCCGACATGGGCATGGCGATGGGGGAGGGGGATCACGGCGCGATGGCGATGGGCGCCGCCCCGGCCGCGGACGAGGGCACGCCCGCGCCGATGGCGGACCACACCTCGATGGCGCCCACTCTGCCTCCGTCGGAGGCCGCCCACGCAGGACACGGCGCGGCGCCAGCGGTCAGTCCGGTACCGACGACGGGCACGCCGCAGCCGATAAGCACTCACGGGCCGGATCGACACGGACCGGGCAACGCGATGATCGCCGAGCAGCCGCGCAGCCGGCTCCACGAGCCTGGAGCGGGGCTCGAGGACACGGGAACGCGCGTCCTCCTCTACACCGATCTGCGCAGCACGACGCCGAACGACCCGCGCGAGGTAAGCCGCGAGCTCGAGCTCCACCTGACGGGGAACATGGAGCGCTACATGTGGTCCTTCGACGGCGTGAAGTACGCCGAGGTCCCGGGACCAATCCCCTTCCACCTGGGTGAGCGTCTTCGACTCGTCCTCGTGAACGACACGATGATGGAGCATCCGATCCACCTACACGGGATGTGGATGCAGCTCGAGAACGGTGCCGGCGAATTTCTCCCGCGTAAGCACACTGTGAACGTGAAGCCGGCTGAGCGTCTCAGCGTGCTGATCGACGCCGACGCGCCCGGCAGCTGGGCCTTCCACTGCCATCTCCTCTACCACATGCATCTCGGGATGTTTCGCGTCGTCTCGGTCGCGCCGCACAGCCGAGCTGACGGATGACCTCGAGAGCGCGCGTCCTCCGCTGTGCGCGCCTGATCCTCTGCGCGATGGCTGCGTCGCTCGCGCCCGAGTCTTCTCGTGCGGGCGAGGGGAGTGAGATCTTCACGAGCTTCGTCGTCGATCAGCTCGAGCACCGCTGGCAAGAGGGCGCGAACCTCGCGCGCTGGGACGTCGAGGGCTGGCTCGGCGGCGACACGAATCGCCTCTGGGTCCGGTCGGAAGGCGAGAGCCGCTCGTCCGGCGCGCGCGGCGGCGACGTCGAGCTGCAACTCTTCTACGGGCGACACGTGGCGCCGTTCTGGGATCTGCTGGTCGGCGTGCGCGAGGACATCGTTCACGGCGCCGGTCGCAATCGCGAGCGGACGCTCGCGGTGCTGAGCGCCGAGGGTCTCGCTCCCTACCGAATCGAGCTCGAGCCGTCTCTGTTCGTGAGCGACGACGGAGACGTTTCTGCGCGTGTCACCGCGACCACTGATTGGTTTCTCACGCAGCGACTCATCGTGCAGCCGCGCTTCGAGATCAACGCGGCCGCGAGCGACGCGGCCAGCTTCGGCGTGCGGAGCGGCCTCAATGACGTCGAGCTCGGTCTGCGCTTCCGGTACGAGATTCGCCGCGAGCTGGCGCCCTACCTCGGCATGAGCTGGGTTCGGCGCGTGGGCGACACAGCGGACCTCGCGCGCGCTCGCGGCGAGCAGGCGAGCGACGTAGCGATCGTCGTCGGAGTTCGTCTCTGGCTTTGACCGGGGCGCGCGCACCCGATTGTTACGACCCAGCGCGCTCGCCCGTCGCGTGCGGGGCCGGCGCGAATCGGGCAACGGCGTCGCTGAGCATGCGCTCGACGCACCAGCGCGCGTAGCGCGCTCCGAAGAGTCGACCCAGCCAGCGTGAACGTCCTCCGCGAGGAAGGTCGTAGTCGATGAAGATTCGAAGCTTCGCGTTCAGGCCGGCGGGTGTGATCTCGAACCCCATGCGGTAGCCGGCGACTACGAGGAGCCCGGGCGTCCCGATCGTCTGCCAGACCTTTCGGGTCGGTGAAATCCGCTCGACGACGGCCTCCTCGACTGCGAGCGGGATGCCTAGCACGCGGCCGTCGAGACGGATTCGCGAGCCGACCGCTCGGCCGCCTGCGGTATCGAAACGGAGATCCATGCGTGAACCGAGCATGATCCAGGAAGGCTCGGCCATGTGGGCGGAGAGGCGTCGATGATCGTCGAGCTCGTCGAAGATGACTTCCGCAGGAGCCGCCACCACGGCCTCGGATTCGTAGCGGTACGGATACGCGGTCCGGCTCAACGGGGCACTCCTTGCTGCTGTTACGGGCTGCCACCCAAGTAGTGACTTGGCAGCTAGTGATGGTCGTAAAAGCCGACGCCGCGGATGTCATTCCAGCGCGTCGTCAAGTGGCAGCGATAACACTCGGTGACGTTCGCGTGCTCCTGGCGCGCGACTCGGGCCGAGACCATCTCGAAGTGCTCCATGTAGTGACTCGGCGGCGGCGCATGGCACTGTGCGCAGTCGCGCGACTTGGCGCTCGGGTGGCGATAGGCAGCGATCGTCCAGCTCCCGATGACGTGGCAGGAGGCGCAGTCGCGCCCAAGCAGCTCGGCATGGGGATCCTGGCGCTCGTGGCAACGCATGCAGTCGAGATCCTGCGCGCGAGGCACGGCGCCCGTCGGAGCGGCGCGCCCGACGACGCCGGCAAACTGCTGGTGATCCATCGGGCCGAGAAGGGCCGCGGCGCCGGCGTGCTCGATGTGACAGCCCGCGCACTCTCCCACGTTCGCGTGGAAAGCCGTCGTCTGCCGTTCGACGAGTGCGCCGTTCAGCGCGTGACACGTAATGCACGAGCCCGCCTCGACACCGCGAAGAGGCGTGTGGCACGCGGCGCAGTCCGCCGACAGCGACGCGTGCGAGGAGGCGAGGGGGCCCGGCGCCGCCTGCTGCTGCACGAAACGCCACGCGCGATCGGGCGCTTCCTTCTCACACGCGGCTGAGCTCACGAGGAGGAGAACGAGCACGGCGCTTTGCGGTCTCATAGCCAGCGAAGCCCGAGCGTGAGCTCGACAGCGACGTGTGCGGCGAGCAGCAGGTAGAGTGCCGCCGAGAGCGCGATGTGGAAGCGCAGCCAGCGCGTGAACCAGCGCTTGAAGATCTCCTGCGTGCGAACGGCGTGCTCGACGTCCGAGAGCGCCTCGGAGATCTGCAACGCGCGCAGCGCGGGCGAAGGCGCCGCGGTCGAGGCCGGCACACGCGAGAAGAGCATGCGCCCGAGGAGCCCGCAAATCGGGCTCGCGAGAGGCGTGAGGAGCGCGGCGTCTCCAGAGCGCAGAGTGACTGCGAGCTGGTCGTACTCTGCACGCAATCCCTCACGCATTATTCGTCGCTCGTGCTCCTCCTCCCCGATCATGCGAAGCAGATAGCGACCGACGAAGCCGCTGAGCGCGACTGTCAACACGACGGTCGTCAGCGCGATGCCGAGCGGGCTCGCGAAGCGATGGCCCGTGTGAACGAGCGCGACGATCGGGCCCAGGATTCCCGCGTAGATGTGCCAGGCGAGCAGCGTGCGCAGCGGAACACGAGCGGTCACGCGTTTGCGGAGAGCGGGTACGCGCTTCACGACGAGGTATGCGAGCGGGACGAGCATCAACAGCGCCGCGGCGATGCCGAGCGAGCTTCCCGTGAGGCTGCCTGGGAAGCGCGGCGATCGGTGGACCAGGAACCCGAGCCAAAGCAGCAGCATGAGCGCCGTGAGTCCGCCGACGACTACTCGCTCTCGCTCGCGCACGGGCTACGCCTCGACCGCGATGTTCGCAGTCGCGCGCGCCTGACAAGCGAGGATCAGCCCGGCGGCGCGGTCCTCTGCGTCGAGGCCGTCGTCCACTTCCATGGAGACTTCGCCCGAGGTCAGTTTCACCTTGCAGCTTCCACATGTGCCCGATCGGCACGACCAGTCGATCTCGACGCCGATCGATTCCGCCGCTTCGAGCACGGTCCGATCGGCCGGCAGCGGCGCAGATTTCTGAGATCGCGTGAAGGCCACCGTCGGGAGTACGGCCACCGGAGTGGGCGCGCGCTCCACGCGAGGCAGCGAGGGCGGTGGCGGTCCGAACGCCTCGAAGCGAATTCGCTCTCGCGGGACACCGAGCTCGAGAAGGAATGCGCGAGTGGCGTCCATCATTGGCGTCGGGCCGCACAGATGAACGAGCCGGCTCGCGATGTCGGGAACGATCTCCCGCACGAGCGCCGCATCAATGCGCCCGCGCCGCCCAGTCCACGCGCCACTCTCGGTACCGGACGAGACGGCCACGACCTTCAGATTCGAATGCTGGCGCGCGAGTCGTTCGAGCTCGTCGCGAAAAATGAACTCCGTAGCCTGCCGGAAGCAGGCCAGCAGAACGATCTCACCGGGCCAGCCGAGGTCGGTGAGATACCGAATCACGCTCATCAGTGGCGTGATTCCAACGCCGCCCCCGATCATCACGATGCTCGGCGCTTCTTCGCCCGTGAAGGAGAAACGCCCGTAGGGCGCCGAGATGCGGAGCTCGCTGCCCGCGTGAATCGAATCGTGCAGGTAGCGGGAGACGACGCCCTGCGCCTCGCGCTTCACGGTGATCTCGCAATAAGCGCTCTGCGTCGGCGACGAGGCGATCGTGTAGGACCGCTTCGTCGTGCGTGCGGCCGCGCTTTCTTCCGGCACGATCACGTTGAGGTACTGGCCGGGCAGGTACTCGAAGGGGAGCGGGCCCCCGTCGAGCGCGGTGAGACGGAACGTCTTCACGTTCGGCGTCTCGTCGAAGACGCGCGCCACACGGATGCGCACGGAACACGGGTTCTTGCACTCGCCGCACGTTCCCGTCTTTCGAAGCGTCTCGAAGCGCGACGCGCCTGTCCTCGGCTTCGCCCGAGGTGCGAGCATGTTTGCGTCGGCCCGCGGTGGAGCCGGCGGAGGCTCGCTTCGCGGAGCAACGGGCACCGGCGGCGGCTGGGGCGCGGAAGGTGTCGTCGGCGCGGCTGGTGGATCGGGCGCGGCGGGTTGGCTGAGCGCCGCGAGCAGACTCGCTGCACGGCGCATCTTGTGGAAGTACATCGCGATCATCGCGAGCGCGAAGATTGTGAGCAGCACCATCGCGGCGAGGTGAAACCAGCCGAGACCAAACGGGCCCGCGTGGGTGCTGGCTGTTGTTGGGGAGATTGCGAGCTGATCGCGGAACCACGCGAGCGCAACGGCGCGCGGCTCGTCGCCGCGCTCGAGCGCCTTCGTCGCGGCGAGCCCACTCTCGAGCTCGTCGAGCCCGGCGCGCGTCTCCGCGAGCGCCTCCGAGAGCTCGACGGCGTCGCCGACGATCAGCGCTTGATCGAGCCGCTCGATCCCCGTCGCGAGGCGACGCGCACCTTCAGCCCGGCGTTCCTGCGCGCGCGCGATGAGAGCAGTCCGCTCCTCGGCCGAAGCCGTCTCGAGGCGCATCATTTCGGGATAGAGCTGGCGCGGCGGCGGCGCGCCCACGTGTTCCATCATCGACCCCATCCCCCCAGCGCCCGTCGGGCTACCGGGAGTTGAGGACGGAGCAGCGGACGCTCCTGCGCCTGCGGGATGATGGGACTCGTGCTCGCTCTGTGCGCTCTGGGCCAGTGCGGGAGCCGTCATCCACACCGACATCGTGAGGAGAAGGCCGAGCAAGCATGTGCGCCGGTCGAGGGCCGACGTTCCCGGCCGGATCGGGTCCTGATTCACGGGCGCTCCTGCCAATCCACACATTGACTCGTCGTTCGCGCGGGCGAATCCGTCTCCTCCTACGGCTCGGGTGCGACTTCGTGACGCCGGTCGAGCGTCACGTGCGCACGCTCATCCGTAGTCATTCGACGGAGGCTCCGCGTACCCAGCACCCGGCAGTATCGAAGGAGCGCCTGTGTGAGCAGGAAGCGCGGGCGCAAGAAGCGAGACGGGCGGCGAGCTGCACGCGGGCGCCGTCCTCGGGCTCGGCGCGGTGTGCGCTGGGGTTTGGATCCTTCCTCCGCTGGGTTCGTCGCTCCGCCTCGACTATGCCCGCCTTCGCGGAGAAGCTCTCCGACGAGGAGATCTGGGCGACTCTCGCGTTATCAAGAGCCGTTGGCCCGAGTCGATTCGCCGGCGGCAGCCGCGATCGAGACGCTGAACGCTCACCGCGTCACCGCGCGGGAGCTACCGCCGTATTTCGGAACGCGGGCACACCCGCGCCCGCAGGAGGAATCTGAAATGCGGTCACGCATCGTCGCAACAGCCATGTTCAGCCTTTGCCTCTGGTCGTGGAGCGCCGCCGCGCAGCCCGCGCACGGCCCGGCCGACACGGCGTCGATGATCGAGGCGAAGCGCATGGAGATTTGGCACCACACCGAGAAACTGCAGGGGATCAAGGACTCGGCCCAGCTTCAGCGCGAGACAGAGAAGCACTTCGTCATGGTCGAGGAGCTGATGGGCCTAATGCTTGCGCAGCAGCGAGACGCCCTCGCCGCTCCGTCTAGCGCCCCGATGATGATGGAAGGGGAGATGGCAATGCCGGCGCCTTCTGCTCCGATGGCGGGTGGCATGCAAGACGACGCGATGGAGATGCCAGGGGCGAGCGCTCCGGGCGGAGGAATGGGCGGAGGCATGTCGGGCGGGATGGAAGGCGAGATGCCGATGCCCGGCCCGGCGCAATCGGGAATGGGCGGCGGCATGATGGGCGGTATGCACGGTGAACATGGCGGCGCCATGGGCGGCGCGGCCGCGATGCCGAGCGCGTCCGACGCGGCGCAGCGAATCGCGCAGCGTGAGGCGCTCCTCGCCGAGCTGACGCGCCACTCGCAGTACATCGCGAGCCTCACCGATCCGAAGGCCCGCTCGCGCGAGATCGTGCGGCATCAGCAGATGCTCGATCAGCTCCTCGAGCTGATGCGTTAAGTGCCCAACCGAGAGAGACCGACGCCGGAGGAATCCATGGGCGAGCTCGCGACGAGACGTGAAGCGCTCCTCCTCGTGGCCGCCAGTGCAGGCGTCGTCGCGTTAGGGGGCGCAGCCAGCGCGCGCCCGGAGGTGCCGATGGCGATACCCAGCCACGACATGCAGGCGTGCATCGACGAGTGCGAGAAGGCGAAGCGGCTATGTCTGGAGATGACGCGCTACTGCATGGACAGAGGTGGAGTCCACGCCAATTCGGCCCGCCTCGGACTCCTGATCGATTGCGCCGAGGCCTGTCAGGCGACCGCGAACTTCATGCTGCGAGGGTCGGCCGTTCACACGACCCTGTGCGGCGCGTGCGCGGAGATCCGCGATCGCTGTGCCGGTCGTGTGAGGGTCTTCCTGACGACCCGCAGCTTGCGAAGTGCGCGGGGCGGCCGCGTTCATGAGTCCAGCGTCGGCAGCCAAGCGGAGTGCACCAGCTCGCCCGGTCGGTCGCGCCGCTCGTAACCGTGAGCGCCGAACGAATCTCGCAGCGCTTGGATTAAGGCTGCGCTTCCAGGCGAAGTTCGGATGGTGTCGAGCCACGCGAGCGATGCTGACATCGCTGGCACCGGCAACGCACCTCGGACCGCCGCGCTGACGATCCTTCGCCACGCGGGCACGCGCTGCGCGACCTCGGCACGCAGAGGTTCGGCGAGCACGAGCCAGCCTAAATCCATACTGAGTGCAACGAGAATCGCGTCGAGAACGCGAGCGCGGATGATGCAGCCCGCACGCCAAATGCGGGCGACCTCGGCGAGGCTCGTGCCGTAGGCGTGCTCTCGAACCGCCGCGCCGAGCAGCGTGAAGCCCTCGGCATACGCAACGATGCGGGAGGCGTAGAAGGCGCTTCGCACATCGTCGACGCTGACCCCCTCGACCTTGCCGGCAGGTGCCTGGCCGAGGCGCGCTCTCACCCCCGAGCGCGCACCCGGGTCTGCCGAGAGCAAGCGCGCGTCGACGGCTGCGGCCACGACCGGCGCCGCAACGCCGAGCGCCAGTGCCGCCTCGACCGTCCATCGCCCCGTGCCCTTCTGGCCCGCGCGATCGAGCACAGCGTCGACCAGCGATGCGCCGGGAACGCCGGGATCCTCCACGCGATGAATACGCGCCGCGGTCTCCACGAGGAAGCTCTCGAGCTCGGCGCCGTTCCAAGCTTCGAAGATCTCCGCCAGCGCCGCGGGCTCGAGACCGAGCCCGCGCCGCAACAAGAGAGCGGACTCGGCGAGCAGTTGCATGTCGGCGTACTCGATGCCGTTGTGGACCATCTTCACGAAGTGCCCCGCGCCACCGCGGCCGCACCACGCCACGCACGGGCCGCGGTCGCTCGCTGCTGCGATCGCCTCGCAGACGCGCTCGACCTGTGGCCAGCCGCGCACATCGCCTCCGGGCATCAGTGAGGGGCCGCGAAGCGCGCCATCGGCTCCGCCCGAAACGCCCATGCCGAGAAAGCGCCAAGGCCGGGCGCTTGCCTCCGCGCACCGGCGTTCCGTGTCTTGGTAGTGGCTGTTCCCGGCGTCGACGACGACGTCGTCCTGCTCGAGAAAGGGATTCAGCGCACTGAGGAGATCGTCGACTCCAGCGCCCGCGGGCACCAACAAGAAGACTCGGCGCGGGCGGGAGAGGCTCCGCACGAGATCTCCGAGGTCAGAGACCGCGGTGAAGCCTGCTTCGGGGTGTGTCGCCTGGAGGCGCAGCGCGGTCTCGCGCGAGCGGCTGTAGATCGCGACGCGGTAACCGCGGCTCGCGAGGTTGCGCGCGAGGCCGCCGCCCATCACGCCGAGCCCGATCAGACCGACGTCGCAGCTTCCGGAAGTCACGCGCTCTCCTCCGTCGCGAGCTCGATGTCCGTAACAATCGAGACCCGAGCGAGTGCCGTCGCCGGAAGCAGCACGTCGCCCGCGAGGAGGCGAAGGAGTGCGGGTCGCTTCGCTTCTCCGCTGACGACCAACACCGCATGCCGCGCGGTCGCCAGCATGCTGCGCGTCAGCGTGATTCTCTGCGCCGGGGGCTTCGGGCTCGCGCGCACGAAGGCGACGAGCGCGCGCTCGTGCAGTGCGGCGCCAGGGAAGAGCGAAGCCACGTGCCCGTCTGCTCCGAGGCCGAGCAGCACGGCGTCGAGCTTGCCGCCGAAGCGCGCGGCAAGGGCGCCCTCGACGCGCTTCGTCGCGTCCTCGCCGCGTTCGCCGTCGAGGAACAGGGGCAGCAGGTCGCCTGGCGGATCGCCCGCGGAGAGCGCACCCGAGCGATACGCGGTGCCGCGATTCGACGCACCATCCACGAAGGGCACGCAGCGCTCGTCTGTCCAGGTGAGGCGAATGGTCCGCCAAATCGCGCCGAGCCGCTGACGGGCAAGACCGACTGCGGCGAGCGCAGAGCCGCCGGGAATCGCGAGGCTCGGGCTTCCGATCTGCGCGGCCATTGTGGCGAGCGAGTTGGCGAGGATCTCCGCGGCGCGCTCGGCAGGCTCCGATGAGTGGACGAGAGCGATCCGTTCAGCCACGCGACCAGACTCCCTCGCAGCAGCCTCGAAGGAGGCCGTCTGCCTCGGCCGGGCCCCAACTTCCAACGGGGTATCCGAGGAGCGGAGCCGCGCTTCGCCCCGACCAGCCCGCGCGAATCGCGTCGCTCCACGCCCACGCCGCTTCGATCTCGTCGGTGCGCAGGAAAAGCGACGGATCGCCGCGGATCGCGTCGAGCAAGAGACGCTCGTACGCATCCGGTGCTTCGGCGCCGAAGTGCTTGGCGTAGTCGAACTCGAGCGCCGCCGGCGCCATGCGCATCGTCGGGCCAGGCTCCTTCACTCCGAAGGAGAGTGCGATTGCCTCGCGCGGCTGAAGGCGAAGTACGAGCACGTTGGGGCGAACCCGACAGAGGGAGCCGTCGATGACCCGGCTTCTCAGCTCGGCATCACTCATGCCGGTCGGACGATTGAAGAGCTGCAGCGGGGGCAGTCGGAACTGAACGCGCACCTCCGTGAAGCGCTCCGGCATGCGCTTGCCGTGACGCAGGAAGAATGGGACTCCGCTCCAGCGCCAGCTCTCGAGCTGAGCCCGCACCGCCACGTAGGTCTCGGTCTGCGAATCGCGCGCGACTCCCTTCTCCTCGCGATAGCTCGGCAGCGCGCCGCGGTCGCCTGCACCGCGTTGATACTGAGCGCGCACGGACGACCGCGCAGCTTCAGCGGGCTCGGGTCGAACCAGCGAGCGCAGCACCTGCACCTTCTGATCTCGCACGGCTTCGGGATCGAGCGAAGGCGGCGGCTCCATCGCCAGGAGGGCGAGAATCTGAAGCATGTGGTTCTGCACGACGTCGCGCAGCGCGCCCGCCGCGTCGTAATAAGCGCCGCGCTGGCCCGTCATGCCGGCGTCCTCGGCGACGGTGATTTGCACCCACTCCACGTGCTGGCGATTCCAGATCGGCTCGAAGATCGCGTTGTGAAAACGGAAACCAAGCAGGTTCTGCACCGTCTCTTTGGCGAGGTAGTGATCCATTCGAAAGATCTGGCTCTCGTGGAGGTGTTCCTGCAGCACGCGGTTCAAGTGCTGCGCGCTCTGGAGGTCGTGCCCGAACGGCTTCTCGACGAGCATTCGCCGCCACGCCGTGGCTCCGCCGCGCGCATCGAGAAGGCACGCGCGCGCGAGATTTTCGGCGGTGCCCGCGAATAGCTCGGGGGCGAGCGCGAGATAGAAGAGTCGACCCGCACTCCGTTTTCCGGCGAGGAGATCCAGCTCGGGCGCGAGCCGCTCGAGTGAGCTGGGATCGCGCACATCCGCGCGTCGATAGAAGACGTTCGGCGCGAAGCGACCGAGGGTGTCCGCAGAGATGGCGCTCGAAATCTCCGCGCGGTACGACGCATCGTTCCCGTCGCTCCGGCCGGTCGCTACGAGCATCAGTTGCTTGCCCTCACGCGCGAGCTCCGTCGCGATGCGGGCCAACGCAGGGACCAGCTTTTCTCTTGCAAGCTCGCCGCGGCCTCCGAAGACCACGACTTGGACGAGGTCGCGCTGCTCAGACGCCACGGCGTGCCTCGGTTGCCTCAACCGCGAGCGACAGAATTGCTGGAGCGAGGAGCCCGGCGATCCCGATTCGGTTCGTCGCGTGCGGGATCGCATCGGTCGTCACGATCAATCCTGCGCCCGCATCCTCGAGCGCATGCTGTGCGTCGCCTGCGAAGACCGCGTGCACGCCGAGACAGATGGGCGGGGAGAGGCCAGCGGCGCGAAGGTGGCGAACGGCGGCCGACATCGTGCGAGCAGACGAGATGATGTCGTCGACGATTACCGGCGTTCGCCCGCGGTGCCCGTCGACCGTCGGAGCGGAGACTTCGACTTCGCGGTCGCCGCGGCGGATCTTTTCGAGCACGAGATGCGGGGCGCTCGCGCGCCTCGCCACGTCGGCGACCCACTGCTCGCTCTCCGCATCCGGACCGATCAGGAGCGGCCGCTCTACGTGTTCCGCGACCCATCCCCCGAGGGCCGGCGCTGCGTGCACGACTCGGGTCGGGATCGAGTAGATCTCGCCTAGCCCGTGCACGCGGTGAAGGTGCGGATCGATCGTCACGAGCCAATCGAAACGGCTCGACAGCAGGGTGGCGAAGGAGCGCGAGGTCACAGCCTCGCCCGACTGGAAGCGTCGATCCTGGCGCATGTAGGCGAGATAGGGCGCGACGAGCCCGACGCGCATCGCGCCCAGCTCGCGCAGCGCGTCCGCAGCAAAGAGCAGCGGCAGCACCTTCTCGTCGGGACGATCGAGCGTGCAGACGAGCGCGACGCTTCGGCCCACGGACTCGTCATCGACGCGCACGTACGCTTCTCCGTCCGGGAAGCGGCGCGCCGCGAGCACGCCCATCGGCCAGCCGAGCTCCTCCGCGAGTGCCTTGGAGAGAGTCTCGTTCCCAGGCAGCGCGAGGACGAGCGGAGTCATCTGCTGGTGCCGACGCACACGATGTTCGGGTGCGACGCGACGTAGCTACGCGCGTAGTCCAGCTCGCCGGTTGTCTCGGCGTGCAGCTCGAACAGCGGCTGTCCGCGTGCGACCGTATCGCCTAATCGTGCGCACATCAGCGCTCCCGCAGCTTTCGACGAAGGAGCGCCGGCGAGTTTCGCGGCGCGCGCGAGCTGGCGGTTGTCGATCGCGGCGACGGAACCAGATTCGGACGCTTCGATCGTCCAGCGATGGGCAGCGCGCGAGGGCTCCCGCAATCCACCCTGGGCGTCGCAAATCGCGAGGAACTTTCGCAGCGCGCTGCCGTCGGCCAATACCGCCGCTGCCTCTCGCTCTCCCGTGCCTGCCGGGCAGCGGCCCGCTAGCTCGAGCACTGCGCCCGCGAGCGTCGTCGACCGCGCAGCGAGATCGGTCGGGGCATCCGCATCACCGCGAAGCACCGAGAGCACGTCGCGAGCTTCGAGGGCAGGGCCGATGCCGCGTCCGACCGGAGCGACTCCGTCCGAAATGACCGACCGCATCCGGATGCCGAACGCCTTGCCGGTTTCTTCGAGTAGCTGCGCGAGGGCCGCCGCGCTCGCTGCGTCGCGCACCTTCGCGGTCGGACCGACGGGGATGTCGATGACTACGTGCGTTGACCCCGCCGCGACCTTCTTCGAGAGGACCGAGGCCACGAGCTGTCCTTCGCTGTCGATGTCGAGGGCCCGTTCGATTCGGATCAACAAGTCATCGACGGGGCTCAACCCCACCGCTCCGCCCCAGGCAACGCAGCCGCCCTCACGCTCGACGACTCGCCGGATCTGATCGAGGTCGAGATCGACGCAGGTGAGCGCCTCCATCGCATCCGCGGTGCCGGCGGGAGAGGTGATCGCACGGGACGAGGTCTTCGGGATCCAGACGCCGAGCGACGCGACGATCGCGACGACGATCGGGGTCGTGCGATTTCCGGGCAGGCCGCCCACGCAGTGCTTGTCGGCGACGACGGCGCGGGGCCAGTGCAGCTGATCGCCCGCCGAGACCATCGCGCGTGTGAGACCCACGACCTCGCTGCGGCTGAGGCCGCCGGCTGCGAACGCGGTGAGAAGAGCAGCGATCTCGATGTCCGCGTAGCGCCGTGCGGCGACGTCTCGGACGATGCCCGCGAGCTGGTCGTCGCTGAGTGCATGCCCGTAGGTCTTCGCGCGCATCGCTCGCAACGATTCGGCGGGCGGCGCATGGGAGAAGCGCGCGCGTCCTCCTGGCTTCACACCCAGCCGCCCCCAGGCGGCCTCCGAGAGCCCAGCCTCGTCGGCCGAGAGGAGATCGCCATGCACCACATTCAGCGTGGCGACGACCGTCGCGCCGTTCGCTTCGATCCTCACACGCGAGTGCGCCGAGAATCCCTCCGAACGGCAGACGTGACAATCTGCGCGCGTGTAGACCACGGGCTCTTGATGTGTGTCGATTCCGAGACGAACGAGCCGCAGCGGATGGCTTGCCACGTCGCTACTCGAGGGTCCAGGTAGAGCCGTCTCCGGGGACGACCGCGTCCCAGTCGAGCTGCTCGCGCAGCCGCCGCCGAAATGCATCTGCCGCTGCGGGCTCCCCGTGCGTCACGAACACGCGGCGGGGAGAGAGCTCGCTCTTCCGCAGCCAATCGAGCAGCTCGGCGTAGTCGGCATGCGCGGAGAGGCCTTGAATCTGGACGATATTGGCGCGCACCGGCACGTATTGGCCGTGGATCTTCAACTCTTCCGCGCCATCGACGAGCGCTCGCCCGCGCGTACCCGCAGCCTGATAACCCACCATCAGGACGGCGGTCCGCGCATCGGGGAGGAAGCGCCGCAGGTGATGAAGAACGCGGCCACCGTTCGCCATGCCGCTCGCTGACACGATGATCTTCGGCCCCGCGCCGAGATCGAGGGCCTTCGACTCCTCGGCGGTCCGCGTGTAGGTGGCGGCCTTGCACATCGCACGGCACTCAGCCTCGCTGAGCCGATGGTCCTGCTTGTGCCGGCAGAAGAGCTCCGTTGCATCGATGGCCATCGGGCTGTCGAGGAAGATCGGGATCTCGGGGATGCGGTCCGCGAGCCTCAGCTCGGACAGAACGTGGAGCAGGTGCTGGGCACGGCCGACTGCGAAGGCAGGTACGAGGATCGTCCCGCCCTTCGCTGCTGTCTCCGCGACGAGCTGCGCGAGCCCATCGAACACCGCCTCCGCGGGATGGCGCCGATCTCCATACGTGGACTCGACGACGAGAAAGTCCGCGGCCGATAGCGGATCGGGTGGCCGCATGATCGGATCCGCTGGACGGCCGACGTCGCCGGAGAACGCGATGCTCGACGTCGGGGCCTCGAAGCGAATACAGGAGGACCCGAGGATGTGGCCTGCTCGGGAGAACCGCGCGGAGAACCCGGGTGCCGGCTCGAAGTCGTCCCCAAAGTCATGAGTCACGAGAAGGCGAAGACACGCCTCTGCGTCCGCCTCGGTGTAGAGCGGGAGAGCAGGATCATGGCGCGCGAAGCCGTGCCGGTTCGCGTAGCGCGCGGCTTCCTCCTGCAGGTGGCCTGAGTCGGGAAGGAGGACGCGAAGCAGATCGCGCGTTCCGGGCGTGCAGTGCACGCGCCCGCGATAGCCGTCCTTCCAGAGCCGCGGCAGGTAGCCCGTGTGATCGATGTGGGCGTGGGTCAACACGATCGCGTCGAGATCGCTGACGGCGATCGGAGGCGGCGCCCAATTGCGCTCGCGTAGCGCCCGAATGCCTTGGAACAGACCGCAATCGACGAGCACGCGCGCGTCACCTGCCTCGACGAGATATTTCGAGCCAGTGACGGTGCCCGCGGCGCCCAGAAACGAGATGCGCATCGTACGAGCTCCTCGAATCCGGGCGCCCGAGCTGAGAGCGATTACGGAGCCTTCTTCGACTCCCCTTCGTGGAGCTTCGCGAGTTCCTCGTACTCGGCCGCGATCGCGGTGTTTTCAGCGGCGATTTTCTTGCAGTGCGTCTTCATTCGTTCGCGATCCATCATCTTTCCGCCGCTGTAGGCGCGGCTGATGCTCTCGTGGCGGGCCGCTGCGGCGCGCGCCGATGCTGCCTTCGCGCGGTAGTGCTCCGCGAGAGCGGCGTGCGCCGCCGGCGTGTTCGCGCTCTCGACGACGAGCTGTTCGAGCGAGTGCCCCTCGTCCCCGGCGAGAGCGAGGCCCGGCGAAAGAGCGAGAGCTCCGAGCAGAAGCACCATTCCGATCTTGCTGCGCATCATCACCTCCATGTTCTGCGCTGGCGCCCTGACGGCGCCTCGCCGCAGAGCAGGTCAACGAGTGGTACGGCCGAAGGCGGACTTCGTGACGGATACCCGCCGCGAATCCTCACTCGTGCCTTCCAGCCTCGGCGTCGTGGAGCTTCGCAAGCTCCTCGTACTGGGCCGCGATCGCTGCCTCGCGTGTCGAAATCCGCCTGCAGTGGAGGCGACCGGCTCCGGTGCCCTGTTTCCCGCCTCGATAGACACGTCCCAGCGAGCGGTGGCGCGCGGAGGTTGCGCGCGCTTCAGCCGCCTTCGCGCGGTAGTGCTCCGCTAGAGCGGCGTGCGCCGCCGGCTGGTCAGCCATCGCGATCACCACGCTCTCGAGCGCTTCTTCATGCTCGTGCGCCGACACCAGACTGGGCGCCAAGGCGAGGATCGAGATCAACCCGAAAGCCGGGATAAAGCGAGGCATGAGTCCTCCAATCTGATCCGCTCTTACGGGGCTGCAGCCAATCCCGTGACACGTTCCCGCCGGGCCCGCATGCGACACCGAAGAGCGTCGTGCGCGGCAGTTTGGAACCCCATCCGGATGCAGCGGGGGCAGCAATCCCCACCGCGGACGCCGAAAAGCGCCCCCGTTCGATTTCGCGGCGGCACGGCCGGTGCACTCGCGAGCGCCACGTCACCGCGCGAAGGGGCGCCCCGTATGAAGTCTCAGAACCCGCGAACGGCCGAGCACGAAGTTCCCGACGAAACGCTCATGGGGCGATACGTAAATGGCGACGCCGCGGCATTCGACGAGCTGTTCCGGCGCTACGAGCTTCGCGCCTTCGCCTTCTTCGCGAGGCGGACGGGATCTCGGGAACGCGCGGAGGATCTCTACCAGGATCTGTTCCTGCGCATTCATCGAGCGCGCCACGCGTATGACCCGGGGCGCGCATTTGCACCCTGGCTGTTCCAGATCGCGCAGCGCCTGCTCATCGACGATCAACGTCGCGCGTATCGAAGGCACGAGGTCTCTATGGGCGAGACCCTTCCCGAGCAGATCGGCGGCCGTGACATCGTTGCCGATCGCGAGCAGGTCTCCCTTCTCCTCGGTGAGCTCTCGGATGGCGAGCGGTACGTCCTGCTCGCCGCGAAGGGAGAGGGCGCGAGCTACGCGGAGCTGGCTGCGCGGCTCGGGAAGTCTGTCGATGCCGTCAAGAAGATGGCCTCGCGTACGCTGCAGCGCCTTCAGCACGCGGCGCTCGCGGAAATGGCGGGCCCTTCGACCAGCCGCTAGGCAGCGCGCGGCGGGGTCCTAACGGTATGGGGAGCGAACAGACGCCGGCTGATCTCCGGGAGGGCGTTCGCTCCGGAATCGTGAACGCGCTCGAGCGCGACACGGAGCAGCGAGGCGGTCGCACTGCGCGGCTACTCGTCGCCGCTGGAGCGCTCGGAGTTTTCGGCGCTCTTGGCATGATCGAGATGCTCTCCGGTCATCCCTACGGCCACCACCCGTCGTCGCACGTCGTGGTGTTCTCAGCGGTTTGGTCGGGGCTTCTCGTCGTATCCCTCGCGCTCGTGTTCCTGCAGGTGCGCACGCCCTCGCTTCCGCTTGCACGAGCCGCTTGCGTCGGCGTGCTTGGGCTCGGCATTGCCGGCGCATGCAGCGCGCTTTGCCCAGACCAGCACTTCCTCGAGTGGTGGATCACGACGCCCGCCGGGAGCCGAATTCACTCCGTCGGCGGACTTGCCCTGAGCGCACTCTGCTTCGGCGCCGTGTCGACTCTCGTGTTCGGCGCAGCCGCCGCGGCAGCCGCCCTTGGTGGCCGCCAACGCGGACCCGGTCCGCTGCTTCCCGCGGCGATGCTGCTCCTGCTGCTCGCACCCGGCGTCGCGCTTCAGGCCGTGGGCACGTCGCCGGCGGTGTTCGCGGGCTGGCTCGTCGGGGCGGCCGCAGGCGCCTATGCGGGCGTCGCGCTCGCCATCGCAGCGCGGGAGCGCCTCGCTCCGGCCTAGAGCTGCGCGTTTCACAAGGCGCGTGGTCCTCGCTTTGGCATATACCCATACGGGGTATACCGTCCTGCCCATGGACACCGAGACACGAGACCAAGGTCGCACGCGCATTCGTCGCATCGCAGGACAAGTCGGAGCCATCGAGCGCATGATCGAAGAGGATCGCTACTGCGTTGACGTGCTGCTGCAGGTCGCCGCTGCGCGTGCGGCGCTCGACGGGCTCGGCAAGGTCCTGCTGAAGGCCCATGTCGAGCATTGCGTCGCGGACGCTCTCACGTCCGGGCGGCCGAAGGCCCGCAAGCAAAGGATCGCCGAGCTGATGGAAGTCTTCTCGCGCTTCTCTCAGATTGGAGGTCGCTAATGGAGTACGGAGCGGCGCTCACCGATCCGGTGTGCGGGATGACCGTCCAGCCCGAAGGCCCGCACCGGCACGAACACCGCGGCGAGACCTATGCCTTCTGCTCGGCGCGTTGTCTCGAGAAGTTCCGCGCTGAGCCCGCGCGCTACCTGGAGTCGACTTCGCCGCCGGCGTCCGCACCGACTGCCCGCGCGTACACGTGCCCGATGCATCCTGAGATCGTGCGCGACGCGCCAGGTAACTGCCCGATTTGCGGCATGGCGCTCGAACCAGTCAGTGGGGCTACGGACGAGCGAAATCCTGAGCTCGAGGACATGACTCGCCGTTTCTGGGTGAGCCTCGTGCTCACCATTCCGGTGTTCGCGATCGCGATGTCCGAGATGTTGCCCGGCTCGCCGCTCAGCGCTCGCGTGGCGCCCAGCCTTTTGACCTGGATACAGCTCGCGCTCGGAACGCCCGTGGTGCTGTGGGGCGGTTGGCCGTTCTTCGTGCGCGGCTGGGCATCGCTGCGTAGTCGGCGCCTCAACATGTTCACGCTGATCGCGATCGGAACCGGCGCCGCGTGGGGTTACAGCGCGCTTGCCGCAATCGCACCTGCGATCTTTCCGGCTTCGTTCCGGAGTCATCACGGGCAGGTCGCGGTCTACTTCGAGGCCGGCGCGGTGATCGTGACCCTCGTGCTGCTCGGCCAAGTGCTCGAGCTGCGCGCGCGCAGCCAAACAGGCGCCGCGATCCGTGCGCTACTCGGACTTGCCCCCAAGACCGCGCGCCGCGTGAGCCCAGACGGAAGCGAAAGCGACATCCCACTCGAGCACGTGCGGGTCGGCGATCAGCTTCGCGTGCGTCCCGGCGAGAAGATTCCGGTCGATGGCGCCGTCCTCGACGGACAAAGCGCTGTCGACGAGTCGATGATTACGGGAGAGCCGATCCCAGTCGCGAAGGCGACCGGCGACCGCGTGACCGGTGCGACGGTCAACGGCACAGGCGCCCTCCTGATCCGCGCCGAGCGCGTGGGATCCGAAACGCTGCTCGCTCAGATCGTCCAAATGGTCGCGGAGGCGCAACGCAGCCGCGCGCCGATTCAGGGTCTCGCGGACACGGTCGCTGGCTATTTCGTCCCGGGCGTGATCGCGGTCGCGTTGCTCACGATGACGGCCTGGGGGTTCTTGGGTCCCGACCCGCGCATGGCGCACGCGCTCATCAACGCAGTAGCCGTGCTCATCATTGCCTGCCCCTGCGCACTCGGGCTCGCGACTCCGATGTCGATCATGGTCGCTACCGGGAAGGCGGCGACCGTCGGCGTTCTCTTCCGCAACGCTGAGGCGATCGAGCTGCTGCGCGACGTCGACACGATCGTCGTCGACAAGACGGGCACGCTCACCGAGGGCAAGCCGCGCCTCGTGCGCGTCGTGCCTGCGGCTGGCTTCAGCGAGAGCGACGTGCTCTGCCTCGCGGCGACGCTCGAGCGTGCGAGCGAGCACCCGCTCGCGCAGGCGATCGTCAGCGGGGCTGCTGAGCGGGGGATTGCGCTCGAAAGCGTGAAGGCGTTCGACTCGCGCACCGGCCGAGGCGTCGTCGGCGAAGTCGCGGGCCGACCCGTCGGAATCGGGAATCGCCGGCTGATGGATGAGCTCGGCGTCGACCCCGCCTCATTGGAAGCCGCCGCGAACGAAATGCGCGCGGCGGCGCAGACCGTGATGTTCCTCGCGGTCGACGGCCGGCTCGCGGGTCTCGTCGGTGTCGCGGATCCGATCAAGGCGTCAACACCCGAGGCCGTCGAGGGGCTGCGGCGTGAGGGAATGCGCATCGTCGTCCTCACCGGCGATAACCGCGCCACCGCCGAAGCGGTCGCGAAGCAGCTCGGCCTCGATGACGTGCGCGCCGACGTCCTTCCCGATCAGAAGGCCGAGATCGTGAAGCGCCTTCAGGCGGAGGGACGCGTCGTCGCGATGGCCGGTGATGGCGTCAACGACGCGCCCGCGCTCGCGCAGGCGCACGTCGGCATCGCGATGGGCACGGGAACCGACGTCGCGATGCAGAGCGCTGGCGTCACGCTCGTGCGCGGCGACCTGCGCGGGATCCTGCGCGCGCGACACCTGAGCCGCGCGACGATGCGAAACATCCGCGAGAACCTGTTCTTCGCGTTCATCTACAACGCGCTCGGCGTGCCCATCGCGGCTGGCGTTCTCTACCCAGCGCTCGGGCTCCTCCTCAATCCCATGATCGCGGCCGCCGCGATGAGCTCGAGCTCCGTGTCCGTCATTGCGAACGCGCTGCGCCTGCGACGCGTGGAGGTGTGAGATGCCTAATCATTCCTACGTTCCGGCGCTGGGCTTCCATTGGCTCACCCGCTTCTACGATCCGCTGATCGCGCTCTCGCTGCGCGAGAAGACTCTGAAGTCTCGGCTCCTCGATCAAGCGGCGATCGCACCAGGTCACGATGTGCTGGACGTCGGCTGTGGAACCGGCACGCTCGCGATTCTCGCGAAAACGCGCGAGCCCGCGGCCCGGGTCGTCGGGCTCGATGGCGATCCGCGCGTGCTCGAGATCGCACGCGAGAAGATCGCGCGCGCCGGTATCGAGGTGGAGCTACGCGAAGGCCTCGCCGACACGGGAGCTGTCTTCGCGCCGGCGTCGTTCGACCGCATTCTCACGAGCCTCGTGCTCCATCATCTGACGACGGAACAGAAGCGGGCCGCGCTCGCGGCCATGCGGCGCTGGCTGCGCCCAGGAGGGCGGCTCCACGTTCTCGACTTCGGCCCTCAGGACACACCGCTTCTCCGGCTCGTCGCTCGCGGAGTTGGCTGGCTGGATGGTGCTGAGCGACTCCGCGACAACTGGGAGGGACGCCTGCCCACCTTGATGCGCGAGGCGGGTTTCGGTCGTGCCGAAGAGAAAGGCCGCGCCGTCACGCCCTTCGGTGGCGTCTCGTTCTATCGCGCGGAGGCCTGATAACGACGTGAGCGCATTGCGGGTTCCCCGAGCATCGCGATTTGGCGTTGCCATGGGGTAAGGGTAAAGGTCAGTCGAATGCAGTCCGGTGCGAAGCGCAAAACTTGCATCTCGAGCGCGCGTGAGCGCGGGTCGATTGGCTGGGGCATGCGCCTCCGCGCGTTCGGCCTAGTGGTCCTCACCGCCTCTTGGCTCACACCGATCGCCAGTGGCGCTTGCCCAACGAACGCAGGCGGTGCGCACGCTCATGCGGGCGAACACGAAGCGGTCGGCCACGCAGTCGGCGACCCCTCCCATCACGGACCGGCTGGACACTCGCACGCGGGGCGTCACGGCGAGCTCGGCCCTTCAGCGCCCCCCGAGCCGGAGGAGGGGTCGAGTTGTTGCCGCAGCGCGCCTCGGGCGGCCGTGTTGGCTGCGAGCCTTGCGGCTGAAGCAGCTCCTCGCGTCCAGAGCGTGCCCGCCGCTCCCTTTGGTTTCTCGGACTGGGTGCAGTTCACGGCGCGTGTCCCCAAGGCCTTGCTTTCCGCGAGCGAGCGACCGCCGCCTGGCCCATTCGCACGGACACACCGCCCCCTCTTGATCTGACGCCCTCCAGGTTCGACGCCCGAATCGGCGTTTCCCCGTGTAGCGGGATTGGTCTGAACCTGGAGGTGCAATGCGTACGCGTCTTCGTGCGCCCATCGCGGCCGCGCTGGCAATTCTCGCCGGTACTGCCGCCTGGGCCGAGTCACCGGGTCCCTCGATAACCGCCGATGCCGCCGTGCGCGAAGCGCTCAGCGCAAATGTTGATCTGCAGGCGGCGCGGCTTGCAATCGAGAGCGCGCGCGGCGGCTTGCTGCAAGCGGGTCGGCTCGACAATCCCGAGCTCGGCGCTTCTCTAACCGATGACTTCGCCTTCCAATCGGAAGGCGAGCGCAGGGTCTCACTCGGCTTTGCGCAGCGCTTCCCGATCACCGCTCGCCTCGCTCGTGAGAAGGACGTCGCTCGGGGCGACGTGGCGATTGCAGAGGCCGAGGTGCGAGGGTTCGCCCGTACGCTGATCGCCGACGTGCAGCGCGCATTCTTCGCGGTGCGTGCGTTCGATGAGCGGATCGGCGTCGATGCTGACCTGATCGAGGCGGTGCAGCGCGTGGAGGACGCGACCGCGAAGCGGCTCGAAGTCGCGGAAGCTTCGCCCGCGGAGCTGAGCCTGCTCCGCATCGAACGACTCCGCCTCGAGCAGGACTCGATTCGGCTGACGCGGGAGCGAGAGGTCGCGCTGGCGCTGCTCGCTCGTTTATTAGGGCGTCCGTCGCCCGAAGGGCTCGGTCCGACTGGCGACCTCGACCCGGCAGGCGTGCCCCGCTCAGCGGTGCCAGGCGAGCCCACCGCAGACTATGCGAAGCGCCCCGAGCTCGAAGCGGCGCGCGCCGAAATCGAGCGAGCTGAGTCCTCGCGGGCGCTGGCGCGCGCGCAGGTGTGGGAGGACTGGACGGTGGGCCTCGGCTACGAGCGCGAGCGCGACATCCTCCGGGCTCCCATCGGGACGACGACCGATTCATTCGTCTCGCTCGACGTCGCGGTGCCCCTGCCGATCTGGAATCGGCAGCAGGGTCGAATTGCAGCCGCCGATACAGAAAAGCGCCGCGCGGAGCTCGCACGCGCAGGGCTCGAGCTCCGGATTCAGGAAGAGATTCGCGCGGCGCAGGCGCGCGTGCGCGCGTCACGAGCGAGCGTCGAAGCCTACGCGCGAGAGATCCTTCCGGAGTCTGACCGTGCACGCGCCACGTACGAGCGCGGCTACCAGCAGGGGCTGATCGGAATCGCCGATCTGCTGCAAGCACAGCGGCAGTACAACGAGGGGCGCGCACTCTACGTCGAGCTCACGGGCGAGCTGCGCCAAGCCGCGATCGATCTCGAGGCCGCGACGGCCACGAGTCCTCACCTACACGAGTTGCGATACGACGGAGAAGCGCCATGAGATCCGCTGTCCTCATCGCACTGATCGCGGCGGCTTCGCCGCTGCCGGCGTTCGCGCACGAAGGCGAGGACCATGTTGCTGCGCCGGGCAGCGAGTCTGCTCAGGGAGGAGTGACGGGCCCGATCGAAGTCTCCGAGGCGGCACAGCGGAACCTCGGGCTCACTGTCGCAGCGGCAGAGCTCCGGCCGATCGAGACCACGCTGCGCGTGATCGGCGAGATCGCGGCCGACCCCGAGCGTTCGGGCGCCGTCTCGAGCCGCATCTCTGGGCGGGTTTCGGCGCTGCTCACGCAAGAGGGCGAGCGCGTGAAGAAAGGCCAGCCGCTCGTCGAGGTCGAGAGCCGCCAGCTCGGCGACCCGCCGCCGCGTGTCCGATATGCCTCGCCGATCAGCGGAGTTGTTACGGACCGGCACGTCGTCGTCGGCGACAACGTCGATCCGAGTCAGCACCTCTTCGAGGTTGCAGACCTCTCCGAGGTGCTCGCGATCGGCCGCGTGTTCGAGGGCCAGATCGGTCAGGTAGCGGTCGGTCAGAAAGTCCGGGTCGAGGTCCCGAGCTATCCCGGGATGGTTTTCGAGGGCGTCGTCGATCGGCTCGGCGGGACGCTCGAACCGGAAAGCCGCACGCTCAGCGTTTTCGCGCGTGTCCGCAACGCGGAGAGCCGCCTGCGGCCGCACATGCGAGCGTCGCTGAGCCTAATCACGAGCGGCGGCGCGCCGGCCCTCGCGATTCCGAAGAGCGCGGTGCTCGGTGAGAGCGGACAGCTCTTCGCCTTCGTCCAGAGCCAGGACCGCCCGGATCGCTTCGAACGGCGGCCCGTGGTCCTCGGACTCTCGGACGATCGATACGCCGAGGTGATCGATGGGCTCGCTCCCGGGGACCGAGTCGTCGCCGAAGGGAACTACTCACTGCAGTACATGACGCCTGGCGCGGACGAGCGAAACGGCGGCGCCGACAGCGAGGGCGCAACCGGGAAGGGCGCGCACGCCTCTCCGCTTCCTCGGGTGCTCTGGGCACTGGGAGCCGCGGGGGTTGCAGGCGCCGCCCTGATCGGTGTGCGCGCGTGGCGGGCCCACGCGCGCACGATGTCCCGGGTGCGCTAGCGATGCTGAGTCGACTGATCGCGTTCTCGCTGCGCAACCGCCTGTTCGTGGTCGCGGCGTCGCTACTGGTGCTCGTGTACGGCGTCGTCGTCATCCGCGACTTGCCCGTCGATGTCTTCCCGGATCTCAATCGCCCGCTCGTCACGGTCCTCACCGAGGCGCCCGGGCTCGCACCCGAAGAGGTGGAGACGCTCGTCACCTGGCCGCTCGAGACGTCCCTGAACGGCGCTTCGGGCGTGGTGCGCGTTCGCTCGAGCTCGGGAATCGGCCTCTCGATCTTGTATGTCGAGTTCGATTGGGGAATGGACATCTACCGTGCTCGGCAGCTCGTTCAGGAGCGCTTGCAGCTCGCTGCCGAGAAGCTTCCGGCGAACGTCACGCCCGTAATGGGTCCGATCTCGTCGATCATGGGCGAGATCTTGTTGATCGGCGTCTCGAGCGAAGACGGAAAGACGCCGCCGCTCGAGCTGCGCAGCATCGCCGATTGGGTGATCCGCCAGCGTCTTCTCACGATCCCCGGCGTCGCGCAGGTGATTCCGATCGGCGGCGGCGTGAAGCAGTACCAAGTGCTCGCCGACCCCGAGCGCATGGCCGCCTTCGGCGTGAGCCTCGTGGAGGTGAGCGACGCAGCGGCGCGCTCGCAGACGAACACGCCCGGTGGATTTCTGATCGCAGGAAACCGCGAAGCGCTCGTCCGAAACATCGCGCGCACGGCCGACCTCGAGGAAATCCGTGCCACCGTCGTCGCGTCGCGGCAGGGCATTCCCGTTCGGCTCGGCGACGTCGCCGACGTGAGGATCGATCACCAGATCCTGCGCGGCGACGCCGGCGTGAATGGCGAGCCCGCGGTGATCGTCTCGGTGCAGAAGCAGCCGGGCGTCGACACCCTCGAGATGACCCGGCAGGTGAAGAGCGCGCTCGCCGAGATCGAGCACAACCTCCCGAAGG
>Ga0187894_10001914_pt1 | contig 25870 bp, 21 predicted proteins | sample GBC1701081metaG_FD_136650 | JGI IMG/M metagenome (GOLD analysis project Ga0187894, IMG submission 136650) | White microbial mat communities from a lava cave in the Kipuka Kanohina Cave System on the Island of Hawaii, USA - GBC170108-1 metaG ... | reverse complement strand
CATCGTGCGCCAGCCGCAAGTCTTCCTCATGGACGAGCCGCTCTCCAATCTCGACGCCAAATTGCGCCTCACCATGCGGGCCCAGCTCAAGCACATCCAGCGGGAGCTCGAGACCACGACCATCTATGTGACGCATGACCAGATCGAGGCGATGACGCTCGCCGACCGCATCGCAGTCATGAACAAGGGCAAGATCCAGCAGCTCGGCACGCCGGACGAGGTCTATAACAACCCCAACCATCTCTTCGTCGCGGGCTTCATCGGCTCGCCGCCGATGAACCTCATTCCGGGCGCCCTGGAAAACGGTGACTTCGTCGGTCCCGACACGCGGGTCAAAGGCTGCGGCCACGGAACGAGGGCCAATGTCGTCCTGGGTGTCAGGCCCGAAGACATGGAGATCGTCCCAGGCCAGGACGGCCACCTCAAATCCAAGCTCTATTCGCTGGAGCCGACCGGCGATGTGACCCTGGTGACGGCCTGGGCCGGCGAGCAGCTCGTCGTCGCCAAGGGTGCGCGCGTCTTCCGGCAAGAGGTCGACACGCCGATCGCCTTCCGCTTCGGCAAGGACCGCGTGTTCCTGTTCGATGGTGAGAGCGGGAGTCGGATTTAGGCTGCCGTTACCCGTTCCCCTTCTCCCGCGCGCAGCGTGGGAGAAGGTGGCCGAAGGCCGGATGAGGGCTCTTTCTCGAAGTGTACGAGGCTTTCAAAAGCGCCGCGTGTTGCAGGCGAAGAGCCCTCACCCGCCCTTCGGGCACCCTCTCCCATTGCTTCGCAACGGGAGAGGGGAAACGTCGAGAAAAGTTGCCGCTGGCAAGACCTTCAGCGTCACGCTTTGCCGCGTGTCAGGGCCATGATCTCATCAGTGGTCAGCCCCTTTCCCGCGTGACCGCGCAATCTCGCAAAACGACTCGACGGGGATTTCTTACCGGCCCGCATGAGCACGATATTTCCGTTGAGGTCTCGGTGGAACTCCACCCTGCTACCCGCTTTGATCCCTAAAAGATCGCGAATCGCCTTTGGAATGGTCACCTGACCTTTGGCGTTTATGGTCATGCTCATTTGGCGCTCTGGGTCGAGCTCAATACATAGTCTGGATTTCGGCCAGTTCCTTGGCCAGGCCTTGGACGTCGCGATGGGCGACAAGGGTTGAAATCGCCGGCAGGCGGGGCGCGATCAGCGCGCCGACGACGGCGAAGAACTGGTCTTCATCGAGTTCCTCGGCGGGCTTGCCCTGCCCGGCGAAGAGCAGCGCCACGCAGGCAATGGCATAAACGGCGACATTCTGCTCGGCATTTTTGGCGATGACCGACTGATCGCGCGGCTTGCCGGCCCGCGCCACGGGCGCCACATCGACCAGCGCCATGATGGCATGGGCGAGGAAATCGGGTTCCGACCCGTTGAGCCCGGCGCCGATCTCGGCCAGCAAGGTGCGGCGCGCCGCATCGACGCGATGCTCGAGGACGAGGAAAGGCGGCGTGCGGTAGCGGCGCAGGATATGGATGGCGGCGCGGTAGAAATAGGCATTGAACAGCGGATTGACGAGGAAACTGTCGGCCCGGATGGCCTGCGCCACCTCGCTCATGATGCCATGGGTGAAGGGTGACGGCAGCTTGCGCCATTCGGGCGCAAAAAGCGCGATCGAGAGATTGACCGACCAGGTGGTGAGCCGGTCAGCGATGCGGGCAAGCTTCGACACCAAAGCAGCGAGGAGAAAGCCGCCCGGGCGGATATCGGGCGGCACCGGGGCCGAGCCGCCGGGGGTCGACCCCGCGGGCTCGAGCGGGCGGCCCCAATATTCGGCGCCCGACAGCATGCGCAGGAAGAATTGCGCCGTGCGCACGCTGTCGCGGGCGCCCGCGGCGGCGCAGACGGCATGCGAGGCGAGGGTATCCTGGTGTCGCGAAGCAGTGGTCATGGCCTATTTCAGCCTTTCACTGCCCCCATCGTCAAGCCACGCGAAAGATGCTTCTGGATGGCGACCACCAGAAGCAGGACCGGCACGAAGGCGATGAAGGCAACCATGGCAATGGCATTATAGATGACGCCGTCCGAGCCGCCGGTAAAATTCGCGAGAGCCACCGACAGCGTATAGGCGTTCTGCGTCGACGCTATGAGAAGTGTGAACAAAAATTCATTGATGGCGAAGATGACGGCAATGACGCCCGCGGTAATGATGCCCGGCAGGCACATGGGCACGATGATCGACACCAATATGCGCATGTCGGAGGCGCCATCTGTCCTTGCGGCATCCTCGATCTCAGGGGGTATGTCGAGCATATAGGAGCGCACGATCCAGGTGACGAGCGACAGGTTCATCGCCGCATAGATGAGCATCAGCGCCCAGATCGAATCGAGGAGCCCCATGGTCTTGAACAGGAAGAAGATCGGAATGGCGACGATGGCCGGCGCCATCATGCGGGTCGAGAGTATGTAGAAGCCGATATCCTCGCGGAACCGGTATTTGTAGCGGGCCAGCGAATAGGCGGCGGGAATGGCGAGCAAGAGATCGATGACGACGCTGCCGAAAATGGCGAGCAGCGAATTGCGCAAATAGGCGCCCATCGGCCAGGCCGTCCAGATCATGTTCCAGGCATCGAGGCTCAAGGTCGGTATATAGAGCGGGCGCGGCAGGACGATCTCGGTGCGGGGCCTGAGGCCAATGGTCAGGAACCAGATGATCGGCATGATGCAGAACAGCGCCCAGGCGATAAGGATGGCATAACGCAGCGCGAGCGACCCGGCCTGGCTTTTGCGGCGGCGCGCCATGGCTAGTCCTCCCTCCCCGAGCGGAAGAAACGCTTCACGAAGCTCTGGGCGATGATCACGGTCAGCGCCAGCAGCAGCACGGACGCCGCCGAGGCATAGCCGAAATCGAAGCGCTTGAAGCCGGTGCGGTAGATGAAATAGCTCATCGTCTCGGTGGCCCCGCCCGGCGTGCCGCCGGTGATGATGAAGATCGAGGTGAACATGGTCACGATGTCGATCCCACGCAACACTAGTGCGACGGCTATGATGGGCCTAAGCATCGGCAGCGAGACATTCCAGAAGATCTGCGACCAGCGGGCGCCGTCGAGCCGTGCCGCTTCCTCGATCTCGGCATCCTGGCCTTGCAGGGCGGCAACGAAGATGATGAACAGGAACGGCGTCCATTGCCAGACATCGGTGATGATGAGCGAGAGCCGCGCCAGCCAGATGTTCCCTAGGAAATCGAGCGGCCGGTCGATCATGCCGATGCGCATCAGGAGGTCGCTCACCACGCGGCCGTCATTGAAAGCGAGCTTCCAGATGAAGGACACGGCGGACGGCATGAACAGCATCGGCAAGAGGAAGAGGATGCGCCAGCTCTTGATCCAGGGATCGCGGTAGGCAAGGGCGGCGAGGGTCAGCGCGATGACGAATTCGAGAAGCAGCGCGCCCGAGCCCATGATGAAGGTGTTCCACAGGCTCGCCCAGAATTCATGGTCGCCCAGGAGCTTGGTGTAGTTGTCGAGCCCGATGAAGGTCCAGCTGTTGAAGCGGACGCGGAACAGGCTCTGATAGATGGCGTAAAGGCCAGGATAGAAGGTGATCCCGAGAAGGTAAATCACCGCCGGCGCCACGAGCAGATAGGGAAAGGCCTTGCGCTGGAAGGGACTGCGCCTGCGTAAAGGAGAGCGGGCGGCAACTGCCGCCCGTCCCAGATGTGTTGCGATGGCTTCGGCCATATTCTCCAAGTACCCTCATGCTGAGGTGCGAGCGAAGCGAGCCTCGAAGCATCCCTCAGGATAGAGCGAGTCTGTTGCACCAACCCTTCGAGGGCCGCTTCGCGGCCACCTCAGGGTGAGGGTGATAAGCCGAACAAGCCTATCACATTCAGTGCTCACACCGGCGGCGTCTTGCCCTTGCCGACCCAGGTCGCATCCACCACGGCGGCGAATTCGATCGGCGGCGTTCCGGAATAGAAGCCGTTCTTGTCCATGATCTCGCGCCAGGCCTTGACACCGGCATCGAGCGCTTCCTTCGGGCTCGACTGGCCGACGACCGCCTTGTTGATCTCATTGCCGAGCGCCTGCTCCATCTCGAACATGCCGGGCAGACGCGGCGCGCACCAGGCATAATCGAGCTCGGTCGCCCAGACTTCGGCGGGCTGCGAGACCTTGCGCAGATTGGGGTTGGTCAGGACCGAGCGGTAGCCCGGCGCCACGCCATTGGCATTGGCCTCGTTCATCGCCATGATCGAGGCGGTGGTGAGGAAGGCCAGCATCAGGAAAGCGCCTTCCGGATTCTTCGACGAGGCGGTGACGACCGAGGTCGAGCCCGCGATATTGGGCGGCGCGAAACGGCCGCCCTCGACGCGCGGCTCATAGATGGTGATGACATCGCCCACGATCTTGCTCTGGTCGGGACGCGTGGCCTGGGTGCCCGAATCCTGCCAGGAGATGTTGGTGGCGAGCTGGCCGCCGAGCCAGGCGGCGCGGTTCTCGCCCCAGCCCCAGCCGGCGACACCTTCCGGCGCGTTCTTCTTGAGCGCCAGAATGGTTTCGATCGCCTTGACGCCGGCATCGGAATTGAACACCGGCTCCCATTTGTCGTTGAAGAGATCGACGCCGAACTGGGCGGCGAGATGCTCCCAGGTATAGGTCGACCAGAAGCCGCGCGCCGCCATGAAGCCGACGCCCGCCACGCCCTGGTCGGTCTTGTTGAGCTCGGCCGACAGACGGATCAGGTCGTCATAGGTCTTGATCGTGGTCTTGGGGTCGACATCGCCGCCCGTCACTTCCTTGAAGTATTTCGAGCGGACATGGATCTGCTGGATGTCGCAATCGAAGGGAATGCCATAAATCCCCTTGCCGCCCCACATGCCGTAATTGAGCCGGTAGGTATCGTAGAAATCGTCGATCGGCAGCTTCCACTTAGCGACATAGTCGTCGAGCTTCGCGAGGAAGCCCGGGGCCGCGAAGTCGCCGAGCCAGGGCGAGAAGAACTGCAAGGCATCGAAGCTGGCATTGCCGGAAATGAATTCGGCGACCACCTTGTCATAGAGGGAATCATCCGGGATCGGCACCAGCTCGACCGTTATCCCCGACAATTGCTGGAAGGGTTTCAGGCCGTCGGCGGCGGATTCGGCATCGGCGGCACCAATGGCGAACTTCACCGTGGTGCCGGCAAATTCCTTGCGCACCTGCTCCCAGTCGACGGTACGGATCCAGTCCTTGCCGGGATCCCACAATTGCTCGTCATCGGCGAGCTTGTAGAGATCGCGATAATCCTTCTTCACATAGTTGCCGACATTGATCTTGGCGAGCACGCTCGCCGGGTCCGGAAGCTCGGCGGCGAGGCTCCGGCGCACATTGAACAGGCTGACGCCGCCTGTACCCACGAGACCCGCGGCGCCGAAAGCGGTCGCCGACTTCAGCAAGGACCGGCGCGACAGGCGCCCGGCAGATTTGTGCAACATCACTTCTTCTCCTCCCTAATCGGCCAGGTCAGGCCGGATATCATGCTGGCCCTTCAAGAGCCTGGCGCTGAAACATGGTGAAGTCTGGATGACAACGGGCAATGCAGATCGCACATTCTCCTCCCATTCCCGTGCATGACCGGTGATCCGGTGATTTTTGTTCCGTTAGGTTGAGCGTACTAAACTACAATTCACAATGCAAATGTTTCGTATTTGAGAAAGAAGGGAAACTATGCTGCTTTGCAGCAATTATCCGAATGCTCGAAGGCCTGGCCCCTCGATTTCGGCCTATTACAGATCGTTAAATTGGACAGCTCATGGCTACAATCGTATACTTCAGAAACATTTTGTATCTTCCGGCTGCAGAACATAGAGGCGAGACGACTGCATCATGTTAAGCTATTCCCCTGACCGGTGATCCGCCGGAATCAACGCCAATAGGGCCGGAATGCTCGAAAAGACACCCCCTCGCAGAAGCCGATCGGCCGCCGCCGATGTGAGCCCCGGCCGCGTCGCACGCAACCGGATGCGCATCGCCTGGATGTATTATGTCGAAGGCCTGACGCAGAACGAGATCGCCGACAAGCTCGGCATCGGGCGCGTCACCGTGGTGCGCAACATCAATGAAGCGATCCGCCAGCGGGAAGTGAAGATCTGGATCGAAGGCGACGTCTCCGAATGCCTGGAGCTCGAAGGCCAGTTGAAAGAAGCCTTCGGCTTCAAGGAAGCGGTGGTGGTGCCCGAGCCCTCCAATCCGGCGCTCACCACCAAGGCCATCGGCGTCGCGGCCGGCATGTATATCACCGACAACCTCACCGACGACATGTCGATCGGCGTCGGCTGGGGGGCCACTCTTTATGAATCGCTGCAGACGCTGGCGCCACGCCAGCTCGAGAATGTGCAAGTGATCTCGCTTCTGGGCGGCATCGTCCAGGCGCGCCGTTACAACCCGTCGGAATTCGCCTGGCAGGTCGCCCGCATGGTCGGCGCCGACTGTTATCTGCTCGCCGCACCGGCGGTCGTCGATTCGCCCGAGACGCGCGAGACGCTCATCGAGAAATGCGGCCTGAGAGACGTGCTGCGCCGGGCCGAGCGGCTCGACATGGCGGTCCTGAGCTGCGGCACCATGGCGCCCGATTCCACCGCCTTCCGCTTCGACCTTCTCTCCGATGAGGACCGCACCGCGCTGATCCGGCTCGGCGCCGTCGGCGACATATTGTTCAATTTCTATGACCGCTCGGGCCATCTGGTCGATCATCCGATCAACAAAAGGGTGATGTCGATCCCGATCGAGCAGTTGCGCGACGTGCCGAAGCGGATGATCGCGTCGGGCGGCAATGAGAAGGTCGACACGCTCTTGGGCGCCGTCAAGCTCATCGACTGCAATGTGCTGATCACCAATGAGGCGACGGCGCGCGAGATGCTGATCAGAAGGACGTGATGGCGCCATGCTGACCCCGCTCAAGACCGAAGTCCTGAAGGTCGACGATCTCTCCCACGAGGCGCGGCGCTTCCGCACCATCGTCTGGTCGTTCCAGCGCAATCTCGAGCTCCTGTTCAAGGATACGGGGCTTTCGGCCACGGTCGATCACGCCGCCTTGGCCTCCGCCTTCGCGCGCTGGCGGCAGAAGTTCGATGAATCGAAGCATCTCGCCCAAGTGAACCGGCATGACTACGTGATCTATGCGGCGGGCCTCATGCTGCGCGAGCTCATTGTCGCCGCCCCCCTCAAGGCGATCAAGGACGCGGAGCTGCCGGCGCTGCCGGGAAACCTCGATCACGCCTTGGCCCGGTGGCCCGAAGGCTATGCCTATACGAGCTTCTGCCTTTCGGTCGCGGCCGCCATCCTCAAGGAAATGGGCGATGAGGAGCCGGCGCCGGCGCAAGTCACCGACGATCCGGGCTTCTGGAACTCGTTCCGCGAGAACACGCTGGAGAATCCGGAAACCGCCGTCGGCTTCTTCGACCTGGTCTGCGGCGAGGAACCCAACTGGACGGCGCCCGGCGTGCTGTGGCTGCGCAAGGCTTTCGCCCAGCACGGCAAGCTGGTCGAAAAAAAGCCTAAAGCGTGATGCCATCACGCTTTAGGTCTTTAGTTTGCGCATGATCTTCTCGGAAAACCGGCGTCCACTTTTCCGGATCATGCGCTCCGGTTAACGATCCGTATACCGAATCAGTTAGGCTGTTCCTCCAACCTGCGGAGGAGAGTCATGAAGCGGGTCCTTATTTTCGGCGGTGCCTTGCTGACGCTGCTCGCCGCCTTTGTGCTGGCACTGCCCTTCATCATCCCGCATGACTTCATCGCCGGCCAGCTCCGCGAAGCCGTCAAGGCCGAGACCGGCCGAACCCTCACCATCGGCGAGGCGCCGAAGCTCGTCTTCTGGCCCGATTTCGCCGTCACGCTGAAAGATGTCCGGCTCTCCAATCCGCCTGGCTTTTTCGAGGGCCAGGTGGCGCAAATGGACGAATTGCGCATCCGCGTCGAGGTCCGCTCCCTCTTCAACCGCGTCCTCGACATCAAGGAACTGCATCTCATCCGCCCGCAGCTCTCGCTCGTCATCGACGGCGAGGGACGGCCGAACTGGATCATGTCGAGCGATGGGAACCGGCAGGAAGGCCAAGGCGGTCCCGGCCTCGAGACCGGCTCGATCGCTCCCATCACCGTCGAGGACGGCGATGTGCGCTTCCTCGACGAGCGCTCGGGCAAGGCCTTCATGGCGGAGAATGTCGACATGACGGTCACCCTGGGCTCGCTCACCGGACCCGTCGCGGTCAAGGGATCGCTGACGACGCTCGGCGACGAGATCGCCCTCGCCTTCGCCGCCAAAGCGCCGGCAGACCTGGCGACGGCGGGTTCGCCCGTCAGCCTCACGGTCAAGAGCAAAAGACTCGATTTCGCCTTCGTGGGGCAAGCGCTCATGCGCGACGGCCTTGCGCTCGACGGCACGGTCAAGGCCGAGACGGGCTCGGTGCGCGATCTCGCGCGCTGGGCGAAGATCGCGGTTCCCGACGGCCCGGGCTTCGGTCCCGCCAAGGTCAATGGCCAACTGGCCTTCACGCCCAAGGCGGTCAAGCTCAGCAAAGCCCGCGTGAGCCTCGACGGCCTGGCGGCGCAAGGCGATCTCGGCCTCACCTTGGCGGAGCGTCCTTCGGTCACCGCCACCCTTCGCTTCGATGTCATCGATGTGAACCGCTATCTGCCGGCGCGCGACGACTCGCCGCCGCCTGAGGCCGGCTGGAGCGGCGCGCTCATTTCCTTCGCGGGCCTCGGCGCGGTCGACAGCAAGCTCAGGCTCACCGCCAACCAGCTCGTCTATCGCGACCTCAAGACCGGCAAGATCGCCATCGACGCCGCCGTGAAGAACGGCCGGCTCGATGCCTCGCTCAACCAGATCTCGCTCTATGGCGGCACCGCGCAAGGCCGCCTCATCCTCGACGGGGCCGCCAAGGTGCCGGCGCTGCAGATGACCCTCGACGCCAAGGGCTTCGACGGCCTGCGCCTGCTCAGGGACTATGCCGGGCTCGAGCGTTTCGAAGGCACGGCCGGTGCGGCGCTGAAGCTATCGGCCAAGGGCCGCTCGCAATTGGAACTCGTCTCCTCGCTCAGTGGCACGGGCACCTTCAGCTTCGCCAATGGCGCCATACGCGGCATCGACATCGAGGCGATGGTGAAAGGCGTCGCCGCCAATATCCTGACCGGCTGGCGCCAAGGGCCCGATGCCAAGACGCCCTTTGACGGCTTGAGCGCGAGCTTCACGGTCAATAATGGCATCGCGGCGACGACCAATCTCAATTTCACGAGCCCGGTAATGTCGGTGAAGGGCGGCGGAACCGTCGACCTGCCGCGCCAGGCGCTCAATCTGAAGGTCAGCCCGCAACTCATCCTCGCCGAGGCGCAGGGTCTCGATCTCGCCGGCCTCGCCGTTCCCATCATCGTCAAGGGACCGTGGGCGGCGCCCCAGATCTATCCCGACATCGCCGGCATCCTCCAGAATCCGCAAGCCGCCTATGACACGCTGCGCAAGCTCGTCGGCGAAGGAACGACGGCGAGCCTCAAGGAGAAAAGCGAGGCGATCCAGCAGCAGGTCAAGGACAAGGTCTCCGACCAGATCGGCAAGGCGCTGGGCGATGACGCGGCCGGCCAGGAAGCCGGCAAGATCATCGACGATCAGGGCAAGAAGCTGCTGAAGGACTTGTTCGGCGGCGGCGAGTGATACCGGTCGCCTGGTAGAGCCGGCCGTTGGATTTCCTGCGAAATTCGCGGTAGAAAGATTGCCTCGTTCAGGCGGCGTCAGAATGAGCATCCTCTCGTCAAAATCGCTGAAAATTGCGCTTGGTCTCTGCCTTCTTCTTGTTGCGGAGATGGACAAGGCGGCGCTGGCGCAGGACACAACGCCGAAATTTGACTTGCGCGTGTCCGAGCCCTGGACCGGTGATCTCGACGGCATGATGAAGCGCCGGGTCATCAGGTTCCTCGTCCCCTACAGCAAGACGGTCTATTTCCTCGACAAGGGCGAGCAGTTCGGCACCGCGGTGGAACGCGGCCGCGCTTTCGAAGATCAGCTGAACCAGGGGAAGTTGGAGGCCGATGAGCAAGTGGTGGTGGTCTATGTGCCTTTGCCGCGCGACCAACTCATCCCCGCCCTCCATCAGGGTCTCGGCGATATCGTCGCGGCGAGCCTGACAGTGACGCCCGAGCGCATGAAAGACGTGGACTTCGGCGTGCCATTGATCAGCAACATCAAGGAAGTGCTGGTGACCGGCCCGGCGGCGCCGGCCCTCTCGCGCCTCGAGGACCTGTCCGGACGCGACTTATATGTCCGCAAGACCAGCAGCTACTATGAGCATCTCGCGACCGTGAACGACCGGTTGAAAGCGGCGAAACGGGCGCCGATCGATCTCGTCCCCGCCGATGAGAGCTTGGAGGACGAAGACCTTCTCGACATGGTCAATGCCGGTCTCCTGCCCTATGCCATCGTCGACGATTACCGCGCCGAGATCTGGGCCAGGGTTTTCCCCGACATCAAGATCCGCAGCGACATCGCGGTGAGCGAGGGCGGCGACATCGCCTGGGCCATCCGCAAGAACAGCCCCTTGCTCAAGGACGCGATCGACGACTTCGCATGGACGCACAAGCTCGGAACGGCTTTCGGCAATATGCTCAAATCGCGCTACTACACCAATGATACGATGGTGCGACGTGCCCTTTCGCCCAACGCCTTACAGGACATTTCCGAGCTCGCCGACACTTTCCAGAAATACGGCGAGGAATTCGACTTCGATTCTCTGCTCATCATGGCCCAGGGCTATCAGGAATCACAGCTCGACCAACAACGGGTCAGTCCCAGCGGCGCTGTCGGAGTCATGCAGCTCCTGCCCTCGACCGCGGCGAGCAAGGATGTCGATGTTCCTGACATCGCCTCGAGCGCCGACCGCAACATCTATGCCGGGGCCAAATATCTGCGCTATCTCATTTCCACCTATATCAGCGATCCTCATATGGACGACCACAACCGGGTGCTGTTCGCCTTCGCCGCCTACAATGCCGGGCCCGGCAACCTCAAGAAGTTCCGCGACCAGGCCGTTGCCATGGGGCTCGACCCCAACCGCTGGTTCGATAATGTGGAACACGCCGCGGCCGCCCTCATCGGGCGCCAGACGGTGCAATATGTCAGCAATATCCGCAAATATTACATAGCCTATACGCTCTCCGACAAGATAACGATGAAGCGAGCGGTCGACCTCGAGCAGGCTGAACAACAGAAGCATTAGGCCACCACTGGACCTTTTTGCCGGCTTCGCCGTCGCGCCTGCTTCCGCGTGATCATATTCCATGCCAACATCACCGCTGGAGAGATTCCTGACGGATGAGATTCCACGCGCTATCCCCAGGTGCGAATTTGCTGACGGTTCCGGCGGTCGCCGTCGATACCGAGACGACGGGACTCGATCCACGCCATGCCCGCATCATCGAGCTCGCGGCCGTCAGGATCCATCGCGGCCGTGTCGTCAAAGACGAGACTTTTTCATGTCTGGTCAATCCGGGAATTGCCGTTCCGGAGGATTCCCGGCGCATTCATGGGATAGAAACGGAAGATCTCGTCGATGCCCCCGACTTCGGTGAGGCCGGGCGGAGCTTTTCCGCCTTCATCGGTCAAAGGCTCATCATCGGCTATTCCCTGGGCTTCGATCTGGCGATACTGGAACGTGAATACAGCCGGGCGGGGCTTGCGTGGCCGGCGCCGCGCGCGCTCGACTTGCGCCAGCTCGTTCGTCTCGCCATGCCCGACCTTGCCGAGCATTCCCTTGAAGGACTTGCGGCCAAGCTCGGCATCGCCGTCACCGATCGCCACCGGGCCCTGCCCGATGCCAAGCTTGCCGCGCGCATCTACCTTCGCCTCGTGCCCCTCTTGCGCAAGCGCCAGATCCGCCTCCTGGGTGAGGCCGAGATGGCTTCCCGCAAGCTCACATCGCGTGGCGTCGAGGAGGCGGCCGCGGGTTGGCATGCCCCTACGCCGCCTCCGCCCTCCGACCCGGCACTCCTGCGCATCGACAGCTATCCCTACCGGCACCTAGCGGCCGACATCATGGCGAGCCCGCCCGTCACCGTCGCGCCGTCGCAGAAGCTGCGCGAGGTTCTGGCCGCGCTCGCCGACAGCCAGATCAGCTCGGTTTTCGTGCGGCCTGACGGGCCAGGAACGAGCTGGGGCATCATCACCGAGCGCGACGCGCTGCGGGCGATTGCCGCCGATCCTCATGGCGCCTTCGACCGGCCAGCCGCCGACATTGCAAGCTTCCCGCTCAAGACCGTGCAGGCCGGCGACTTCGTCTATCGTGCCATCTCGCGCATGAACCGGTGGCAATTCCGCCATCTGGGCGTCGCCGACGAGGACGGCAATATCGTCGGGGCTTTGTCGGCGCGCGACCTGTTGCGCCAGCGCGCCCAGGACGCGGTGGCCCTTGGCGATGCGATCGAGGAGGCGCGAACCGCGCGCGCACTGGGCGAGGCATGGTCGCGGCTGACACTCGTCGCCGAGGCCCTGGTGCGCGAGGAGGTCGATGTCCGCGACATCGCCGCCGTCATCTCGGGCGAGTTGCGCGATCTCACCCGCCGCGCCGCCAAGATCGCCGAAGACGAGTTTCGCGCCGCCGGGCGGGGTCAGCCGCCATGCCCCTATTGCTACCTCGTCCTGGGCTCCGGCGGGCGCGGCGAAAGCCTGCTCGCCCTGGATCAGGACAATGCGATCGTCTTTGCCGAAGGCAAGCCCGGCGGGGAGGAAGACCGCTGGTTTGCCGCCCTCGCCACAAGAGTCTCGGCCATCCTCGATGCCGCCGGCGTTCCGCTCTGCGCCGGCGGCGTCATGGCGAGCAAGGAAGCCTGGCGGATGTCGCTGGCCGACTGGCGCCGCCGGGTGAGTTCATGGATGGGACGGCTCGATCCCGAGGACCTGCTCAATGTCGATATCTTTTTCGACGCCGCACCGGTGCACGGCGACCTGACGCTCGGACGCACACTCCTCGAGGAAAGCCGACATGCTGCCGGAAAGGCGCCGGAGCTCATAAAATTCCTATCGCTCAGAGCATGCTCCTTTCAGTCGCCTCTCGGCTGGTTCGGGCGATTGCGCAGCGATGAAGGCCGCGTCGATCTCAAGCTGGGCGGGCTCATGCCCCTCTTTTCCACCGCGCGCGTTCTGGCGCTTCAGAACGGTTTGGGCGAGCGCTCCACCCCCGCCCGGTTCGAGGCGGCTCGTGATCGAGGCGCGCTGGCGCCTGAGCTTGCCGCGAGACTCATCGCCGCGCACCGGGTTCTGCTCGATATGATCCTGGCCCAGCAATTGCGCGATATCCGCCGCGGCGTGCCGCTGTCCAACCGCGTGGCGCCGGGCGAGCTTCAGAGCGAGCAGCGGGATCGCCTGCGCTGGGCGCTGAAGCAGGTGCTGGATGTCGCAAACGCGCTGGGCGATCCCTTGGGATAAGCCCTCCCGTCTTGCGATCAGCCGAGCCTGCTGGTCAGGAGGGGCAGCAGCAAAGCGGCGGCCAGCAGGGATGCCGTGACGAGCGCCGTTGAGCGGGCATACCAGAAATAGGCCTCGCGCAGGGCCGAGCCTATGACCTGCTGGGCGACATGCGCCGAAGGTCGTTCGGAAGCTTCAAGCATCAACCAGGTCTCGGTGGTCTTGTAAGGACGTGTCGACGCCGAAGTTGCGCGCATCACCAGGATGGCCGTCATGAACATGGTCAAGAGGCCACCCGCCCTGGCCGCGAGATTGGGGTCGAAGCTCAAACCGACGACGAAGCAGAAGATCGCGAGCGCGCCGAAAGCGCAGGCGCGGCCGACCGAGAGATATGCTGCACGCTCAACGGCATCCATGCCGAAGCCTAGCATTGCCGGCAGGCTGGTGAAATTACATTCACGTGACGAACCCGCGACGGCTCAGCCCCCCAGCGCCCTGATGATGTTCGGCAAGGCGGGAAGCGTCAGCACCAGCACAGCCGCGAGCCAGATGTGGCCCGACATGGCGGCGCGCTCGCGCCGAGTGACCCGCTCATAGAGCGCCGCCGGGACGCCGCCGATCATCAAGGTCAAAGTGGCGACGATCAGCGAGCTCAGCAGGAACATCAGGGGTAGCATGACCGGCAGGAGGGCGGGGTACCAGACCGGATGGAGGGCGAAGACGGCGATCAGCGCCGGGGAGAACATACCGTTCAGGATCGCGAGCCCGACGATGATGGCGAGGCTGTGCTGCGTCATATCATTGGCCGGCGGGATCGGGCAGCAAGCCCAGGCTTCCGAACACGGCCACAAGCGCCAGGCGCAGCAGCATGAGCCACAAGATGGAAAAGACGATCACGACGACGGTCGGAAGGATCGACGGCGTCACCAGACGTACCGTGCCGACAACGGGCTCGGTGATGCGCACGAATGCCCGCCAAATGTAGTTCTGCCAGTCGGCAGGCACGAAGAAGGACAAGAGCAACCGGCCGATCAGTGTGTACATCACCGCGGCGAGCACGAAGTTCGGCAGATGGAAATACCAGTATTGAATGACGGGATTCATCCTGCAGCCCAGTCAACCATGACCCGACATTGCTGATGCCGGGTGGGCGGGTCAAGCCCCGCACCAAAGAGAAACGGGGCCCGTGGGCCCCGTTTGCGACGATGATATAGCGTCAGTGGACGTCTCGCACCAGATTGCCGCCTTCCATGAGCTCCTTGCCCTTGGGCCGGCGGATCTCGTCGATGAACTCCTGCATCTGCTTCGAGGGTGCGGCGGTCAAAAGGCTCACCACAATCATGGCGATGAAGCCCGCCGGCAAACCGAACAGCGCCGAGGAGATGTTGCGGACGCCGAACCAGTTGGCGATCGTCTGGGCATGCGTGTCGAGCGCCTTCCAGGCAGCCGCCTTGACCTCGGGGGCAGCACCTTCGAAGGCCGCCTTGAGGTCGTTGTATTTGGCCACCGCCGCTTCTGACGCACCCGACAGCCCGCTCCACATCTCATAGAAACCCACCGCGAAGTAGCGAGTGCCAACGAGATAGTAGAGACAGATGCCGAAGCCCACGATGATGCCGGCGATGGCGCCCCAGCGGTTGGCGCGCTTCCACCACACACCGAGGACAAGAGCCGGGAAAAGCCCCGCCGCGGCGAGAGAGAAGGCCCAGGAGACCATGGCCAAGATGTCCGCCGGCTTGGTGCTTGCCGTATAGGCCGCAAGGACGGCCACGCCGAAGAGCAGAATGCGCGCCACGATGAGGCGGCGGGCGGTCGGCGCATGCGTATCGATCATCTTGTAGTAGATGTCATGCGACAACGCATTGGCGATGGCGAGCAAGAGACCGTCCGCCGTCGACAAGGCGGCCGCGAGACCGCCTGCCGCCACCAGGCCGGCGATGACATAGGGCATGCCCGCGATCTCCGGCGTGGAGAGCACGATCACGTCATTGTCGATCGACAGGCCCGAGTGACCGAGGAGGTTCGTAGTATTGCCGGCAGCGGTGGCCGCGGCATGGATCGCCGGCTGGAAGATCTCCTGCGCCGTCACGGCAGCATTGGCCTTGACGGCCTCGAACACCACCGCCTTGACCGGGTCGACGAGCGTCGACCAGGTGGCGAGCTCGCTCACCAGGCCTTTGGACTGAAGCGCTACAGCAACACCTGCCGCATCCGCGGCACCCGCCGCAACAGCCGCCTTCACCGCACCGATGCTGCCGGCAAGGCCCTGCAGCGTGACACCATAGATCTTCACCAGTCCGAGATTGGAATAGGTGCCGATCCAGGAGGGCAGCTGATCGAGGCTCTGGCCGATGACATTGGTGTAGACTTCGAGCTTGGCAAAAGCCGCGTAGGACGGCGCCGTGAAGTAGAGCAGGAAGATGAAGAGCAGCGACCACGCCACCGATTTGCGCGCATCACGCACCGATGGGGTTGTGAAATAGCGCATCAATATGTGCGGCAGCGACGCCGTGCCCACCATCAGACAAAGGATAAGCGCGAAATAATTGAGCCGGTCGTAGCTCAGGAAAGGTGTGATATACGGCTTCAGTGTATTGCCGACATTGAGGCCTTGCGCCACGATCTCCTGCTCGCGCGCGGTGATGTCCTGCAAAGCCTCACCGTAAGTGAGCTGCGGTATCGGGATGCCGTAGTTCTTGGCCGACAGGATGACCACCGGGGTCAGATAGGCGATGATCAGCACGATATACTGGGCCACCTGGGTCCAGGTCACCGCGCGCATGCCGCCCAGCATCGAGCAAAGAAGGATGCCGGCCAGCCCCGCATAGACCGCAATCTGGAAATCGAGTCCTAAGAAACGCGAGGCGATGATGCCGGTGCCGTAGACCTGCGCCACCACATAGGTGAAGGAGCAGGCCACCAGCACGATGACGCCAAGCAGGCGCACGAGATTGCCATTGTAGCGGGCGGCCAGAAAATCCGGAACGGTATAGGCGCCGAATTTGCGCAAGAACGGCGCCAGAAGAACCGACACAAGAACAAAACCGCCGGTCCAACCAAGCACGAAAGCGAGGCCGTCATAGCCCAGGGCGTAAAGCGTGCCGGCCATGCCGACGAAGGACGCCGCCGACATCCAGTCGGCGCCGGTCGCCATGCCGTTATAGAAGGCGGGTACCTTGCGGCCGGCGACATAGTACTCGGACACCTGCGCAGTACGCGACAGCACGCCGATGATGGCATAGACAAGGATGGTGAAGCCGACGAACAAATAGCCGAGCACCCGGTCGGGCATGCCCAGCTGTTCGAGGATTGCGAGGACGACGACGAAAGCGAGGAAGCCGCCGGCATAGATGCCGTAGACCTTGCCAAGATTGTTTAGGAAGTCGCCGGAGGTGATTTTGGATTCGGTTGCCATGTGTCGTTCCTCACTCGTCCTCGGCGACGCCATATTTGCTGTCGATCGCATTCTGCGCCCTGGCGAACCAGAACAGGAGAACGACGAAAGCAATGAGCGAGCCTTGCGCGGCCATGTAGAAGCCCAGCGGGAAACCCAGTATGACGATGTTGTTCAATATATTGACGAAGAAATGGATCACGAAGGCAAAGAAGGCCCAGATCGCGAGCGCGATCCACATCAGCCTCGATGTCGCTCCCCAGTGACCCTCGGTATCCGGACCAGCCATTGGCGGTTCCTCCCATTTCCGTGGTCGTTGTGCCCGCTTCCCCTTCTGCGGACACCAGTAGAACTAACACCAATGACGCGACGGCCTTATTCAACTTTCGACTGATGCGCATAACCGGTGGAAAGGATGCTTGTAGTGGGCGGCGCGCCGGTGCCATCATGGCGCATGAGCCTGTGGTCCGTGGTCAAGCGCCTGTTCGTGCCGGAGCCCATCGCGACACGCGATGAGCTCAAGGAATTCCTGGAGAGCCGGGCCGCCTTCCTGGTCCAGAAATCGATCATGGAGTATGTCCAGGCGCGCTCCAACATGATGTTCTCGACCCTGCTTTCGGAGCCTGCCTTTCTCGCCGCCTATGAAGAAGCGCGCTGGGCTTCCTATCCGGCCGCATTCTCCATGGTCGCGGAAATGGCGGACGGGATGATTCGGCCCGAAGCGGCCTCGACGCTCGATCTTCATGCGGCGCTGGTCGGCCTCGGCCGCGAGGTCTTCGCGGGATTTCCCCTGCCGCAAGGCCAGGGACGGCGCTTCTGGAGCGAAGCAGCCGAAATGCTCGACCGCGATCTGGGCGCGGCCGGGCTCGGTCCGCCCAAACCCGTCCATGAAATCGCGCTGGCCCGGGCGCGAGAAATCTTCGATCATCTTCCCGTCCATGAAACCCTGCGCCGCCATGACTTCACCATCTTCCGCAACACATTGCGCTTCCACATGACCGAGATCGGCACCGAATTCTCCGAGCGTGGAGACATGAAGGCGCTGGCGAACGCGCTGACGCAACGGCCCCTACGAAAGACGCACGACCAAGCTTGATCTTGGCAGCGCACGCCACGTCGCCTTACGACTCGGCGCAACTTCGTCTCAACAGCATTGTGAATCGTGGCGGAGATCAGATCATCCGGCAATGGCTGGTTCGGCGGCACGCTGCTCTTGCTCGCCACCGCCATCGTGGCGGCGGCCGGCAATATCTATGCCGGGCTCCGGTATCCGATCACCGTCGCGATCATGACCGCGGTGATCGGCTTCATTTTCCTCAGGGAAACGAAGGATACCGATATCGCCAAGACCTGACGCGAGAGGCCCGGGCGGGCAAGACCCGCCCGGCCTTTTCTCCTTGATATTGCGCCGGATTCGGCCCGCGCGGCAAAGTCCGGCGCAATGCATTTTGAAACTGGACAAGGCCAAAACCGTCGCCTATAACCCGGCCGCTTCGTTCAAATGCCTCGTTTCCGAGGCGCGGCGCCCAGGTAGCTCAGTTGGTAGAGCAGCGGACTGAAAATCCGCGTGTCGGTGGTTCAATTCCGCCCCTGGGCACCACTTCATCCCGACAATTCAATCAGTTAGACGGCGCTTATTTTGATGGGCGTTGCAGCGCCGCGCCTAGGTAGCAGCTAGGTAGCAGCAAAAAAATGAACTTGTGTGTATTTTGGGCAACACCCTGGACACCTCGATGTCTACGCGGGACGTACGGAGCCATGAACGACCGTGGCAAACAGCAATACCGGCGGCGGCACGAATGAATTCAAGGAACTGCACGAAATCGTCAGGAAGGCTCGCCAGAATGTCACCCAGAAAGCCTGGATACTTTGTAGGCGGCACCGAGACTGAGACGACCCTCAAGCGCAATCGCCTGGCGATCGACTCCATCGCGCTTCGACCGCGCGTACTGCGCGACGTCGGCAGAGTGCGTGCATCGGTCGACCGGTTCGGACGGCGGGGGGCGATTGCCGCTATCCTGACTCCTGCAGGTCCGCAGCAGTCCAAGATGCACAGCACCGCCCCTGGCCTTGGTCCGCTCAAAGACCTCGGCCAAGGCCGCCATCGGAAGCGCGGTGCGCGACAGGTCCGCAGCATCTGTGTCAAAGAGAACCAAGCTGCCATCTGGCGAGCCGTGACCAGCGAAGCCCACGATGATGACGTCGTCCTCTTCCGCAGCATCAAGGGCACCGAGGATGGCGCTGGATACGTCTGCATGGGTCGCCCGCTCGTCCAGGAGGAGATGCGCCGAAAGCCCTTCGAGTGTGTCGGTGAACGGCGCCCTGAGAGCTGTGGCGTCCCGCCGCGCACCACCGAGCTCCGGAATTTGCAAGTCCCGGTGCTTGTTGACGCCGACAAAGACCGCCCTCGTCGCCATGTCGCCTCTCAAGCTGATGCTGCCTGCGGGCTGATCGAAGATGAGGATTGGACGGACCACTCCACACCATCCTTGCCAAGCCCTAGCAGGTTCAACGTCGTGCAAGGAATGCGGCGCGAACGGAACTTGCGCTGCAGAAATTCGGCTTGGGCGACGTCGTGGGTCGAGAGAAGAATTTGATACCCCTCCGCGCTGACTAGGTTGCCCATGAGGTCTGCGAACGCTGCAGCATGAATAGAGTCATTGTGCTGTAAGGGATCGTCAAGAACGAGCGCCTTCCATCGCGACCAAGGGAAAGTTAGGCTTGCAGCGCATAGCATACTGACCGCAAGAGCAGCCATTTGACCTTCGCTATGAACGAGCACGGGATCGATTTCTCCGACCGCCTTAGGAACTTCACCTCCCTTAACGGCGCTCTGCTCAATCTTCTTCTTTTTGACGTGCAGATCGATCCCGACACGGGGGTCACACAGAATCGCTTGGTTAATTCGCGACATCAAGAACCCAAGGGGCTTGATGTATTCTGAATTGAAGTCCTCCAACTCGGCGCTGATATCTGCGCTCGCAGCTTTAGCGATCTCTTTGACTTGGCGGACTGCCTCAGCGTCCGCCTCTTTTCGAGCACGAAGCAATGTTGCGCTCGTTAGCAACTCGTCGCGTGGCCCGTTTGGCGGTCCATCGACCTGCTCCCGGATTTGCTCGAGCACAGCGCGATGGCTGAGCTGCCGGGCCCAAGCGAGACGCCCTTCGCGCAGGCGCGAAAGTTGCGCTGTCGCTTCCTTGACCGCCAGTCGCGAGGCGGCAATGCGACGTTCGAGGGTCTGGACGGGTGCAAGATCTGGAGCGGGGCCGAACCGTTGCAGGGCAAGCCAGTCGTCACCGATCCTCCGATACGTTTGATCAAGATCGGTCTTTCGAGAATCGATTTCTACCAGACGCGCCCCCAAACCTGCCTGCTCTGCTTCGAGGGCAGCGACAGCCGTGTCGGCGTCTACCAACGCCCGCGTTGCGGCAGCGGAGTCCTCCTCAACACGCCGCGACATTGCCTCCGCTTCCTGAAGCATCCGCGAGAGGTCATTGGGACTAATTTCGCGACCCGCGCCCATTGCAGAATTTGCGTTAGCCTCATCCGCCCTCGCCCTTTCAAGAGCGGCGGCAAGATCTGCTGACGTGCGGGTGGCGGCGTCCAGCGTCCGTTGCGCTGCGTCACGCGCGCGGATGGCGCGCGAGTGTTCGACGTTCGATGCCTGACCACCTAGGGCTGGGTGTGCTTGCCAACGGGCCTTTCGGTGGCGTCTCGCGCTTATCGCGGCGATAGCATCAGCCAAGCCCGCTCGTCTCGCGGTCAGGTCGGCGGGTCCATCGGTTGAGCCACCATCAAGACGGGGGAGCAGTCGGACTCGCTGCTCTCGCTCAACATCAAGCGCCGCGCGGGCTGAACGGATCGCCGACTGCGCGCCTTGCAGTTGCTGGAGTTCGGCTGCACGTGCGTCACGAGCGATCGACAGGGACTTAAGCGTTTCCTCCTGGGCGACGAGGGCGGGTGCGAGGCGCTGTGCGGCGGTCGAAACCCGAGCCCGCAAAGCCGACGCACTATCAAAGTGGGTCGCGCAAAGCGGGCAATCGCATGCATCGGCGGGCAAGTGCGTCGCGATCGATGCGATTGCGTTAGATATCGTGTCGACAGTGTCACGAAGGCCCTCGACAACTGCGGCCTGCGCGCTCACGCTGTCGATGGCCGCCGTCGCGATTTCTTCGCCACGTTCCACGGCCCGATCGATGTTCGGATTGGTGGCTTCGAGTTGAGCAAGCCTGTCCGACTGGTCCCGAATGCGAGCCTCACACGCGATCGCCTGATCGACCATTGCCACGCTGTCACGCAGGCGGTCGATCTCCTCATCGCATTGGCCGATTTCGACGTTTAGCCGCTGTAAGATTTGCCGCCTGCGCTCGGCTAGCGTGACATCGCGCTCCGCTACGATCTTTGCGTGATCGGCAGCCGCCTTCGCAGCGGCGCCTTCGCGATGTTCGGTCACCAGTCTAGCGACCAGAGCGCGCGCGTCACGCAACGCCCGCAGACGCGAAACCGCCATAGACGCGCCAGCCACCTCCTCCTGATGGGTCGCAACGTCCCTGCGGTGGTCACTCTGGAGCTTCCGGACTTGCTCAAGCTCGCCGGCGAGCGCGTCCAGCCGCTTCTGTGAAGCGGCGCGCGACGCTCCCACTTCGGCGATGTCCGTCAGGACGCGCTGCCGCCCGCCGTGCAGGCGTCGCGCGTCTCCCAATTGGGCCTCGGCGGAAAGACAATTGCGCTCAATCCGATCTGCCGTGGCCTGCAGCCGCTCGATCGTGGGCTCGATTTCGACAGAGGCTTCCTGATCGTCGAGCTGCGCGCTCGACAACTGCTCCGCAATCCGGCGAGCCTCAGCATCCGCGCTGGCCTCGTCGATCGCTCCCGAGATCTGCGCTTCAGCCCATAGTGCAGCCTCCTGCTCTAGAAGATCGCCCAAACGCTTGGCGTCACCCTCAAAACCTTCGATTTGCCGTGCGTAAGCGCGAACGACCGTGGTGTTTCCCTGACCATGAAGAGCGTTGGCAATTGCCTCGATAGCCGTGCTCTGAGCGGCTTCCTTTAGAATATCGAACCGCTCGGCAGACTTTCTGTAGGTCAACCGCGAGAGGGTCGACTGCCCCAGGAAGTGGGTAAGCAAGAGGTAACGCTGGAGTTCCGAAATGCGCTGCTGCCATGCCGGCGTACGCAGAAATGCAGTGATATCAGGAACATTGCCACCCAGCTGCGACTTGGTCGACCTAGCGGACAATAGACTTCTTTCGACGGTACTTTCATCCGAAAATACCATTGTCGTGCTGGTCGGCCCAGGCTCTCCGTCCCGCCAGCGGCACAGGTAGGTTCCAGGCTTATTAACTCCGTTTGCGTCACGGAAATGGTCGATTCGGTCGGACAGCGCCCATTCAAGCGCATCGAAGAGAGAGGATTTGCCCAGCCCATTGCTGCCGTGGACGATAAGTACGCCAGGCCGCGCCGGCAGATCCAGGTCGAGCGTGGCGAAGCTTCGAAACTGTCGAAGTGCAACGTGCTTCAGATACAGCGGTGTCATTCGGAATGCTCCCGGGCGGCGACCAACTGCGGGATCAATCCGTCTGGGTCATCCTTGTAGGTCTCTGCAAGTACAACCCACCGCTTGGCCGCAGGTTCGGATAGTCCGTGCCTTACCAGGATTCGCTCAGCAAGTCCCTGGTTGTGATCGAGTGGCGCATCAAGAACCGCTTCTAAGGAACGCCAGGGTTGAGCCAGAAATGTTCGCGCTAGGAACAGGTCATAGGATGTATCTAAGGCATCCGCGTCCGGCATCCAGACCACTTTCCGGCAAACTGTCTCATCCCTTTCGGCAAGATCAATAATGCCGCGCCAGTCGGCGTGGGAATCCGTCGTCGTCACACAAAGCATGATGTGAGCGTTTATTACCTCTTCAGCGCGCATATACGAGCGGGCGATCACCATCTGGTTATGCAGTGCCTTAAGCGAAGTTTGCATTTCCTCGCTGCTATTCACGGGAATTGGTGCGACCAAGAGAGGATATGCGCCGAGGCGCAGGCCGATTGCAGTTTCCGGTAACGACGCGGCGGACGCATCCTGGCGGCCTCTGAATTTTGACGACGCGAAGTCTGGCTCAATCGTCGCTGGCCATCCAAGCGACTTGGCTGACGCTAAGAGCCTATCTCTAAGGATATCGGGAGTCATTTGGAAAGCTCCTCTAGTTCCTTGTCCTGCCGCATTCGCAAGGCCGCAAATTCCGCTTCTACGTCGGCCCTCCAAACAGTGAGATCTCCTATCAGGCGTGCACGCCATTGCTTGTCGTTGCGAATCACCACGGGGCGCACCCGTCTCGCCGCTGCCATCCCCATGGCGCGCTTGCCACCATCGAGAACTCGGCCAGGCGGATCCAGGACTTCAACTTCTGCCGAGCCCGACAAAATCAGCGCATCGACACCCCACTGGTCAGGCTGGTCCCAAATGGCAATGGGTTGCTGGCCGACCATCTGGCATCCCGAGCCCAGCGCTACCGCATTATGGCTGAACTTGAGATTACCGCGGTCGGCAAAAGCCGGCTCAAGCGGTTCGCCGTGATGTGTCGCGAGCATCATCACAAGTGCCGTTGCGAGATGCGGAATACTAGCATGATTGCCGTCCCAAGGTGAACGTTCATCCTGTTCGACATTGGCAAGCCAACGGAGAAAGTCGCTGAGCAGCGCTTTTTCGGCTTTCAGTGAGGCATGCCACGCAGTCCACGTCGGTCCGATAGCCTCGGCGATTGATGCGTCGAGCGGACCAAGTGTGTCGCAGTGACGGCTCGCCAAGGCTAATAGGACCCGTTGATCCAAAAGGCGAAGCAGGCAAGCATCAATCGCCTCGTCGAACCCGGTCACGTCTAGAGCGAGTGCGGGATAGTGTGAGACTGCGGCCGGCATCGCATCAATCGTCGGCACGAGCTTCTGCCAGTCTGATATGCCGTCGGGCCCAGCGACGAGCATGATGCGACCACCACTGGCCCGTGCCAAGCGAACAAGGTCAGCCGACCCGGCTATCTTTGCAGGAGCCACAGCGAGGTGAAGAACGACATTACCGGTCAGTCGCTCGCATTTGTCGGCGATGTCCAAAAGGCGCCGGCTTCCACGTTCGACCGGAACATGGGCTGCCGGATCAATCCCTATGACCAACGTTGCCCTGGCGGTAGCGACACTGGCCTGAGACGCTTGTTGCGACGCTTGATCTTCGAGCTTCTCAATCCGGTGCGCTTCAAAGAAATCGTAAGTCTCACAATCAAGGACAGGCGGCACGTTGAGGTTGGGTCGCGCCGCAAGGAACGCAGTCACATGTGCTCTATAGGCTTCGAAGTGGGCGCCGGCAGGCGAGTAGCGCGGAGCGCGGTCAGGGCCGTGCCGGAGGATGACATGTTCGAGCGTCTCGGTCAGAGGTACGCCCTCGACACTCAGGCCACTGACCTGGAAGCCCCCGGCGCTTGCGACGACGTCCGTAACGTGCCCCGAACTTCTCTGGACTGGGCGGCCGACTTGCTTCGCCGCCTCAAGAACGGCGAAGACCATCACTTGGTTGAGCTGCGCTGCCTTTGCCGCAGCAAACAAGGGGCCGGAACTATTGATGGTGACCTTTCGATCGGATCGTAAGAGTTGGCTGAGCCGATCGAGTACGCCCCACTCGCCAAACAGCGGTAAGAGATGGGTGATGAACGCTGTTTCGAGATCATCGCCGGCAGCGACGCCAGCGCACGCGGCTTCAGTTGTGACGCGAAGTGCATCATCAGAAAAGTAGTTCAGAAAGCGCCGCGTAAATCCAACGTGGTCGAAATCCTGGACCAGCAGATTTAGTAGGTCGGTTAGCCCGCCGTCGCCATTGCCGCTGACGATATAGGTCGCCGGACTGTGCGGTTCTGCGGCGGCGGATCCTGTGGAATTTTGCTTCCAGTAGTGAACAGGGACGGCGGCCCCACAGGAAATCTCATCGCCGAAGCCGATCGCGAGCACGACGTGGTCGAATTGACGATAGTTCACCGTGCCGTTGGTTGTGAGCCCAAGCCGCCACCGTGCCCCAGCCCGATCGAGTGATGTTAGGATATGGGCCGGCTTGAAGGTAAGATTTTGCAGGCGCATCTCTGCAGCGCCGAAGTCCGCCTGGAGCTGAGTGCAAACTGTACCGCCATGGTTCGCAGACCAGTCCAAGACTGGCAGACCCGCGCGGTCATCGAGAGATCCTAACCCCGGCCACTCGTAGATATGAGGGTGCAGCAGTCGGGGTGACGCACTCTGCAGCTGCAAGATTGACGCGGCTGGATCGTATAGCATCACGTCGTTACCGAGCAACGCCAGCCCAAGGGCGGCCGTAACGCCTGCAGCCCCCGCACCGACCACAGCGATGTTATCGGTTGGCCTTAGGTTGCCGGGGCGGCTCAGGGCGTGAGCAAGCCGCAGCGCGCGGACCTGCTGCGAATAGAATGTGATCCGTCGATCAAATGCACCGACAAAATGAAGTCCCCTGTCGGCAGGATTTCCTGCGACCAGAAGCCAGTCATCAAAAGGAAGCCCCAATGTCATATCACGCCAGCGAGGTAAAACTTGCGCTCACAACGAGTGTTCTCCAAAGCGACAACGGCCAATTCGACGCCACCGACCCCGCGCTGTCGTGCACATCGCCCCATCAACATCTCCCCCGGCCGTTCTTTTGTTTTGCTGCGCCGTTCGCTCGAACTGCAATATCCGCGCAACGCTCCATGAGCGCCGCGAAACGTTCGGCGTCTTCCGAAAAAATCCTATCGTCGACGATGCGGGTTAGGTCGCCGGTCACCACAGCCTTCTTGCCCTCCTCCTGAGTGATCCCGGCGAAACGCAATTGCGGCTAATGCGTGTCCAATGGCGTTCCACATCCCATGTTATTCCAAAGGCGGCTTCCAAAGGTTCCAGATAACTCCTCTGAATGGCATCCGCCAATATAGCAAAATCGAAACTTAGAGGTGGCTCCGGTTGTTTGGACAGCGCCCCGCGGGATCTAAGTGGCTTCCTGCCGGGTTACACTGAACGCGGGGCTTTGCGATTTTGCTGCGGCGTCGGGAGGGCGTAGCCCGACCAGAGT
>Ga0187894_10001913_pt1 | contig 25870 bp, 20 predicted proteins | sample GBC1701081metaG_FD_136650 | JGI IMG/M metagenome (GOLD analysis project Ga0187894, IMG submission 136650) | White microbial mat communities from a lava cave in the Kipuka Kanohina Cave System on the Island of Hawaii, USA - GBC170108-1 metaG ... | reverse complement strand
TAAGCAGTCAGAACCGTTCTGACACCTTTCCGGATCACTTTTATTTTGAATTGAGAAAGAGCTGGCAACGGCTACTGACGCGGCTTCAGGCGATTTTCAAGCCCAGACCCCGTCACTTTTAAGCATGTAATTATCCTAGTGAAGTATGGTCTCCTTCAATGTGCTGTTGCAAGGTGATTGAAACAGGGGAATGCGCTCAATCTCCAATTATAGTAGATGTCTTAGGCAACGGATTTAATCTGACAAGCGCGGCAGGGGGCGTCAATTTTGATCTCCAACCTGGCGGCGCTGTTGAACGTTTAGGGTGGACTGCTCAAGGTTCAGACGATGCTTGGCTCGCGCTAGATCGAAACGGCAACGGAGTGATAGATAACGGCGCTGAGTTATTTGGGAATTTTACGCCACAGCCCAATCCTCCACGTGGAGAAGAAAGAAACGGCTTCCTCGCGCTTGCCGAGTTCGACAAACCGGCGAATGGTGGTAACAGGGACGGTCAAATAGACAATAGAGATTCTATCTTCTCTTTTCTTCGGCTCTGGCAAGATACCAACCACAATGGCATTTCGGAGCCAAACGAGCTTCGTACGCTTCCTGCGCTCGGGGTCGCAGTATTGGGTTTGGACTATAAAGAGTCGAGACGAACGGATCAACACGGGAATCGTTTCAGGTACAGAGCTAAGGTGAGAGATGTTCATGGCGCGCAAGTCGGGCGCTGGGCGTGGGACGTTTTCTTGGTTAAAGAGCAATAGAAGCTAGACATTGTTATCTGGCTACCTGCTATGAATTAGCCTCACGCCCATTAAATTTCAAATTTAAGCGCATTTTACGCTGCCTCAGCCTGGGAATGGCGAGGCTTCGATGGAGGTCGAGATGAGACGAATTGCTTTAACAATGTTACTAGGGTTAGTGGCTTTTACTGTGGCCGCTGCCATAGCTCGTTCACGCGGACAGCATCAAATAGAAAGGTATCTTGGTTCCAGCGGATGGACACTTAAGCGGAATGTCGTGCTTACACTTCCGGATAAGGAACCTCGCATTATTGGCCGTGAGGAATTGTTTTTCTCCGCTGATGGCCGTCGCCGGAAAATCGCCTACCGAATCGACAATAATGGCACGGAAACGAAAGAAACCTGTGAACAGGTAACGACGTTTATCCCAGGTCGCGGTGTATTTCACGAGATTTCACACGATCAGCGGCTCATGTACGTCGCTCATTATGAGGGCTTCGGCGGGGACGTTAATGTAAGCAACGTACGCGCAGGGGACGCATATTCTGGTGATGTACTGGTGCTTGGCTATCCGTGCGCGTTGAAGCGAACAATTCTCCCCGATGGTGGTGTTGAGGAATCCTACGAAGGTTACAACTTTGCAAACTACCCGCTTAAAATGGTTTCTCGTAATTCGGAAAGAACTCAAACGTGGGAGCCTACTTCGATTGAAATCGGTAATGTGCCAGAATCGGCGCTTGTTCACCATAAAGAGTGGGCAGTGGATTTCACTCTGTTTGAAAGGCAAATTCAACGCGTGCAGTTTGCAAACCTGAGTGATTCAATCCAAGCGCAGCAGATTCAAGCGCAGCAGGCGAAAAGCCTGCGTCAAACACTGGAACAAGCTAAGCAGCAACTTAGCGCACAGGGATATACAATAAAATAAATTTCGGCCTTGCTTCATCATTACAATCAAGCCCAATTTGTGGCCAGCGGTTCTACCGCCGATCGAGAACTGGAAAACGATAGCCGCCTTCCAGTTCTCGATCGGCGTTGTTCACTTCTGACTGACCTACTCTCCATCTCTCCGTCCTGCTGTTCCTCCGACTCGCTGTCTCTCAATCCTTTTCAACCCTCAGCTCGTTCCTGACCTCGAATAAACCCGGAACGCCGCGGGCTTTGATGTTGGCGAGATCGCTGTCGCCCTTGTTCGCCACCACGCCTTTCAAGGTCAGCCTCCCGCGATTGACGATGATGTGAATCGGCGGGATGGGTTGCTGGCCGTAGCGGAAGAGCGGCGAGTTGAAGTTGAAAAGCTCGCGGAAGACCGCCCTGCGCAAACGGTCATCGTTCGGCGAGAGTGGCAAGACCTCGATCTGATTAATAACTCGATCCACACCCTCGACTTTTTCGACCCGCCTTTGCGCGTCTTTCTTCAATGTTGGCCGGGTCACCTGACCGCGCAGGTAGACCGTGCCGTCCGGCTGGACGTTGCCTTCGAGCCAATCAAAGACGTTGAAGAACGGCAGCGTGACAAGCTCTTTGCGAATCTCCTTGGTCAGATAAGCCAAGTCTCGAGCTTCTTTTGCCTCGCGGGAAGATCCGGATTCGAGCCTTCCTCTCTTGCCCTTTTGCGGCGATGGCGAAGCGGGCGCCGAGATCGAAGCGAATGCGACAACTACAACAGTGAATACCATAGTCAGTGTTCTTTTCATTGTTCCTCCTCTCAGGCGATTTGTTTATGCGCGTCACAAAGTACGCAAGACCACCTTGATTTGGTTTTCAAAACACTTTACTGCTTTTACCACCTATTGCAATCGTGGCGCCAACCTCAACGCGCGTCTCCCAACATTGCAAACCCGGCCCAAAAATACGGATCCCGGTACTCTTCGCGGTTGAGCGCCTGCTGAACCGCAGCCTGCCAGGCTCTGGCCTTCGATTCTTTTCGCCAGGACATTTTGATTCGGCGATGGAATTCGAGCATCAGATCGGATGATCTCTCATCGCGCCAACGGCTCACGACGGTCGCCGGGCAACCTGCGACGAACCAGGCCCAGGTCAGCCCGGTCATGCTTCGGATGGCGCCAGCTTTCGGCCAGGCCAGTTCGCTCTCGGGCATTACGGCCAGATCGGTTTTTAAATCGAGGTCGAAAATCTCTCTCACTTCGAGCAGCCCGTCTTCCTTTGATTCCACGTTCGACGAAAGCGCCGCGAAGGAGAAGAGCGGCGCGGTCTCGTTCAACGCGCCGCGAACGCTCAGATACAGCAAGTGATACTTGCCCGCTTCAGCCTTCAGTCGGTCTTCGCTCGCGCCGGCGCCAACCAAAACAGCGACTCGCCGCTCGCCGTAAAGCCGGCTCAACTCATCAACTTCATCCCGCGCATCCGGCGCACGACGGGGCGATTCGGCGGGCAGGCCTGAGATTATGGATTTGATTCGAGTCTCCGTCGCCGGATTCAACGCCGGATTTACGAAAGCGAGCAGCGCTGGCGGAGCCGTTGCGCGAGTTGTCGGGCGAGCGCGTATTCTGGAGATCGCGCCGAGCGCAGTCAGCGAAGGCGTGTAAGAGACCGCGTAGTTCTCGATCAGGTAACGATCGTCCTCGGTTCGCAGGGCTTGAAAAGGCAGATTCCACAAGACCGCATCGGGCGCGATGACCAGATGCTTGCGCGCGGCGAGTTGCTCTTGCGCCGGTTTGAGCAACAGATCATAAAGCTCGCGCGCCTGCGCCAGCGCATCAGCGCTGCGCCCGGCAATCGCTTCTTGAAACTTCGTCACGCGGGCGTAGAGGTCGGCGCGATTCGTACTCAGAATGTAGATTTTCAGCGGAGAAACCGGGCGCCGTGATCGCGAACGCCCACCACTTTTCGTGAATGCGAACAGATAGACGCTCTCATCCGTCTCGACGAAATCGAGCAGCGTGGTCTCCGGGTCGGTCAGCAAAGCCGCCGCGCGCGCCGCGTCGAGCGGCTTGCCCTCGCCGCGCAGCGTTTTCAATTGCGGGCGCAGCGCGAAGAGTTTGTCGCGAAATGCGGCGTAATCCTTCCGCGTCTTTTGCAGCTTCTCCGTCAGCTCGTCGAGGCGCGTCATGTTCGGAGCCTGTCGTTCACGTTCGCGGTAAAGCTGCGTGTTAAGCGTGGCGATTCCGGTCAGGAATTTGCGCTCCTGCTCGCGTTCGCGCGGAGTCATCGTTTTGTTGATCCATACCTTCCCGCTTTGCAGCACGCCCAGCAGCACGCGTGACTTCGCTCGCTCGGCGTAATCGAACGCCTCGTTGCCCTTGCCCTCGCTGATCGCCACGTCAACCATCGCGAGGTAAGGCGCGAGTTTGCTCTCGTAAAATCGCGGCTGCTGGCCACGGTTCTGTTGCGGGCGAAGCGTTTCAATCGTCGCGATAGCTTCGATGAAGGCCTGGCGCGCGAGGTCGAGCTTTTCGGATCGGTACTGCGCCTTGCCCACGCGATACCGCGCCTGCCAGAAGAGGTCGCCGTCCCCGAACTGTTTGGCGAGCGCCGCGGCTTTATCCGCATGCTCGATCGTCTTTATGTAATCATTCTGCGCATAGCTGATCAGGCTCTCGTTCAACAACACCACCGCGACGCCGAGCGAATTGTTCGCCGACTCGAACAAGGTTTTGCTTTTTTGATAGGCGTCGAGCGTATTCGTGAAATCGGCCTTCGACGCGTAAGTCACGCCGAGATCAACCAGAACATCAGCCGTCTCCTGCAAGGCCAGTGCTTGTTTGAAGGATTCGAGCGCCTGATCAAATTGTCCCAGGTTGTAATGCGCGTCGCCGACCTTCCGCCAGGCGGCGGCGATGTTAGCTTTGTCGCCGAGCGATTCAGCGACGCTCAGATTCTCGCGGTAGGCTTCGAGCGCGAGCGCGTAATTGCCATCGAGAGAGTGGATCAACCCGATGCCCTGTAGCGCGCCCGCCACGCCTTGCCGCGTGCCAGCCTCCTTTTCGGCCGCGAGGCAGCGGCGGTAGTAGTTCATCGCCTGAGCGTAATCGCCCTGCGCGTAATAGATGTTGGCGACGTTGTGCAGCGCGTAGCCGATGCTGCGTTTGTCTCCCAAGGCTTCAAACCTGCTTGTGGCTTCGGCGTAAAAACCGATTGCGGCCGCGTCATTGCCCTGCTCGTACTCGGTCTTCGCGGTCTTGAGCAGTAGGTTGGCATAGGCTGTTTTCGCCCCGGCGGCTTCGAGCCATTTCAAACTCCTCCGGTAATGGTCGGCGGCGAGCGCGTAATCGCCCTGCTCGTAACGGACGTTGCCGATGTTTTCGAGCGCCTGCGCGGCATCGTTCTTCTCGTTCAGATCCTCGTGAATTGCGAGTCCGCGCTGAAAGTATTCAATCGCCTGTTGCGGCTTGCCGAGGGCGGATTGAGCGAGGCCGATGCTGGTCAGAAAGCGCGCGGATTCCGACTTGCGGCCTAGTTCTTCCTCAATCGTCAAGCCTTTCTGATACGCGTCGAGCGCCTGTTGATAACGCTTCTGCATGAAATGAATGATGCCCGTGTTCATCCAGGCGTGGGAGGTTTCTTTCCTGTCGCCGAGCTTCTCCGCGACCAGACGTTGACTTATCAAAACCGAAAGCGCGCGAGAATAATCAGCCTGCGCATATGCGCGGTCGCTCTGATTGTTGAGCAGCAGCAACAATTCACGGTTGATCAATTCCTGATCGCCCGCCAGCAGCGCCTCGCGTTCGGCGTCGGTCTTCGCTGTGGCCAGCGCGTTTGCCAGGCCGGCGACCGCGGGCGTCTCGTTCCAGAATTTCCATTCGCCGTTCTCTCTGACAAAGGAGAGATCGGCGCGAACCGCGCTCTTGCGGATCGAAGTAGACGAGCCGCGAACGCTGATGGCGTCCCGTTCAATAGCCACGCGCGCCGAAGCCTGGCCGCCTTCGATCTTGATTCGCGAAATCGCGGGTTCCGAGAATCTGTAATCCTCGATTGCGAACATCCGCTGCAACAGATCGCGGCGAGAGACGCCAGTCGGCGAAGCCTGGCTCCACAAGGATGTGATCGCGTCCAGGTCTTTCTTCGCGTAGGCGTCGAAATATCTGACGATGAGGGCGCGCAACGCCACCTCATCCGGCGATGAAGCGCCGCCGGACGCCAGTTGTTGCGCGAAGGCGGAGAGACAAAGACAGATGACGGTGATAACGGTCGGCAGCGATCCCGCTCTGTTAAGCATAATGGAGAACCTCGTCGAGGAAAGTTGGATCGAGTCCGCTACCGCTCGCGGCGGCGGACCCGTGATGATCTTCCAATCACCTCATAGACGCAAAGAGGCGAAGCGGATTTCCCGCTTCGCCCGCGACATTCGGATCGAATTTCCGACTGATTTTACTGATTGTTCGGCTTTCGCGTCCCTTCGACCTTCCTTCGCATCTCTTCGATTTTCTTTACATCCATCTCCGACCCGCCATCAATGATCGTGTAATCGGATGGAACCTGGAAGAGCGCGGCGTCAGGCTCGGAGCGGCTGATGTTAGTGACGCGATAGGTTGATTCGCCGAAACGGGGATCGTCGCGTTTGGTCAGGATCATCATCCTTAGCTCCTGCGAGTACCAGGTCTCATTGACTGTTTCAATCGGGCGTTCATTGCCGATTGCGCCAGCGGGCATGGTCGTGATCGCGCGTGTCCCCTCGCATTCGACGCCTTCGATCATTTGTTTGCCGAGTTGTTCCGTGTTGGTCGAGTATTTCGTGATGCGCCTCGCTTCAATCGGCGCCGTATCCTCCCTGTTCTCCAGGGTGAAGTTGAAAGTCAGAATGCCCTGGGTTTTAACCGCCTTGCCCCCCACCTCCGTCGGTTTGAACCGCCACTGGCGCGCTGCCTGAAGCGCAGCATCTCGCAGTAACGGATGGCCGCTGACAACCGCCGCTTCGAGAACCTCTCCGGTTTCGCTGATGTGTACTTGAACCTGCACAGCGCCTTTGGCGCCTGCGTCTTTCGCTACCGCGGGATAGGATGGCTGCACTTTCCTGGTGGCGAGGCCTTGCAATACGTCGCCGGGGATTTCTTTTTTCTGAATCGTAAAATTGAAGGTCAAAACGCCCTGAACCTTGACCGGCTTGGATGAAAGCTCTGTCGGTTTGAACTGCCACTGGCGCGCAGCCTCGAGGGTGGCTTCACGCAAGAGTGGATGGCCGCTGATGACCGTCGCTTCGAGAACCTCTCCGGTTTCGCTGATGAGTACTTGAACCTGCACGGGTCCTTCGGCCCCTGCGGCTTTAGCAATCGGAGGGTAAGGCGGCTGCACTTTCCTGATCGCGTTACCCTGCAACACCCCGCTTGACACCCTAACCTTCAAAGGCTGAACGGATCCATCCGGATTAACGGGAGTGGTTACCAACCCCTGCAATCCACCTGCCATGGGAGATCCGCCCGTCTGAGCAAAAAAATGGGTTGTCTTACGAGCAGTTCTGGTTTCAGGATCGAGGATGTAGTTCGCATTAACAACCGGATCGAGGATGTTGATCGTCCGCTTCTGCTCACTCGACCCGCCCATCTGAAATGTCCGCTCGCTGCGCGTGCGCCCATGGCTGTCGCGGTAGATGCGGCCTTCGAAACGCTGGACGACGCGGTTTCCGTCCGGCAGAGTCTGAATCGTTTCGGAGACAATATCGGCTGAAAACGACGCGCCCTTGACCAGCCGGTTATCGAAGCTCATCTCCTGGGAGAAGAACTGGAAGACGCTGTCGCCGCTTTGCTGAGCGCCATTGAACTCTTCGGGAACGCGAAGCGCGCCGCCGGCCGGATCGGACGCAGTGACGGTGACCGTATCAACAAGCGCGGCGACAGTTTGAACGGCGACGGCCTTTCCATCGTTCTTCCTGTCCTGCGCCATCACGCCGACGACGCCGTTGGCGGCGAGCGCCAATGCGCAAACTGATGATAAAAATCTCCTGCCAATGTTTTTCATGATTGTCTCTCCTTTCAAGTCAGCGCCGCGAGCGGTAGCGAGCGCGCGCCCGTCAACGAACGGATCGCCAGAGACGCCGCTCGCCACCGCTCGCGGCGCTGATATTGATAGTTTGAATCACCGAACAAAACGAATAGCGCGAGCCAGCCCGTCCTCGCCGACGAGCAGATCGGCTTTGACCGGCACATCGGCGCGCTCAACATTCACCGGCAACCCGAATGTGATGAGAGCCGAGCGCGGCATCTGCACACGTATCACTTCACCGCTCTCCATAGGCTTCTGATCGTCGCCGTAACTCAGCGGAAAGAAATCGGTCATGTATTCACTGTCCCTCGCATAAGCGGTGATGCTGTCGCGAATGAAGAATCTGTTGTGGCGCGCCCGATTGCCACGACGCCTCTGCGGCGCGCGCGATCCACGACGCGGCTCAGGTTCGAAGATCTCTTTCACGACCTGCTCTTCACGCTTGACGGAAGGCTGCGACGCCGGAGCCTTCTCTGTAATCGCCCCGTTGTCTTTTTGTGGTTCATTTTGAATCGCGAGATAAACGATAAAGCCGAAAGCGATGAGAATCGTCGCCGCCGCGGCCAAAGCCCCGCGCGGCCAGCTTCTCGATTGAACTTGCGAACTCCGCGCGATCAGATTCGGCGCCTGCGCGCGAAAAGCTTCGAGCAACACGGACTCGACGCTGTCTGGCGCGATTTTTCCTTCATCGCTTGCAGCCAGGGATTTCAACCCAGCGCTCAGCGCGCGTTCATCCGCCAGGCGCGCCGCGCAACGCCCACAGATTTCGGCGTGAGCCAGTCCCACCTCGCGCATCGCGGCGTTGATCATTTTCGCGCGGGCAAGATCGTTGACAATGTCTTCGAATTCCCTGCAGTTCATATCTCACACAAAACAATTCGCAGTGTCCGTTTGTCCGACTTCAGCGGCCTGATATGCTCGCAGCTTTTCGACAAGCAAGGCGCGAGCGCGGTGCAGCCTCGACCTGACGGTTCCCACTGCGCACCCCAGGGCGGCTGACGCGTCGGCGTAACTCATCTCCTGAAGGTCACACAACACGACGACTTCGCGGTAATGCGCGGGCAGCGCCAGCACCGCCTGCCGAACCGAAGCGATCATCTCTTTTCGGGTCAGACGCGTGAGCGGATCGTCCAGCGTAATCAAACTCTCCAGCGTTGACGAATCCTGGTCTTCGGCGCCTTCATAGATCGGCGAAAGGAAGCGGTCTTTTTCCAGACGCCGCAACACCTGATTGCGCGCGACGCCGAAAAGATAGGCCGGAAAAGAACCGCGCGACGGGTCGTAATTGCCGTCGCCACGCATCAAGGTCATAAAGACTTCCTGAGTGACGTCCTCGGCGACGGTTTCCGATCCGCTCATCCGCAACGCGAAACGATAGATACCGCCTTGTCGCCGGCGATAGAGCGTTATAAACGCGCTCTCGTCCCCCTCGCGCAACAGCGTCAGCAATTCGTCGTCGCTTAAAGTTGAATCCATCGCCATCCCCGTTCGAGTTCGCTTTTAACCTGCCGACGCTCGTGATTCAGATTTTCCGGCCCGAAAGTTCCAGAAAAAGTGGGGAGTGGGGAATGGGGAATGGGGAATGGTGGAGATTCAGACATGAATCTCCACCATTCCCCATTCCCCATTCCCTTACCGGCGGATGTCGTTTCGCCGCTGCTTCAACCTGATCTCGAACAATTTCGGCCAGAGTTTGCCGGTCACGAAGAGTCTGTCTGAGGCTTCGTCATAGGCGATGCCGTTGAGCACGGCATCCGGGCGAGTGAGGTCTTCGGACGAAAGCAACCCCGACAGATTGACCCAAGCGGTCACTCTTCCGCTTTGCGGATCAATGCGCGCTACGCGGTCGGTCTGCCAGATGTTGGCGTAGATTTCCCCTTTGACGTATTCGAGTTCGTTGAGCTGTGTTATCTGGCGCCCGTTGTCCTGAACTGCGATCACGCGCTGAACCTCGAACGTGTCGGGATTGAGGAATCGAATCTGGCTGGTGCCGTCGCTCATAATCAACGAACGGCTGTCGTGCGTCAGTCCCCAGCCTTCACCCGTATAGCTGAAATCGCGAAGCATGTTGAACGAATCGAGGTCGTAAACGAACCCCCGCTGTGTTTGCCAGGTCAGTTGGTACAATCGCCCGTTGAACAGCGCCAACCCTTCGGCGAAGAATACAGCGGGCACGTCAATCTTCTTCAAAACCTTTCCGGTCTCAAGCTCGACCCGGCGGAGTGACGACGAGCCGTTCAATCCGGTGCTTTCATAAAGCGCGCCCTGGTGAAAGACCAGTCCTTGAGTGAAGGCTCCGGTGTCGTGCGGGTAGACGTTGATTACTTCATAAGTATAGGTCGGGACTCTGGCTGGAGCTGTCATTTGATTCGGTTGTTGAGTTTCGGCTTTTGACGTAACGGCGTTGCCGCTATTGCAAGCGGCGAAAGCCAGTGACATGGCGATTGAAAAAAGCGTCTTCGAATTGAGCATAAGGGCGCCTCGGTGTAAATTTTGTTGGTGGAGATCGCGCCAGGAATTGAACGTATTCGGACTGGCGGAATTACTAACAGGATTCTACAGTACTGCGCGCGTAAGCAAGCGGTAGCGCGCAGGGGCAACCGCTTGCTTACGCGCGCGGTACTGTACCAGTAGGGGAGTACTTATGTCAGAAAGCAACTGCCTCTTCTGCCGGATCATCACCGGCGAGATTTCTTCAAACCAAGTCTACGAAGATGATCTAACATTCGCGTTCCGCGACATCAACCCGCAGGCCCCCACGCACGTTCTGATCATCTCGAAAAAGCACATTGCCTCGCTCAATGACGCTTCACAAGACGATCAGGCGTTGCTGGGGCGCCTGACGCTGGTCGCGTCGAAGCTCGCAGATCAACTAGGTATCGCCGCGAGCGGCTATCGTACGGTTATCAACACAGGAGCCGGAGCGGGCCAGAGCGTCTGGCACATTCACGTCCATCTGCTCGGCGGGCGGGAGCTTGGTTGGCCTCCGGGCTAAGTCGAACGGGCAGGTCTCACCATAACCTGCCGGCGGCCTTGAGCGAATAGAAGATCAGCGCGATCCCGCCTGCTATCAGCGATACGAGCGCGCCGATCACAACCATCACGAACAGATAATCGGAAAGGCTTGGCCGGCGGCGTTCCTGCGCGTACCTGCGAAACAGGTTCATATTCCACCTGTTCGACTTGACGAAGAAATCCGACGCGTCGCCGACGAACGGAATGATGCCGAGCAGATAGTCGAAAGCCACGTTCATCGCCATCCGCAGAATGATGACCTTTGGCAACCGGTATTGGATCGCGCTGCCGATCAGGTAGAGCGAAAAGAGCGCGGTCAGCGTATCGCCCGCCCATGGAACCAAACCCAGAATCGGGTCGAGGCCGATGCGAATGTTGAGAAACGGAATGCGAATGAAGTCGTCGAGAAGACGCGCCATGCGATCTAAACCTTCGATATCCGTTGCTTCTTCGCGGTTCACAATCCGGCGTGATGAGCCGTAAGGTTCGATTATTGAATTCGGTCTGCTCATATCAGAATGGTCTCGCGGCGGTCTTCCCGATCTTCACAAAAACCCTCCCCAGCGCGCGTATCTTTGAAACCCGCGGCGGGACCAGAGTCAAGTCCGGGGCGCCGATGTCCTCATCACCGTGCTTCTCTTTCAACCATCGCTGAAAAATGGCCCGCACCGCGCGCGGATTTTCCGACGTGGCGATGAAGGTGTTGCGCAGATGATCCGGAGTGGCGACGCGGGAACTGTTTTTTGAGTAGTACTGCCGCAACGCGTCGAAAAACCGTTCATCGCCAAGCTCTTTGCGCAAGGCCACGAAGAGCAGTCCGCCCTTCGCCTGCACAATCGCCGTGTACTGCAATGAGTTGCGGAAATCCTTGATAGGCTTTTCAGCTTCCACATCCACGCCCCCCAACATCCGATAAGCCTGATAAGTCCCACGCAGTTGCTGATCAATGATTAAATCGCCCAGCTTCTTTCCGTAGACCGCCTCGTGGTAGTACGCGGCGGAAAAATTGGCCAGGGCTTCGTCCAGGTAAGGAGCGCGTTCGGAATCACTGCCAACCGCTTCTCCCCACCATTGTTTCGCGACGCCATGCGCAATCGTGAACTCGAATGATGACTTAATGATGTCGGCCTGCTCGCGCAAAACACCGGGCAAACGCACGGCTTGCGGCGCGTCGAAATCAACGTAGTATGCCTGCGCGATGACCACCATCCCCGGAAACTGGATGTTACTGTACCCCGCGGCCAGCGGCATCTCGACGACCTGAAGAAGTGGATATGGATAACCGCCGAAAGATTTCTCATACACATCGATCGCATTCACCGCAAAGTCAAGCGCGCGTTTGCCAAGGCGTTCGTCACTCTCGCGGAAGTAGGAAACTGCGCGCGCGGCGCCAGTTTTATGCTCCGCGCTCTTCATTCGCTCGACAACGGCGACGGCGAACCCTCTCAACTTTTCTCCACGAAAAGTCTGCGACTTGCGCTTGTGCGCCTCGCCGGGCGCGCCGGAGTCGGAGCGCAGTGTTCTCGATTCGACGTTTTCCGCTGAGGCGATCAGTGTCAGCCTTTCGTCGGTTTTGACCGTAACTTCGTAATCCGCGACCTCGCCGTTGACCAGGCAGCCTACACTGACTGACAAGTTCTGTTCGATCGCCTGCTGCTGTCGTGGCGCGAGCATCGGAAAGAAGTGTCCCAATAGCATGGCCTCTTCTCCAACAAAGAAGATGTCGCGCGCATCTCTGGGCTGACGTTCGTCGTTGAGCGCGTCGCTGACTTCCTGGAGGAAATGGGCCAACAGACTCGTCTCTTCGCGCTGCACACGCGGAATGCGCGCGTTGAAATCAAGCGTCAGCTCGACGCCCTGACCGGGTTGTAGTTTCTGCGGCAGTTCTACCCTGAGCAGCGCGTTACGCGAGCGCAGGCTGAAATACAAGTCCCGACCGCCAGCAGTGACCCTTTGCACCGTCAATGAAGGCTCATCTTCTTCCAATAGGCCAAAGTTGGGATAGAGGTAAAAACCGAGAAAATCCAGGTCTTCGCGAGTGTTATTCGTGAATCGAAGAATTTCGCGTCCGGTGTAGCTTGCCTTGTGATAGTCGAGATCAATCTCAACGCGGTAAATATCTCGCGGCGACGAGCTATGAACAGGATTTGCAGGCTTTGCCGCTTGATCCCCAAACTTCGCCGCTTGACCGTGAGCTGTGGAAATTGCAGCAAAAGCAAAGAACGCAATCACATAATACTGCGCCGCCGGAAACATCGCGGGAAATTGTGAGTGGAATGCTTTCACGCGCCCATTCTACTTCAACAGGGATCAAATCGTTAATGGTTCATCGGCGCGCTTTCACAGGCAGGCGATACATCACCGGGATCCGACAAGATCACTTCCGCACACCGCACAATTTTTACTTGACCACCACTTCTCCTCAAAAAATCGATTGACAATCCCCTCATATCAATTTACCATCCCACCATCTTGAAAATGACTTTCAAGATCACGTCAAGCTTTAAGCAGTTCAGGAGGGTGCCAATGAGCAAGAAGTCTAAATGCTGTAAGAGTTATAAGAGAAAAGGTAAGCCGTGCAAAAATTGTCCATTGTTCAAATGATTCACATTTCTTGGTCAAAATTATTAATCAAGCGCTGAATCTCAAATCCCATCACAAAATGTAAAAGCCTTCAGCGTTGCAGCGCCGAAGGCTTCGTCGCAAAACCAACCCGGTCAGTTTCTGGTAACTTAGCGAGCGGTATGCGGGCGAATCCTATCACGCCGCCGCTAATAAATCACATCCGATCATCGAAAGTTCGGCGTGAATGGAGACCCCGAATGAATTCACTTGGCTCCCTATCTTCGTGGCGCTGCCTTCCATCATCACTTTTCCGGCTAATCGTCGCAGCTTTTCTACTCTCCACTGCCCCCGCGCTCTTCGCCCAGACAAACGACAGCGCGACCGTTTTGCGCGGACGCGTCACTGACGCAGCGGGCGCAGCGTTGACTGGCGCTTCGGTCACGCTCGGCAATCTGACTACCGGACTCGAACGCGTCGTAGTGACGGACGCCAATGGCAATTTCGCTTTCGCCGCTTCAAGCGGCGGGCGTTATCGCCTGATCATCAGCGCCGTTGGATTCTCGCCGCTCTCCCGTGAAGTCGAAAGCGGATCATCCGGTTCGCTCGATTTCGCGCTCGAACCGGCTGCGCTGGCCGAAAAGATCACCGTCGTTTCCGGCTCGCGGCAGGAGGAGCTGCGCGAAAGCCTCAACACCAAAGTTGACGTCATCGGCCGCATACGCATCCGCGATACCGGCTACGAATCGGTCGCCGAAGTCCTGCAGGAGTTACCCGGCGTCGTTACACGCCGCGCAACACAAGGCGCGGGCGCGGCGGGCGAGCAGGTGCAAGGCATTGATTCGCGCCAAGTGCTGTCGCTCTTCGACGGCCAGCCGATCATCGGCGGCAAAGGCATCAAGCGCGGCGTGATCAATCTCGACCGCCAATCAACAGGCACGCTCGAACGCATCGAGGTCGTCAAAGGCGCGGCTTCAGCCTTGTACGGTTCGGACGCGATTGGCGGCGTAATCAACCAGATCTCGCGCGATCCGGCCGCGCCAATCGAAACTTCCTTCACCGCGTCCGGCGGCTCGCAAGGCCGCTTGGACACGCGCGGCGACGTTGGGTTTGCGCGCGACAAATTTTCGACCTTCTTCAGCGGAGAACGGCACAAACAGAATCCATTCGACCTGACGCCGACAACGTTCGACACGACCGGCGCAGGCTTTCATCGCTACGACGCGCTGGCCAAAGTCAAATACAAGCTCACGCCGAATCTCGCCTTGAGCGCCTGGGCGCGCGGTTACTGGAACAACGAGCGCGGGCGCGCGCGCGGCGAGGAGGGCAATCTGGAATCGTTCATTGACGAAGACGCGCAGAGCTTTAATCTCGCCAGCGATTGGCAAATCAGCGAGCGCACGGCGATGCAGGCGCGCGGTTACTTCACCCGTTTCGATGAAATTACCAACAGCGCGCTCATGCCTTCGGGCATCCCCGTTGCGCCTGGCAATCTATTCGAGCGGCTTGGCAAAGTTGACGCTTCGTTCTCGCGCATTCAGGGTGAACACCAATTCATTCAAGCCGGCGCGGAATGGCTGACCAACACCTATGGCGGCATCAACCGGCTGCAAAACGATAAGGGCAACGACATAGATTTCGCATCGGTCTGGGCGCAGGATCGCATCAGCTTCGCCAATCGCGCGACGGTGACGCTCGGCTTGCGCTTCGACCACCACTCGATCTTCGGCTCGGCTGTTTCGCCGAAGGCTGGCCTGAATGTCAGGGTCACGGATTACTGGCGGATTCGCGCCTCCTATGGCCGCGGGTTTCGTGCGCCCGATTTAGGCCAGCTCTTTTATCGCTTCCTCAATCCGACCAATCAATATCAGGTTATCGGCAATCCGAACCTACGTCCCGAATACGCCCATTCGGTTCAACTCGGCAGCGAGTTTACCTCGCCGAGTCGCCGCGCGCGTTTCGGCGTCAACGTCTTCCGCAATGACATCGAAGACCTGATTGATGCTGTCCCCCTGGGCTTCATCGCCACGCCGCAACAACTGCAACAGATCGCCGCGATCGAGGGCATTGACCTCACGGCGTTCCGTCCAGCGCTCGGACGTCTGCTCTTCTTCTACAAAAACATCTCTAAAGCCGTGACGCAGGGCGTCGAGTTCGATGGCGACGTTCTGCTCCCGCGCGGCTTTTCGCTCGGCGGCGCGTATACCTATCTCAACGCTCGCGACGCGGAAAACAATGTCTCACTGCTCAATCGCCACAAGCACCAAGGCAATGTACGCCTGGCCTGGGAGAGCAATGCGCGCATCGGTCTTCGCGGCAATCTGCGCGGAACTTTCTACAGCAAATGGATCAACACACATGCGACCGTCAATCCGACAACCGGGGTTGTGACATTGCCCGTAATTCCGCTCGGATTCAGTTTGTGGGACTTCTATGCGGCCAAGCGCATCTATCGCGGCCTGGAGTTTTTCAGCGCCGTAGACAACTTCACCGACAGCCGCGATCCGAATGTAGGCAAGTTGGCCGCAAGCGGCGCGCCGCTGCCGATCTATCGCCCTGAGCTGAGCCGCACATTCCGCTTCACTTTTACCCAGCCGCAATTCCGCGCGCTGGCTGAAGTCATCGGCAGAGTCTATAGCGAGATGGAAGCTGAACGCGCCGAACAGGAGTTTTCGCATTACGCCGAATCGCTGATGATGTGAGGAAGGCCGTCAACGATAGATAAATTTCCCACTACACTAAAGGAGACCAAACGTGCTCTATAACAATTCACTCCCTGGCGTCGTCAGGATGCTTTTCGTCAGCCTGCTGTTGACAGCGTCGAGCGTCATAGCTTCGGCTCAAAGCAGGATTTCTCTTACCGGACGCGTAACCGATCAAACCGGCGCTGCGGTTGGAGCCGCAACCGTGACGGCGCGGCAGCTCGGCACGAGCTTTGAACGATCCACGAAGACCGGCGACGATGGCGGTTATCGAGTAGACGACCTGCTGGCCGGCGACTATCAGGTCAGCGCGCGCCGCGAAGGCTTCTCGCTCGCCGCGCAGACTCTCACGCTCCATTCCGAGCGGGGGCTAGATTTCACACTGCGTCCTGGTCAGCTTGCCGCTGATGTCAGCGTCGTCTCGACGCAACTCGCCGCCACGCAGGAAGAGCAGACACGCATTCCCGGTTCGGTCGAGATAATTGACGCGCGGACGCTCGAAATCTCGCGCCCGTTCAATTTCAACGAAGCCCTACGCAAGGCTCCCGGCGTCTACACCCGTGATGAAGAAGGCTTCGGGTTGCGCCCTTCGATCGGCATCCGCGGCCTCGATCCGAACCGCTCGGCGAAGATCTTGTTGCTGGAAGACGGCGTGCCGCTCGGCCACGCGCCCTACGGCGACACCGACGCCTACTACCATCCGCCCATCGAGCGCTACAACGGCATCGAGATTCTCAAAGGCTCATCGCAGATCACCCACGGTCCAAATACGCTGGCCGGGACAATCAACTACATCACACCCAATCCTCCGGAAGGGGCTGAAAATTTCAGCGGCTCACTCACCCTACTCGGCGGCAATCGCAACTACTTTAATGGCTATGCGAGCGCAGGCGCGTCTTTTGGGGAAGGAGCTGGCCGCACGGGGCTGCTCTTCGATTTTCTGCGCAAGCAGGGCCAGGGCGCGCGCGAAAACATGCGCTTCGGATTGAACGACGTCCTCATCAAGACCGTGACGAAACTCACTGAAAACGGCACACAGACGCTCGGCTTCAAGTTCAATTACTACGGCGAAGACTCCAACATCACGTACTCCGGTTTGACTCTGGCGGAATTCACCGCCAACCCGCGCTTCAACCCGTTCCGCAACGATTTCTTCAATGGTGACCACTTCGGCGGTTCGGTGATGTACACGAACGCGATCAACAGCCGTGCGGTCTTTACCGCTACGATCTACGGGTCGGACTTCAATCGCGACTGGTGGCGGCAATCGTCCAATTACGAGGCTGGGTTCCGTTCGACGCCCGCGCGCGGCGTGAAGTTGAGCGTGGCCTTCTTCCGGCTTGATTACCAAAACCAGATCGTCCCGGCGAACCTGTCGGGCGGCGCGGGGGCGACGCTGACCAGCGCTGGTGAGACGTTGCATCAGGGCGTTGAATTCGACGGGCGATGGGACAGCGGCGTGACCTTTAATTCGCCGCACAATTTTTATGTGCGAACGGCCTACACCTACGTCGACACAGCGGAATATCAAGGCACGCGCTTCAGCAACGTCAGCGGTTTCAACACCGTCAGCATCACAGGCAACCGGCTGATCTATTCGCCGAAACATCTGGTCGCGACGACCGCTGGCTACTCGCACGCGAGCGGCTTCGACGCGCTTGTCGAGGCCATCCACACCGGAGAGCAATTCGGCGACGATCTGAACTCAACCTCGGTTTCGCCGAACGGTCAGCGCGGATTGATCCCGGCCTATACGGTCTGGAACGCGGCGGTCAACTACCGCATCGGCAAACTGGAACGTTACGCGCCAACGGTCTTCGTCGCGGTGAAGAACTTCGCCGATGACACGTTCATCGTGGATCGGCGGCGCGGCATTATGATGGGCATCCCACGTCTGGTACAGGGCGCCGGAAATACCGCACAACTTTTCGCATTCAATTATCGGCCGCGACGCGCGTGAGCAATGTCTGCGCTGCCATCAGCGGATCGCGCAACCGGCGCCGGCTGTCTTCGATCAACCGCACAAGCGGCCGAAGCAATGGCGAGCTGACAAACTCGACTGTCTGTTGTGCCATCGAGACGCGGCAAGCAAGGGGAGAAGATGAAACCCAAAGCCAATTTTTCATCCGTCTTATTCGGCGTGATCTTTCTGGGAGCGATGTTGTAATGAGCGCGAGAAACATCACCACCGTAGCGTTCTACGAGCATCCGTTCGCGCCGTTGGCGTTCGACTTCCTGATCTCGACCGTCTTCGCTCCATTCGGCGGAGTCCACAGGCTTCGGTCAGAAGCGCTTGATCTCATCGAGATCAAGCCCGGATTGCGCGTACTCGAACTTGGTTGCGGCACGGGCGGCGTCACGCGGCTTCTGCTCGCCAGAGGCGCCGAGGTGACGTCCATTGATGGATCGGAACGCATGCTCGCGCGAGCCAGGAGACGATCTCCGGGCGCGCGATTCGAGCGGCGCCAACTCGAATCTCTCGAACTTAAAGAGACGTTCGATCTCGTGTTATTCGTCTTCGTCCTGCACGAACTTCCGCGAGAGTTGCGGCGGCGGGCGCTGAGCGCAGCCGTAAACGCTCTCCCGCCGGCCGGGATGGTGGCTGTGCTGGATCATGCTGTTCCGCGCTCCGGCATACTGGCTCGGGCTTGGCGCGCCTTCTTGCTCCGTCTGGAGCCGCCGACCGTGGTGGAGTGCATTGAGCAAGGCTATGACGCCGAACTGCAGGCTGCGGGGGCCAAGGTCTTCAGGCGCCACGACCTAGCGCGAGGGACGGCGGCGCTCACGCTCGCGCGTCCGCTAGCTGATCGCGGGCAGAGCGACCATTCGCCGCTTTATTCGGCAAATATGTAACCGCAAAAGAAGTCGCCAGACTCGAACGATACGTCACTCTGATGAGAAGCGCCAGGCGCGCATTTCAGGCCGCAGCGCAAATAACAGAACCACTCACGCCGGCAGTGTTGAGCGCAAACTGACAAGCCGCTCATCAAGCGTTGGCGCATTACCGGAGGTGTGCACTCATGAAACTTAGAACAAAGAAGAGCGCAAAGAAGAATCGTAAAAAGGACAGAAATAGATTCGGGCAACGCGACCCGAAATATTGGCCGAAATACTTTATGGCCATGGGCGCGATGGGGGCATTGTTGACTTGCGCGCCAGTTTCCGCGTTCGCGGAGTCGTCAAGCGTCGCGATGCTCGCCCCCAGCGTGCTGGAGGCCATCTATGGGGCGGTTCAATCTCAACAGACCCAGCGTTTCGACATCCCGCCCGGCCCGCTCGAAACTGTGTTGACCACCTTTCAGAAGTTGACTGATTTGCAAGCGCTGGTCCCAAACGAGAAGCTGAAAATCATTCCCTCGCCCGGAGTTTCGGGCGTCCATACGGTCGAGCAGGCGCTGGCGCAGATTCTGGCGGGCACGGGCATCACCTATCGTTTCAGCGGCCCGAAGATCGTGACGCTGGAATTGGAAGGCGTGGCCGCGTCGATCGAGGTGCTGGGACGCATCGCGCCCTCGTCGCCGAAATATACCGAGCCGCTGCGCGACACGCCGCAGACGATTACCGTCATTCCCAAAGCCGTGATTGAAGAGCAAGGCGCGACGACGCTGCGCGACGTGCTGCGCAACGTTCCGGGGCTGACGATGGCCGCCGGCGAAGGCGGCGTTCCGGCTGGCGACAATCTGACGCTGCGCGGATTCAGCGCGCGCAACGACATCTTCATCGACGGCGCGCGCGATCTCGGCCCGCAATCGCGCGATCCTTTCAATCTGGAGCAGGTCGAGGTCGTCAAAGGGCCCGGATCCGCCTTCACCGGGCGTGGCTCGGCGGGCGGCTCGATCAACCTGGTAAGCAAGGCGCCGACCGTCAATCGCTTCTTCGCGGGCACGGTCAGTGCGGGCAGCGACGCCACCAAGCGCTTCGCCGGCGACATCAACTTGCCGATCAAGGATCGCACGGCCTTCCGTTTGAACCTGCTCGCGCACGATTCAGGCGTGGCCGGGCGTGACGTGGTCGAGAATCAACGTTGGGGCGTCGCGCCGTCTGTGTTGTTCGGGCTGGGGACGCGGACACGGTTGACGCTCAGCTACTTTTACATGGGACAGGACAATATCCCGGATTACGGCATCCCATGGGTGACGACTACTCAGAACGTGTTGGCGAGCCTGCGCGATAAACCCTCGCCCGTGCCGCGCGAAACCTTTTACGGTCTGAAATCGCGCGACTTCGAGAAGATGCGCTCCGACCTGGCGACGGTTAAGATCGAGCGTGACTTCAACGATTCGGTCACGGTCCGCAACCAGCTTCGGTTCGGCTATTCGACGCGCGACTCGGTCACCACGGCCCCGCGTTTCGCCAACAATGACTCGCTCGTCATCAATCGCAACGGCCCGTCGTGGATCACGGAAGACAAGGTCTGGGATAACCAGACCGATTTGCGGGCGCGGTTCTCGACCGCCAAGATCGAGCATTCGCTGGTCACCGGTCTCGCGCTCACCCACGAAAACAACCTGCGCCGGACACGCACAGTCACTGGCACGCCGACCACAACGCTGAACAACCCAGATCCCAATCAGCCGTTCACCGGCGTGATTTCGGCGGGACCGAACATCGGCGACGTCACGGGGAAATCGGTCTCGCTTTACGCTTTCGAGACGGCGAAACTCAGCAAATACGTCGAACTGAACGGCGGACTGCGATTCGATCGCTTCGACGTGGACGGCGTCAACACAGCGCTCGCCCCAGTCACGCGCGTGGACGAGATGGTCAGTTGGCGCGCGGGCGTAGTCGTCAAGCCGAAGGAAGAGGGCAGCGTCTACGTTTCCTACGGCACGTCGCTCAGCCCGTCGCTCGAAGGTTTGTCTTATGGAACGGCCAATACCGCCATCGAACCGGAGAAGACTTACAACTTCGAGGTCGGCAGCAAGTGGGATTTGCTCAGCGATCAACGCTTGTCGGTGAATGGCGCGATCTTCCGCGTGGAGAAGACCAACGCGCGCACGCCGCCCCTTTTGCCTGACGATCCGCCGCAGGTGCTGCAAGGCCGCCAGCGCGCGCAGGGCGTTGAATTGGGCGCAAGCGGCGGCATCACCCGCGCCTTGCGCGTCTTCGGCGGTTATACATTCCTCGACAGCGAGATTGTGAGGTCGAACACCGCGGCGGAGGTCGGCAAAGAGATTCAGAACGCGCCTCGCCATTCGTTCAACATCTGGACGACATACCAATTGCCGCATCGGATCACACTCGGCGGCGGCCCGCGGTTCGTCGGGCGCCGGTTCGGTAACAACATCAACACCCGGCAAGTGGACAGCTACTGGCTACTTGATGCGATGGCCTCGTTCCCGGTGTCGAGGCATCTCGATCTCCGGCTCAATCTCTACAACCTGACCAACGAATATTACTTCGACCGGCTGGGTGGCGGACACCTTATTCCGGGCGCGGGCCGTTCGGTGATGGTCAGCACGGGCTTCCGGTTCTAAATCTACTGACCATATCTGAAGGAGCCTTCATGTCGCGTTGCGACGCTCTGAAACGATGAAAATCAATCACGAAGAAACGTTACGGCATCGATTTCTTATGTTCTTGCTTCGTTTTCTTCGTTTCTCCGTGGTTGATTTTCGGAGGAGCAAGAAAACAATGCTGCTGCATATTCCCAATGCCCTGACTGCCGAGCAAGTCGCGCAATGCCGGCAGAAGCTCGATCAGGCAGAGTGGATTGATGGGCGGGGCACCGCCGGACACCAGTCGGCGCGAGCGAAAGACAACATGCAATTGACGGAGGATCATCCGGTTGCGCGCGAGCTGGGCGACATGATCCTCACGGCGCTGCAAAACAACCCTTTGTTTATGGCGGCGGCGCTGCCGTTGAAGGTCTTTCCGCCGCTCTTCAACCGTTATCAGGAGGGGCAATCGTTCGGCACGCATGTGGACAACGCCGTTCGCCAGGTAAACGGCACACCGCATCGCGTGCGCACCGATCTGTCGGCGACACTGTTTCTCGCAGAGCCTGAAGAGTACGACGGCGGCGAGTTGTCGGTCGAAGACACTTATGGCCTGCATAACGTCAAATTATCCGCGGGTCACTTGATCCTCTACCCCGCATCCAGCCTGCATCACGTGCGCCCCGTGACGCGCGGCGCACGATTGGCGTCGTTCTTCTGGATTCAAAGCATGGTGCGCGACGACGGACAACGGACGCTGCTCTTCGATCTGGATATGGCGATTCAACGCATCGGCGGCGAAGCGCCCGATCACCCGTCTGTCGTCCAGCTCACCGGCGTCTATCACAATCTGCTGCGCCGTTGGGCGGACGTATGAGGAAATCAAATGATGAAGAAAAGCAGCGTTCTGTTCTGTCTGTTCTGTCTGTTCTGTCCGGCCTGGCTGCCGCTGGAGGCTTTAGGGCAGAGCCGGTCTTCTCTGAGCGGCCTGAGCGGGCAGATTGCCGATGAAGCTCGGCGCCCGATCAAAGGCGCTTCCGTGCGGCTCGTCAACACACTCAATGGCGAAGCGGTCAGCGCCGCCAGCGATGAACAGGGACAGTATCAATTCCCGCGCGTGCGCCCAGGCAGCTACCGGCTGGAAGCAGGCGGCAGCGGCTTTGAAACTATCGTTTCGGGAAGCTTCGAGATGGGCGAGGAGGCGCAGACACGCAACCTCACGCTGCTGGCCGGCGCGGTGCGTGACCAGGTAATCGTGTCGGCTTCGCCCCGCGAAGAACTCGTCCGCGAGACCGCTATTCCGACGACGCTGATCGAACGGCGAGAGATCGAAGACAGCGCGACGCAGACGCTCGAAACCAAAAGGATTGGTCGAGAGAGCGTGAAACTGAAATTGCTGCGGAACGGACAGCCGATGGAGATGCCGCTGAAAACCTGCCGGCAGTATTTCCGCAAACAACGAACGGAATGAAACGATGGAAGAAGAACTGGTATTCCGTCTGATCTTTATCGGGGTTTTCGCGCTGGTATTGTCGGTCTCCACATACTATCGGAGGCTAGCGCGAAAATCCGGCGAGGCAATCTCCAGGCTCCAGGAAGGGCCGCTGGCCCTGACCCTCCGCGTGGTAATGACGCTTCCGTTGTTGCTCGCGATCCTCTTCTACGCCTTCATTCCTCGCTGGATGTCCTGGTCGGCGATCTCACTGCCTATCTGGGTCCGCTGGATGGGAGTGGGATTGAGCATCGCCTGCCTCCCGCTCGTGTGGTGGGTCTTCAGCAGCATCGGCTCGAACATCTCCGAAACCGTAATGATGCTGTTGTCCAGCGCATTTCCCTGGACGACGACGCTTCAGGCGGCCCGGCGACAGGATGCCTGGACACCGCCGGTAGCAGCCATGCGAAAGACGACGAAGGTCGCCTCTTATCGCGCGCGGCTCGCCGGGGATGCGCTCTTGATCGAAGTGACGCACGAACCAGGCTGGCACACCTATGCGCTCGACAACCTCGAAGCTGAAGGATTTATCGCAGCCCGAGATCAATTGGTTCACGTGGGGCTTTGAAGGCACGACGCTGTTCGCCGCCAAAATCAAGCGGGCGCAGGGCGGCGAAGCCGTCATCACGATCAACGAGCAAGCGTGCAAATCCACGATCTACGCAATGATTGATGAACTGGAAATCCGGCTATCGCTCAACACCGGCGCGGGTGGAGAAACGAAGATTGACATTTCACAGCTTGTCGAAGAAGGCGATTTGTCAGATGTGAAGTAGATGAAGCTTCGCAAAATGTTTTCGATCCCGTAAACCAACGAAATCCCGGTAACGTTGTTGGTCACCCGCTTCCCCAACATCTTGAGGACTCGCTCCAAATGCAACTATTCCGCAAAGTACTCTTCTGGTCTCACCTGACGGTCGGCGTCACTGCCGGCCTGGTCATCTTGATTATGTCGGTCACCGGCGTATTGCTGACTTACGAACGGCAGATCATCTACTGGGCCGACACGCGCGGCTACCACGTCACTCCGCCTTCCCCTGAGGCATCGCGTCTTTCGGTGGAGACACTGCTTGCCAATGCGCGCGAGGCGCAATCGGGCGCCGCAATTACGGCCATCACCTTGCGCTCCGGCGCTTCCGATCCGGCGACCATCGCTCTGGCCACTCCCCCCGGCGCCGGGCCAGGAGGCGGGCGCACCATTTTCATCAATCCGTACACCGGCGCCGTGCTGGGCGAAGGATCGAAGAGAGTCCGCGACTTCTTCCACGTCATCACCGACTGGCACCGCTGGCTGGGCGCGCACGGAGCAAGCCGCAACACCGCGCGAGCCATCACCGGCGCGTGCAACCTCGGCTTTCTGTTTATAGTTTCCAGCGGCATCTATCTGTGGTGGCCACGCAAACGGAACTGGACCCAGTTCAAAAACATCCTGTGGTTCAAACGAGGGCTGCCTGGCAAGGCGCGCGACTTCAACTGGCACAACGTGGTTGGCTTCTGGTCTTTTGCGCCGCTTTTCATCGTCGTGCTCTCCGCCGTCGTGATTTCGTATCAATGGGCCGGCAATCTTGTTTACCGCATGGTTGGCGAAAATCCGCCCGCGCGAGCGCCGCAACCAGGACAACCGCCCGGAAACGCCGGGCCGCAACGTGGCGGGCCGGAACGTCGCGATACGGCCGCGTCGTTGGATAATCTCGACGGGCTGTGGGCTCGGGCGGCGCAACAGGTCCCCGGTTGGCGGAGCATCAGTCTGCGGATGCCCACTTCGTCTGATGCGCCCTTGACGTTCACGATTGATCGGGGCGATGGCGGCCAGCCGCAAAAACGCGCCCAACTCACACTGGATCGAAAGACCGGCGAGGTCGTGCGCTGGGAGCCGTTTTCGAGCTACACTACGGGCCGGAAGCTGCGCTCATTCCTGCGGTTCGCGCACACCGGCGAGGTGGCGGGCATCGCAGGCCAGACCATCGCCGGTTTGGTGTCGTTAGGCGGCGCGTTCCTCGTCTGGACCGGGCTGGCGCTTGCGTGGCGGCGCTTCCGCGCGTGGGCGCCGAGAAGGTTCAGAACTCCTGCCGCCTCTCCGCTGGCGGAGGAAGTGGCCCGCAACCGCGCCAGTAATCCTGACGCTCAACCTGAGGCGCAACTCTTTTCCGGGTCGAGCGCTGACTAAGTACAACGCACCGTTGCGATATGCGATATGCGATATTTCATATGAAATATCGCATATCGCATATCGCATATGAAATATCGCCAAATGAATCTACCGCCGACAAAACTCCGCGGACAGGCCGGCCCCATGCGCGGTATCCTCCTGACCATCTTTCTCCTCGGCGTACTCGGCACGGGCGCGGAGTTACTCCTGCTGGAACACACAGAGGATTTATGGCAATGGGTCCCGCTACTGCTCATCGCGCTCAGCCTCGCCGCGCTCATCTTGCACGCCGCCATTCGACGTGCCGCAAGTGTGCGGATTTTTCAGGCGACGATGGTCCTCTTCCTGCTCAGCGGCGTCGCCGGATTGCTGCTCCATTACAAGGGCAATGTGGAGTTCAAATCGGAGACCAATCCTTCCCTGGCGGGACTGGAGCTGTTCTGGGAAGCGATGAAGGGTAAAGCGCCTCCGGCTCTGGCCCCGGGCGTGATGATTCAAATCGGGCTGCTGGGGCTGGCCTACACCTACCGGCATCCGGCGTTGCGCGCTTCAACTGAAAAAACCGAATCCACCAACACAGGAGAACAATAATGAACCTGCTAAAATCGCTTGCCTTCAGCGCCATCATGTCGCTCGCTCTCGCAACCGCGGACAGCGTCCAAGCCCAGGTCGGACGCTCGCAGGGACAGGTTGATCCGAACCTGGCGGGCGAAAAAGAACTGCTCGCGCTGCCGCACCTCAATCCAACAATTGTGAAGGGCATTCTGGAGCGTCGCCCCTTCCTGAGCATGACCGATCTGAACGCCTTCCTCAGTCAGTCGCTCAAGAAAGAGCGACTGACCGAGCTG
>Ga0187894_10001912_pt1 | contig 25880 bp, 26 predicted proteins | sample GBC1701081metaG_FD_136650 | JGI IMG/M metagenome (GOLD analysis project Ga0187894, IMG submission 136650) | White microbial mat communities from a lava cave in the Kipuka Kanohina Cave System on the Island of Hawaii, USA - GBC170108-1 metaG ... | reverse complement strand
GATCTTTCGATGCAAGCGCACCGTGCGCCACTCTCCAAAGATCCCTCGCTTCGCTCGGGATGACAGGCGCTTGCTCGATATGAGCACCGTCCGCCTGGCATGACGGCTGAATCTACTCAGCCGCCGCCTTCCGGAGGTCTGTCGAGTAGGCGATGCCGACCGGCGCATCGGCTTCGAACGGGCTCTTCAGGTCGAGCCTGGCGCCATGCTCGCGCAGCGCCGGCAGCACTTCCTGGGCCAGCAGGCGGATGCAGGTCATCGAATCCTGGTGCGTGACCGCGCCGTCATTGCCCCACAGCGCCAGGATGCTGGGCCGGGTCTCGTCGAGCAGGCGCTTGAGCTTGGGGATCACCGTCTTCGGCGTGCCGGCGATGATCTGCGTGTCGGCGAGCTGCTGCTCGAAGGTCGGCCGGCCGCGCGGGCTGATGGCGCGGCCCGACGCGAACTCGACGAAGGCGCGGCGCTGCGTCGGCGAGAAGTAGCCCGACGGGCTGCTCCACACCGGGTGCGCCAGACCGGTGAACTCGCCCTGCATCCACATGAACTGGCGCGCGTTCTCGATCGCCTTCTCCTCGGTCTCGGCGACGTGCACGCGCTGCAGGTAGCCTCGGTTCGCGGGGCCGGCGGTGTAGCCGCACTCCAGCGCCGCCTGGTCGTAGGTCTCCCAGATCTTCTTGGTCGCCTCGATCGAGGTGTTGAGTGCAATGTAGGGATAGCGCTGCTGCGCCGACCAGATGATGGTCTCGCGGCTCACCACGCCCGGGATCCAGACACGCGGGTAGGGCTTCTGCAGCGGCACCGCCCACGGGTTCACGACGCGATGCTGGTAGTGCGTGCCCTCCCAGCGGAACGGCCCCGGCTGCGTCCAGGCCTTGACGATGAGCGCGTGCGCCTCCTCGAAGCGCTCGCGGTTGTAGGCCGGGTTGACGCCGGTGGCGAGCTGCTCCTGACCGCCGCCGCGCACGAAGCCCGACACCAGGCGGCCCTTGGAGATCATGTCGATCATCGCCAATTCTTCGGCCAGCCGCACCGGGTTCTCGGCCAGCGGTAGCGGGTTGCCCAGCAGCACGATCTTCACGCGCTTCGTGGTCGCGGCCAGGATGCTGGCAAAGACATTGGCCTTGGCCTGCATGCAGAAAGGCGCGTTGTGGTGCTCGTTCAGCATGATGCCGTCGAAGCCCATGTCCTCGGCGTGCACGTACTGTTCCAGGTAGTCGTTGTAGAGCCGGCTGCCGGCCACCGGGTCGAAGTGGCTGTTGGAAAACATCAACGCCGTGGCGCCGAACTTCAGCCCGTCCTCGGACGAATAGGCCGACATCGGCTGCTCGGTGAAGTACATCAGGTGCATGGAGGGCCTCCCGTGGCCGGCTCTGTCATTGCGACAATTCTGTCATTCCGAGCGCAGCGAGGAATCTTCCGCGGATGACGCACCGTGCCCGTCCCCGTAAGATCCCTCTCCTGAGCCTGTCGAGGGGGCGTTCGGGATGACAGGGTGAGTTGGACGGACGCCCTGCTCGCATCACTTCCTACCCGCGAACGACGTAACCAGCGCCGCCAGCGCCTCCGGCTTCTCCATGTCGACGCAGTGGCCACACGCCTTCACGATCTCCAGCCGCGCATCCGGCAGCCGTGACGCGTACAGGCGCCCGGCGCTTGATGGCACGACCGTGTCGTGGTCGCCCCACACCACCAACGCCGGCGCGCGCACGCCGCCCAGCAGGTGCGGCAGCGTCTGGCTGTACATGTACGGCTTCCAGGCGATGCGGAAATTCATCTCGCGGCAGATGTCCCACTGCTCGAGCTGGTCGGTGCTGGGCTCGGCGCCATAGGCCGCGGCGAACCCCTCCGCTGTGTGGAATCCGGCGCGGGCATAGTCGATGTAGCTGAGCAGCGCCTGGTCGAGGATGTCGCCCTCGGGCGGCTTCAGGCCCATGGCGCCAACCAGCACCAGCCGGCCGATGTCGCGCGGCGCCATGGTCGCCATCTCGGCCGCGATCCAGCCGCCGAAGCCGAGGCCGACCAGCGACGCCTGCGCGATGCCGAGATCGGCCAGCAGCCAGCGGTACATCACCGCCACGTCGCGCACGCTGCGCATCCACGCCGGGCGCTCCGACTTGCCGTAGCCCGGATGGTGCGGCACCAGCAAGTCGAAGCGCTGCGCCAGCGCATCGTAGAACGGCAGCCGCTCCAAGGTGCCGATGTCGTGGTGCAGGACGAGCAGCGGCGCACCGCTGCCGGCACGCGACAGATGCATCTTCACGCCGGCCACATCGACGAGCTTGTCCGACCACGCCACCGCCATGCCATTTCCCCAATCCTCGTTAGAAATCGACGGTCGCAGCGGCCGCGCGGCGAGTCAATCGACCCCGGTTGCGGCCAGCGCAACCCTGTCAGTCCGTATTGCGGCCGTTCGATCAAACCGTCATCCCGAGCGCAGCGAGGGATCTTCTGCGGCTGGAGTCCCCTTGCGCGGAAGATCCCTCGCTACGCTCGGGATGACGGACTGGTCGAGACGACCGCAAGGCAGATGGCTATGATCTACCCGTCCGTCAAAACCGCCGTCGCCTCGATCTCGACCAGCAGACCGGGCACGGCCAGCGCCGTGATGCCGATCAGCGCCGAGGCGCAGCGCGACTTCTTGAACCAGCGCGCGATCTCGCCGCCGATCGCGGTGCCGTCTCGGATGTCCGTGCAATAGATGGTCAGCCGCGTCACGTGGTCCATCCTGGCGCCGGCCTGGCGCAACGCGCTGGCGATCTTGCTCATCGTGACGCGCGTCTGCGCCACGGCGTCCTTGCCGCGCACCTTGCCCTTGCTGTCGAGCGACGTGGTGCCGGCGACGAACACGAACGGCCCGGCCTTGACGGTGCGCACATACCAGTCCGCGACCTCGGTGCCGTCAGGGAATTCCTCGCGCTTCGTGGGCATGTCTGCCTCCTCTGTTTCTGTGGGATCGCCTGCATAGTTGCAAATTCGCCGCGCGGACGCTTGGAAAACATTCCCGTTTGAGGGACGAATGGGCAATCCCGAACCGGAGACCTCGTCATGTCGCTTGAGCTGTATCTCGCCTATCTCGCCGCCTGCGTCGTGTTCACCCTGGTGCCGGGCCCGACGGTGGCGCTGGTGGTGGCCAACGGCCTGACGCATGGCACCCGCGCCGGGCTGCTGAACGTCGCCGGCACGCAGCTGGCGCTGGCGGTGATGATGGCGATCTTGGTGGTCGGGCTGGCCTCGATCGTCGAGACCATGGGCTTCTGGTTCGACTGGGTACGGCTGGCCGGTGCCGCCTACCTGGTCTGGCTGGGCTGGAAGCTGCTGCGCTCCTCGGGCGCCGTCGACACGCCCGGCGCCGCGCCCCGGCCGCGTGGCGGTTTCTTCCTGCAGGGCTTCCTGGTGATGCTCAGCAATCCCAAGGCGCTGATCTTCTTCGGCGCCTTCATCCCCCAGTTCATGAATCCCGACGGCGACTATCTCGGCCAGATCGTGCTGCTCTGCGCCACGGCCATGGCGGTCGCGCTGGTAACGGACGGCATGTACGCCATCCTGACCGGGCGGGCCCGCGCCCTGTTCTCGCGCCGCCGCGTGCGGCTCATGTCGCAGATCAGCGGCGCTACCCTGATCGGCGGCGGCGTCTGGCTCGCCTTCACCCGCAGCCGGTAGAGAGAGACGGGTGCTCGGTGATGGCCGGCGACATCCTCAAAGACGCCACGCGGTCAAAGGGTGATTGCGCCGGCGTTTTCGAGTACGACGGCGATGTCGGCTATTTCTATCTCTACGAGACACCTCCCGATCGCGATTCGAAAGTCACGGGCGCCATTCATGTGCTGACTGGCGCATCGGATTTTGACGAGAGCGATGTCGAAATCCGCTGGAACGCGGACGAGACGGTCGTCGGGTTGCTTATCCGGCAGCGACTCTGGGCTGCATTCGACAGTACGAGCGAACGGGCGCATGGCGGAGACTATCGACCCAACGTAGATCCGATCCTGCCAGTAACGATCGCCAGTTGTTTCCAAACACAGTGAAGCCCGAACTCATTGGCATCGAGGCTTTCGGAAGGCGTGTCGGGCCATCTCTATCGCTCCTCCAAGTACCGGTGGATGGCGGTGTGGTCGGTGTCCTTGCCGAGCTTGTGCATGGCGTCGGCCCAGATCTTGGCCATGTCGCGCATGGTGTCGGCGCGCACGCCCATCTGGTCGGCCAGCTCCGCCGCCGTCGCAAGGTCCTTGGACATCAGCGCCAGGGCGAAGCCAGCGGTGTAGCTGCGCGGGATCACGAACGGCTTGGCTTTCACCTGCGTGCTGTTGCTCATGCCGCTGGAGCTGTTGAAGACGTCAGCCATGACGGTGGGGTCGAGCCCGAACTTCTCGCCCACGATCAGCGCCTCGCACATCGACAGCAGGCTGGTAGCCGAGAGGTAGTTGTTGAGCGCCTTCAGCGCGTGGCCCGAGCCGATGGCGCCGGTATGGAACACCGACTTGCCCATCGCCAGCAGCAACGGCCGGCACTGCTCGACATCCTCGGCCGCGCCGCCGGCCATGATGGCGAGCGATCCGTCAAGCGCGCGCCGCACGCCGCCCGAAACCGGCGCGTCGATGCAGCGCAGCTCGCGCTCGCCGAGCTCGCTGCCCAGCGCTCGCGTGCCCATCGGTGCGCTGGACGACATGTCGATCACGATGTGGCCGCGCGCCAGGCCCTGCGCGGCAGAGTCGGGCCCGTCGAGCAAAGCGCGCCGCACTATCTTGCCGTCGGGCAGCATGGTGATCAGCGCGTCGGCACCTTCGGCGGCGGCCTTGGCAGAGGCCGTGACCAGCGCCGCTGGATGCGCGCCGACGAAATCTGACATCGCCTGCTGCGAGGCATCGTAGACGCGCAGCCGATAGCCCGCCGATATGAGGTTGCCGGCCATCGGCTTGCCCATCATCCCCAGGCCGATGAAGGCGATCGTGGCAGGCGGCGTCAACGGTGCGGGCATGATGATCTCTCCGGAGCAAACGAACAGCCGTCATCCCGAGCATAGCGAGGGATCTTTTGATGCAGGCGTACCGTGCGTCGTTCGCAGAAGATTCTTCGCTGCGCTCGGAATGACAAGGAACACACAGGTTCGACGCAGCGGCGACGAACGCCTCACCCTTCCTCGAATACGGCCTTGGCCACCGTCGTTGCGGACATCGCGGTCGGCCAGCCGGAGTAGAAGGCCAGGTGGGTGATCAGCTCGATGAGCTCGTCCTGGGTCACGCCGTTGTTCTGCGCGCGCACCAGATGTCCGCGCAGCTGCTCGGTGCGGTTCATCGCCACCAGGGCGGCGCAGGTGATCAGGCTGCGGTCGCGCTTGGACAGGCCGGGGCGCTCCCAGACGTCCCCGAACAGCACTTTCTCGGTGAGATCGACCAGCTTGGGCGCGAACGAGCCGAGCCGGTCGCGGGCGGAAGGCAGAGGTTTGGCCATATGGCGTTTCCGTTTGCTGGGTTGTCGGGACGACGAAGTGTAGCATTGATCGAGTACGACGTGGCGGCGGACCGCTACATCGAAAGTGCGCTGATGCGAGGGCTGCCATGTCGTCGTGGTGCGCGCGGTTCATGAGGTCCGAAACCCGCCAGAGGGGTGGACTGCCCGGCGGTAGTTGTTTCCCGGCGACTCGCACGACAGCCCCGGAGGTGCCCAATGAGCAAGCGGATCGTGGCGCGCTGGCAGGACGAGTCGGGCAAGGGGATGGAGCACCTCGCGCTTGAGGTGGGCGACGATGGTGTGACCGTCGACTCGACCGTCCTCGCGGCGGCGGATGACCACTACTTCGTGGCGCACTACACGCTGCGCTGCGATCGCCAATGGCGGTTGCGCCGCGCACGCATCGCGCTGCCCGCAGAACAGCGCGCGCTGGAGTTGCGCAGCGATGGCGAAGGAAACTGGACCGACGGCGTCGGCGCGACGCTGCCGCATCTTTATGGCGCGATCGACATCGACATCACGGTCACGCCCTTCACCAACACGCTGCCGATCCGGCGGCTTGACTGGATGGCCGGTCGTGCCGCTGACTTCCGCATGGCCTATGTATGGCTGCCCGAGCTCAGGGTAACGGCGGAACCGCAGCGCTACACCTGCCTCGAACCGGGCCGGCGCTTCCGCTTCGAATCTCTCGACAGCGATTTCACGCGTGACCTGGAGATCGACGCCGACGGTCTGGTCGTGAGCTATCCGGGCCTGTTCAGACGGGTGGTGTAGGGCCAGGGATGACGTGTCCATCAGTCAGGCCATCGACCGGGTGGCCAATTGCGCGCGGTGTGGATGATGCGCAGGATCACAAGATCGTCCGGATACCCCGGGCGTGGCTGCAGGGCATAGGCAATGATGTATGGACGGCCGACAACCAACTTCTCATAGGTTCCTGCAACTCGACCGGGGCGCCCGATCGGTCTGTCCCTCAGGATGGCGATGGCTCCATGGATCTCGCCAGCGAGCTTCGTCGCTGCCCGAGAATTCACCGCCTCGATCGGCCCGATGATCCGGTTGTCGTAGTCGCTATCCGCCTGCTCCGACCAGAAAACCCGCCTCACCGGGCCCGCGCCTTGTTTTTTGCGTTCGCGCGCTTGAGGCGACGATCGATCCGACGTACGACCTCCTCGTGCGGGATGAGACGGCCGGCGCGCATATCGTCGAGTCCGCGAGTGATGCCTTCGACGATCTCCAGTTCGCGAGCGAGGTAGGCGTCGATCGCCTCGTTGGCGAGGAACGACTTGCTGCGCTTCGTCCGCTCGGCGAGTAGCTCGAGGCGTTGGTGCAGCTCTGACGAAACCCGCAAAGTCAAGATGGGGCTTGGAGGCATGGGGATCCACCGTGTACCATAGTGTATTACAACAGGGTACACCCTAGAAGGCCGGGTAAACAAGCTGACCCCCACAGCTTTCGCACTACAATGGCTTCCTGATGCCGGTCGACGCTTCTGTCAGGCGGCCATGTCCAACTGCGGACGGCCATGACGTGCGAACTCCTTCGTCATGGCAAGCGAGACGAAGCGCAGGCCGTCCTGCAGCTGCAGTACGACGGGTTCGCCGCCGCGGTAGCCGAGTTGGCGGTAGAAGGGGATGCCGACCAGGGTCGCGTCAAGCGAAGCGCGGTTGTAACCGTTGGCCATGATGTCCGCCTCGACGGCGGCCATCACTCGTTGCGCGACGCCCTGCCGTGCCCAGGCCGGACGCACATAGATGCTGCGGACCTTTGCCACGGGATGAAGCACCGCCGCGGTGTCGGCTGCCCCCGCGTGTGCGTCATAGCCGGTCGTGCGCGCCGACCAGCCGCCGCAGCCTACGATCATGCCGCGGGCCAGCATCACGAAATAGGTGCCGTCGTCGATGAGCCGGTCGTCCATCGTGCCGACCTGCGCGATGAAGGCCTCTATGACCTCGGGCTCGTAGCAGGCCGGCCCCAGCTGGCGCATCGCAGCTTCCTGCACCGCGTGCAGTTCATCCCGATCCGACCGCCGGGCACGGCATATGTACGATGTCGTTCTCATGATCCTGTTTCCCGTCGCATGCCGAGGCCATGTCGCGCTGGCGAATGGTTCCGGGGCGCCGGGTTATTGGCGCGATGCCGGGATCATGCAATTTTGATGTTTTAATGGATTGAATAACCGGAGGTTATGGATGCCCGGACAGGACCTCGACACCTTGGCTGCACCCGTTTTTGCTTTCATTGCCCACCGTTCAGCAATGATATGCTTTGGATCTCGCCGTGGGCGGTACTGTCGTGCATCTGTTGTGATGTATGACGGGAGCCAATCGCCCGCGATTGCTTGATGTGGGTTACCCGGCGCCCTCGACTAACGCAGCGTGGCGCCTCAGTTACACGGACCGAGCGTCGGATCGTCACCCCGGAGAACGACCATGGTACGGCTCAACGCGCACCCCAGCGGCCGGCACTTCCTGCAGATCCCCGGCCCGACCAACGTGCCCGACCGGATCCTGCGGGCCATGGACCATCCGACCATCGACCATCGCGGGCCGGAGTTCCAGGCGTTGGCCAAGCAGGTGCTGGCCGGCCTGCGCCCGATCTTCCAGACGGCCGGCCCGGTGGTGATCTACCCGTCGTCGGGCACCGGCGCCTGGGAGGCGGCGCTGGTCAATACGCTGTCGCCCGGCGATGGCGTGCTGATGGTCGAGACCGGCCATTTCGCGACGCTGTGGAAGAAGCTGGCAGAGCGCCTGGGCCTGAAGCCCGAGTTCATATCAGGCGACTGGCGGCGCGGCGTCGATGCTGCCCAGGTCGAGGCGCGGCTCCGCGAGGACAAGGGCCACGCTCTCAAGGCCGTGTGCATCGTGCACAACGAAACCTCGACCGGCGTTGCGTCCGATGTCGCCGCGATGCGGCGCGCCATCGACGCGGCCGGCCACCCGGCGCTGCTCATGGTCGACACGATCTCGTCGCTGGGCTCGATCGACTACCAGCACGATGCCTGGGGCGTCGATGTCACCGTGGCCGGCTCGCAGAAGGGCCTGATGCTGCCGCCAGGCCTGTCGTTCAACGCGATCAGCGACAAGGCGCTGGCGGCGTCCAGGGGCGCGAAGCTGGCGCGATCCTACTGGGCTTGGGACGAGATGCTGACGGCCAACGCCAACGGCTGGTTCCCGTTCACGCCCGCTACCAACCTGCTCTACGGGCTGGCCGAAGCCATCGACATGCTGACGGAAGAAGGCCTTGCGGCGGTCTTCGCCCGCCACGCGCGTCACGGCGAGGCGACGCGCGCCGCCGTGCGCGCCTGGGGCCTGGAGCTGCTGTGCGTCAACCCGGCCGAGTACAGCAATTCGCTGACCGCCGTGCTGATGCCGGCGGGCCACGACGCCGATGCGTTCCGCAAGATCGTGCTGCAGCACTTCAACATGTCGCTGGGCCAGGGCCTCAGCAAGGTCGCCGGCAAGGTGTTCCGGGTCGGCCATCTCGGCGACTTCAACGACCTGACGCTCGTCGGCACCTTGGCCGGCGTCGAAATGGGCCTGGCGCTGGCCGGCGTCCCGCACAAAGAGGGCGGTGTGCAGGCGGCCATGGCATCGCTGCGCGCGTCGGCTGCCGGCGCCGGCGCGATCCGCCGCGCGGCGGAGTAGGCCGGGAGCGTTTTCCTCGGCGCTAATCTTGACGCACGGCGGCTCAACTGGACCGCGCGGCTCCAGCCGCGCTCATCGGTTTCTTCCGAGGCAAAGCATGAGCGCGCCGGGAGGCGCGCGGTCCAGGAGAGCCGCCGCGCGTCGAAGTTAGCGCCGACCTCGCCCCTGCGAGAAAAGATCGCGGCCGGCCCGATTGCCGCAAACTACGCTGGCGGACGCGCCGGCGCTTCCTATCTTGTCGAGGCGATCCGCAAGCCGGGGCCGGCAAGGCCGTCTCCTTCATGTGGATTTAACAGGAAGCCCCTACCCTCACGCCCACGACTTCCACGTAACCCATTGATGTCAAGACCAAAACTGGCCCAATAGGCGCTTTTTTGGTCGCCACGTCGCAAGTCTCCGTGCCATAGTCCGGCCACTACACCGGCCGTCGGACTGGGGTTGGGGGCTCGGCCGCTCGGGGGAGATGTAGCGCATGACCGGAACGGACCCGGCCAAACGCGTGCTGATCTACAGCCACGACAGCTACGGACTCGGCCACCTCAGCCGATGCCGCACGATCGCCAACGCGCTGGTCGGCGCCGACGACGACCTGTCGGTGCTGATCCTCTCGGGCTCGCCGATCATCGGCAGCTTCGACTTCAAGGCGCGCGTCGACTTCGTGCGCGTACCCGGCGTGGTCAAACGGCAACAGGACGGCGAGTACGAGGCGCTCAACCTCAATATCGGCATCGAACGCACCTCCGAGATGCGCGCCGCGCTGATCCGGCAGACGGCCGAGATCTTCGATCCCCACCTCTTCATCGTCGACAAGGAGCCGCTGGGCCTGCGCGGCGAGGTGGCCGAGACCCTGCGCCTGCTCAAGGAGCGCGGCACGCCCCTGGTGCTGGGCCTGCGCGACGTCATGGACGAGCCGGCGCTGCTGGCCCCGGAATGGAAGCGCAAGAACGTGCTGCCCGCCCTGCGCGACCTCTACGACGACATCTGGATCTACGGCCTGCCGCAGCTCAACGACCCGCTGGCCGGCATCGCGCTCTCGAAGCCGGTGAAGCGCAAGGTGGTCTACACCGGCTACCTGCGGCGCGACCTGCCGACCGAGTCGGGCCTGCCGGCGGTGGTGCGCGGTCTGGACCGTCCGTACATCCTGGTGACGCCGGGCGGCGGCGGCGACGGCGAAGCCCTGGTCGACTGGGTGCTGCGCGCCTACGAGCACGACGCCAAGATCCCCTATGCCGCGGTCATCGTCTTCGGCCCGTTCATGGCGCCGGAGATGCGCGAGGGCTTCCGCCAGCGGGCGGCGCGGCTGTCGGGCATCCGCACGCTGACCTTCGAGACCAACCTCGGGCCGTTGATGGCCTGCGCCGCCGGCGTGGTGGCGATGGGCGGTTACAATACGTTCTGCGAGATCCTCAGCTTCGACAAGAAAGCCCTGATCGTGCCGCGCACGCGGCCGCGCCTGGAGCAGTTCATCCGCGCCCAGAGCGCGCGTCAGCAGAAGCTGGCGGAGATGCTGCCCGACGACGGCCGCCGCGATCCCGCCACCATGTCGACGGCGCTGCGGCAACTGTCGCAACAAGGGCTGCCGTCGGACGCGATCATCCCCGGCCTGCTCGACGGCCTGCCCAATGTCGGCAAGCTGGTGGCCAAGCATCTCAAGCGGCCGCTGCGCCGGCCGGTCTCGGTGGTCGCGCCCGACGATGGCGTGGTCGTCGGCGTGATGACGGAACCGGTGCCGTACGAACCCGTCCCGATGGCCCGCCGCGGCGTGGCGTGAGCGCGCGGGTCGAGCCGGCGCCAACGGCGTCCGCGGCCGGCGTCGAACGATCACCGGCCTGCGCGGCCTCGTGCGAGGAAGCCGGCGGTGATGGCCCGCCGTCGCTGGCCATCGTGCTCAAAGGCTACCCGCGCCTGTCCGAGACCTTCATCGCCCAGGAGATCGAAGGCCTGGAACAGCGCGGTCTGCAGGCGCTGCTGGTGTCGCTGCGCCGTCCGACCGAGGACCGGCGCCACCCCGTCCATGAGCGCATCCAGGCCGCCGTCTCGTACCTGCCGGAATATCTCTACCAGGAGCCGTTGCGCGTGCTGCGCGGCTGGTGGGCGGCACGGCGGCTGCCGGGCTACCGCGCCGCCCGGGCGCAATGGTTGCGCGACCTGAGGCGCGACCTGACGCCCAACCGCGGCCGCCGCTGGGGCCAGGCGCTGGTGCTGGCGCGCGAGCTGCCGCCGGGCGTGCGCTGGCTGCATGTCCATTTCCTGCACACGCCGGCGTCGGTGGCACGCTACACGGCCATGATGCGCGGCCTGCCCTGGAGCGGATCGGCGCACGCCAAGGACATCTGGACGACGCCGGACTGGGAGATCGCCGAAAAGCTGGCGGATTGCCGCTGGCTGGTGACCTGCACGGCGGCCGGCCGCGACCGGCTGGCGGCGCTGGCGCCGACGCCGCAGACCGTGGATCTGGTCTATCACGGCCTGGATCTGTCGCGCCTGCCGATGCCGGCGGCGGATCGCCCGGCCGGTGACGGCCGCGACCCCCACAACCCGGTCGTGATCCTGTCGGTCGGGCGGCGGGTCGAGAAGAAGGGCATCGACGACGTGTTGCAAGCCCTGGCCGTGCTGCCCAGGGAGCTGCATTGGCGCTTCGAGCACATCGGTGGCGGCCCGTTGGGCGCGAAGCTCAGGGCGCGCGCGGCGCGGCTGGGGCTGGCGGACCGCTGCCGGTGGCATGGCGCGCGCGAGCAATCCTTCGTGTTCGAGGCCTATGCCCGGGCCGACATCTTCGTGCTGGCCAGCAAGATCGCGGGCGACGGCGACCGTGACGGCTTGCCGAACGTGCTGATGGAAGCGCAGAGCCAGGGCGTCGCCTGCATCGCCACCCGGGTTTCGGCGATTCCCGAGCTGATCGACGACGGCGAGAGCGGCCTGCTGGTGCCGCCGTCGGATCCCGCGGCATTGGCCGCGGCGCTGGAGCCGGTGGTACGCGATCCGGCGCGCCGGCTGCGGCTGGCCGAACGTGGCGCCGAAATCGTGCGCTCGCGTTTTTCCTTTCACGAGGGCGTCGAACGCATCTCGGCCCGGCTGAAAGCCGGCATCGGCGCGGCGGTGCGTCAGGTCGGGGCGCACCACTCGCCAGAAGACAGGTGACAGAGACCAGACGACAGAAAGAGCAAGTTTGCCTTCTTTCTGTTCTCCGCCTGCTGTCATCTGTCCGGCGAGTGGCGTGCCCCCAGCGCATGACGCCGCTTGAGGCATCATCGGTGCGAGGCTAAACTTGCTGCAGAAGCAGTATCGGTGAGGGGGAGATTCGCGATGCGTTGGAGTGTCGGACTCGGGATAGCGGTGACGGCGTTGTCGCTCGCGACCGCCGCGCAGGGACAGCTGCAGCAGGAAGGCGGCGGTGGCGGCGTGACGGCGATCAGGGGCTGCAACCAGAGCAGCAAGGTGATCATGGTCGCCAAGTCCACGGCCACCGGCCAGCAGCAGGACGGGAAGAACATCTTCCTGTCGCAGGGCTGGTACGAGCTCAACCCCTCGCAGTGCGTCACGCTGTGGACGGGTCCGATGTCCAACCGGTACTATTACGTCTACGCCGAATCGTCCACGTCGCACTGGTCGGGCCAATTTCCGATGTGCGTCAGCGAAAAGGCCTTTCGCATCTCCGAGCCGCAGTGCGGCCAGGGTTTCATGAGGCGCCAGTTCAACCAGATCGACATCGACGGCAAGTCGGGGGTCTTCACCTATTATTTCCAGGGCAGCTGACGCGGCACCCGGAGCGCGGGCGTCCCGCCCGCATCGGCGCCACCTTTGACGCAAGGTGGCCTGTGCCGGACCGCGCGCCTCCCGGCGCGCTCATGGTTCTGCTGAGGAAAGACGAAGAGCGCGGCAGGTCGGTGGCTGCTTGCAGCCACCTGTTACGTGCGGTTCGTTCGCCCAATCGTGCGTCAATGCTACTCCGCCTTCAGCGCATCGGGGTTGACCACCCGGATCGGCGTGCCGTCGAGCCACGCCAGCAGGTTCTCCAGGCCGTCGCGGTAGAACGCACGGAAGGTCAGGTCGTCGACGTAACCGAGGTGTGGCGCCAGCACGGCGTTGTCGAGCGTCGTCAACGGATGGCCCGGCGGCAGCGGCTCGACGTCGTAGACATCCAGGCCCGCCGCCCTGAGATGCTTGCTGCGCAGCGCCTCGATCAGGGCTGCTTCATCCACGATCGGGCCGCGCGAGCTGTTCACCAGGATGGCGCCCTTCTTCATGCGGGCCAGCTCGGCGCGGCCGATCAGCCCGCGCGTGCGGTCGCTCAGCACCAGGTGGATCGTGACGACGTCCGAGGTCGACAGCAACTCGTCCTTCGAGACCAGCGTGGCGCCACCGTCCCGGGCCTTCTCCGGCGTCAGGTTCTGGCTCCAGGCCACGACCTCCATGTCGAAGGCCCTGGCGTAACGCGCCATCTTCGAACCCAGCCGGCCCAGGCCGATGATGCCCAGTCGTTTGCCTTCCAGGATGGTGCCCATCTCCAGCCCGTCATGCCAGCCGCCGGCGCGCACCCGGCGGTCGGACCGGCTCACCTGTCGTGCCGCGTCCATCAGTAACGCCCAGGCCAGCTCCGACGTCGGGGCCTGGCTGGGCCCGGTGCCGGTGTTGCTGACCGGGATGCCGCGCGCCGTGCAGGCGGCGATGTCGAGGCTGGGTGCGCGGGCGCCGGTCATGATGACGAACTTCAGGTTCGGCAACCGGTCGATCAATGCTTTGGGCATCGCCTGGCGCTCGCGCAGCAGCAGCACGGCATCGAACGGCGCTAGGTCCAGGGCCGTCTGCTCGGTGGTGCCGAGATTTCGGTTGAAGGCAGTGATCTCGACGCCGCGGGCGCGCGCCTTGTCCCAGTCGACGTAGCCCAGCGCGAGCTTCTGATAGTCGTCGAGAATCGCGAGTTTCACGGTGTTCGTCACGGGCATCCTCCATCCGTCATGCCGAGCGTAGCGAGACACGCTGCGGATATGGAGTCCCCATTCACGCCAGGGCATTCGCATATGGCGAGTCTGTCATCCCGAGCGCAGCGAGGGATCCGGGGGCGGTGCCTGGATTCCGCGCTACGCTCGGGACGACAGTGGGTGCGGCGCTGGGTGTGACGTGAAGACCCGGTGCGGTGCCCGGAGGTCACTCCGGCTTGAGGTTGTGGTCTCGGATGATGCGCCCCCAGGTCGCCTGCTCCTGCTTCTGGAACTCGGCGAACGCTTCGGGCGATGTCGCCTGGACGTCCATGTTGAACTGGTCGACGAACTTCTTCGTGACCTCGGCGCTGCGCAGGGCCTTGGTTATTTCCGCGTGCATGCGGTCGATGATCGGGCGCGGCGTGCCTGATGGCGTGTAGATGCCCCACCAGGCGTAGGACGGCGGCGCCTTGACGCCCTGCTCGGCCAGGGTCGCGACCTCGGGCAACACGGGCGAGCGCCGCTCGCCGGTGACCGCGATCGGCCGCAGCTTTCCGGCGGTGAAGTGCGGGATGGTCGCCGCCAGGCTGCCGATCGCCATGTCGGTGTGGCCGGCCAGCGCATCGGCCAGCAGCGGTCCGCCCGCCTTGTAGGGGATGATGTTCATCTCGTAGCCGTTGTCCTTCTGCATCTGCGTCAGCAGCACGAAGGCCTGGCTGGCGGCGAGCACGCTGACGGTGACCTTGCCGGGCCGCGCCTTGGCATCGGCGACCACGTCGGCGAAGCTCTTGTACGAGCGGGCCGGGTGGCAGCCGATCGCCTGCTGCGTGCGGCCGATCAGCATCACGTTGGCCAGCTCGCTGTCCTTGTACGGCACCTCGGGCGTGAACAGCGGGTTGAGGATGTGGTTGTCGAAGACGATCAGCCAGGTGTAGCCGTCGCCCGGCTGCTTGGCGGCGAACGTGGCGCCGACCACGCCGGCGCCGCCGGACTTGTTGTCGACGATGATGTTCCAGCCCAGCGTTTCTGTCAGCCGGGCCGCGATGATGCGCGCCACCGGGTCGGTCGAGCCGCCGGGCGGGAACGGCACCACGAAACGCAGCGTCTGCTTGGGCCAGTCGTGTGTCTGCGCCGCGGCCGGACCGAGGCCTGCCAGGCCCGCCGCCGCCGATGCCTGCAAGAATAGTCGCCGGCGCAATGCGCCGTTGTCACCCACCGTCATTTTCAGCCTCCTGTTCCGCCCCGCTTCGTTGGCGAGGTCGGTGCGCCACTGTCGGCGCCGGGAGGCCGCTTCGTCAACCGCGGTGGTTCGCTCCCGAGGGGGCCGCGCGGAGTCCGTTTCGCGTCAGTCGGCCTTGATGTTGTTGTCCTTCACCACCTTGCCCCAGCGCGCCACCTGCTCGGCGAGGAACGTGCCGAACTGCTCCGGCGTGCTGACGGCGAGGTCCATGCCGAGCTGCTCGCCCAGCTGCTTGCGCACGTCGGGGTGCTCCAGCGCCTTCTTCAGTTCGGCATGCATGCGCTCCTGGATCGGCTTGGGCGTGCCGGCCGGTGCCAGCACCCCCCACCATGCCAGTGCCGAGAAATTCGGGAAGCCCTGCTCTGCCAGCGACGGCACGTCGGGCAGCACGGGCGAGCGCTTGTCGCCGGTGACGGCCAGAGCCCGCACCTTGCCGCCCTGGATCTGCGGCGCCAGCAGCGCCACGGTGCCGATGGCGAGATCGATCTGCCCGGCCAGCACGTCCTGCGTCATCGGCCCGCCGCCCTTGTAGGGCACGTGCACGATCTGGAAGCCGCCGGCCTGCTGAACCAGGGTCAGGGTGAGATGGCCGAGGCTGCCGTTGCCGATGGAGCCGTAGGTCACCGTATCGGGCTTGGCCTTGGCGGCGGCGACCACGTCGCGGAAGTTCTTGAATGGCCGGCCTGGTGGCGTGACCACGGCCATCGGCGACGTGCCGATCAGCATCACCGGCGCCAGGTCCTTCATGGTGTCGAACGGCAGGTTCGGGATCAGGCTGGGATTGACGGCGTGCGTGTCGAACACGAACAGCCATGTATTGCCGTCCGGCGGCGATTTGGCCGCCGCGGCGGCGCCGATCGAGCCGCCGGCGCCCGGCCGGTTGTCGACGATGATGTTCCAGCCGGTGGCGTCGGTGATGCGCTTCTGCACGATGCGCGCCACCGGATCGACCGTACCGCCGGGCGGGAAGGGCACGATGAACTTGATCGGCTGCTTGGGCCAATCGCCGCCTTGCGCCCGGGCAGCGGAGGTCCCGAAAGCGGAAAGGGCAAGGCCGGCGACGGCAGTGCGGCGGGGCAAGGTGAATGGCATGGCGTTCCTCCGGGAGATCAATGGCCGGCCCATATGGCGGATCGGCGTGTGCAGTCAAAGGATTCCTTATTGGACGGATCAGAAGATCTGACGTGACGTGGGGCGCCTGCCCGGCAAAAGGATACGCGAATGATCCGCGACGAGTTCCACCCTGTCATCATCAACGGCTCCTATATCGATGAAGGCGTGCGTGCGTTCGCGCCGCTGGCGCGGGCCGTCGGCGGCAAGAAGCTCGAGAAGCAGCTGATGAGCGGCGCCAACATCTTCGACTATGTCGAGGACAACAGCCCGCAGGCCAAGGGTTACGAGGAAACCCTGCGCCGGCTGCTGCGCGACATCCGCGACACCGACGTCGGCAAGGCACTGTTCACCAGCCTGCCTCGGCAAAAGCCTGTGTGGATCATCCCCTATGACTCGCTTGTCCGGAAGAACTACGATCCGCGCAACGCGCTGACCAGCTTCGTCGATGTGAACGATCTCAGCAAAGGCATGCGCATCCAGTATTCGCCCGAGCTATGGTCGGTGGTCTACACGCCGTACAGCGCTGCAGATGAAGTGCTGCTCCACGAACTGGTCCATGCCTCGCGGCACGCCAACTTCGGCCACAGCCAGAAAAACGACCAGGTGCCGGACAACGACGGCGACGCCGAGGAGTTCTACGCGTTTCAGATGGTCAACGTCTATCGCTCGGGCCTGGGCCTCGAGAAGCTGTTCCACGAGAACAAGCGTTCGCCGCGCACGGGAACTCATGCCGAGGTCGAGCGCACCCTGTCGATGAATGCCAAGGCGCTGCAGATGGTGGAGTACTTCCGTCTGGTCGATCCGCTGTGCAAGCTGATCATGCGCCTGAAGACCCGCTACAACCCGTTCCGGGACTGGGATCGCCTGATGCAAACGCACGACAAGTGGGTGCGGGCCGGCAGGCCGCGGCCGCGCTGATCCGGACGGCACGTTCTCGTTCTACGGCGCGACGCCATCCGGATTCGACTTCGAGATCGGCGCCGCCAGCCGCGAGATCGAGCCGGCCGACTGGCGGGAACGGCACGCCGACACGACCAGCGTCTGGGGCCACGCGCCGACCCTGGGCTTGCAGCTGCGCACCGTCGGCAACCTGATCGCGGCGCTGCTGGGGCTGTAGGTCGCGCTCGACGCCTCAAAGGATTCCTTATCGGCCTGATCAGAAGATGCAATGTGACTCGGGCGTCAAGCTCGGCGATCAAGTGACCCTTTCCGCGACGGCTTAGCCAGTTTCGGCGACGCCGCGCCCGACCAGGTCCGACGCCATGGCTTTCGACTCCAAGCTCGTGCTGACGCCGCCGCCGTTTGCGGTCGCGCCGGTGCAACTCGACTGGTTCTACGACCTCAAGCTCCAGGCACGCCTGCGTCAGCAGATGGATCAGTCGGGGATGCAGAAGCTGGGCGTCGCCATGGTCGACCTCACGCGCAACAAGGGCCGGGCGATCAGCTATGCCGGTTACAACGACGAGCGGCAAACATTCGCCGGCAGCCTGCCCAAGATCGTTGTCATGCTGGCCGCCTTCCGACTGCGCGAGCAGGTTCGGGAAGCGGCCAAGGCGCTGGGCATCGGCGATGCCAAGAAGCTGTTCGCCGAACTGGCCAAGGCCTGGGGCCCGCTGATCAGCCGCGAGGCGCAGGGCCGCACAGCGTCGTTCCCCAGGCTGGACCAGATCTTCCACATGGAAATGGATCCTCGAAAGATCGATTTCGGGCCCGAGTTCCTGTTCCAGATGGACCGCGCGATCGAAGGTGTCGGCAGCAACGACGGGGCTGCGTTCTGCACCCAGCAGATGGGTTTTGCCTACGTCAACGGCGTCCTGCAGTGGGAAGGCTTCCAGCACGGCCGCATGGGGCACAAGGGCTTCAAGGGGCTTTCATTGTCGCTCGACTATGGCGGCCACAGCTGGGCCTCGGACGGCGGCGCCACGGCCCAGGGCGCCACGGCCAAGGCGGTCGCCGCGTTCCTCACCGCCTTGCAGGCGCGCCGGCTCGTCACCAAGGAAGCCAGCGAGGAGATGATCGCGCGCATGATGAACGCCGTCTCCTGGTTCAAGTCCGGGCTGGTTAGCGCCAACCGCAAGCCGGGCACGATGTTCAAGAAGATCGGTGTCGCCGGGACGTACAGCGAAGGCGCCGTGATCGAGCGCCAGGCCGAGGCGGTTTTCTTCCGGTACGCGGCGGCGGTTCTCGGGGCGCCCACGCCCGAACTGCTCTGGCAGGCGATCGTCAACATCGATTCCCTGATGGAAGCCAGGTAGGCCGAACGGCATAGTGCCTTCAAATGGTCGCGAAGGGTCTTCAACCTGCGCCTGATCGCCGGGATGTCGTCTGAGGGGGAGGAGTCCATGCGTGCCGTTGCCATCACCATCGCGGCCATCGTCGCAGCCTTTGCCTTTCCCGTGCTGGCGGCCGATATCGAGACGCCGTCGCGGGTCGACCAGGTGACCGTGTACCCGGATGGCGCCAGCGTCACCCGGCGCGCCAGCGTCGAGCTGCCGGCCGGGCCATCCACCATCGTGCTGAAGGGCATGCCGCCGTCGATCGACCCGGCCTCGATCCGTGTCGCCGGCGAAGGCTCGTCCGCCTTCGCCATCGGCTCGGTCGAGACACGCAGCGTCCCGGGCGACCCGCGCCCGGTGATCGATGCCGTTCTGGAGGCGAAGCTGCGGGCACTGCGCGACAGGCGGGATACCACCGCGGCACAGATGGAGGCGGTCGAGCGCCGGCGGGCGATGATCCGGCGCTATGGCGAGGCCAGCCCGGAAAAGCTCGGGCCCGAGGCCAAGCCGATGGACGTTTCGCAGTGGGCCGGTGCCTGGGACGCAGTGGGCGGCGCGCTGGCCAAGGCCAACGAGGAGCTGCGCCAGCTCGCCGCCGAGCTGCGCGGCATCGACGAGGAGATCGTCGCGCTGGAGCGCGCGCGGCCGCAACCGCAGCGCCCCGGCGCGCCGGTATTCGACGTCACCATCGCCGTCGACGCACCGGCGGCGCTGAAGGCGACCCTCACCGTGACCTACCGCGTCAGCGGCGCCAACTGGCGACCGCTCTACGACGCGCGGCTGGATACATCAGGCAAGGACCGCAAGGTATCGCTCGAGCTCGTGCGCCGCGCCGAGGTCGTCCAGCGCACCGGCGAGGTGTGGACCGACGTCGTGCTCAGCGTCTCGACCGTGCGCGTCGCCCGCGGCGCCGGCGCACCCGAGCTGTCGACGTCGCGGGTGGACTTCCGCGAGCCTGTGCGCCGGCGCGAAAGCGCACCATCCGCGAGCAGCCCGGCGCCGTCGGCGGGAGCAGACACGGAGCGGTCGGCGGCACCGAAACCGACACCGCCCGAACCGGCCACGGAGCAAACAGCCAGGGTGGACGCCGGAGCCTTTCAAACCGCGTTCACCGTGCCGGGCCGGGTGACGATCCCGACGGACGGCTCGCCCAAGGCGTTCCGGATCTCCAGCGTGACGACCAATCCGGCGCTGATCGTGAAGACCGTCCCCGTCCTCGATCCGACGGCCTACCTCGAAGCCTCGTTCACGAACGAGGAGGAGGCGCCGTTGCTGCCCGGCCAGGTGGCCATCCACCGCGACGGCATCTTCGTCGGGCGCGCGCAGCTGGCGATGGTGGCCCCGGGCGACAAGGTCAGGCTCGCCTTCGGGGCCGACGACCGGGTGAAGGTGACGCGGGTGCCGGTGGCGCGCCGCGAGGAGGAGCCGGGCTTCCTCGGCTCCAACAAGACCGACCAGCGCGAGTTCAAGACGACGGTGAAGAACCTGCATCCCTTCCCGGTGAAGATCGTCGTCGTGGACCGCATCCCGGTCGCCGACAACACCGCCATCACCATCGAGCTGCTGTCGCAGACCACGACGCCGACCGAGAAGGTGGTCGAGGACAAGCGCGGCGTCATGAGCTGGACCTGGGACTACGCCCCCAACGAGCAGAAAGAGATCAAGCTGGCCTACCGCCTGAAGTGGCCCGCCGACCGCGAGATCGGCTTCCGGTGAGATTGCCGATCCGCCCGCGAGGCGCCGGTGGTGCGGGCCCTGAATGCGCGCGCTCAGGACCCCGGCCACCGAACATGCGCCGGTAGGCCGTCGGGCTTGCGGCGACCAGGCGGACGAACCTGTCCCGGAATGTCGTTGCCGATGCGAAGCCGACTTCGGTGGCGACCCGCTCCACGGACAGCGTCGTCGTTTCCTGCAGTTGCTGCGCGCGCCGGACGCGCGCGTTCAGCACCCACTGCAAGGGCGTCGTGCCGGCCTGCTCGCGGAATCGCCGACTGAGGGTCCGCGTGCTCATGGCGGCATGCTGCGCGATGTCCTCGAGCGCGAGGGGCCGGTGCAGGTTCTGCTCCATCCAGTGCAAGACCGCCTGCAGCGATGCGCCCGACGATGGCGGCTGGTGAAGAATGAACTGCGCCTGTCCGCCATCCCGTTCGAGCGGCATGACCGCGACGCGCGCCGCGTTTGCCGCGACCGCGGCACCATGGTCACGCCGCACCATGTGCAGGCACAGGTCGAGTCCCGCTGCGGCACCGGCGGATGTCAGGAGCCGGCCGTTGTCGACGAACAGGACATCCGGATCGACATCGATGGCGGGATAGCGCGCCGCCAGCTCGGCGGCCGCCAGCCAATGGGTAGTGGCGCGCTGGCCATCCAGCAGACCCGTCGCCGCCAGCACGAAGGCGCCGGTGCAGATCGACGCGATCCGGGCGCCGCGTGCGGCAGCCGCGCGAACCGCGTCGATCACGCCCTGCGCGATGGGCATGGTCGGGTTGGCAATCCCGGGCAGGATCACGGTGTGCGCGCCGGCGACATGGGCCAGGTCCCATTGCACGCGCAGGTCGAAGGCACCGGCCTTGATGTCCCTGGCTTCACCGCAGACACGGATCTGGTAGGCGTCATGCAGGGCCGGCAAGCGAACCCGGCCAAACACTTCGCAGGGCATTGCCAGGTCAAAGGGCAGGACGCCGTGCATGGCGATGATAGCGACGACGTGCATGGCGAGAAATATGACATAGCCTTGGTTCCGGCCAAGCGTTCTTAGCATCAGTCGGAGTGACGTGGCTTGAATCAGGCGATAGTTGGCATTTCCGCCACTGGTCGGTATCGATCTTCGTGGACACGTTGCCCGCCCGTTCCGACGATTGTGGTGCGCGCACAGATGGCAGCTCAGGGTTTCGACCGCGCTCAACTACGACGTCTGCGACTGGTTTCGCTGGCAGAGGGAGCGACGCTGGTGGTGCTCGTCTGCATCGCGGTGCCGCTCAAGCATCTGGCGGGCTATCCGACAGTCACATCGGTGATAGGGCCGATCCATGGCGTGACCTTCCTGGCCTATGTGTGGGTGGTCATCCAAACCATCTCGGGTGGCGGGTGGAGCAGGCCAGAGGTCGCGCGTCTGTTGGCCGCTTCGGTCGTGCCCTTCGGCGCGTTCGCGAACGCGCGGCTGCTGGCGCGAAAGGAGGCCGCGCTGGCATCATCGAACCATTCGCCCGGGATGCGACCATCATGACCCTCGCCTGGATCAAGGCACTGCATCTCGCTGCCGTGATGATCTGGATCGGCGGCATGTTGACTCTGTCGCTTGTCATCGCGTCACTCTCCGCGAACGGGGAGACGCGGTCGCGACAGGAGCTTCACCTCGTCGACATCGTGCGCAAGTGGGACGGAATGGTTACGACACCGACGATGCTGCTGGTGTGGATACTGGGCCTCACGATGGCGCATCAAGCGGGTTGGTTTTCGTCGCCCTGGCTTTGGGTCAAGCTGCCGATTGTCGCCCTGCTCTCGGGGCTGCATGGCGTCCAGTCAGGTACACTTCGGCGCATCGCGAGCGACGCTGGCCAAACGCCGCCTGTGTTCCTGAAGGTATCCGCGCCGTTCATCGTGGCGGCGGTCGTGGTCGTCGCAGCTCTCGCCGCTACCAAGCCATTCTGAGGCTCAGATCCGGCTTATGCCCAGGCGACGAATGAGCCGGCCGGTTTGTGACGCTGCCCGGGCGGTCATCATCCATGCGCGCTTGACAGCTCGCACGAATACGCGGTCCCTTTCGCTGGCCCCCGAACCGGAACATGGCCGATGTGCCCGGCATATCGGGGGCAATTAAAACGCCCGGGAGAAACGCCCATGTCGAGACGTGCCTTCCTCACTGCGAGCCTCGGGCTTGCGGCTCTTGCGACCGTTGGCCCCGCCCGCGCCCAGGGCAAGGGCCCGGTGATCGGGGTCAGCTGGTCGAACTTCCAGGAGGAGCGCTGGAAGACCGACGAGGCGGCGATCAAGGCCGCGATCGACAAGGCCGGCGGCACGTATCTCTCGGCCGACGCGCAGTCGTCGCCGACCAAGCAGCTGGCCGACGTGGAAAGCCTGATCGCCCGAGGCGCCAAGGCCATCATCGTGCTGGCCCAGGACGCGCAGGCCATCCGCCCGGCCGTCGAGAAGGCAGTGAACGAGGGCATCGCCGTGGTCGGCTATGACCGGTTGATCGAGATCCCGCAGGTCTTCTATCTCACCTTCGACAATGTCGAGGTCGGCCGCATGATGGCGCGCGAGATCCAGAAGGCCAAGCCGGCGGGCAACTACGTCTTCATCAAGGGCTCGAGCGCCGACCCCAATGCCAATTTCCTCTATCGCGGCTCGATGGAGGTGCTGAAGCCGGCGATCGACGGCGGCAGGATCAAGAACGTGGGCGAGGCCTTTACCGACGGCTGGCTGCCCGCCAATGCCCAACGCAACATGGAGCAGTTCCTGACGCGCAACAACAACAAGGTCGATGCCGTGGTCGCGGCCAACGACGGCACGGCGGGCGGCGTCATCGCGGCCCTGACGGGCCAGGGCATGGCGGGCTCGGTGCCGGTCTCGGGGCAGGATGCCGACCGCGCGGCGCTGAACCGCGTGGCGCTGGGCACCCAGACCGTGACGATCTGGAAGGATTCGCGCGAGCTTGGTCGCAACGCCGGCGAAATCGCCATCAAGCTCGCTGGCGGCGCCAAGCTCACCGACATCCCCGGCTCGACGACGTGGAGCGAAGGCCCGGCCAAGCGGCCGATGACCACGCTTTTCCTGAAGCCCGTGCCGGTGACCCGGGACAATCTGCACGTGGTGATCGAGGCCGGTTGGGCGCCCAAGGCCGCCGTCTGCCAGGGCGTCGCTGCCGGCAAGGTCAAGGCCTGTGACTGATCCTGCTCCTGCTCCGGCATCGCAAGGGGTGCCGGAGCGGAGCTCGAAAGGCGTACTCGATGTCATGCGCGCGATCGAGCTCGATCCACGCATGATCGGCATGGCGCTGGCGCTGGCGGTGATCTGGCTCGGTTTCGACCAGGCCTCCGGCGGCGCCTTCCTCACCCCGCGCAATCTCTGGAACCTCTCGGTCCAGACGGCCTCGATCGCGATCATGGCCTGCGGCATGGTGCTGGTCATCGTCACCCGCAACATCGACCTCTCGGTTGGCTCGATGCTCGGTTTCATCGGCATGGTGGTGGGCCTGGTGCAGGCGAAGCTGCTGCCGGATTTGTGGGGCTTGGAGCATCCCGCCACCTGGCTGGTCTGCATCGCGCTCGCCATCGTGCTCGGCAGCCTCATCGGCCTGATGCAGGGCTGGCTGATCGCCTATCTCGTCATCCCCTCCTTCATCGTCACGCTCGGCGGCCTGCTGGTCTGGCGCGGCGCCGCCTGGTGGGTAACCCGGGGCCAGACCCTGGCGCCGATGGACGGCCGCTTTCGGCCGCTCGGCGGCGGCATCGAGGGCGCCATCGGCGCCGGTGCTTCCTGGATCATCGGCCTGGTGATCTGCGCCCTGATCGTGGCCGGCATGCTGGTCGCGCGGCGGCAGCGCACGCGCTACGGCTTCCACCAGCGCCCTGTCTGGGCGGAGTTCGTCCTGGGCGCCATCGCCTGCGGCATCGTGCTGGGCGTGGTCGCCATCGCCAATGCCTACCTGTTGCCATCAGGTGTCGCCCGCCGCCTGGCCGAGGCCAAGGGCCTGGCCTGGCCCGAAGGCGGGCTGGCCATCGGCCACGGGCTCGCCGTGCCGGTGCTGGTGGCGCTGGCGGTCGCGGCGGCGGTGAGCTTCCTGGCCCGGCGCCGTCGCTTCGGCCGCTACGTCTTCGCCATCGGCGGCAATCCCGAGGCGGCGCAACTCTCCGGCGTCAATGAGCGCAAGGTGCTGATGCTGGTCTATGCGCTGATGGGGGCGCTGGTCGGCATCTCGGCCTGCATCGCCATCGCCCGCCTCAACGCCGCCACCAACGCGGCCGGCGTGCTGGACGAACTGTATGTCATCGCCGCGGCGGTGATCGGCGGCACGTCGCTCGCCGGCGGCGTCGGCACCATCGCCGGCGCCCTGCTGGGGGCGCTGGTGATGCAGTCGCTGCAATCGGGCATGGTGCTGGTCGGGGTCGACACCCCGATGCAGAACATCGTGGTCGGGCTGGTCCTCGTCGTCGCGGTCTGGCTCGACACCGTCTACCGCCGCAAGGTGGGTTGAGGGCCGCCCCGATGTCCTCGTCAACGTCCTCCTCGGCGCAAACCGACACGGTCCGGCCCCAGCTGCGGGCCGCGGTCGTGCCGCTGATCGAGATGCGCGACATCTCGATCGCCTTCGGCGGCGTCAAGGCGGTCGACAAGGTCAGCGTCGATCTGATGCCGGGCGAGGTCGTCGGCCTGCTCGGCCACAACGGCGCCGGCAAGTCGACCCTGATCAAGATCCTCTCCGGCGCCTACCAGGCGGACTCCGGCGAGATCCGCGTCGGCGGCGAGACGGCCGTCATCTCAAGCCCGCGCGACGCCAAGCGCCATGGCATCGAGACGATCTACCAGGCGCTGGCTCTGGCCGACAATGTCGACGCGGCCGCCAACATCTTCCTGGGCCGCGAACTGCTCACGCCGTGGGGCACGCTCGATGACGCCGCCATGGAGGCCCAGACGCGCCAGGTGATGGGGCGGCTCAACCCGCATTTCCGGCGCTTCAAGGAGCCGGTCAAGGCACTGTCCGGCGGCCAGCGCCAATCGGTCGCCATCGCGCGAGCGATCCATTTCAACGCCCGCGTGCTGATCATGGATGAGCCCACGGCGGCGCTCGGCCCGGCCGAGACACAACAGGTGGCCGAGCTGGTGCTTCAGCTCAAGAAGCAGGGCATCGGCATCTTCCTGATAAGCCACGACATCCACGACGTCTTCGGCCTGGCCGACCGCGTCAGCGTGATGAAGAACGGCAAGCTGGTCGGCATCGCGCGCGTCGAGGACGTGACGCAGGACGAGGTGCTGGGCATGATCATCCTGGGCAAGTGCCCGCCGGGCGCGGTGCCCGGACCGGGTGCCGCCTCGTCATCCTGAGCGACCCTTCGGCTTCGCTTAGGGCAGGCGCGAAGGATCGTGCGGTATTGCGGCCAGTCCGTCATCTCGAGCGCAGCGAGGTAGCGCCAGGGTAAGCCCTGGGAAGGAGGAAGGCCATGTGAGTGACCTGAAACCTTTCGAAGCGGTCCAGTGGGTTCGACTCCCACTCGGTAAAGGCGTGAGCCAGCCG
>Ga0187894_10001910_pt1 | contig 25887 bp, 25 predicted proteins | sample GBC1701081metaG_FD_136650 | JGI IMG/M metagenome (GOLD analysis project Ga0187894, IMG submission 136650) | White microbial mat communities from a lava cave in the Kipuka Kanohina Cave System on the Island of Hawaii, USA - GBC170108-1 metaG ... | reverse complement strand
GCTCGACCTTCTGCGGCGGCACAAGCTCGTCGAGATCGACCTCGCCGCTCGTAACGAACCGTGCAAGGTGACCTTCGATTGTGCCGACGCCGAGCCCGCGCTCCTTGGCGATCTCCGCGATCGTGCGTCCGGAGCGAAACAGGTCGAGCGAAATGTTATATGTGTCCTTCCCGTTCACGTCGCGCTTTGTTCGCGGTCGGCGTTCACGTTTTGGCGATTTGAGATCGATCCGCGATGACAGTTTGTTTTTCGCGCAGTAATTATTTATTTCACGCAAAAAATCGATCCCATATTTTTCAAATTTCAGGTCGCCAACGCCCGAGATGCGGCGCAGTTCCTGTTCGGTCTGCGGCAGGTAGGTCGCCATCTCGACGAGCGTGGCGTCGGAAAAGACAACATACGGCGGCACGTTTTCGCCGCGGGCGAAGGTTGTCCGCAGCCGCCGCAGATCATCAAACAGATCGGGCAAATACGGGTGAGAAACATCCGCAACGAGCGACTTGCGCTTTTCTTCTTTGACCGTGACTTTTCTTAAGTTTACCTGCTCGCCGCCGCGCAAAACGCCTTCGCTTTTTTCCGTCAAAACGAGCGTCGGGTATTGCCCGTTCGTTTGCGCGAGATAACGCTGGGAGATCAGATCTTTGATGTAATCAAACCAGTTATTTTTCGAAATATCCGCGCCGACGCCGTACGTTTTCAGGTTTTTATGCTCGTCGCGAATTCGATCCGACTGCGAGCCGCGCAGAAAATCGATGATGTAGCTCAAACCGAAACGCTGCCCCGTTCGGTAAACGGCGCTCAATGCTTTTTGCGCGATGATCGTGCCGTCGAAGTGCTCAACCTGGGTCGTGCAGTTATCACAGTTTCCGCAGTCGTCCGCCAGTTCTTCAGAAAAATAGTTGAGAAGAAACTTGCGTCGGCACGAACGCAATTCGCCGAATTTGCCCATCAGGTCGAGCTTTTTCAGCATTATCTGGGTCTGCTGCGCGTTTCCCTCTACCTCGGCGAAACCCTTCAATTTGATCACGTCGCCCCAGCTGAAAAACAGCAGCGCGTCGCTTCGCAGTCCGTCGCGCCCCGCACGGCCGGTTTCCTGATAATAGCTTTCGATATTTTTCGGCAGGTCCATGTGCGCGACAAATCGAACGTTCGATTTGTCGATGCCCATGCCGAATGCGATGGTCGCGACGACGATCTTTGCTTCATCGCGCAAAAAGGCCGACTGATGTTTGTCACGGGTCGCCTTGTCCAAACCGGCGTGATAAGAAAGCGCGCTGAAGCCTTCGTCGCGCAGATCGGCAGCCAGAGCGTCGGTCGATGCACGGCTGAGACAGTAAATAATGCCGCTCTCATCCTTTCGTTCCTTGAGATAATCGATAAGTTGCGAATAGGAATTTCTCTTCGGCTCGACAGAGTAAAAAATATTCGGCCGGTTGAAGCTTGACACGAAACGCTCGGCGTCGGGGATCGAAAGCCGTTCGACTATGTCCCTGCGGACGAGCTTGTCTGCCGTTGCCGTCAATGCGATCAGCGGAACGCGCGGAAACTCGCGCTTCAAAGTCGCCAGCCTCAAATACTCCGGCCGGAAATCGTGGCCCCAGCTTGAAATGCAGTGAGCCTCGTCGATGGCGAAGAGCGAAACGTCGATGCTCCGCAAAAATTCCAGAAACTGGTCGCCGCTCTGCAAAAGCCTTTCCGGCGCGACATACAGGAGTTTCAGTTTTCCGCTCCGCGCGGCGCGAAAAACCTCGACCTGCTCGGCGCTGCTCTGAGTCGAGTTCAGAAAAGCCGCGTCGATGCCGTTGCTCCTGAGCGCATCGACTTGGTCTTTCATCAGCGCGATCAGCGGCGAAATGACAACCGTCAACCCGGGCAGCATCAACGCCGGAATCTGATAACAGATCGATTTCCCGCCGCCAGTCGGCATCAGCACGACGCAGTCCCGCCCGCGCAAAACCGCGTCGATCGCCGCCTCCTGATTCATCCGAAAAGAATCGAAGCCGAAGCGATGTTTTAAGATTTCACGTGCCTGATCGATCGTCATCAGCTTGGTTCAGTTTCAAAACCCGCTTGAACAAAATGTTTGTCGAATGCCAATGCAGTGTAAATGTCGTATCTCTTCATAACGATAAACGAAATACAATCGGTGAGCGAAAAACCTTTGTCATCATATTTTTGAAACATCTTCCATCCGTCGAAAAACAGTTCTTCGTCAACGTGGATAAGTTCGATTCTGGGGCTAAGCAGCATGCTCTCGCCTAAATTTAGTGCTGTTTGGTGAGCGTTGCGAGAGTTGAGGAATGTGACCGACTCGTCAAAGACGTAACTCGTGGTTACAAGATCTGCGTCGGCGAGATCAAGCGAATTCCAGTGTGCTTGAGCCGCTTGGTGGTTTTGGTCGTCGGTCAACTCGAGCGCGATCCAATAACTCGAATCAACGAAAACTTTCGTCATTTGTCGTTGTAGTTATAGATGTACTTATCCAGGTTGACCGACGCATCCGTCACGCCACCTTCAACAGGGTTTTGCCCTATCCGAAAGATCGGGTCCTCATCTGTGACGGGGACGATCACGATTCGTGTCCCTTGTTGCTTGATTTCCACCTCATCGACGCCCTCCAGCATAGAACGTGGAATTGTTATTCCGTTTTCCGTTACCTGGGTTCTCATGGCTTTAATTATATCTCAACTTCATCGATCTGCGCCTTTTGCAGTTTGCCGGAGTAATCGACGTAGAGCGATTTCCATTCGCTGAAGATGTCGAGCACTTGCGTACCGGCTTCGCGGTGGCCGTTGCCGGTGCCTTTTGTGCCGCCGAAGGGCAGATGAACCTCGGCGCCGATCGTTGCAGAATTGACGTAGCAGATGCCGGTGTAAAGCTCCTGCATCGCGTAAAACGCGTTGTTCACGTCCTGCGTGTAAATCGCCGACGAGAGGCCGTATTTCACGCCGTTTACGATGTCGATCGCTTCGTCGAGGGTTGAGAATGGAATGACGACCGTGACCGGGCCGAAGATCTCTTCCTGCTCAATTCGCATTCCCGGTTTCACGTTGGTGAAAACGGTCGGCTCGATAAACCAGCCTTTCCCATGATCGCCTTTCGTCAAACGATTTCCGCCGCAAGCGAGTGTCGCTTTATCGATACTCTGACCGATATGAACGTACGCCAGAATTTTATCCATCGCCGCTTCGTTGATAACGGGGCCGACATCGGTTTTCGCATCGAGGCCGTTGCCGACCCGTAAATTCTTTGCACGCTCGACGAGTTTTTCGCTGAATTTTTTGTAGATCTTTTTGTGAACGACAAGCCGCGAAGAAGCCGTACATCGCTGCCCCGACGTGCCGAACGCTCCCCAGAGGCAGCCATCGACGGCGTTGTCGATATCGGCATCGTCCATCACGATGATCGCATTCTTGCCGCCCATTTCGAGGCTGACTATTTTATTCTCACGCGCGCATTGCTCGGCGATGATGCGGCCGGTGTCGGTTGAGCCTGTGAACGAGATGAGACGAACGTCCGGATGCCCGACTAGCGGCGGGCCGATCACGGAGCCGTCGCCGTTTATTAGATTTACTACGCCTTTTGGAATTCCGGCTTTCTCACATGCCTTAACCAAATTGAGCGCCGAAAGCGGCACGTCTTCGCCCGATTTGATAACGACCGTGTTGCCGCAGACGAGCGCCGGTATCAGTTTCCACGACGGAATCGCCATCGGAAAATTGAACGGCGTGATTAACCCGCAGATGCCGACCGGCTGGCGGACGCACATCGCAAATTTGTTCGGCATCTCGGCCGGCGTCGTAAATCCGTGCAGCCTGCGGCCTTCGCCGGCGGTGTAATACGTGCAGTCAATTGCTTCCTGCACGTCGCCACCGGCTTCCTTCACGACCTTGCCCATTTCGCGCGTCATCTGCCGCGTAAAATCGTCCTTGTTCTCGCGCAAGATCTCGCCGAGCTTAAACAGCAGTTCGGCGCGTTTTGGCGCGGGCGTGAGCCGCCATTTTTTCGCGGCAGACTTCGCAGCCTCGACCGCGCGGTTCACGTCTTCTTCGTTCGACGCCGGAAAGCGGCCGACAATGTCGCCCGTATCCGCCGGATTCACATTCTCAAACCATTCGCCGGACGCGGATTTCACCCATTCACCGTCGATGTAGTTGTGATAAGTTTTTGTCGATACCTTTTTTGCTTTTGCCAATTTCGCTTTCGTTGTCATGTCAAATCACTTTCAAGTCTGGAATAAATCTAAAATGTCTCCGGTTTTTAGAGTAGAGATAAAGATCATGTTCGATGCATGTGGAAGCGATCAATGCATCAGGAAAATCCAGACCGTCGGAAAGTCGGAAGTCGCGCATCCGATCCATTGCGCGTTCGCATACTGAATTGTCAAGGTGTAACAGGTCGTACTTTCCCAGGTAAGCCTCCATCGCAGCGTACCGTTTCTTATTCGGTTCACCGCGAACAAGCTCAAAGTAGATTATGGTATTGATACAGGTTCTTTCAAACCCGTCGATGAGTTTTCGAAGCTTGGCGTCGTGGTTGCGAAATAGGTCGATAAAGATGTTTCGTATCGACCAAAACGGCTTCACGCATTTTTCCTTATCCAGCTTTTTCTTATTTCGTCGGCTTCGGCCAGGGCGGCTTTGCTTTCGGCACGCCTGGAAATCGATTTCAGATAGTTGCGAGCTTCGCGCAATTTGGGAGTTAGACGTTTTGAGCCGTTTTTTGCAGATTTTGACGACGGCGCGAATTTAGTTACAAGTTTCTCCACCTCATGCACAAATGCATCGGCCTCTCCCGCGAGATCTATCTCATATCGTTTTTGAGGCTGGTTAGGGATATCTATGACTACCGTGCTCATAGGCCTCTATTGTACCGTAAATTGCACAATTTTCATCCGCCCAACCTTGGAACGCGGATCGACGGTTACGACGTGCAACACAACAGCATCGCCCTTTTTTAGCTTGTTCACGGCGTCGGTGAAAGCTTTTGTATCCTTAACCGTGACTCGGTTTATACGCTGGATGATGTCGCCTTCGCCGAGGGCGTCGCGGCCGTTCGAATTTTTCACTTCGGCGATGTGGCTTTCCGGATTGATCTCTTTTACGAACAAACCGGACTGGCCCTCGACCTGGAAGTCCGCGGCGGCCTTGGGCGTCAGCTCGACGAGCGTCAGGCCGAATGGTTTCGTCGCATCCTTCGCAGGCTCGGCCGACGGCCGGTCATTCTTTGTATCGCCGGAACCTAATCTCGGCGGCGGACGTTCGCCAACCTTCATCGTCGCGGTCCTGCGTTCCATCGCGTGTCCGTTCTCGCGCAGATAGGTGACGCTCACCGTGTTGTCCGGCAGTGTCGCGGAAACTTTTGCGATCAGATCCTGTGCGTTTGCGACAGGCTTGCCGTCGAACTCGACAATGACGTCACCAGTCTGCATACCCGCTCGGGCCGCCGCGCTTTGCGGATCGGGAACGCCGGTCACGATTGCGCCGCGTGTATCGCCGAGACCGTAAACTTTTGCGAATTCATCCTTTACGGAATCAAGCCCAACGCCCAGAAAACCGCGCTTCACCTTGCCGTTCTCGATAAGCTGCCTCGCAACGGCGGCCGCTTCGGTCGAAGGCAGCGCAAACCCGACGCCGTTGTAGTCGCCGGTCGTCGTCGCGATCTGCGAGTTGATGCCGATAACCTCGCCATCCAGATTCACCAGCGGCCCGCCGGAATTTCCGCGGTTGATGGCCGCATCCGTCTGAATGAAACGCTGGAAGGCTGAGCCGTCCGGCGTCTCGCGTTTGACCTGCGAGACTATGCCCGCGGTAACGGTTCGTGATAAGCCGAAAGGCGAGCCAACAGCTAAGACCCAATCACCGACGCGAACGCGATCAGAATCAGCCAACTTCAACGCGGTCAGGCTGCGACCGGCATCGACCTTCAAAACCGCGAGATCCGTTTCTTCGTCGATTCCGACGACTCGGGCGGTCAGTTCTTCACCTGTGTTCAGCTTAACCACGATCTTCGCCGCATTGTCGATGACGTGGGCGTTCGTCAAAATATAGCCCGTTTTATCGAAAATAAATCCGCTGCCGACCGAATAAACCGGGCGACGCGGCAACTGACGGCGGAAAAATTCCATTATGTCGTCCGATTCGTTTGGAGTCGTACGGTTTCGTGCCGTCGCATCGGGCATTTTCGATTTCGCATCGATGCTTACGACCGCCGGCTCGACGCTCTTTGCAACGTCGGCAAATGAATCAGAGAGCCGCGAGGCCGCCGAGACCATCGGCACCGTCCGCGTTGCCGGTTCAGGCGGCTGAGCGACCAAACCAAGGGCCGACAATGCAAAAACCGTCACTCCAAAAACGGATTTCGAAATCCGACGAAACGCATTAGCGTCAGAAAAAACTCCATTCATATTATTACTACCTTCCGAAGCGCGCGCTTGAGCTCGTTTATAAGCCCAGATTATATCAAAGCCGAAAAGCCTTGAATGCATATATTTGTAAAGCGCCCCGGTTTGCAGAATTTAATCCATCCGCAGGAGGACTTTCAAAATGCCCTTTTGCCCTGCGCATTCAAAAGCGGCGACGCCGTCTAACAAAGAAAATTCTTCGGATATGAGGTCGGTAACCGCGATTTGGTTGCTCGAAAGCAGATTTAACGCCGGTTCGAACCGGCCGCAACGCGAACCGACGACCGCGATCTCATTCACCACCACTCGCGACGCTTCCCACTTCGGCAGACCGTGAAATGTCGATTTCAGGACGATCGTGCCGCGCGGTTTTACCAGATCGAGCGCCGCGGCAAAGCCGCTTTCCGAGCCGCTGGCCTCGATAACGACATCAAAGTCGCCCTTTAATTTCTCGCTTTCTTCGGTGAACAAGGTTTCTAGGCCGCTCTTCAAAGCCAGTGCGAGCTTTTCCTTGTGCTTGCCAATCAGCGTAATAGATTTGGCCGGTGTCGAAACCGCAAGCGCCCGCGCGCACAGAATGCCGAGCTTTCCGTCGCCGATTACTGCTACTTGGTCGCCTGAAGTCAAAGTAACGCGCTCCATTATTCCGACCGCCGCAGCAAGCGGCTCGGTAAACACTGCCGCTTCGTCAGAAACGTTTTCCGGCACCTCAAGAAGATTTCGTACCGGCAAGGTCAGATATTCGGCGTGAGCGCCGTCGCGCCCGACGATGCCGAGCACGGTCCGCGTCGGGCAATGCCGCGAATCGCCGCTCCTGCACATTTCGCAAACGCCGCAGCCCGCGTTGATCTCGCCGACGACACGCTTGCCGATCAGCTCGCATTTTTCTGACGCGTTCTCAACAATACCCACAAATTCATGTCCGATTGTCCCGCGAAAATTCGAATAACCTTTCGCGATCTCGAGATCGGTGCCGCAGATTCCTGATTTCATAAGGCGCACCACCGCCTCGCCGTTCGCCGCCGGTTTTGCGATCTCTGCAAGTTCAATCGAATTGCCGTTAAATCTCAGTGCTTTCATTACCGCGTGTAATAAACCCTCAAATCCCGCTCGCCGGTTATCAGCCAGCGGCCGTTTTCGTTTCGAAGCCGGAGCTGTGTCTGCACCTTGCCGGACGAATTTCGCGAGCCTCGAAAGTCCCATTCCTTGTCGAAAACGGCTGTCGCCCGCGAGCCGTCGGCCGATACCTCAAAGCTCATGTTCGTTATGTTTACCCGCATCGAATTATACAGTCGAAACGCGCGTGCCTTGTCGGCGCGGACAAAGGAGCGGCTCGCGCCGGAGCGATTATAATAATCGACCGTGCCGGCGTAGTTATCCATATAGCCGTTCAGATTTCCCGCCTCGGCCATCGATTTCCAAGCGTCAACGAATCGCGGCACAGGCTGATTCGGCCTGTCCGGTATCGTGGTAGGCGACGGATAGGGTGTCGAGGTGTTTGTGACAAAAGGCGTCGGCGTGATGATGATTGTCGGTCCGGCGGTCGGCGTCGGAGAAGGGCTGGACGTGAGAATGTTTGTGTTGGTGGAGAATTCGTTCGTGTTGTTCGTGTTCGTATTCGCGTTCGCAACGGTCACAACGCGGCCGCTGGCAAGATAGATCCAAATGCCTATTGCTGCCACAACGAATAAAAGAAACACGGCCGCGACGGCTGCGATTATCGGAATTACGATGCTGCTGCCTGAACGTTGCGTCTCCGGTCTCGGCTCAGCCACACGCGTGACTTCCTCGTTTCGCCATGAAGTCACTTGCGAATCGTCCTTGCGGCCAACGACGGTCGGAGTTTCGGGAAACGCAACGGTCGGCGTGTCAGGCGCAAGCCGCTCGACCAGCGTTGCGCCGTCCTGCAGACAGAATCGCAGCGTGTCGTCGGTGTATTGCGTCCGGCAGGTCGGGCAATATCGCATAAGGCTCAGCAGTAATAGTTAAAGAGAATCATAAACCGCTGCCACGAAATAGTAAATCCTGATCAAGACCGTAACGGCAGGCTGCCAGCCTGCAGCACGGTAACGCGGCGTAAATTTGACAGGCAGGCAAGGCTGCCTGCCGTTCCAGTTATTATTCGCACGCATTGCAGGCTGGCAGCCTGCGTTCCAGTCATTTATACTTTGGTCAAATAGATATGAAAAAGATTCTTTCATTAGCCATTCTTTTATTTGCGACGTTTCTTTTCCTGAACTGCGGGGGCACAACCGACCCAAACGTGGTCAGCTGCGAGGCCTACGGCGACACGCCGACGGCCGCGTACAAGCGGCTTTACGACGCCGTGAAATCGAAGGACACTGCGGCTATCAAGACTGAGATGACCACGACGTCCATCGAATTCGCTTCCGGAATTTCAGCGAAAAACAACACGCCGCTCGAAAAGGTTTTCGAGAACGGTTTTACCGGAACGACCTTCGCGCCGACGCTTCCGGAAATGCGCGACGAGCGTGTGAACTGCAACATGGGCGCTCTTGAGGTTTGGCACGCGAAGGATCAGAAATGGGAAGACCTGCCGTTCATAATTGAAGACGGCAAGTGGAAGCTTGCCATCGGCGACCTGTTCAAGGGCAGCTTTAAATCGCCAGGCAAGGGGCTCGCGATCAAGGAAGCTGAAGCCGCCAACATCGCGCGTGGAAATGTAGCGCCGGTAAATGCGAACGCGAACACGAATCGAATGCCGCTGGTCAACAAAACCAACGCTTCCAATAAATGATCGGTATTGAATCGATCGAAGCTCTCGTCGAGCAATACGCAAAGCACAATTGGATATTGCGCCGCATCGTGTTGACCGCAAACGAATACGATCGGCGGTCGAAGAAACTCGCATTGCGTTTCGAAGTTGAAATCATGCCGGGAGCGATCGATGGAGCGTGGTTTTCACGCATCAACAAAGGCGCCGAGGCATGGGAGCTTCGCCGTCTGAGCGGCGCGCCGTTTGCAATGGTTAAAGTTATCGAGATTGACGCCGAGGAGTCCGCACGCGAGGCCGTCTTGCGCGGCACCGAGACCGAAATGGCAAATTCGAAAGCTCCGCCTTTGGAACATTAACAGTGAAAATTTTTTCGGAAAATTGTAGAATGATATCCGGCGGCGTTGGGACCGCGTTTGGAATTGAGTTTTTTACATGCTAATCAAAGACCTGGGCCCACAAGTTGAAAGTGTTTGGCAAGATTTGCGGCCGAAGACAAAGCAGTTGCTCGCCGGTGCACTCAAAACGGGCAGCCCGCTTCCCACGATAAGCCAGCCGCCGAAATATCATTACGACGCTCACGCCGATTGGGAATTGAGCCGTCTGCTCGAAGCGCTTGATGAGCGTTCGAAGTCGAAGGATGCTGCGGCACTCGCCGAAACCTGCGCACGCATTTTAGAAGAACAGAGCGGCTCGGCCGAAGTGTTCATACAGCTTGCAACGCGCTCGATCGAGCAATCGGACTACAACCGCCTCGAAAAGCTCGCCGACCATCTTTTCGAACGATTTTCCGCCGGCGAGATCGCCGAGGTCGTGCGGCAAACCGATCTGCCGCAGATACGCGCGATTGCGTTTGAGACGCTGGCGATGCTGCCGATCGATCTGATCGAACCGCTCCTGGACGATCCACTCTATGCGGACATCGCGATCAATTCGCTTGAGCAAAAAGCTTACGAGTTTGATTCCGAGGAAGCGCGAGATCTGTTAGACAGGATCGACAATGAGCCAGTAGGGCCGGCAAACTAAGGATTGGTAACAGGTGTCTGCGTCGGTTTGTCGATGTTCTTTTCCTTGTTTCCAAATCCCCAGCGAAACGGCGTCGGCAAAAACGAAACGCCCCCGATCCGAACGCCAAACCAAACAAAGGGCGCGATAAACTTGTGCCCGATTCCCTCCTTCTTCCTTATGCACATGTAAAGACGCTCGTCAGCAGCACGCCGTTCTTTCGGGCTGCCGCCGTGAAAATATTCTCGGTCGTGCGCCACGCAGCAGTCACGGAAATCGCCGTCGGGGATAAACGTGCAGCCATCGCTGCGTTTTCCCGAAGGCAGCAGGTCGTCCGTCGCCGAACGCGGCGGCGTGTCGCGTTCCGCCTCGGTCACGACGCCTCTCGTCGCAAGCTGGCTGACCGACGGCGTCGCCGAAACGGACAATATCACTGCGGCGACGGCCAAAAACGCTGCCGCCCGGCGAACGATAGATTTTCGTTTTTTCATTGGTTAGCCGAAGTGGCTTCGCTGGCCGAACCTTTCAGGCGGTTTGGGTACATCGGGAAACCGGCGGTTATGTCGGCCACGTCTTTTTTAACACGTGCCTTCAATGTTTCCGATTCCGGTTCCTTAATTATCTCCGCGATCAGTTTGCCGATCGCCCGCATTTCCGCTTCCTTCATCCCGCGTGTCGTCAGCGCCGGCGTTCCCAACCGTATGCCGGACGCAACAAATGGCTTTTGCGTATCGAAAGGAATCGTATTTTTATTTACGGTGATGTGAACTTCGTCGAGAGCTTTCTCGGCCGCCTTGCCGGTGATGCCCTTTCCGTCCATATAGACGTCCACAAGGAGCAGATGGTTGTCCGTACCGCCGGAAACGAGCCGCAGGTCGCCATCGGAAAGGGACTCCGCAAGTATTTTAGCATTTGCGACGATCTGCTGTTGATAAGTTTTAAAGTCTTCCCGCAACGCCTCGCCGAACGAAACCGCCTTCGCCGCAATAATGTGAACCAGCGGCCCGCCCTGCACGCCCGGGAAAACGCTGCGGTCGAGGTCTTTCGCAAATTCTTCCTTGCACAGAACGAGTCCGCCGCGCGGACCCCGAAGCGTCTTATGTGTCGTCGTCGTGACGAATTCGCAATGCGGAATCGGCGAAGGATGCAATTCGGTCGCAACCAAACCCGCGATATGCGCGATATCGGCCATCACTTTCGCACCGACGCCCTGCGCGATTTCGCTGATGCGCTTGAAATCTATCATCCGCGGATATGCCGACGCTCCGCAGATCAACAGCTTCGGCTTGTGCTCCTCGGCAAGTTTTTGCAGCTCATCGTAATCGATCTGCTCCGTCTCGCGGTTCACGCCGTAATCCGCGACCTTGTAATTGATCCCCGAAAAATTCAGCGGATGCCCGTGCGTCAGGTGGCCGCCGTGAGAAAGGTTCATTCCCAGAATTTGATCGCCATGCTCAAGAGCCGTCAGCAGCACGGCCATATTCGCCTGCGCGCCGGAATGGGGCTGCACGTTCGCGTGCTCCGCGCCGAAAATTTCCTTCGCTCGGTCGATCGCCGCCTGCTCCACCACATCCGCAAACTCGCACCCGCCGTAATACCGCTTGCCCGGATAACCCTCGGCATACTTGTTCGTAAACGCCGTCCCCATCGCCTGCAGCACCGCCTCGGAAACAAAATTCTCCGACGCGATCAACTCCAACCCATCCGCCTGCCGCCGCACCTCATCGTCAATCGCCTCGCTAATCAACGGATCAGCCTCCGAAATGTTTGCTGTGAAAAAATTGCTCATAGTGCTTTTAGCTATCCTCAAAATGACATAATCCTAAATTGTTGCAATATTTAAAGGCGCAGTTTCGAATGTTTGACTCCGTTTGTTTTGAACTATAATAATCCGAAAGACACCGCTATGGAAATCCTCGAAAAAGCCGAAAAATCAAAAGCCGAGCTCGACGCCCTTCGTCCGCTCGATTCGGAGGCCGAAGGCCGAATTATGCAGAAGTTTCGGCTCGATTGGAATTACCACTCGAACAACATTGAGGGAAACTCGTTGACTTATGGCGAGACAAAGGCTCTTATTCTTTTCGGAATCACGGCTCAAGGCAAGCCGCTTAAGGATCATTTCGAGATTACCGGACACAACGACGCGATCAATTGGGTACTCGATCTCGTAAAAGGCGAAACAGAATTGACCGAAGTTTTCATCCGCGAGCTTCACACGCTCCTCTTAAAAGAATCTGGTTATAAGGAAGCACAAACAAAGGAAGGAAAACCGACTCGACGAAAGATCGAGATCGGCAAATATAAAACGCAGCCAAATCACGTTGTTACCGTCACAGGCGAAACATTTTATTTCGCAAGCCCCGAAGAAACTCCGGCAAAAATGCAGGAGCTTGTCGAGTGGTTTAGAAATGAAAAAACGAAGACCGACGTAAATCCGATTATTCTCGCCGCGCTTTTTCATTATCGCTTCATTCGCATCCATCCGTTCGACGACGGAAACGGCCGCATCGCTCGTATCCTGATGAATTTCATCCTGATGCGGTTCGGCTATCCGCCGGTAATTATAAAGACGGAGGACAAAGAAAATTACTATGCAGTTTTGCGTCTAGCGGATGCCGATCAACTGGAGCCGTTTATCGAGTACATCGCTACTAACCTTGTTCGTTCGCTCGAAATAATGATTCGGGGAGCGAAAGGCGAAGAGATTGAAGAACCGGAAGATTTAGACAAGGAAATTATCTTGCTAGAAAAGGAGATAAGGGGTGTTGGTAAAAGAATCCGCAAAAGGCGTAGTCGCGACGTCGTTAACTCGGTTTTCGAAAATTCAATTTCACGTTTTGCAAACAAATTTTTCCAGCAGTATAGAATCTTCGATGACTTCTATATTGAAAATCACGCATACATTCATATTAATAGTTCGCCGGTGATCGGAGAATATAGCAACGCGACTCATTACGCAAAAGAAGCGCTTGAACGCCTCACTGATGACAGTGTGAGTGAAATTAAGGTTTTTTATCAGAATACTGGCTTTAGCCAGTACGGCCTTGGCGATTTTCAGTACGAGACTGGCTTTATCTTTAGGTTCGAACTAGCAAGGTTTCAGATAATTTCTCACAATCTCGGTATCTTATTTACAAAGCTCTACGACGAAACGTTATCCGATGAAGAAATAGCGAAAATGATCGGTAACGAAAAACGAAAACACTCGAAAATAATTAAGAAAAAGCTTGAAGAATACAAGTCGGTTGAAGGTTAGATCTAGCTCGTTAATGTGACAAATTCTTCCTCACTCATAACTTTCACCCCTAAACTCTTCGCCTTGGTCAGCTTCGAACCCGCATCACTTCCCGCCACGACGTAATCGGTTTTTTTGCTGACTGATGACGAGACGCGGCCGCCGCGGTCTTCGATTAACTTCGCGGCTTCGTCGCGGGTGTAATTTTCGAGCTTACCGGTGAGGACGAAGGTCTTGCCGGCGAAGCGCTCGTCCGAGACGAAGTTCGAAGCGCCTTCGATCTCGAGCTGCACGCCGGAGGTCCGCAGGCGTTCGATGAGGTCGATATTTTTCGGCGTGCGAAACCATTCGTGGACGCTTTCGGCGACCGAGAGGCCGATCTCGTGAATGTCGTCAAGCTGCTCGACGCTGGCGGCGGCGAGATTGTCGACGGTTCGGAAATGGCGCGCCAAAATCTTTGCGTAACGCTCGCCGACGTGTCGAATGTCTATGCCGTAGAGCAGCCGCTGCAGACCGCGAGTTTTGCTCGCCTCGATCTGTTCCATCAACTTGACGGCGCTCTTTTCGCCCTTGCGTTCGAGATTCGAGATGTCGTCCTGTTTTATCGAGTAAAGGTCCGCAACATCCTTAACCATTCCGTTATCGACCAGCGTCTCGATCAAAACCCAGCCGAGGCCTTCGATGTCCATCGCCTTTCGGGATGCAAAATAACCGATGCGGGCTTTTATCTTCGCCGGGCAATCGGGATTTATGCAGCGGCGGACGGCCTCGCCTTCGGGCCGAACGGCGTCGAAGCCGCAGACCGGACATTTTTTCGGAAATCTGAACGGCTTCTCACTCCCATCGCGTTTGCTCTCGATGACGCCGAGCACCTGCGGGATGATCTCGCCGCTCTTTTCGATTTCGACCGTGTCGCCGATCTTGATGCCGAGCCGCTTGATCTCGTCTTCATTGTGCAGAGAGGCGCGCGCTACGGTCGTGCCTGCGAGCAGAACCGGTTTAAGATTTGCCACAGGCGTTAGCGCACCCGTTCGCCCGACCTGCACGTGTATCCCGACCAGTTTCGTCGTCGCCTTGCGGGCCGGATACTTATACGCTATCGCCCACCGCGGAGCTTTTGTCGTCGCTCCAAATTCTTCCTGTAAAGCGGTCGAGTTCACTTTCACAACGACGCCGTCGATCTCGTAATCAAGTTCGTCTCGCGCCGGCTCCATCTTCTCGATGAATTCGCAAAGCTCGTCGTAGTTTTTGCACAACGCGCGGTGCGGATTTACGTGAAAGCCGTTCGCCGCCAGCCATTCGAAATTTTCCCAGTGTGTCGCGAACATTTTCTGACTGCCGCGAAAAACGTCGTATGGAAACATATCCAAACGACGCGAAGCGACGATCTGCGAATCGAGCATACGCAAAGTTCCCGAAGCGCAGTTGCGTGGATTGGCAAACGTCTTCTCGCCCTGCATCTCAAGCTCGGCATTGATCTTGGCAAACTGCGTTCGCGAAAGAAAAGCTTCGCCGCGTATTTCGGCATTCGCGGATTTATCGGCTTTCAATCTCAACGGAATTCGCTTGATCGTTTTTACGTTCGTCGTAACGTTATCGCCGGTCACGCCGTCGCCGCGCGTTGCCCCGACCGTTAGAAATCCGTTCTCGTAATGCAGTGCAACGCTCAGCCCGTCGATCTTCAATTCAGCGACATACTCCAGCTTTCGACCCTCGGCGAGCCGCTCGCATCGTTCAGTAAACGCCTTCAGATCGTCCAGGTCGTACGAATTGTCCAGCGACATCAACGGCACGGTGTGAGCAAAAGTCTGAAGGCTTTCCGCCTTGCCGCCGACACGCTGCGTTGGGCTGTCGGGTGTAATCAGATCGGGATTTTCATCCTCAAGTTTCTTGAGGCGTTCGAGGAGTTGATCGAATTCGAAGTCGGAAATCTCCGGCTCGGATTTTTGGTAGTAAAGCTCGTCGTGCCTGTTAATTTCGGACCGAAGATCTTGAATAACGCGCTCGGGAGTTTCAGGTGATGTCATAAATTTCACAGCCCCAACACTTTTCTCAACCCGACGTCTACCTGCTTCATTTTTCGATCCGTGATGCTGCAAACGAAATCTCTCACCACGGATTCATCAACCGTGAAGAGCTGAGAAACGTTTATGACGGAGTCGTGTGGGAGGCCGGATTGCACTTTTGTAATAGGGACATTTCCCTCCGAGTCGGTCAGACGAAGGTTTTTCGTGATGACGGCAATGACGACCGTGTTGATGGCGCTTTCGTTAAATCTGTCGGACTGGACGACCAGAACGGGCCGCGGATAACCAGGGCTCGACCCAACCGGATCGGGCAGACTGCTCCACCAAATATCGCCTCGCCTGATTACCATTCTTCTTTCGGAAGCGATAATGCAGCCATTCTGGCCATTACGGGATCGATCTCGGCCTTCTCTTTGCTGTAGAACTCGTTCAACCTTTCGGTTATTCGCTCGTCGTCAAACTCCTCACCGAGCTTGGTCACGCCGAGCGCGAAAACAGCGCTTCGCGAGATCTTCCACTTTTTGGCAAGTCTTTCGCTAAGCTTAAATACTTCTGGCGGGACGGAAATTGCGGTCTTGGTATTCATAAGCAAAGTATAACGGTTGTTATACCGAACGGTCAACGCATAAAATCCGCAATCAATTGATGAAAATGATGCGTTCCCTGCTCGCGCGTCGGCGAGTAGCGGCCGTGGGAATAAAAGCGCGAGCGAATGCCTTTCTGCACGCTTTCGACGACGGCTTCGTCTTCGAGCTCGACGCCGTGCAGATCGGCGCCGGCGCCTTCATTCATCAGGCTCTCGTCGCCGACGTAAAAAATAAATTCGACCACGCTTTTCGAAGACGTGACCGGACGAACCACATTAACCGAAACTCCCCACGGGTAAAAGTTGAACATCAAGTTTGGGAAGATAAACAAATATCGGGCTGCCACGTTTGCTGATGAGTTTTTGTCGTTGCCTTTCTGGCCGCCCGCTGACGCAGGCGGTTCCGACAAAGCCGTCTGCAGGCTCGAATAACGAAACGTCTCGGTGGCGTAGCTGTCGTAATCGACTATGGCGTTCAGCGATTTGTGAACGTACGGAATGTGAAATCCTTCGAGATAGTTTTCGCAGTAAAGCGCCCAATGAGCGTTAACCTCGTATTCGCGGGTCGAAGACCGTTTCAAATTCGTTCCTTCGTATTCCGCAAACAATCCGGCAGTTTCGTCTATAAACTCCTTGAACGAAGCGACGGGGTCGAGCGACGCAAAAAGAAATCCGGCACGTTCTGCAAGCGGGACGCCTCGCAGATCATCACCCTCGCTCGGAAAATTTTCTACGTCCTCGAATTCCGGCATCGACAGAAATTTTCCGTCGAGCGCGAAGCGGCGGCCATGGTAGCCGCATCGTATCAGATGTGCATTGCACGGTTCTTCGATGAGAATTTTCCCGCGATGCGTGCAGACGTTAGAAAGACAATGCACGGCATCGCCGCTCTTTGCGAGCAAAACCGGCTCGTCGAGAAAACCGGGAAGGAGATTGATCGGCCTTAACGATTCGACATCGTTCGATCTTCCCGCAAATTGCCACGTTCGGGAAAATATCCTTTCCTTAGACAGCTCAAAATAACGTTCGTCAATGTAAAACTCCGACGACAGGGTTTTAGCTTTTCTGATTATCAGGATCGATCTCAAATTGCGGCATGGAGTTATGATTTGTAAAGCAAATATTTTGGCTTGGCATCGTCGCGCACAAAGCAGCGGCCCGTCATTCCTCTCGCGAAAGCTTCTTCAAATTCATGGCGAATGCGCGATAGTTCGGTCTTCGCCTTTGCTTGGTCGCTCGCAACCAGGCCGAGCCAATCCGCCGGGACAACTATCTCATTGTCCGGCTCGCGGGCGTCGTCAAAATCCTCGCCTTCTGCCAGTGCCGTCACTTTCTCGCTTTCCAAATGCCACTCCGCAAACAGACGGTCGCTGTCAAGACCGACCGGCTCGCTCACGTCGGGCGAAGCAGCATAATCCGTTCCGTAGAAATTTGGCTGATATTCGGTTACTATCGCCCCGAGTTTTTCCAGGTTAAAATACGCGTTTCGTGCCTTCGCCGGCTCGAACGTCCATTTGACAAATTTCACGCCAAGCTCAAGTGCGCGTGCTCGCTGGGCCCATTTTAATTTCCCGCCGATGCCGTGGCTCTGGAAACTTTTTTTCACGGCCGTCATGTGCGAATAAAACGCCCGCTCGCCGCTTAGGAATGCGGGCACGCTCAAAACAAATCCAGCCAATTCATCGCCGTCGTACGCGCCCAGGATAAAGCCGCCCGCGTTTTTCGTCACGATAAAATGGCGCACGGGCGAGATCTCGATCTCAGGCAAAGCGAAAACCTCGCGCTGCAGATCGACGCACGCCGACAGCTCGTCCAGCGTCACGCATTCACGGATTAGGATAAGTTCGTTCACAGACACATTAGGCAGAAGCCTGACCGTCAGGGAAGGCTTTCTTCTTCATTCGAGCCGAGCCCTCCATGACGGTCAGGCTTCCGCTAATCCCAAATTCGGTCAGTCAAATGATATTCGATTCGCGACCGTAACGTAAACTTGAACGAAGCTCTCGCGATTGGAGCGGCAAGCATCCTTGCTTGCCGTAAGTGCACGAAAATAGGTTTGCGTCGGAGCGACGCTCAGGCAAGCAAGGATGCTTGCCGCTCCAGTCATGTTTTCGAGGTGTTAAATTAACTCTAACAATTAAGCGCCGGCTCTGGTAAAATCAATACGGCAGCCCACGTCGTTTATCCAACCCGCTTTCCGATGACCCAGCAGAATCCGCTCGAATTAAAAGGCAATTTCGCCAGCCACCCGTTCGCCGAGCTGCTCGTCGAGATTGGGCAGGCGCGCCTTAGCGGCAGCCTGCGGCTTTCGTTTAAGCAGCAAAAGACGATTGTATATTTCAGCCGCGGCGAGGTTATTTTCGGCGTTTCTAATTCAAAATCGCTTCGCCTTTTCAGCGTGATGCTGCAGCAGAAAAAGATCGGCCGCGATACGCTTGCCGCTCACCCAAACTTCGCGAACGATCTGGAATTTTCCGTCTCGCTGCAAAATAGCAGCTCATTTTCTAAGGAAGACGTCGATGCGATGATCGCCGCGCAAGTCGATGCCATCGTGATCGATGCACTGACGTGGCCCGCCGGCGAATGGCATTTCAGCCCTCTTGCGCGTCTTCGCGGCGATTTGCGCTACGATGCGAACGTCCATCAGGTTTTAATCAATTACGCCCGTTGCCTGCCGGTAAATGACATCGTCAACCGCTTCCGCAGTGTTAATGAAACCTTTACAATCGATCCACTGAAGGTTCAAGATCAGGACTTGCAGGCGCACGAGGCCTACATACTCGCCCGCTTTCAACACGGCTCGCTCACCATCGAGCAGCTTCGCGAAATGAACACCCTGCCCGAGGCCGGAATGCTTCAAGCTCTATACGTGCTCTGGCTCGGCGGCATTCTCGTGCGGCAGGAATGGAACGCCGCACTTACGCCCGCCAAGATAACGGAAATAAAACATGCGAAGATCGTCCGCGTCAAGACGGCCGAGAATCTCGTGCACCCGAACGGAAACACGCCGGTAATTGAAGAAAAGACGCCGGAACCTGAACCAAAGCCTTTGCAGAAAGCCGAACTAAAGATCTCGCTGGAAGAATACCTGCAGCGCGTCGAGGCTGCCCGCACTCACTATGACACGCTCGGACTTGATAACAACGCCGACATTACCCAGATAAAGCAAATGTATTTCGGGCTGGCGAAGCTTTTTCACCCCGACCGGTTTCACCGCGAATCCGAAACAAAGCTGCGGCGAATCCAATCTGCTTTTACCGAACTGGCGCACGCGTACGAAACTCTCAAAACCACCGACTCGCGGGACGCATACAACTTCAAAATGCGCAAAGAGATCGAAGCCCGCGAAAAAGCCACCGCGGCCGGGCAGACCGATACTGCAACCGACATGCGCACCGAGACGGCACTGCAAAGCTTCGAGCAGGGTCTTCTTCACCTGAACGACGAGGAGTACGACCAGGCCTCGATGCTGCTCGGCCGCGCCGTTCACTACAGCCCGGAGAATGCGCAGTTTCACGCCTATTATGGTCAGGCTCTCTCGTTTTTCGACAAGCAGGCGCACAAAGCGGAAGCGGAGTTTCAGGCCGCCGTCCGCCTCGATCCGAAAAACGCTAAGATCCGGATGATGCTGGTCGAATTTTTCGTAGATATGGATATGAAAAAACGCGCCGTAGGCGAACTGAGACGCTTTCTCGAAATTGCCCCCGACAACCGTGACGCCGCCCGCCGCCTGGAGCAATTACAGAATCTTCCGTAATCTCTGTGCGTTCCGTGCGTTGGGTTTGGAGGCTAGCCACAGAAGACGCAGAAATCACGGAAAAAGCACAGGACACTTTTTCATTCTCCAGTCTCCACTCTCCACTTTAGACTCTCAACTCTCAACTCCTAACTTTGCTATACTTTTCTCGTTTGCCGCGTTATGGACAGTTCCGCAAAGACACGTTCGCAGTTCGATGAAAAGCTGCTCGAGCTTTCGTCGCAGATCGATGCTTTCGAGCGGTATTCGCACGCTCACGGCCTGCGCGTCGCCGAGATCACCGATGCGATCGCTTCGCATTTCGGCATCGCCGGCCATGATCGTTCAGTGTTGCAGCAAGCCGCGCTTCTGCACGACCTCGGCGAGATGGAGATGAACCGCGACTACATCGCAGCTCCGCGAAAACTGACCGACGCCGAACGCCACGATCTGCAGCGGCACACCATAATCGGCGAACAGACGGCGGCAAAACGCGGCCTCGGCAAAGGCGTGCAGCTTCTCATCCGCTGGCATCACGAATGGTGGAACGGCGGCGGCTACCCTGACGCGCTCGTGGAGGATCAAATCCCGCTCTCGGCCCGCATCCTGCGTGTCGCCGATTCGTTCGCCTCGATGACCGGCGACCGCCCGCGCCGCGCTGCCGTCACCGACGCACAGGCTCGCATCCATCTCATCGACTGGTCCGGCATCGAATTCGATCCGGCGATCGTTAAAGCGTTCCTTAATGCGGAAGCCCGCGCATGAGCAAAGGCGTTATACGGGTGCTCGATTTCGCCCTTGCTTACGCGCGGGCTTTCGCACTTTATTAGTCGGACATATGAATTATCTGGCATTTGAAGTAAACGTTCTCGGCCGTTTGGAATATGAAGCGGTCGCGATGCCCTTTGCGCGGCGGCCGGAGCTGGGCGCGGCGTTGAAGCGACGAGGAAAACGGGTGACGGCGAACGACGTTTTGCAATCCGCGTGGACTCGGTGTGTGGCGGCGATACAGAACAACAGCGAGCAGCTGACGGTAGGCGATGTGAACGCCGTTCTCGAAGATGCGTACGTTCCCGGCAACACGCTGCAAAATCCGGCATTAAGAAATTGGTTTGGCGAGATGGACGCGTGGTGGTTCGAGAATGTTCGGCGGAATCTGGACAAGCTGGAATCGCCGCATCTTTTCGCGACGGCCGCAAGCGTTGCGATGAGCGTCGGCGACTACGCGTTGTCGTTCGACGAAAACACGCGTGACCTTCGTCGGCCGCTTTCCGTCGTGTTCAGGCAACTTCGGGAAACGGTTCCGGTGCCTATTAACAACAGTCAGAACAACACTTGCCAGAACAAAACCCCGAACGAATTTCTTGCCGAAGGCTTTGTCGACCTGATGTTTTTAAACTTGCCCAACGGACGCTCTGCATACGAAGCGAAGGATCGCTGGCGCGAAGAATGGCTTCGCGGCACCGGCGATTTCTGGTTCGAATTGGAAGCCGCGCAAAACGGCAAATTAGGAGCGCCGGTCGAAACCAAATCGCAATTCCTCTGCTCGCTCGACGAAACTCTCTCGATCGCCTCGAATATCAAACATTGGGCGATCGCACACGTCGAAGGCGGCTTCGTCGCCACGCAGGATATTGTCGAAACCGTCAGCAAGATCCGCCGCGTCGAAGCTGTTTACACGAAAGACTTCACGGAGCTAACCGGCAACAAGGCCGTCATCATCACTGCTTAACTTTTAACCGCCGACATGCACGCTTGGCCGCAGTTCGGGGTCGGGTTCGGCTTGACGCAGAATCTCTCGTGTTACCGGCGCGGTGTCGCCCTCGCCAAACAGAATGTAGCGGATCAAATACTTAACCGGATTTCCCTCGCTCCAGCCGAAATAGACATGGGGTATCTTTTTGGTCTTGTCGCGGATATACAGCAGCAAGGCCGCTATCGCATTCGGCACTGCAGGTGCGTGAGTTTTCAATATCTTGTAGCCGCCGAGATCGATTCCGCACACCTTTAGTTTGCCGGTGAACTCCGACGCGTCGCTAACGTCGATCTCGTAAAAAATGATCGGGTCGGTGGATGGAATATGATTGTCGATCCGTTTCTCGTGTTCCTTGAAGCGGTACTCCTCGATGGTGCCGGTTTCCCGCCGGTTAGTGACGATGCGAATATCGCCTTCAGCCATATCGTTCAGAAATCGCTTCGCCGCGTCGTCAAGCTCGATCTTCTCAATGCGGATCTCCGTAGTGCGCATCGCTCGCGAGAAAAACGACGCGATCACTATGCCCGCGATAAAAACCGAAGCGATCTTGATGCCGTCGGGCCGCTCGACAATATTCGTGATCGTGGTGTAGGTAAAAACGACTGAGATTAGTAAATAAATCCACTTGGAAAATAACTTCTTATACCACGCCGAAATTGTCACGGCGATGGCGGCCGAAGTCATCAGCACGAGGACGCCGGTCGCGTAGGCACCGCCCTGCGCCTCGACGTCGGCTTGGAAAATGAAAGTGATCGCAAAGCAGATCAAGCCGAATACGATCACCAACGGCCTTGTCGCGCGTGCCCAGTTCGGAGCCATTCCATATCGCGGCAAATATCGCGGCACGATGTTTAGCAGACCAGCCATCGCCGACGCCCCGGCGAACCACAGGATAAAGATCGTGCTCACGTCATAGAGCGTTCCGAAAAGCTCGCCGAGGTAAGCGTGAGCAATGAAAGCTAACGCCCGGCCTTGTGCTGCTCCGCCGGGTCCGAACTCCGAAACCGGTATCAGAACGCTTGTTACAAAACTGCTCGCGATCAGGAAGAAGCTCATTATTACGGCAGCGGTCGTTAGCATTCTTCGCGTCTTTTCGATACGGTTCGGATTTTCGATCAGCGGCATAACGGCAACGCCGGTTTCAAAACCCGATAGCCCGAGCGCAAGCTTCGGAAACACCAGCAGCGAAAGTGCAACGATCATTAACAAACTGCGCGGCTCCGCCATGCCGTTCGTCGTTGCCACAAAAAGAGCGTTTTGCCAATCAGCCAGTTTGGCCGGATCGAGCGCGATTTGATACAGCCCCGTTACGATCACGACCAGATTCAGCAAGAGATAAACCCCAACAAGCAGAACGGCGATGCCGATAGCTTCCCTAAATCCTTTCAAGAAGACCGCTGCCAGGATCGATATTAAAAGCAGCGTAATCGCAACCGGATGCTCGAAGGACGGAAATTGTGTTTCGACAAGCGGGTTATGAATAATATGTTCCGTCGCATCGGCGGCAGAGAGCGTTATAGTAATAACGAAATCGGTTGCGACAAAGCCGAGGAGAGCAAGCACGAACAGCTTTCCCTTCCAGCGTGACAACAACGATTCGAGCATCGAGATCGAACCCTGCCCATGCGGGCTTTCCGCAGCAACGCATTTGTAGATCGGAAGCGCCCCGAAAAGCGTGAGCAGCACGAGGATAAATGTTGCGATCGGCGAGAGCACGCCGGCCGCAGCGAATGCAATGCCGGGTTGATAACCGAGTGTCGAAAAATAATCGACTCCCGTCAGACACATAACCTGCCACCAGTGATGATGATGCGGCGAAGCACTGACGCCCGCCGCGTCCTCGTGCCGCGCGCCCTGCATGAACCAACTTCTCAAACCACCAATACCTTGTTTCTTATTTGTTATCGCCGCTGCTGAATTCATTTACTTCCACTGGGATAAACCTCGTTATTTCGCCATGCGCAGATGCGAAAAATGGCTCCAACCACAAAGATTTCGTAAAGTTGATTTTTATTGTTTCTTGACCCTACCTTCCCTGTCTTTGTCCAGCGCATGGGCGCCCGCGAATGCGCATACAAATGCCAAAAGTAAGATCGAAATGCCGACATAAGAGCCAAATTTCGAGACATGAATCAGAGCCAGTTCTATCGCCGCTGAAAATAAAAGTACGGCAAAAAAGCAGATTCCGCTGCCTGCAAAGCTGATAAGCGCTACGGCCGGCCAAAAAGCGCTCGGCCGCCGCGGCGGCGCGTTTTCTTCGGCCGACGTAAAAACTACGAAGCCGCCGTCAACCACTTTAGAACTCATAGTCACTGCACCGGTTCTTTGACCGTACAGGAAAGATTACGAGCAAAGCGATAAAGGCCAGGTAAAGAAAACGTAAAGGATTTATAAAGACGTTAAGGGGTGAAGCGGTAGCCGACCCACGGTTCGGTGATGATGTAACGCAGTTTTAAAGGTTCAGGCTCTATCTTTTTGCGAAGATTGCCTATAAAGACGCGCAGGTATTCGGGCTGCTCGGTGTAATCGCCGCCCCATATCTTTGCAAGCAGAGTGCGGTGCGTAAGCACGCGGTCGTGATTTTCGATCATGAAAGAAAGAAGCTCAAACTCCTTCGGCGTGAGCCGCACTTCGCGTCCGCGGGCGAAGATCGCATGCTTCGCTTGATCGACGCGAAAATCACCGACCTCGAAAACCGGCTCAGGCTCTTTGTCGCCGCCACGCCGAAGCGCGGCCCGAACGCGAGCCAGGAGCTCGTTCATTCCAAAGGGCTTCGTCACATAATCATCGGCTCCGGCGTCGAGAGCTTCTACCTTGATCTGCTCGCCGCCTTTTACCGAAAGAACGATGATCGGGATCTGCGAATTTTTCCGAATTTCGCGGCAAACTTCGAGGCCGCTCATTTCCGGCATTGAAAGATCGGTGATAACCAGGTCAGGGCGAAAATCACGTACAAGATCGAGTCCCGATTCGCCGTCCGACGCGGTTCGCACATCGTAACGGTGCGCGCCGAGACTGCGTTTCAGAACACGCGTGATCTGAAATTCGTCATCGATGACAAGTATTCGTTTCGGAGTCATCTTAGTTATTCTCCAACGCCCGTCGGCAAATTTAACACGACTCTTGTCACAAAACCGTCTTGGCCGTCCTCGATCCAAACCCGCCCGCCCTGCGATTCGACGATGCCGCGTGCGATTGCAAGACCCAAACCCAAGCCGCTGCCGGTTGTGTGAACATCGCTCTGCGAAACGCGAAAGAATTTGTCGAAAACGCGCTCTCGCATTTCAGGCTTGATGCCCTCGCCTTGGTCTTCAACGGCGATTTCGATAGTATCTTCATTCAATTGCTTCGCGGAAACGCGTATCGTCGAGCCTATAGGCGAATATTTGGCCGCGTTATCAACAAGCGTGAAGATCACTTCCGCCATCGACGCGGCATCTACGTTTAGCTCGGGAGAATCTTTATCAACAACGACGTCAACCTTGTGACGGCCCGTTTGCTTCGCCGCTCTCTCCAATGCATTAGCAATGATTTCATCCACCGAAGTTTGTTTTTTTTGCAGGTGCAACGCGTCTGCTTCGATCTTTGCGATGCCCACCATGCCTTCGATAAACGCGTTAAGGCGGTCGGTTTCCTCATCTATAATTTCCAGAAATTCGCCGCGCGCATCTTCGTCAAGCAGACGCTCAGCCTTATCGTCGATGAGTGTAGTGACGGATGCCTTGATCGATGTAAGTGGCGTCCGAAGGTCATGCGTTACCGCATCGAGCAATGAAGATTTAAGCTTTTCACTTCGACGTAGAGCTTCCGCCTCGCTCACTTGTTCAAAAGCGTCACGCAACTCGTCGTAAAGGCGCTCGATCTCGGCCTGCCTTTGTTCCGACTCCTCAGCACGCCGCCTTGCATAACCCGAAAGCTGACCCGCGATCAACGCCGTGATTATGAACGCTCCGAAGGCGATCCAGTTCTCAGGCCCGGAAATGGTGAGCGTATGATAAGGCGGCAGAAAGAAAAAATTGAAGCTCAAAATGCCTGCGACCGATGCTGCCAGTCCAGAGCGGCTGCCAAAAAGCGTGGAAGAAAACAGCACTACCAGCACCAGCGTAAGCGAAACCTCAGTCGGGTTGAAAAACTGTCGAAACGGCAAAAGGATGACCGTCGTCAAAGCGACCGCGATTATCGAAATAGCGGCGCCGCCGAATTTTCCGAGTTTCACTAACGTCGAAGGCATCTTTCTTCGCATCAAGCTTACAACGTCGCGTCCCGCTCGCGCATGCCGAGCGTGAAGCTTTCGCCGCTGTGCCGCGCAAACCAGACTACGCCGGCCATTGCCGAAAGGATTCCTGAGAATATTGTCAGAGTCATCGGCGAAATATACAGCATGGCGACGCCGGAAAGATAGCTG